>Ga0207669_10001240_pt1 | contig 10861 bp, 9 predicted proteins | sample KBSM33metaG_FD_184329 | JGI IMG/M metagenome (GOLD analysis project Ga0207669, IMG submission 184329) | Miscanthus rhizosphere microbial communities from Kellogg Biological Station, Michigan, USA - KBS M3-3 metaG (SPAdes) (version 2) | ecosystem: Host-associated > Plants > Roots > Rhizosphere >...
GGTGGCGCGTCGATACGACCGGTGTGCTGAGGTCGATGGTCAGAGCCAGAGCCCAGATCCAGAAGCGCTCGGGAGCGGCGACGAACGACGAGGCCAGCCAGACCACCGCGGTGACAGCTGCGGTCGAGGCGTAGCGCGTGGCAAGCGTGCGTGACTGCTGGATATGCCGGACGCGGAAGTACTGCACGGCCAGCACGAGTCGCATGGCCGCATATGCCGCGACAAAGCCCGCAGAGTCGCGACCACCAAGCGGGCCCGTGGCATTAATCGCCATCACGGCCACGAGAAATATCTGCAGTGCGGTCAGTGTGCGCTGAACGAGATCATCGGTATCGAAGCGGGTCGAGAAGTTGGTGTGTCCCAGCCAGGCCCACCAGATCATCACGAACAGCAACGAGAAGCGCAGCAGGCCCGCCGGCGAGTAGTCGTCGCGCAGATGTGTCCCGACCTGTGCGACCGCGGCCACGAAGATGAGATCGAAGAACAACTCCATCCACGTGACGCGGCGGCCCGGCTCGAGGCCGTCCGCCGAGCGCAGTCGTGGTGGGTGAATGAGTCGTCGGAGCACGGGCGGCACGGGTCCTGATGACTGAGATGCCGCCGCCTTCGTCAGGTTTCGCGTGCCTGCGAGCGGGGTTCTCGTGCGCCTCTGACGATCGACGCGATCACGGCGCCGATGAGCAGCGCGGCGATGATGGCGAGCGACCACTCAATCGGGAACTTCCCGTCGTACATGCTGTTCAGCCACGTCATCTTCAATCCGACGAAGATCAGGACGAGCGCCAGCGCGTACTTGAGCAGCTCGAATCGCCGGAGCGCATCGGCCAGCAGGAAGTACATCGCCCGAAGACCGAGGATGGCGAAGACGTTCGACATGTAAACGATGAGTGGCTCGCGCGTGACGGCGAAGATGGCGGGCACCGAGTCCACAGCGAAAACGATGTCGCTGATCTCCAGGAAAAGAAGCGCGATGAAGAGACGCGTTGCGTGCCATCGCTCGCCGAGTTTCACGAAAAAACTCGAGCCGTGTATGTCTGGTGATACCGGGACCACGCGGCGAAACAGCTTGATCAGCGGGTTCTTCTCCGGCGCGATCTCCTGTTCGGGTGACCAGAGCAGCTTGAGGCCGGTCAGCACGAGAAACACGCCGAAGATCAGGACGACGGCGTGGTACTGCATGAGCGCGGCTCCCACCGCGATGAACACGGCGCGGAAGACGAGCGCTCCGAAGATGCCGTAAAAAAGGACGCGGTGTTGATAGACGGGCGGCACCCCGAAGTAGTTGAACACCAGCACGAACACGAAGATGTTGTCGATGGCCAACGACCGCTCGACGATGTACCCGGTGAGGAATTCGAGCCCGAGTTGCAGGCCGGCCTCGGGCCCGGCGCGTGACACGGCGTACAGATAGAAGCCGTAGTTGAATACCAATGCCAGCACGATCCAGAGGATCGACCAGCCCAGCGATTCGCGAAACGAGATGACGTGTGCCTTCCGGTGGAACACGCCGAGGTCGAGCGCGAGCAGCAGCAGGACGAACGCGGTGAAAGCGAGGTAGGCCCACCAGAACTCGGCAAACGAAAAAATCAATCCCATGGGCGATCTCAAGTCCGATCGCCAATGTAACGGCCTGACAGTCCAATAGACTAATAGATAGTTTGGACGCTATCGTGAGGTTTTATCTATAGTTCAACGCTCGCGATGAGGTTGATGGGGGTCGCTTACGTAAATGGCGCGAGCTTCTTGAACGTGGCAAGGACCCAGCGATATCCGTCCGGATCGGTGACAACCGATGTGCGATCGCCCCACGACTGATCTTCGGCATCAGTGACACCGGCGCCTGCCTTTCGCGCCTCGGCGGCGGCTCGATCCACGTCCGTGACATACGTATACAGCGCCGCCGCTCCGCCGCTCGCCGTGGCTGGATCACCTCTGCGCACGAGCATGATGACGGAGTCGCCGTGGCGCATCTCTGCATACCGCACCTGGCCATCGGTGTCGGGAAGCACGACTCCGCGTGTAAAGGCGAACGCCCGCTCGAGGAACTCCATCGACGCGCTTACGTTCGCAACCGCCAGATAGGTATTCACCGCCTGCATCCCTGGAGCGAGACCGCTTGTCGCTTCGGCCGTTCGGGATCCAGTTGCGTGCGAAGAAGTTGCCGCGCTTCGAGCCGGCCGGGCTTTCGTCCGGCGTCGTCGAGGCGCACGAGCGGAAGAAGGTCGTTTTCGTGGGGGCATGACTGGAATTTGAATGGTAGCGATTGGGCCGTGAATTTGCACGAGTGTCGTGCGGAAGCGTGCGACCCCGTTTTGAACGGATCAGGCGTAATCTTACGGCGGACCGATGACGGGACTGTAGGCTCTGCGACAGATCCGCCAGATCTGGTGTCCAGCGAGAGGCGTGTGTCATGGCACGAAGCGAACTGGGCGTCGAGCATCTCCTGCGCCGGGCGGGCTTTGGCGCGAGCCCGGACGATCTGAAGCAGTTCGAAGGCATGTCGGTCTCGGGAGTTCTGCAGTCCCTGCTCGACTTCGAAGCGCAGCCGGACGATGTCGATTCCAAGATCGGCACGCCTGGGTACGCGTCGATCAATCCAGGCAACGGCTTCTCGCCGAATCTGAACATCGAGCATTCGCGCCAGCGATGGCTGTTTCGGATGTTGCACTCGAAGCGGCCGCTCCAGGAGAAGATGGCGCTCTTCTGGCACAACCACTTCGCGACCGCGTATTCGAAGATCGCCGCCGCCTCGAACGGTTTCCTGGCAACGCGCATGCTGGCCCTGAAGCCCGGCGAGCTTCCCGGTCCTCCGGGCCAGCTCGAACTCTTCCGCTCGATGGCGCTTGGGAGCTTCCGCGATCTGCTGATCGAGGTCGCCAAGGATCCCGCGATGCTGTTCTGGCTCGACGGACGTCTGAACACACGCCAGCGCCCGCAGGAGAACTTCGGCCGCGAAATCATGGAGCTCTTCACGTTCGGTCTCGGTCATTACAACGAGTTCGACGTCTACGCCGCTGCCAGAGTGTTTACGGGATGGAATCTGCGACTCGTTGGCCGTGGCAACGACCTCGACACGTACTACGAGTTCGTGTTCAACCCAGGCCAGCACGACGCCGCCGCCAAGACTTTCACGTTCCCAATCTATCGTGATGGCAGCACCACGATCCCTGCGCGCGCGGCCGCGGATGGGATGCAGGACGGCATCGACTTCATCACCGCGCTCGCCACTCATCCCGACACTGGACGACGGCTGGCGCGCAAGCTGTGGGCCTACTTCGTCAGCGAAGTCGTCGAACCTGACGAAGCGACGCTGAGCGGTGCGGCCAGCGCCTACTTGCAGAACGGCACCAGTATCGAGTCGCTCGTGCATTTCATGCTGCGGTCGCGTCAGTTCCAGAATCCCGGCAACTGGCACACGCGTTACAGCTGGCCGGTCGAGTTCGTCGTGCGCGCGGTGAAGGAGGTCGGCTGGGCCGGCTTCAACGTGGACAGCATGCGCGGTCAACTGACGACGATGGGACAGATGTTGTTCGAGCCACCGGACGTCAATGGATGGGAGCTCGGCCCCGGGTGGTTCACGACGGGAGGCATGCTCGCGCGAATGAACTTCGCCGCGTCGCTGGCGGCCAACCAGCGAGGCAATCTGGTTCGCGACCTCTCAGGTTCCACATCGTCTCCGGAGTCGGTCCTCGATTTCTTTCTCGATCGACTGACGCCTGCGCCCCTGACCCAGGATGTGCGCAACGAGCTGCTCGCGTATCTCGAGGCAGGCGGTGCGTGGACCGGATCCGCTGCGCAAGTGCAGGCGAAGGCTGCCGGCCTCGCGCGGCTCATCGTCGGGTCGGGGGAGTACCAGGTCGTCTAGTAGGCAGTAGTTCACGGTTCACAGTTCAGGATGACCGGGGACTCGAACCGGCGAAAAAACCGGAGACTGGGATCATGGCGGTAACACGTCGAGACTTCATCCGTGGTGGCGTTACGGCGTTCACCGTGAGCTTCACGGCGCCGGCGTTCCTGAGCGACATCGCCCGCGCGCAGGGAGCGCGGTCTCGCAGCCTTGTCGTCGTATATCTCGGGGGCGGGAACGACGCGCTGAATACGGTCGTGCCGTATCAGGACCCGTTCTATTACAGCCGCCGGCCAACGATCGCTGTGCCCGCGGGCCAGGTGCTGCAGATCGGAAGCGACTCGAGCGGCCGTGCGCTTGGTCTCCACCCGCGGATGACGGGGTTGCGAAGCATCTTCAACGACGGGGGGCTCGCCATCATCCAGCGAACCGGTTACCAGAACTCGAGTCGATCGCACTTCCAGGGCTCCGATATCTGGGGCACGGCGAATCCGTCGCAGCCGAACACGAGTGGGTGGCTTGGGCGCTACCTCGAAACGGTTCCGCATGATGCGCTCTCGGGATGGTGCACGACACGCGAAATACCACGTGCGCTGACGTCGCGCGAGATCAGCGTGCCTGGCATCGGTGACACACGCACGTACTCATTTGCCAGCCCGAACGGCGCGGCGGAGGCGCTCAACGAGCGAGCCGCTGCCACTCGCATCGCATCGCACTTGCCGGTCGATCTTCCACATCTCGCGTTTGTGAACAGCACGGCGACCGCCACGTTCGAGACACTCGATCGAGTGGCATCGGTGGCCACGTACGCGGGCACGACCGCCTATCCCAACAACGGCTTCGCGATTGCGCTTCGCACCGTGGCAGGATCGATCGTTCGCGGCACCGGCACGCGAGTGTATTGGGTACAGACCGGCGGCTTCGACACGCATGCAGGCCAGGGCGCACAGGGCGGGGGAGCGTACGCAAACCTCATCGGGACTTTCAGCGATGGGATCGCGGCGTTCTACACCGACCTTCGCAACCAGGGGCTGCTGTCGGACACGCTCATGCTCCAGTTCTCGGAGTTCGGCCGCCGTATCTCGGAGAACGGCAGCGCGGGCACGGATCACGGTGCGGCCGCGACGATGATGGTGATCGGCGGAGCCGTGCGCGGTGGCATCTACGGCACGGCGCCCTCACTTAATCCCGACCTGAACAACCCGACACTGGAGAACGCCGGAGGCGACGTGCGGTACGAAACCGACTTCCGATCGGTCTACGCGCGTGTGCTCGATACCTGGCTTGGTGCGAACTCGCCGTCGATCCTCGGCGGAGACTTCCGCACGGGCGCGCCGCCGGTGGTGTAGCGACTCGGGGGCCGGGAGCCGGGAGCCGGGATTCGGGATTCGGACCTCCGACGTTGTCGAGCGCAGGTTTCAGCCTGCGCTACGTGTAGATCTCCTGAAGTGCCGACTCGACGGTCGCGTAGCGGAAAACGAATCCATTCCGAAGCGCGACCTCGGGGATCACGCGTTGCCCACCGAGCACCAGCGCGTCGGCCATCTCGCCTAGCACGAGACGCAGGGCGAACGATGGCGCCTTCAACCACGACGGACGTCCGAGCGCCCGACCGATCGCCTTCGAGAGCTCTTCGTTTGTCACCGCCGTTGGCGCCGTGACGTTGAGTGGTCCCGCGATGGTCGCCGTCGCAAGCGCCCACTTCACCATGGCGACCCAGTCGTGCAGGTGAATCCACGACACGAACTGTCTGCCGGTGCCGGCCGGCCCGCCGGCGAACAGTCGAAAAGGCAGCGCGAGTTGCGGGAGGGCGCCGCCTTGTCGCGCGAATACCACTCCGCTCCTCAACAACACGACTCGCGACGTGTGTGATGCCTGATTCGCGATGGCCTCCCAGTCGCGGCAGACCTCAGCGAGGAAGTCTGATCCTGCTGGCGTCGCTTCAGTCGCCGGCTCGTCGGCGCGCACGCCGTAGTAGCCCACAGCCGACGCGCTGAGGAACACTGGCGGTGCGTGTCGCGCGTCTCCGATGGCGCGCACGAGCGCAGTCGTCGCCTGCGTCCGGCTGTCGTGAATGGACGCCTTTCGCGCGGCCGTCCAGCGCCCGCTGGCGATCGACGTGCCTGCCAGATTGATGACTGCCGTGGCGCCGTTGAGTGCCTCCGTCCACGCGCTGTCGGCATGGCCCGGCGACCAGCGCACCTCATGGTCGTGCTTCGGGTGACGTGTCAGCACGACGATACGATGCCCGTCGAGGCGAAGCGCCTCGAACAGAGCCGTGCCCAGCAGGCCGGTGCCCCCCGCGATGACGATGGTGCCCATTCCTTGGTCCTCTGTCCTTAGGGGTTGGTTCCTGGTCCCCGCTCCAGTCTAGGCCGTCCCGCATCCGGTGTTCTCCCACGTTGACAACCCGCCTCATCCCTGCTCTAGTAGTAACTAACCGGTTGGTTAACACAGCCAGCGGAAGCGAACACATGGCGAGACGCACGATGCGTGATTCCAGGGGCGCGATCTTCCGCGCGGCCGCACTCGAATTTGCCGAACGCGGCTTCGACGCGGCCGGTACCGACCGTATCGCCACGCGGGCGCGGGTCAACAAGGCGATGCTCTATTACCACTTCGGCAGCAAGGCGGCGCTCTACGCCGAAGTGGTGCGCGACATGGTCGGAATCGTGGGCGCGCGGGTGCGGGCGATCGCCGACGGCTCAGGCTCCGCGGAACACAAGCTCGACTCGTGGATCAGCGCCCTCGTCGAGGAGGCGGCCGCCCGGCCATGGTTCCCGCCCATCATGTTGCGCGAGCTCGCCGCGCGCGCCCCGCATTTCGACGCGACCACGTTTCACATGATGAACGCCGTGCTCGCGGGCGTGACCGACGTCATCGCGCAGGGCAGGCGCGAGGGCGCGTTCCGCGACGTGGACCCGCTGCTCGCGCATCTGACCATCATGCCCCCGGTCCTCATCTTCTTCGCCCGGCAACGCGTGCTGGCTGGCCGGAAGCTTCGCGGCGGCCTTGCAGAGCCGCGCCAGCTCGAACAGTTCGTTCGCCATATGCAGGCCTCCGCGCGAGGCATGCTCCGGAAAACATCATGACTGTCTCTCGTCTGCTCGTGCTCGCGTTACCAGCAGCCTTGGTGGCGTGCGCGCCCGCGCCGCCCACGGATCGAATGCGCGTCTCGGGAAATGTCGAAGCAACCGAGGTCCACACCGCTGCTGAAGTAGGCGGCCGGATCGTCGAGTTGCGAGTGGATGAAGGCGATCGCATCGAGGCCGGCGCCGTCATCGCACAGCTCGACACCGAAGACACGATGTTGCAGATCGCCCGCATGCGCGCCGATCGCGCGACGTCGGTCGCGCAACTGCGCCTGCTCGAGGCGGGGTCACGCGCGGAGGACATTCGACAAGGCCGTGCGCAAGTCGACGCCGCCACCGCGGACGCCGCGGCCATCGATGCCGAAATCAAAGGTGCGCAACTCGATCTCGATCGTTTTCAGGCGCTGCTGACCGCGAACGCCGGCTCCGTCAAACAGCGCGACGATGCCCAGGCGCGGGTGGACACGGCGATTGCGCGCCAGCGCGCGGCGCAGGATCGCGTGCGATCGGCCCGCGAGGTGCTGGCACGGCTCGAGGCCGGCACGCGCCCTGAGGAGATTCAAACCGCGCGCGCACGCGTCGCCACCGCAGATGCCCAGATTGCCGTCCTCGAGAAATCTGTGCGCGATGCCAACGTCGTCTCTCCCATCTCCGGCATCGTCACGCAGAAGCTGGTAGACGCGGGCGAGATCATCGCTCGCGGCACGCCGCTGGTCGTCATCACCGACCTCGATCACGCGTGGGCAAATCTGTTCGTGCCGGAGCCGCTGGTTCCGCGCGTGACCATCGGGCAGGCGGCGACGGTTCTCACCGATGCCGGCGGGCCCGGGATCGAGGGGAAAGTGACCTTCGTGTCACCGCGCGCGGAGTTTACGCCGCGCAACGTGCAGACCGCGGAAGAGCGATCGAAGCTCGTTTACCGGATCAAGGTCACCGTCGACAACAGTGCCGGTGTTTTGAAGCTGGGCATGCCTGTCGATGCGGAGTTGAAACTCCAATGAGCGCGATCTCGTTCGTCAAGGTTGCCAAGCGTTACGGCAAGACGCCGGCCCTCGCAGACCTGAGTCTGGATGTGCGAGAAGGCGAGATGTTCGGGCTCATCGGCCCAGACGGCGCCGGCAAGACGACGGCGATCAGGCTGATGTGCGGTCTCCTCCACGCCGATGCCGGGGACATCAAGGTGCTCGGTCTCGATCCGGTGCGGAGCCATCGCCAGATTACGGAGAAGGTCGGGTACCTCTCGCAGCGGTTCAGTCTCTATGGCGACCTGACCATCGACGAGAACATCGCGTTCTTCGCCGAGGTCCACGCCGTTCGCGACTATCAGCGGCGACGGGATCAACTGCTCTCGATGACGCAGTTGACGAAATTCAGAGGTCGCCTCGCGGACCGTCTGTCCGGCGGCATGAAGCAGAAGCTGGCGCTCGCCTGCACGCTGGTCCACGAGCCGTCGCTGATTCTTCTCGACGAGCCGACGACGGGCGTCGATCCGATCTCGCGTCGCGAGTTCTGGAAACTGCTGTCGGAATTCCTCGCGCACGGCATCACGATCCTGATGTCCACGCCGTATCTCGACGAGGCCGAACGCTGCTCTCGCGTCGCGTTGCTGCATGAGGGGCGCGTGCTCGCGATGGACGAACCGGCGCGGCTGCGCACGCTCATCACCGGCCGGATGCTCGAAGTCATCGCGCCCGGTCGAGCAGCGGCCGACATCCTGCGTGGGTTGCCTGGTGTGGTGGATGCGCAGGTGTTCGGCGAGCGCGTGCACGTGACGCTCGGCAATGTCGGCGACAGCGCCGAGGCGGAGTTCAGGGCGGCGCTGGCGTCCACGCCGCTCGCGCGGGCGCCCGTGCGCGCCGTGCCGCCGTCGCTCGAGGACGTATTCATTGCCCGCCTCGCGGGCGCGGAGTCGTCTCATGCGTAGTGGCGTGTGTCTGATCACTGCGGCGCTGGTGGTCGGCGTCGTTGGAAGCGCGGCGGCCCAGGGCCCGCCGACATTGCCATTGACACTCGAGGATGCGCTGGCGAAGGCGGTCGAGACGAGCCACCGGCTCGCCGAGGCCCGGGCTCACGAGACCGCCGCGCAAGCGGGTGTAGCCGTTCGACAATCTGCCGAGCGCCCGACGGTGACCGCGAGCGCCGGTTATACCCGGACCAACCACGTGCTCCCGTTCTCAGTCCCATCGCCGAGCGGCATTCCGCTCCTCGTCTATCCGGACGTGCCGAACAACTACACCACGCGCCTCGAGATGCGATGGCCGATCTACACCGGCGGACGGACCGACGCGCTCGAGCGCGCGGCACGGGCCGAGGCCGAAGCGGTGGGCGCGGAGCGGCGGACGGCGCAGGCCGATCTTCGCCTCGAGGTCACACGCGCGTACTGGGCGCTCGTGACGGCACGAGCAAGCCTCGATGTGCTCGAGCAGGGAGTCGCCCGATCGCAGGCGCACGTCACCGACGCGAATCAACGATTCACGGCCGGACTCGTGCCACCGAATGAGGTCTCGTCGGCAGCCGCGCAGGAGGCGCGCTCGCGGATGTTGGCCATTGAAGCTCGGACGCAGCGCGACGTGACGAGCGCCGAGTTGGCTCGTTTGATCGGCGTTGCACCCGATCAGCCGCTCGATCCCACCGGCGATCTTGGCCGTCCGACGCCGGCCTCTCCTGGTCAACCCATCGGCCCGCTCGTGGAATCCGCGCGCGCGGCCCGCCACGAACGCCGCGCACTTGAGCAGCGGGTGACAGTCGCCGATGCGCAACGGGACGCGGCGGCCGCAGGTCGTCTGCCGACGATTCAGTTCCTTGGTGGCGTGGACTACGCGCGGCCGAACCCGAAGATCTTCCCGCGTGCGGATGTCGCGCAGGACTCGTGGGATGTCGGCGTCGGCGCCACCTGGTCGCTGTGGGACGGTGGCCGCACCGTCGCCGAAGTGGCCCAGGCCCGGGCCGTCTCTCAGGCGGCGAGCGAGCGGCTCGCGGAGTTCGATTCACAACTCGGCGTCGAGGTGCGGCAGCGCGCACTCGAGGTCGAGTCCGCCGTGGCCTCGGTCGCGGCGGCAACCAGTGGTGTCACCGCTGCGGCCGACGCGCGGCGCGTGGTCGATGAGCGTTACCGCGCCGGTGTCATCGCCGGCATCGAGGTGCTGGACGCCGAATATGCGCTGCTCCAGGCGCAACTCGATCTGACGCGCGCGCAGGCCACTGTTCGCCTGGCCGAAGCACAACTCACACGGGCCCTCGGACGATGAACGCGATCGAGGTCAAGAACCTGACGCGGCGGTTCGGTGATTTCGTCGCGGTCAACGACGTCTCGTTCGACGTCCGCGCTGGCGAGATCTTCGGATTCCTCGGCAGCAACGGGGCAGGCAAGTCCACCACGATTCGCATGCTGTGTGGACTCCTTCAACCAACGTCGGGAACCGCGACGGTCGGTGGCATCGACGTGATTCGCGATCCCGAAGGCGTCAAGCGACGGATCGGCTACATGTCGCAGCGCTTCTCGCTCTACGAGGCGCTCACCGTCGACCAGAACATCGCCTTCTTCGGAGGTGTGTATGGGCTCACGAGCGATCGGCTCGCGGCCCGGCGCGACTTCGTGCTGGAGATGGCGGGGCTGCGCGGGCGAGAGCGTGAGCTGACGCGATCCCTCGCCGGAGGCTGGCGTCAACGTCTGGCCCTTGGCTGCGCGATTCTCCACGAACCGCCCATCGTCTTTCTCGATGAGCCGACTGGCGGAGTGGATCCACTGTCGCGACGTCGATTCTGGCGGCTCATCGACACGCTCGCCGCGAGCGGTGTCGCTGTTCTGGTCACGACACACTACCTGGACGAGGCAGAACACTGTCAGCGGATCGCGATCATTCAGGCAGGGCGCCTGGCGGCTCACGGTACCGTCGACGAGCTCAAGGGCATCTTCAAGTCC
>Ga0207669_10001247_pt1 | contig 10818 bp, 13 predicted proteins | sample KBSM33metaG_FD_184329 | JGI IMG/M metagenome (GOLD analysis project Ga0207669, IMG submission 184329) | Miscanthus rhizosphere microbial communities from Kellogg Biological Station, Michigan, USA - KBS M3-3 metaG (SPAdes) (version 2) | ecosystem: Host-associated > Plants > Roots > Rhizosphere >...
GGATGATGGTGCCGTCGTCGGACTCCTCTTCCTCCCGCTTGGTCAGCATGTCGACGCCTTCGTCCGGCAGCTGATGCAGCAGCCATTGGGTCAGCTGCTTGACCTGGCCGACGGTGGCGACGGCGCCGCCGGTGATCTCGCGCAGCTCGTTGCCGGCGCGGGTCTTGGCAGTGCCGGCGAGCCGGTCGGCCCTCCTGGCGAACTTGATGTCGACGCCAATGCCGCGGTCATTGATGGCTTCAGCGGTCCAGTATTCTTCCCATTCGCGCAGCGGCAGCTGCCGGGTCCGCAGGAACAGACTGCGCATCGCCTCGATGTCGCCGATCGCGTAGGCGCAAAACGCCGCCCATTCCGCCGGGTGGCTCTGCGGCGTAGCTGTCGAATCCGGCATGCAGAACAACTTGATATAGATGCCACCGTCTTCGACCTTGGCAGTGGATCCGCTGGCCTTGCAGGCGCCGGCCAGGTCCGGCGGCAGGCCGGCCGCGGTGGCCTGCACCGAGGGGTCGATGCACATGTCGGGGAACAGCTGCGGCGCATCGCGCAACGCAAAATTCCATACGTTTCGGTCAAACCCGGCATTGAACGCGGCAAAGGTGCCGTGCGCCGGACTGGCCTCAACCCGATAATAGAACTCAGTAAAATCCAGCGGCAGGTGGTGCCAGGACAAGGCCCAGTCCGCCGCAAGCGGCGCCGTGATCAGCCGCACCGGCCCGTGGCCGATCGCGTAAGTCAGGATGATCGCCGCGGCATCGTCATCGCAGGCGTAGCGGGTGGCGCCGGCCTTCTGGAGATCCTCGCCCGACCTCGTTTCGAAGTCGAACCAACAGATCTTATCGGAATCGAAGGTGCGCGGCGGCATGGCAGGGCATTCCCCGGGATGGAAGGGAAGAGGTGTCCACAAACCGGGGGGTGGTTTTCAGCCACCCCCCGTTGCAACAATTAAGCCGCTGGCGGACGGCGGCGCTGCGCCGGCCGAGGCGCAGCCTCGGTCGGTGCATCCTCAACCAGCGCCGGCTTGGTGCGGGGCTTGGCCGCGGCCGCCGCAGGCACCGGCTTCGGCGCATCGGGCTCGGCCGGCGCCGCTTCACCTTCCGACTTCAGGTTGCCCTGCATGTCGGCCCAGTCGACCACCTCGAACACCGGATTCCAGATCCAGCCGTAGTCGGAGTGCTTGTATTTTTCCGACTTGAACTGGATCACCGGGCAAGGGAAGCGGCGGTCGGCCCTGAGCTGGGCCTTGACTGCATCTTCCAGCTTTTTAAAGCCCTTCATGGTGCCAACGGATCCGTTCTTGAATTGGACCTCGGCACCCTCATCCTCGCCGTTCAAGCACACCGCTTCAAAGCTGCGCTGCTCCTGGAACGGGAAGCCCTCGATCGGGCCGGGCTTCTGCGGCTTGGGCTCGTACATCGGCACCATCACCTCGCCGAGCCGCTCGTTCTTGCGGCTGCCTTGGTAATTGGACCAGCAGATGAAGCCGTGGCAGATCGATACGACATTGATCCACCACTTGGAGCCGACCTGCATCGGCTCGTCGGCCTGGCCGATGTTCCAGGTGCCGTCGTTCTTGGAGAGTTTGATCAGATCCTTGCCGCCGCCGGCTACCAGGGTGGTGGCCTGACTATCCTCGATGCCGGCCAGCAGCCGGTCGGCGAGGTCGTCCGGCAGCGACAAGGCTGTCGAACCAAGGTTACGTTTGACGATATCGTTCATCTTCTGACCTTTCCTGTTGCATGTTAACCGGCCCCGCGGGGCCGGGCCGTCGTCGCCGCACGGCGGTCTGCCGGGCGGTGATTCACTGATATCCTCCGAGCCACGCCTCGATGAAGGCGCGCGCCGGGCGCGGGTCGATGGCGTTGCCGAACCCGCGCAGCTTGCCCACGCGGCTGGGTACCCCATGAGCCAGCAGACGAACTCCGGGTTTAACGCGCCGGGCTTTGCCATCGGCTCCGACGACCCATCCAGCACCGCGGTCTTCAGGGCCATACTCCCCTCGCGACCCGGCGGTATCTTCGCCCCCTTGCTGTCGTTGGCCCGCGCCGTCGGCCACGTCGCCATCACCTGCGACCCGCAGGTTACGTGCATCGACAGCGTCTTGCCGCGCGGGTGCGCCCAATGCTTCGTGTGGAATGCTGCCGTTGCCCGCTCGCTGCGCCAGTCGCGGGCCGACGGCGTCGGCCAGCTCGATCGTGCCAAACCTGTCAGCAGCAGCTCGCCCTTGCGCTTGCCGCTGCGGCTGGACTGACCCCCCGTAGCCTGCGCCACGCTCGCGGTCGGCCACAAACCAGTATCTATCCCTGAGATGGTACGCACCCGCGCTCGCGGCTTCGACAGGGACGGCCCCCACGGCGTAGTCCAGGGCTTCCAGATCACCTCGCACAAGTCCGAGCCATGCAGTAGCTGACGCAACCTGTTCTCCAAAGACGATTGCAGGGCGGCGCTGCGCGATGAGATTTCGCCAGACCGGCCAGAGGTGCCTGGCGTCGGCGAAGCCTTTCTGCGCTCCGGCGAGGCTGAACGGCTGGCAGGGACAGGATCCGGTCCAGACCGGGCGGGTGTCGGGCCAGCCGGCGAGCCGGAGCGCGCAGCTCCAGCCGCCGATGCCGGCAAAGAAGTGGTGCTGGTCGAAGCCGTCAAGGTCGCCCGGCGCAACATCCGCAATCGATCGATCGTCGACATGGCCATGGGCAATCAAGCCTTCCGCAATCAGGTTACGCAGCCAGCCGGCGGCGAACGGATCGTTCTCGTTATAGTATGCCGTCATCTCAGCCGCCGTGGCGCAATTGCCTGAGTGCCGCGGCGAACTCCTCGGTGGCCTTGGCGCGATCGATCGCCGGCGCCGGATCGCTCTCCGGCGCGATCACAGTCTCGTCGGTCTCGGGCGCTGCACGCAGCGTGTCGGGAATCTTGACGCCGAGCCGCTTGGCAACCCGGTCGACGTGGCCGAAGGTCTGCAGCTTGTCCTGCCAGATATCTTCTTCCTCAAAGCCTAATCGTTTCAAGTTGAAGGCGACGGTGTCGCTATCGATCCACTGGCGTAATTTGGTCTTCTGCTTCAGCTTCCAGCCCGGCACGGTGCCGCCGTTCGACAAATAGCTGTGGAGCGCCTCGTCCACCTGCTTCTTATAGTCGGCGGCCAGATCGGCCAGATACTTGGCCTTGGCGAGAAACTCACCGTAAGCAGCCGCGTTGCCGTCGTCGACCACAGAAGCCGTCAATTGCGCCGGCATGATTTCCATGTTGACCAAATCAAACAGCGGCTTGGTGTGCTCGGGGCAGCACGGCCGGGCCGGACACCAGCGGCAATGCTCGCCGGCGTGCAGCTTGGGGTTTTTACCTAGCGCGGCGATGATCGCTAAGTCCATGTCCTCAATGAACATATCGATCTCGGTACGGGTGATGACGGTATGCGTCAGACGCTCGGTGGTGCGTGGCTGGATCACTGCCACGGCGTACCGCTTCTTATTGAACATGGAGGGCAGCTCCTCCATAGCGCCGGCGAAATAGAACAGCAATTGCGGGTTGACCCGCTCGCCGTGCTCGTCCTTGTAGACCGCCTTGACCGGCACGCCGGCGCCGAACTTCCAGTCGACCATCAGCACGAACTTCTTGCTCGCCAGTAGCAGGTCGGCGGTACCAAAAGCACCAGGTACACCTGGAAATTTCACCCGCAACTCATTGGCGGCAACATGGAATCCGCCGCCGTACTCGTTCATCAGTTCGTACAAAGTGTCGATCGCCGGATAAATCGAATCATCGAGGTGGTGCTGCTCAAGCACGCGATCGTAGAAGGTACTGCCGAGCATATGCTCGGCGTCTTCGAGCACATGCTCAACACCCGGAAAGCCGTCGGCATACATTGTCATCAAGCCGTCCATCACCGCATGCATGGCGCTGCCGTAGTCGGCATATTCGCTCGGCATCTCAGCCTGGTCGGGGATCCGCTGCAGCAGCTGAAAGCTGCCGGGGCAGTTCAGTAATCTGTCCGCGGTCGAGCCGCCGACAATATTGGAGTGGCGAGACATGTTATCCTCTGTTCTGTTTGCTGCAGACAACAGGGCATAGATCGCGATGGCTGTCAAATTATCTGTGAGAGAGAATAAAATCGAACGCGAACTGCGCGAGCGGGTCGAGGCCGCCGGTGGCGAATGCGTGAAAGTCACCGTATTAGGCCGGCGCGGGTTCTTCGACCGGGTGGTGACTCTGCCCGGCGGCAGGGTGGTGTTCGTCGAAGTGAAGCGGCCGAAAGGTGGGCGGACCTCACGACACCAGATGTTGTGGCATGAGCGATTTAGCGAACTAGGGGTAGCGGTTGCGATCGTGAAGAACTCGGCGGATATTGACGCACTGCTGCGAACATAAAAAGCCGGCAGGGGGCGAAACCCTGCCGGCTTAAGTGCAGTCCCACCCATCCCTAGGTGACCAGTGCAACCCCAGAGGAGCTAAACCAGTGAGCAATCAATACCATCCCAGCCAGACGGCGCAAGCGATACCGCTGCAACCGAAGCCAGCGCATGAATACCGCAAGATATGGCGCAAAATCCGCGACAACGGCTATGACGTGATCCCGCTGCGCGGCCGCGACGGGCCGTTCCGCGGCTGGCCGAAGCAGCCCAATGACGACGAAGCGATCGGGCGATGGAGCGGCAAGACCGCCGGCATACGGATGTTTGGGTCGAGCTGCTTCATCATCGACCTCGACGTGCGTGATTTGGATGTGCGGCAGGCGCTGATGCGCTGCCTGGCACAACGCTGGCCGGACTTCATGGCGCAGTGCCTGCGGCGGACCTCCGGCAGCACGACACTGGCGCTGATCGGCCAGTGCGCCACCGCCCGCAAGCGGCGCTGGACGGCACGGTTCAAATCCAAAGAGGATAAGCCGCACCTGGTCGAGTACTTCACCGGCAACGACAAACGGTACGTCGCGGTACACGGCTATCACTCACCAGGACGTATCTACGGCTACCAAGGCCGCTCAATCCTCGAAGCGCCACTGGAATCATTGCCGTGGTTTCCTGAGATCGACATCCCTTCGATGATCGGCGAGTGCGAGCAGGTGATGGTCGACCTCGGGCTCGAGCAGATCAAGACCGAGCACGCGCATCTGCCAGGCGATCGGGTGTATGATCTCAAACCAGATGACGTGATGGTGCTGTCAGATGGCGAACACATCAAACTGTCCGAGCTGGAAAAGCGCGCCGGTGTGACGCGGATCAAAGGCTACGCCAACATCTGGGATAAGGCATCCAAGACCCACGATCGGGTGCTGGTCAATCACTCCGGCGGCGCCGGGCTGACACTGTGGGATACCAAGACCGGCGTGTCGCATCGCTGGGAATCGCTGTCACCGGCAGAGGATCGCGAACTGCAGCAGCAACTGTTCGAGGTGGCGCAGGACTTCAAGCAATCCTGGGAGGGGTGATCATGGTGACGTCTACGAAGCCGATGCCGGCCAGACCGAAAGAGACCGATCCGATCACGGACAAGATCGAGTGGCTGGTGCGGACGCACGGCTTTGATTCCCGGGCCGATCGGGTGATCATGCTGTATGAGCCAAGCGCCTACTGCAGCATGGGCCTCAAGGCGTTCGAGACCGAATACGCATCCTGGTTCGAGCTGCAGCCGCAGCAGAGCGGCAAGCCGAAGAAGATATCGGCGACTACGGCCTGGCAGATGCATCCGCGGCGCGAGAGTATCGCCGGCGTGCGGATGCGGCCGGACAAGAACTTCCCGACTTACATAGAAGACAACGAGGTGTTCAAGAACATCTACCGCCGGCCAATTCACGTCGACGACGGTACTGGCGATATCGCGCCGTTCGAGGACTTCATGCATCGGTTCCTGCCGGATGAAACGCAACGTAACTGGCAGCTGGACTGGCTGGCACACAAGTGGCTCTACCCGGAGATCCCAGGCACCTCACCATGGCATGTGGCTAACGATACATTCGGCGTCGGCCGCGGCATGTTTGGCAAGATATGCGCAAAACTACTGGGCGAGACCTACTGCAAGTTCGAGGACTTCAGCATCATCACCGGCACCTCGTCGCAGGCGGTGTATACGGACTGGCAGGCATACAGCGTGCTGACGATCGTCGACGAGGCACACACCTCGCCGACTGCCTATCGGTCAGGCGAGAAGCGCAGCGTGTACACGGCGCTGAAGAACTGTATCGACCCGGCGCCGCGGCGGCGCACGTTCAAAGTCAAACGTCTGCAATCGTTCGACGCGATGTCGTTCAACTCGTTGATGGTATTCACCAACCACATCAATGCCGCGGCCATTCCTGCCAACGATCGGCGCATCACTGTGCTGCGCAACGGCCGGCCGATGACCAAGGAGGAAGCCGACAAACTTGATATGTGGATGAACAAACCGGCCAACATCGCCGCCCTGGCCACCTACCTCGAACAAACCAGCGACCTCATCCGGTTCGACATGTTCCGGCCACTACATACCGAGGAAAAGGACGAGATGGCCGACCTCGCCCTCAACGATGTCGAGCACCTGCTGACCGACTACGCCGAGGATGACGAGCGGGGGCTCGTCTTCACCAAGCCGGCGCTCGAGCGGGAGATCGACACGCACGTCAATGGCGACGGCGAGCGGATCGGCCGGCGCGACACAACCTGGCAGGGGCAGCTGGCCGGCGCCTTCGCCACGTTTTGTACGCCAGTGAAACTATCGAGCGGCAGGGGTAAAGCGAAGATCCTGATCAGCAAGCGGCGCTATACCCTGTACTGCTTCCGCAGCCGGGCGGCCGCGGCCGATGCGTTGAACGAGACTGGGCGGCGTGAGCATGCAGCCAAATGGGGTCCAATCGACGACATCCAGACGGTGCTGCGGGCAGTCAAAAACGACACCGAATAGTGTGGACCCCTAAAATGAATTTCAGGGTCCATAGGGGTGGCACAACAGGTGAAATGTGGCAAAACACTATGAAAATGATCCTATGGACCCTAAAGCAGGGGTCCATAGTAGCCTTCCGGGCCATAGTACGGGCCATAGGTAAACGATTGATTTCACACGCATAACGCCCAAGTGTGGACCTTATGGACCCTGTATTTAAAAGGATTCATATAAAACATCTTTTTATATATCTATTGTTACCCCCCCAACTAGGGTCCATAGGGTCCACACCCTTCCGGGCGGCTGATCCCCGCCGCCGGCTAACCCCCTTCCGTGCGGCCGAGTGCAATGAAGATGCAGAGCGCGATCGCGGATAGCGCGACCCCGTAGCCTGTGCCGGTTTCGATGTTGACGACGGCGAGGATGATCCCGAGCAGGCTCATGGCTGGTGCTCCGGCGGGATCCCGTGGCGCTCGTACATGTCCATCAGGCGGGCGATCACGGGTGGCACTACGGCCTTGCCGGTGGCCATCCGATAGATGGTCGACCGGCCTACGCCGAGTATCCGGTTGGCGGTGTTGACGTTGTGGCCGAGCGCGGCGATCCCACTCAGGAACCGTTCCCTGGACATGGCGGGCCTGGCCCGGCGGCCGGGTTTACCCCCTGGCCTTTTCCGGGGAATTTCCACCAACTGGGTGACCTCCAGGGCCTTGCCGCAGCGGCCGGATAATATCCGGTGAATCTGCCGGGCCTCGGCGGCCTCGGCCCCGGATTTTTCAATTTCACGATCCACTGCCGATTTATTATATTTAGCCATTACCATACTCCGAGTCGTTCAAGGGCCTCGCGATCGCGCTCGGCCAGGATGCGGTATTCGCGCGGCAGGGTTTCGAAGTGCGACAGCACTTCGTGCAGCACGGCTTTCTGTTCCGGGGTCATGAACAGCACGGCCCCGATCGAGGCCTTGTACGGATTGCACGCCAGCATGGCGCCTTGCCATGCAGCTGCGGCCATGGTGTGCGAGCCTGGGCATCGCGCAAGCAACTGCCCGCGATGCCGGCCACGGGTCGCGTATGCGCCCGCGAGCGCGGCTTTCGCCGCTATGGATAGCGTCATGTCATGCCGTCCTTTCAGGCTTCGGGGTCAAGCGCGCGGTATTCTGCGCACATGGAATCGAAGGTATCGATGCGCGCCAGCGGCGGGATATCGCTGCCTTCGCGATCGTCAACTTGCAATTGGTTATCCCACTCGTTCAATGCGGCGTAGGTGTTATCAAGCTTCACCATGTAGCTGTAGCCGCTTTCGCCGTTGAGGTTGTCGCGGATGCCGCAAAGCGTTCCTGTTTCGCCAGCGTTCCAGATGCCGAGCGGGTATATGTCATAGTCCGCCGTCAGCATCACGCGGTCGCCTACTTTCAATTGCTTGCTCATGTCATGTCCTTTCATGTTTACTGATTCCGGTAGGGCCATCATCAGGCATCGCGTCACGATGCTATGGTGGACTATGTCCGCCATTTCGGCCTAACGTTTGGCAAGCTTCCTTGCGCGCTCCCTTGCCGCAAATACACGGGATTCCCGGGCCTGATAGGCTGCGATGTATTTGTCGGGATCGGCATGGCGCTTTGCGCACCAGCGCAATGCATTCCTGATGCCTTTGCATTCGGCGTTGTCGAAATCGCCGTCTGCGTTGTAGCAGCCGACTAGGTAGTGTTCGTCGACACTGTCGCCCAAGCCGTTGCCCAAGTCGCAAATCCAGAGGTAGTGGCTGTCATCGATGGTCAATTCCCATGCGAGGCATCCACCGCCAGTGTGCGAGATTGAGTAATTGTTGGCGGTCATGATTTTGCCGACAGGGCTTTGCGGTGCCTTGTCATGGACATTCTCAAGCCAATCAAAAAACCGCGCGGTGCTTTTTTCAATATCGATCATGTTCATTCCTTTCAGGGTTCAGTGCTTGTGATAGGACACGTTGGAAACGTCTTGTGACCAGCATGCGCGGCACGCGCCGCAATTGTTGTCTTGCTCTGGTGCGGGGCATACGTGACCGCGCGCGGTTTCGTTTTGATGCACTGTGGATGTAATCGGCCATGCCTTGGTAGCGGCACCATCCACCATTGTTGCCGATACGCGAATTGTCAGATTCGCGGGAACGATGCCGCCGCTTTTGATGTAGCGTGACAGGATTCCAATCTCGCGCGTGGGAAGCCAATGCGACAATTCTGGAGTCTGTGCTGCTACCTCGCATATGCGGGCCAGATGAGTCTCTGATTGCAAATCGCCGCTGTCATGCCAGCGATGATGTGCAGAGAGTGGAAGCCCTACCTTGCGCGGCTTGTGTTCTACTTTGAGGAGCACCACCATTGCATCCACCCATTGATCATGGGCAATGCCAGCGATACGCTTTTCGTGCGCCATCTTTACAGATGGATAGATGTAATTGCCTTTGAGGGCGTAGCATCCATGGCACGTTGAACCTTCAACTAGATTCAATTTGGTGCCGGTGATACAAGCTTTTGCACTAATGCCGTAGCTTGTGCCGGGCATTTTGGATGGATAGCCAAGCGGGCCAGCGATCGCGATTGCTTCCTTAATCAACATGGTGGCGTTTCCTGTTAGGTTCGTTTCAGTGCAATCAACATATCCCGATCGGGACATAATGCAAGAGCTATTTTCAAATAATTTGAAAAATAATTTAAAGCGCAAGCCGCAATGGGGAAACGCGGCTTGGAAAGCAGCAATGCGCAAGCACGCGATACAGCCCAATTATGCGAATCGCATGCGGTGTGTGGCGATCGCGCGCCATAGCGGGCGCCCATGTGGCCAGCTAGCGATGCGGGGCGTTCCATGTTGTCGCTGGCATGGTGGGAATATGATGCAAGCGCAAAGGCGCAATTGGGAAGCAAAGCGCAATGCCAACGAAACCGCGGTTAATCGAGCAAGCCAACAAGCCAAGCGACGATTCAAACAATCAAGCCACTCTAAGGACAATAGTCCGCGAAGCCCTGCTAAGCGTGCTTAAAGACGAATCAGCTAGCGCGGCCGCGAAAGCATCAGCTGGCCGAACGTTGCTTCAATTCTTTACTGATGACAGCGGCCAATCGCGGCGCCGCGGCGCTGACATGACCGCGGCCGAACTTGATTCCGCGATCGCGGATTTGGAGCGATAGCATCCCAAACGTATCCCAACACACCTGGCGCAAAAGACAGAACGTAACAAAATCAATATGTTAGCTGGCCCGTACCATCTGATAAGTAGATAGATGGTAGCCCGCGCGCCGCGCGCGCCGCGGTCAATCAAGCGGCGAAAGCGTAGTGATACCAACGACCTACTGCTAACCGCCCCCCGGCGGGGCCGAGTCGCTCGGGCGCCGGCAGCCGCAATGCTGCGTGGCAAATTTTTTGTTAGTTGGGGCTGCTACGGAGCCGGATTATCTAGCGCCTTCACGAACTCGAGCACCCATCTTTCGTCCGGCCACACGCCAGTGATGCCCGACGCCACACCGGCCGCGCGCAACATCTCCTGCATGCGATCGGTCGCGGCCGGCAGCGGCTCGGCCGGCGCCTCTTGCACCAGCTCGAGCGGCCTCGTTGCAACCGTGGTGGTGTCGAGCGCGACCGTCGGATCGAAGTCGCCGCGGGTGCGGTGCGGCTGTTCGAAATCGCCAGCGCGGTTCTTCCAGAATTTCGACGGTCTGCGATCGATCGGCGCATCGGGGATCCGCATGTGCGTGACCGACATGTCTGACACATGCTCATCGCCAGTGATCCTGATGTTGAATTTACCCCGCCGCAGATAGACCCGCCCGGCCTCGGTCATGTTGAGCTGGCCCCAATCCTCGCCGGCATAGCCGGCCTCGATCAATTCGCGGGCGATCGAGTGCAGCGTGTTGTAGTGCGCGCCGTGTTCCAGGCCGGATAACGCAGCGAGTGCTTCAGCTGAGATCATGTTGCTTCCCCTTTTCCGGTT
>Ga0207669_10001248_pt1 | contig 10810 bp, 8 predicted proteins | sample KBSM33metaG_FD_184329 | JGI IMG/M metagenome (GOLD analysis project Ga0207669, IMG submission 184329) | Miscanthus rhizosphere microbial communities from Kellogg Biological Station, Michigan, USA - KBS M3-3 metaG (SPAdes) (version 2) | ecosystem: Host-associated > Plants > Roots > Rhizosphere >...
GTCGTTGACCCCGGACGGCGGTCGGGTGCAGGCACGATCGGTGGGAACGCGCTGCTGGTGCTGACGCGCGAGACTCAGGCCCAGCCGCGCACGACCTTCTTGACCGCCGCCACGAGGACGACACCGACTACGCCTTCATCGCCCTGTGCTTCGACTGAGGACGACTCGATGATCGTCGCCTTCATGTCGAAGCCGAGGCGCGGCAGCACCCGCTGGAGGTCGTCAACCGTGACGCGCGCGCACGGATAGTTCGATCCCCCGACGCGATAAAAATCCGTGTCGGCCAGACACGAGAGGAACAGGCGGCCTCCTGGAGCGACCAGCCTCGCCAGATTGGCCATCACCTCTTCCCAGCGCGCCAGGCTGATGCCGACTTCCTCAGTGCAGTAAAAGGCCGACACGAGGGGATACCACACGTCGCGGCCCAGCACGTGCTGCTGGGTCAAATCGCAGGGGAGGAGTTCCGTGACCTTGGCTCTCGCGGCTCCTTCGAGCGCGTTCACGGCAGCCGGGCTGTCCCGCCGTCCCTCGAGTTCGAGCACCAGCTCCGCGTAGCGGTGCCAGCCGCAGGCGTCCGGCGCGCTTCGCTTCCACTTCTCGATCTCCGAGAGATTCTCCGGCAGGTAATCCGCGACATGGATCTCGCCCACGCGGCGGACAAATGGCAGCACATGATGCACCGTGGGACCGCACCCCACTTCGAGCATCACAGACTGCGGCGGCAGGTCGCGCAGCTGCCGCACGAGGAACTCGAACACGCGCAGTTCATCGTTGGTCGGCGGCTTGTCGCGGTAGTACGTGTCGATGTACGCGCCGGTGAACGACTTCGTCGTGCGGAAGTCGAACAGTCCATCGACCGGCTCGGCGACCATTTGCCGCATGATCGTGGATCGTCAGAGCACTCTGAAGGTCTGGAGTGCCGGATCGGAGGCGCCCTTGATCACCGCGCCGTGGCTCTGCATGTACTGCAGATATTCCACGATGTCGCTCGAGATGATCTCGCCCGCGGCGACAATAGGCACCCCAGGCGGATAGGTCGCGATCGTCTCGCCCGACACGCGGCCCACAGCCGCATTCGCGTTCACGACAGACTTGGCAGCAAACTTCGCCACACGCGGCAGCACGGCGATGTGCGGAATAGACGGTGGAGTGGGCACGGCAATTCGCTCGACATCGGTGCCCGTGTGGACGATCGTTTTCAGTTCTGCGTAGAGCGTCGAGATATCGCGTTCAGTCGTGCCTGGCGTGAACAGAAACAGCACGTTCTGCAGCGTGGCCAGTTCCGGATAAATGTGCCGCGCCTGCAGACGGCGCTCCACCTCGAAGCCGGTCAGGCCCGTGCGCGATACGTCGATCGTCACGCGGGTGCGATCGATCTCGGCAAACCCGGGCTTGTCATCCTGCTCGCGCCCGAAGCAGGTCACGCCCGGGAGCTGCCGGCACGAGAGGCGGAAGGCATCCGCGCGGGCAATGGTTTCGCGCCACACGGCATCGCCCTGCTCGACCAGCTGGTGAACACCGAGCTCGATTGACGCCAGGATCGGATAGGAGAACGACGTGCTCACCAGCCCCAGCTCGTTGATGTGCTCGTACAGCCGCGGAACCGACGCCTGGTTCCGTAACAGCAGCAGACTGCCCTGCGACAGTGCCGTGGCCACCTTGTGCGTCGACTGGGCCACGAAATCAGCGCCCGCGTCTTCTGCGGCCGTGGGGAGCGCGTCACTGAAATGAAAGTGAGGGGCGTGGGCTGCATCCACCACGACCGGCAGTCCGCGCTCGTGCGCGAGCGCGACGATGGCCGCCAGCTCACCGACGATACCGAAATAGTTCGGCGAGGTGATGAAGACGCAGTCGACCGGCTCGCGCGCGAGCAGGTCGTGCACGGCGGCCCGCGTCGGTCCGAGTGACACGCCGAGCTCGCGATCGTAGACCGCGGGTAGATACACGGGGTGAAAACCGCCGTGGACCATCGCGGCGGTCACCGAGCTGTGCGCATCCCGGTTGACCAGCACGCGTCCGCCGGACGGACACGCGGTCAGGAGGCCCAGAATGTTGAGTCCGCTCGTGCCGTGCGTGGAAGGGAAGCTCCAGGCCACGCCGTAGGCGGCGGCCAGCTGACGCTTCAGGCGCTGGAGCGGTTTGTCACCCTGATAGGAGAACAGGCTACCCAGCTCGCAGACCGACGTGCTCTGGTCCAGTTGAAAGGCGCCGGCGAGAAGCCGCGTCCCTTCGCTGAACGTCCGGTTCCGGCGCGACGAGGTCAGCATTGGCGCAGGTGCCGGCAGCTGCGGCCCCCGCGGTGCCCCGGCGTCGCAAATGAGAGACCGGCGGCAGACACCTTCAACAGCGCCGCCGTCAGCGGCGTAGCCTCGTCGAGAGACACCTCGCCACTCGCGTCGGTGGTCTCGTCGTCTCTGATGTCGTCCCCCGGATCGCTCGACCCGCGGGCCTGTGCACTTCTCGCCATGGCGCGTGGTGTCACGTGGCAACGCGGCGGAGTCGCGCACACAGAGTGTGTACGCAGGGCCACCTCGATCGGACACGTGTCCTCAGCTACTTTCGGCAGCGGACGCGCAAACTTTATGGATCCCCGCGAATGCGCGGCTCGCCGCACCCCAACGCTAAAGGATCCGAGCTGCCAGGCCGACTCCGTACGGTATAGGGCGGACGCTCGTTCGATTGCGGCCAGTCGGCGTGATCGCGCGATGCGCGCCCTCGCGCGCTTTTTCACGCGGAGCGAAACGACGTGCACACGCGAGTCAGCCCGATCGGGCAGGTGCGGAATGCGCTGGGGGTACTGGCGCTCGTGGCGTTGTGTGCGCCGCCGGCACACGGCCAGAGCATGGATGCGACCGCCACGCCAGACACGTCTGCCACACCGGACGGAGCCCCCACACCGGACACGCCGCCCGACCTCTCGAAGCTCAGTCTCGAGCAGCTGGTGGATCTCAAGATCGACCAGGTGTACGGAGCGTCCGCTTATCTCCAGAAGGTCACAGAGGCGCCATCGTCGGTGACGATCGTCACGGCGCAGCAAATCCGGCGGTACGGATTCCGAACGCTCGCGGACGTGCTTCGCAGCGTGCGCGGCTTCTATGTCACCTACGACAGAAACTACAGCTACGTCGGTGTGCGCGGCTTCTCGCGGCCGGGCGACTACAACGCGCGCGTGTTGCTGCTCATCGACGGGCACCGCCTGAACGACAACGTGTTCGGCAGCGCGCTGATCGGCAGCGAATTCCCGCTCGACGTCGCGCTGATCGATCGTATCGAGATCATCCGCGGCCCCAGCTCCTCGCTCTACGGCACGAGCGCGTTCTTTGCCGTGATCAACGTGATCACGCGCGACACGCAGCAGCTGCGCGGAACCGAGCTGGCAGGCGCGATCAGCAGCTTCGATACGGGGCAGGGCCGGGTCAGCTACGGTCATCACTACGCGAATGACGTGAGCGTCGTCCTGTCCGGCACCCTGTACAAGAGCAAGGGGCAGGAACAGCTCTTCTACCAGGCATTCGACAGTCCCGAAACCAACAACGGCGTCGCCGAGCACGCAGACCGCGATGGCGCGACGCAGTTGCTCGCGACAGCGACCTACAAAGGCTTCCGCCTGCAGGGGCTCTACGGAACCCGTGACAAGCGTGTGCCGACGGCGTCCTTCGGGACGGTCTTCGACGATCCGCGCACGGGCACGATCGAGACACAGGGCTACGTCGACCTCTCGTATCAGCGGGATCTGAAGAGCGGATGGCATGTCGCCAGCCGCGGCTACTACGACCGCTACGGCTACGACGGTGACTACGTGTACGACAACGGCGAAGCCGCGCCGCCCCCGACGATCGTGAACAAGGACTTCGCCCGCGGTGTCTGGTGGGGCGCGGAGCTGACCGCCAGCCGCCGCATCGCGAACCGGCACACGCTGGCGGTGGGCACCGAGTTTCGCGACAACGTGCGACAGGACCAGTACAACTACGATCTGGAAACAGGGCTGCAGCACCTGGACGATCGCCGGCATTCGACGAACTGGGCGGTCTTCGTGCAGGACGAATTCACGCTCGGCGAGAAGCTCCGGCTGAACCTCGGCGCGCGGCACGATCAGTACGACACGTTCGGAGGCACCACGAATCCGCGCATCGGTGCCATCTACAACCCGGTGCCGAAGACGACGCTGAAGCTGCTCTACGGTCAGGCGTTCCGTGCGCCGAACGCCTATGAGCTGTTCTGGCACCAGACCGATCTGGCGAAGTCCAATCCAGCGCTCCACCCCGAGACCAACCGCACGTCGGAGTTCGTGCTGGAGCAGTACGTCGGCAGCCATCTGCAGCTGACGACCACGACCTTCCACTACACCGTCAATGGCCTGATCACGCAGCAGACCGATCCGCTCGACCAACTCCTCGTCTACAACAACGTGGACAAGGTCAAGGCCGATGGCGTCGAACTGGAGCTGGAGGGCAAATGGCGGAACGGTCTCGAGAGCTTTGTCAGCTACACGCTGCAGAACGCCCGGAACGCCGAGACCGACGTACGTCTCACCAACTCGCCGACCCATGTGGCGCACGTCAACGTGATTGCGCCGCTCGGCCGGCCTGGTCTGTTCGCGGGTGTCGAGCTCGGGTACCTGAGCTCGAGGCGCACACTCGCCGGCAGTAGCGTCGGCGGCGCCGCCGTCGCCAATCTCACATTCTTCAAGCAGCGCGTCGCTCGCGGCCTGGACCTGTCGGCGAGTCTGTACAACCTCTTCGGCACGCACTACTCCGATCCCGCCTCCGAAGAATTTCGGCAGGACAGCATCGCGCAGGACGGCCGGACCGCACGTGTGTGGCTGACTGTCACCTTCCCGCGCGCGAACTGAGCGATGTCCGAATGGCGCGCGTGGAGACGAGGCAGCACCAGCGGGCGCGCAGTCGCCTGGCTGCTGGTGCTCGTCTTCGCGTTGAGCCTCGGCCGGCGCACTGACGCGTCGGGCGGAAGCACGGCCGCTCCGCAGTCACCCGAATATCTGATCAAGGCCGCATATCTCTACAACTTCGCGATGTTCGTCGATTGGCCTCCCGAGGCGTTCCCAGCCTCCGGTGCGCCCATCGTGATCGGTGTGGTCGGCGCGGATCCGTTCGGGTGGGCACTCGACCGGATGGTGCTCGACAAGCGCATCAACAATCGGCGCATCGTCGTCGAGCGCTTCAAGCTCGGCGACGACGTACGGCGCTGCCACATCCTGTTCGTGAGTCCGGCCGAATCCACGCACATGGGCGATGTGGTGCAGAAGGTCGGCACCCAGGCCGTGCTGATTGTCGGGGACGAATCAGACGCGGTGATCCGAGGCGGCACGATCGCGTTCACCGTCAGGAACGACAAGGTTGGTTTCGAGATCAATCTGACGGCCGCGCGCCGCGCGCGGCTGACGATCAGCTCGAAGCTGTTGAACCTTGCACAGGTGGTTCGAGGATGACTGTCAAACCGCGGCACACAACCGGCGGGAGTCTCCGCAACCTCTCCATCAAGCGCAAGCTGATGCTCATCACGATGAGCACCAGCACGGTGGCGCTGCTGCTGGCGTCGGTTGGATTCGTCGTCTTCGATCTCGTCGCATTCCGCAGTCAGATGAGCGACGACCTGATGACGCAGGCCGAAATCGTCGGCGCCAACAGCATGGCGGCCCTCGCGTTCAGCGACGGCCCCGCGGCGCGCGAGATCCTCGCCGCCCTCAAAGCCAGGGAGAGCATCGTCGCTGCGGCGCTGTATACGCCTGACGGCACACTCGTGGCCGACTACCGCCGGGACGCCCAGGGCGCCCGTGTGGTGCCCGCACGTCCGGATCGCAGCGGGTCTCGATTTGAAGACAACTATCTCAGGGTCTTCCATCAGATCGAGCTGCACGGGCAAATCCTCGGCACGGTCTACATCGAATCCGACATGCAGCAATGGGACGAGCGCCTCAAGCGCTACACGGGCATCGTCTGCGTGCTGATGCTCGGAGCGGCGATTGTGGCCCTCCTGCTCTCGTCGTGGCTGCAGCGGATGATTTCGGCACCGATTCTCGGACTCCAAGACACCATGCGGAGCGTGTCGGCTCAGCAGAGCTTTGCGCTCCGTGCGGTCAAGACGAATGACGACGAGATCGGGTCGCTGATCGACGGGTTCAATGCGATGCTGGCCGAGATTCAGCAGCGCGATACCGCGCTTCAGGGTGTCAACGACAGCCTGACCGTCCGCACGCGCGAGCTGGAGCGCGAAGTCACCGAGCGCCTCAGAGCGCAGGAAGAACTGAAAACGCTCAACGCCACCCTCGAGCTCCGCGTGGCCGAGCGGAGTGCGGCCGCCGAACAGCGTGCGCTTCAACTGGCCCGATCCGAGGAAGCGCATCAGAAGCAGAGCCGCATTCTCCAATCGATTCTCGACAGCATGAGCGACGGCGTCATCGTCGCCGACGATGCGGGCAGCCTGATTCTCGTCAACCCGGCGGCCGAGACGATGCTGCGCCTGGATGATGAGCCCGCGCCGCACGATCAATGGGCGCAGCGCTACGGGCTGTACCTGCCCGATACCGTCACGCTCTATCCCATGGACCGGTTCCCGCTGACGCAGGCCGTGAGAGGCGAAGCTGTCGCCGATGTCGAGGTCTTCGCGCAACAGCCCGGGCGCGAGGACGGCCGCTGGCTCAGTGTCAACGCCACACCGCTCAAGGACGAGGAGGGCGTGCTTCACAACGGCGTCGCCATCTTCCACGACATCACCGCCCGGAAGCATGCGGCCGAGGAACTACTGAACGCGAAGAACGCCGCCGAGGCCGCCAACCGCGCGAAAAGCCAGTTCCTGGCCAATATGAGCCACGAGCTGCGCACGCCGTTGAACGCCATCATCGGCTACAGCGAAATGCTGCAGGAACAGGCCCAGGACATGGATCATCCAGAGGCCATTCCGGATCTGCGGCGCATCCACTCGGCCGGCAAGCATCTGCAGTCGCTCATCGACGACATCCTCGATCTGTCGAAGATCGAGGCCGGCAAGATGGAGCTGTTCATCGAGACCTTCGACGTGCAGTCGATGGTGCGCGACGTGGTGACCACCATCCAGCCGCTGGTGGATCGGAACCACAACGCGCTCGACGTCGATTATTCGGAAGATCTGGGCCCGATGCGAGCCGATCTGACAAAGGTCCGCCAGATCCTGTTCAACCTCCTGAGCAACGCGTCCAAGTTCACGCAGCGGGGACGCATCACGCTGACCGTCTCACGACGCGCCGACTGGATCCATTTCCGCGTGACCGACACCGGCATCGGCATGAGTCCCGAGCAGATGGAGAAGCTGTTCCAGGACTTCACCCAGGTCGATGCCTCGACGACGCGGAAGTACGGCGGCACCGGGCTGGGTCTCGCCATCAGCCGACGGTTCTGCCGGATGATGGGCGGAGAGATCACGGCGCAGAGCAGCCTCGGCGAGGGTGCGACGTTCGAGTGTCAAATGCCCGCGACCGTCGTGAGCGTACCCGCCGAAACACCGGTGGCCGCCGACGTCACTGCGGCCGATCGCCCGTCGACAGACGGTTCACCACGCCAACCAGTGCTCGTCATCGACGACGATCCGATCGTCCACGACCTGCTGACGCGCCTGCTGTCGAAGGAAGGATTGCAGGTCGTCTCGGCCTACAGCGGAGCAGAGGGCATCCGCCTGGCCGCCAGCGTGCGGCCGGCCGCCATCACACTCGACGTCATGATGCCGGGCCTGGATGGCTGGGCCGTGCTCACTGCGCTCAAGGGAAACCCCGACCTCGCAGACATTCCCATCATCGTCGTCACGATCACCGACGACAAGAACATGGGCTACGCGCTCGGTGCGGCTGACTACCTGACGAAGCCGATTGAGCCGGCGCGGCTGACAGCGGTGCTGAAGAAGTACACCTCGACCGCCCAACGGGCGTCGGTGCTCGTCGTCGACGACGATCCAGACATGCGCGACATCACTGCCCGACTGCTGACGAAGGGCGGCTGCGAGGTGCACGTCGCGGAGAACGGGCGGGTCGCTCTCGACCAGCTGGCCCTGCACACGCCATCCCTCATCGTCCTCGATCTGATGATGCCGGAGGTGGACGGATTCGACTTTCTCGTGGCGCTGCGCCGCCAGCCCGCCTGGCAGGCGATCCCGGTTGTGGTCGTCACGGCCAAGGAGATTACCGACGAGGATCGTCATCGCCTGAACGGGTCGGTGAAACGCATTCTGCAGAAACGCGGATCGCATCGCGACGATCTTCTCGCTGCCGTCAGGGATCAGGTGACGGCGAGCCTCCAGACGCTGCAGCCCCGGTGATTCCCGTGCCGACGACGATTCTTCTGGTCGAAGACAACGAGATGAACCGGGACATGCTGTCCCGGCGGCTCGAACGCGCGGGTTACCGCGTGATTCTCGCGGTCGATGGTCCGCGCGGGATCGCCGCGGCGCGCATGGAGGCGCCGGATCTGGTCCTGATGGACATGAGCCTTCCAGAGATCGACGGCTGGGAAGCGACGCGACACCTCAAACAGGATCCGGCGACGCGAGGCATTCCCGTCATCGCCCTCACTGCGCATGCCATGGTCAGCGATCGCGAGAAAGCGCTTCAGGCCGGCTGTGACGACTACGACACCAAGCCGGTAGACTTCGCGCGTCTCCTGCAGAAGATGACGTCGATCCTGGCCAAGGAGCGGGCGTCGTGAGCGTAGCCGCCCGTTCGATCCTCGTCGTGGACGACAACGAGATGAACCGCGACGTGCTGTCACGCCGCCTGCAGCGGCAGGGCTATGACGTCTCGGTCGCGGTCGACGGCCAGCAGGCCCTGGAGCTCGTCGAGGCGCAGTGTTTTGCGCTCGTCCTGCTCGACATCGAGATGCCTGGTCTCAGCGGACTCGAAGTGCTGCAGATCATCCGCCGCACGCACACGGCCGCGGAGCTTCCCATCATCATGGTGACGGCCCGCCACGAGAGTCACGACATCGTGGCGGCGCTGAATGCGGGCGCCAACGACTACGTCACCAAACCCATCGACTTCGCTGTCACGATGGCGCGGATCGAAACGCAGTTGGGACGCCGCCAGGCGGAGGCTGCGCTGCGCGAAAGCGAAGAGCGCTACGCCCTGGCGGTGCGGGGCGCGAACGATGGCTTGTGGGACTGGAACCTGAAGACCGACGTCATCTACTTCTCGCCCCGCTGGAAGGAGATGCTGGGCTGGGACGAGCACGAGATCGCGAACGATCCAGCGGAGTGGTTCAACCGCCTGCACCCGGAAGAATTCGGACAGGTGAAGGCGGCGCTCGCGGCGCACATCGACGGCCGGCACGACCACTTCGAGACCGAACACCGGATGCTCCACCGTGACGGTGGCTATCGCTGGATGCGGAGCCGTGGTCTGGTCGTCCGGGATCAGAGCGGCGCGGCCTATCGGATGGCAGGGTCCCAGACGGACATCACCGAAGGCAAGGTCGCGGACGCGCTCACCGGGCTTCCGAACAGGATTCTGTTCATCGATCGCCTGGCCTCGTCCATCGAGCGCGCACGGCGGCACAGCGAGTACATGTTCGCGGTGCTGTTCCTGGATCTGGATCGGTTCAAGCTGGTAAACGACAGTCTGGGCCACGTCGTGGGTGATGAGCTGCTGGTCGCCATGGCGCGTCGGCTGGAGAGCTGCCTGCGATCGAGCGACACGGTCGCGCGAATGCACACGGACCACACGATCGCGCGGCTGGGCGGCGACGAGTTCACCGTGCTGCTGAAAGACATCGGCGACGTCAGCGATGCGCTGCGCGTGGCCGAACGGGTGCAGGACGCGCTCTCGCAGCCATTCACACTGAACGGGCAGGAAGTCTTCACGACGGTCAGCATCGGCATCACGACCAGCGCCACGCACTACGAAACGCCAGAGGCTGTGCTGCGGGATGCCGACACGGCCATGTACCGCGCCAAATCGCGCGGCGGGGCCCGCAGCGAAGTCTTCGACCGCGAAATGCGCGACCGGGCCGTCGCCCGTCTTCAGCTGGAGACCGACCTGCGTCGCGCGGTCGAACGCGGCGAATTCCGGCTGTTCTATCAGCCGATTATTTCGCTGGCGACACGGCGGATTGCTGGTTTCGAAGCCCTTGTGCGGTGGCAGCATCCAGATCGCGGACTCATCCTCCCCGAGGAGTTCATCCGCGTCGCCGAGGAAACCACGATCATCGTACCGCTCGGTTGGTGGATCGTGAGACAAGCGTGTCAGCAGATGCGCGAGTGGCAGCTGCAGAGCGACAATCCGGGCGCGATGACCATCAGCGTGAACCTGTCGCCGAAGCAGTTCACGCAGGCGAACCTCGCCGAAGGGGTCACGAAGATTCTCGCCGAGACCGGCCTGCCCTCGTCATGCCTCGTGCTCGAGATCACCGAGAGCACGATCATGGAGAGTACGGACTGCGCGAGCGCCGTCCTGGCGGAGTTGAAGCAGCTCGGCGTCCAGCTCGCGATCGACGACTTCGGGACCGGCTACTCGTCGCTCAGCTACGTGCACCGCTTTCCGCTCAATTCGTTGAAGATCGACCGGTCGTTCGTGAGCGAGATGGGGGCACAGGGTGAGCGTTCCGAGATCGTCCGCGCCATCGTGAATCTGGCGCACAATCTGGGTCTCGACGTGATCGCGGAAGGCATCGAGACGCAGTCGCAACTCGATCATCTGACGACGCTCGGGTGTGACTACGGCCAGGGCTATCTCTTCTCGATGCCCATCGCCGCCGCGGCCGCGACCGCGCTTGCCCTGGCTGGAAACGAAAGCGCCGCCTGACGCGAGAGAACTTCCCCAACCGTAGCGCGC
>Ga0207669_10001278_pt1 | contig 10683 bp, 11 predicted proteins | sample KBSM33metaG_FD_184329 | JGI IMG/M metagenome (GOLD analysis project Ga0207669, IMG submission 184329) | Miscanthus rhizosphere microbial communities from Kellogg Biological Station, Michigan, USA - KBS M3-3 metaG (SPAdes) (version 2) | ecosystem: Host-associated > Plants > Roots > Rhizosphere >...
GGCGCGGGTGAAGGCGTCGATCTCCTCGAGCAGCTTCACCTTGGCCTCGAACGAGGGCGCGCCGAGCGGGTTTTCGTCGCCGTAGAGCCGCACATTGGTGCGCGCGGGTGCGTGCGAGTAGCTGCCGGAATAGCCGCCCTGCACGGCACGCACCGCCTCGACGGCGCGCGAAATCGCCTGCTCGGAGACGTCCGAGGCATGCGCGTAGCCGACCGCCTCGCCCTTCACGGCGCGCAGGCCGAAGCCTTGCGCGGTGTCGTAGGTCGCCTGCTTCAGGCGCCCGTTGTCGAACACCAGCGCCTCGGCCTGGCGGTATTCGAGGAACAATTCGCCGTCGTCGGCGCCTTCGAGGCCGCGCGCCAGAAGTTTCGCGACGCGGCCGCGATCGAGTTCGGCGCGGTCGAGGAGGGAGGACATGGCATCTGTCATCGGGCAAATCCGTTGGGTCAAAGCGGAACATAAGCGACGCAACCCTGATCCGCGAGGGGTGGCGATGGTGCCGGCGCGGCCGCTCCGCTACCATTGTGGGCCAGGGCCAATAGAGCCGGACGGACAAACGAGGAGGGATGCATGAAGGCCATTCATTTTGCCACGGCCGCGGCATTGTTTGCGGCGCCGGCGCTCGCGCAGACGCAAGCTCCTTCGCGCGAGATCGCGGCGCGGGTCGAACTTCATGCGATTCCGTCGCTGACCTTGACCGATCAGCAGTTCCTTGCCGGCGATGCCAGCGGCAAGGCCGTCACCGTCACCGGAGAATTCCGCATCGCCCAAGGGCAGGGCCGGCTCCCCGTGGTGGTGCTGATCCACGGCTCGGGCGGGATGGGGCCGAACATCGAGGCGTGGGCGCGCGAGCTCAACGCGATGGGTGTGTCGACGTTTGCGCTCGACGGCTTCACCGGGCGCGGGCTCACCTCGGTCAACATGGACCAGGCGCTGCTCGGCCGGCTTGCCTTCACGCTCGACGCCTACCGGATACTCGACATTCTCGCGAAGCATCCGCGCGTCGATCCGGCGCGCATCGCGCTGATGGGATTTTCCCGCGGCGGGCAAGGCACGCTGTTCGCGAGCCTGAAGCGCTTCCATCAGATGTGGAACAAGTCCGGCGTGGAGTTCGCCGCCTACATCCCGTTCTATCCGGACTGCATGACGAGCTATATCTCCGACACCGAGGTCGCAGATCGCCCGATCCGCATCTTCCACGGTACGCCGGACGACTACAATCCGGTCGCGGTCTGCAAGAAATATATCGAGCGGCTGCGCGCCGCCGGGCGCGACGTGCAGCTCACCGAATATCCGAATGCGCAGCACGGCTTCGACAACCCGCTCGGCACCGCCGCGCCGTTCCAGGTCAAAGGCGCCCAGACCGTGCGCGCCTGCCAGATCGCCGAAGAGCCGAAGGGCGTGCTGATCAACGCGGTGTCGAAAGAGCCGTTCACCTACAAGGACCCGTGCGTGCAGCGCGACCCGCACGTCAATCACGACGCCGATGCGACGCGCGCCGCGAAGGTCGCGGTGAAAGAGGTGCTGCGGGCGACGTTCAAGCTGGATTAGAGCGGGGCTGGTTCAAGCAGCACCGGCCCTCATCCTTGTAAGTCGAAAATCCTTGTAAGTCGAAAATCGCCGTATCGGGTATGGTGTCCGACGCGGTGGCGGACGGGAGACCGTCTCATCCAAGGACTACGAAGTCCGGACCTCAGCGCGGGACTGAGGAGCCTGCCAAAGCGTAGCGAAGGCAGGCGTCTCGAAGGATGGCGGTAGGTTCGGTGCGTGTGGCCATGGTTCGAGACGCGTTGCTTCGCAACGCTTCTCACCATGAGGGTTTGTGATATCCCTGCAAAACCTAAGGCAGCTTGTCGTAGCCCTCGCCAAAGCCCTTCAGGCTCATCGGGATGCCGATGCCTTCTTCCGGCGTCTGGAAGATGATGAAGGTCGCGGCCTGGCCGCTGCGCATCTGCTTCATCAGGTTCTCGTCCATCTGCACCTCGGCGACGCAGCCGTTCGGCAGGCAGCGCACGAAACCGGCGCGGCCGACGTCGGTCTTGTCGATCTTCAGCCCGAGGCCGGACGGGAGCAGCACGCCGAGCGGTGCCAGTACGCGCATCAGCCGGCTCTTCTGATCGGCGGTCTTGAGCACGATGACGGTAAGGCCGACATTCGGCCGGTCTTCCGCCGTCACGCTCTGGATCAGGGCGCATTGTTCGCCCTGCGCGCCGGGCGGCGCGTCGCAGCGCACCTGCCAGTCGGCGTGCACCGACTTGACGGTGCCTTGCGCGCCGGCGGTTCCGGCGAGCGCGGCGACAAAGAGGGCCGATAGCGCCGCCGCGGCGAGCCCGCGGCGGGCAGACGACAGCCGTTGCCAGATGGTCGCTGTCATGATTTCCCCTCGGGGCGCTGGCGGCGGCTCGCGATCGCTTGAAAAGCCGAATCGCCGCTTCCTGACGGTACCTTGCATTCGCTTGCCTACATGGTGCGGCAACCGTGTCAAGAACGGGGCGGATCGGCGTCAACCGCCCGAAATATGGACGGAATATCCGTACCTTCGGCCGTCGCACCGGTATCTCTCGGTAGCCCGGAGAGGACCCTCATGAGGCGCATTGCGGGTGCGGCTGAATTGTGGTTTGAGAAGCTCTAAGGCGTGAGGAAGGGCGCGCAATCCCAGTGCGCGCGGGCGCCTTGTCGGCGGCGAAGCCGTGTGATTTTGCGCTGCAAACAGCGACCGCGGCTTGGTTTCCGGCTTGCTTTCGGCCTTTGCGGCCGATCGGGGATGCGAGCGGCCGGTCACGGCCGGGAATGTGCGGGCGGCCGGTCACGGCCGGGACTATAAGGAGCGGACACACCAATGCCGGTCATGCGAACGATCCGATATGCCGCCGTCCTGCTGCTCGCGGTGGCGGCGCTTCTCGCCGGAGGCGTCGCGTTCGCCGGGATGGGTCAGCCGTCGCCGTGGCAGATGGGCTTCCAGCAGTCGGCGGCGCCGTCGATGGACGACATCATCGATTTCCACAATCTCGTGCTCTGGATCATCATCGCGATCACGGTCTTCGTGCTGGCGTTGCTGCTCATCATCATCGTGAAGTTCAACGCCAAGGCCAATCCGACGCCCTCGAAGACGACCCACAACACGCTGCTCGAGGTGGCCTGGACCGTGATCCCGGTGGTCATCCTGGTGGTGATCGCGATCCCGTCGTTCCGCATGCTGTTCAAGCAGCTCAACATTCCGCAGTCCGACCTCACCATCAAGGCGGCCGGCAACCAGTGGAACTGGACCTACACCTATCCGGACGACAAGATCGAATTCACCTCGATCATGCTGCAGGACGCGGACCGCCAGAAGCTCAATCCGGTGCCGCCGCGGCTGCTCGCGGTCGACAATCCGATCGTCGTGCCGGTGAACAAGGTGGTGCGCGTGCAGGTGATCGCATCGGACGTGATCCATGCGTTCGCGGTTCCGTCGTTCGGCATCAAGATCGACGCGATCCCGGGTCGGCTGAACGAGACCTGGTTCAAGGCGACGCGCGAAGGCGTCTACTACGGCCAATGCTCGGAGCTGTGCGGCAAGGATCACGCCTTCATGCCGATCGAAGTGCGCGTGCTCAGCGAGCAGGCCTACGCGGCGTGGCTGGCGGACGCGAAGAAGAAGTTCGCGCTTGACGGCAGCGCGCCGGCAAACGCGGTCGCGGCGGCACAAGGCGCGAAGGCAGAATAGCGAGGAGCGATGCCAGGAAAAGTGGAAACCGGTTCTCCGCAAAATCCTGGTAACAACTGCATCGCGACAAGCAAGTAAGCCGATAGCGGGCGGCAACGAGAAGAAGTCAGGGAATCCGATCATGGCTACTGCGGCAGCAGCTCACGACGCGCATGACGACCATCACACGCCCACCGGATGGCGTCGCTTCGTGTATTCGACGAACCACAAGGACATCGGGACGATGTACCTGGTGTTCGCCATCATCGGCGGACTGATCGGCGGCACGCTCTCGATCGGCATGCGCATCGAGCTGATGCACCCCGGCATCCAGTTCTTCCACGGCGAACATGCCTCGCACATGTTCAACGTGTTCACCACCGCGCACGGCCTGATCATGATCTTCTTCATGGTGATGCCGGCGATGATCGGCGGGTTCGGCAACTGGATCGTGCCGCTGATGATCGGCGCGCCCGACATGGCGTTTCCGCGCATGAACAACATCTCGTTCTGGCTGTTGCCGGCCTCGTTCATCCTGCTGCTCTCGTCGATGTTCTTCGAGGGCGAGCCGGGCGCGAACGGCGTCGGCGCCGGATGGACGATCTATGCGCCGCTCTCGACCTCGGGCCACCCGGGTCCGGCGGTCGACTTCGCGATCCTGTCGCTGCACCTCGCGGGTGCCTCCTCGATTCTCGGCGCGATCAACTTCATCACCACGATCTTCAACATGCGCGCGCCCGGCATGACGCTGCACAAGATGCCGCTGTTCGTATGGTCGATCCTGGTGACGGTGTTCCTGCTGCTGTTGTCGCTGCCGGTGCTCGCGGGCGCGATCACGATGCTGCTCACCGACCGCAATTTCGGCACCACGTTCTTCTCGGCCCAGGGCGGCGGCGACCCGATCCTGTTCCAGCACCTGTTCTGGTTCTTCGGCCATCCGGAGGTCTACATCCTGATCCTCCCGGGCTTCGGCATGATCAGCCAGATCATCTCGACCTTCTCGCGCAAGCCGGTGTTCGGCTATCTCGGCATGGCCTACGCGATGGTGGCGATCGGCGGCATCGGCTTCATCGTGTGGGCGCACCATATGTACACGGTCGGCATGTCGGCCGCCGTGCAGGCCTATTTCGTCGCAGCCACGATGGTGATCGCGGTGCCGACCGGCGTGAAGATCTTCTCGTGGATCGCCACGATGTGGGGCGGCTCGATCGAATTCCGCACCCCAATGCTGTGGTCGATCGGCTTCATCTTCCTGTTCACCATCGGCGGCGTCACCGGCGTGGTGCTGGCCAATGCCGGCATCGACCGCGCGCTGCAGGAGACCTATTACGTCGTGGCGCACTTCCACTACGTGCTCTCGCTCGGCGCCGTCTTCACGATCTTCGCCGGCTGGTACTACTGGTTCCCGAAGATCACCGGCTACATGTACAACGAGACCATCGGCAAGCTGCATTTCTGGGTGACGTTCATCGGCGTCAACCTGGTGTTCTTTCCGCAGCACTTCCTCGGGCTCGCCGGCATGCCGCGCCGCTACGTCGACTATCCCGACGCGTTCGCCGGCTGGAACTACGTCTCGTCGGTCGGCTCGTACATCTCCGGCTTCGGCGCGCTGATCTTCCTCTACGGGCTGTTCGACGCGTTCTACCTGCGCAAGGAGAAGGCCGCCGGCAATCCATGGGGGCCGGGCGCGACCACGCTCGAATGGACGCTGTCTTCGCCACCGCCGTTCCACCAGTTCAACACGCTGCCGCGCATCAAGTGAGCGCGAGGGTGATTGCCTAGATAATGTCCCTGATCAGCGAAGGCGCTCTTTCCAAGCCGCTGCCAAGCCTCGCGGAACCGAGTCTTGCCGGCGTGGAAGATTATCTCGCACTGCTAAAGCCGCGGGTGATGTCGCTCGTCGTGTTCACGGCGCTGGTCGGCCTGCTGGTCGCGCCGGGGCACGTGCATCCGGTCATCGGCTTCACGGCGCTGCTGTGCATCGCGATCGGCGCCGGCGCGTCCGGCGCGCTGAACATGTGGTACGACGCCGACATCGACGCCATCATGACGCGAACCTTGCGCCGGCCTATTCCGGCGGGCCGCGTCCAGCCGGGCGAGGCGCTCGCGTTCGGCGCGACGCTTGCCGTCGGCTCGGTGCTGGTGCTCGGCGTGCTGGTGAACTGGTTCGCTGCCGCGCTGCTTGCCTTCACGATTGCGTTCTACGTGTTCGTCTACACGATGTGGCTGAAGCGCTCGACGCCGCAGAACATCGTGATCGGCGGCGCGGCCGGCGCCTTCCCGCCGATGATCGGCTGGGCGGCGGTGACCGGCGACGTCAGCCTCGCGCCGTTCCTGATGTTCCTGATCATCTTCCTGTGGACCCCGCCGCATTTCTGGGCGCTGTCGCTGTTGCGCTGCGACGACTACGCGCGCGCCGGCGTGCCGATGCTCCCGGTCGTCAGCGGCCTCGATGAGACCCGCAAGCAGATACTGATCTACACGCTGATCCTCGCGCCGGTCGGCATTACGCCGTCGCTGTTCGGCTTCGCTGGCCCGATCTACGGCGCGATCGCGGCGATCTGCGGCGCGGCGATGCTGTATCTGGCATGGCGCGTCTATCGCGACCGCGAGGGTGAGGTTGCCGCTTCTGCGGCGCGAAAACTGTTCGCCTTTTCGCTGCTCTACGTGTTCGTGCTGTTCGCCGCGCTGCTCGCGGACAATCTGCTGGCGCGACTCGGGTTCGGATTTGGGCTTGCGCCATGAGCGACAGCAACGACGGGATCGTGCTGACCGAGGAGCAGAAGCGCCGCCGCCGCGCACGCTCGATCGCGATCGCGGTTTCGCTCGGTGTGATCGTCGTGCTGTTCTACCTGGTGACGCTGGTCAAGGGACCGGCGGTGCTGAACCGGCCGTTGTGACATGAGCGAGACGGCGAACCATCTGAAGGCGCACCGCCGCGACATGATCGTGGCGGCGTCGTGCGGCGTGTTCGTCGCCATGATGGTCGGCATGGCCTACGCGTCGGTGCCGCTCTACGACTGGTTCTGCCGCACCACCGGTTTCGGCGGCAAGCCGCAGATCGCGACCTCCGCTCCGCCAGGCGCGCTCGGCCGCACCATCACGGTCCGGTTCGACGCCAATGTCATCAGCGGTCTGCCGTGGCGCTTCGAGCCGGAGCAGAACGCCATCGAGGCGCGCATCGGCGACGTCGTCACGGTCAACTATCGCGTGACCAATCTGGCGGCGCGCGAGACCGCCGGGCAGGCGGCCTACAATGTCGCGCCGTCAACGACCGGCGCCTACTTCCAGAAGATCAACTGCTTCTGCTTCACCGAGCAGCGGCTCGGCCCGGGCGAGAAGCGCGAGATGCCGGTCGTGTTCTATATCGATCCGGCGCTCGCCAAGGATTCCGAACTCGACGACCTCAACACGATCACGCTGTCCTATTCGTTCTACGCGCTGCGCGACCCGGTCAAGCCGGTGGCGGATCGCGGGACGAAATCGGCGACGAACTAAGCCCGGGCGCTTCCGGGAAACGGAGAGAGAAGACGATGGCCGACGCTCACGCCAAACAGCACGACTATCATCTGGTGGATCCGAGCCCGTGGCCGATCGTCGGCTCGGTCGCGGCCCTCGTGCTCGCGGTCGGACTGATCTCCTGGATGCACAAGATGTACGCGGCGGCGCCAGTCGTGTTCGCGGCGGGCGCGATCGGCGTGCTCTACACCATGTTCGCGTGGTGGCGCGACGTCATCAGGGAGGCCGAGCACAAGGGCGACCACACCCGCGTGGTGCAGATCTCCCACCGCTACGGCATGATCCTGTTCATCGCCTCGGAGGTGATGTTCTTCGTCGCGTGGTTCTGGGCCTACTTCTCCAGCGCGCTGTTCCCCGCCGACCTGCACCACGTCGCGCGCACCGAGTTGTTCGGCGGCGTATGGCCGCCGAAGGGCATCGAGACGTTCGATCCTTGGCACCTGCCGCTGCTCAACACGCTGATCCTGCTCACCTCCGGCACCACGGTCACGTGGGCGCATCACGCGCTGCTGCACGGGGACCGCAAGGGCCTGAAGTGGGGCCTGATCTGCACCGTCATTCTCGGCGCGCTGTTCACCTGCGTGCAAGCCTACGAGTACGGCCATGCGGCCTTCCACTATGCGGGCCATATCTACGGCGCGACGTTCTTCATGGCGACCGGCTTCCATGGCGCGCACGTGCTGATCGGCACGATCTTCCTGATCGTGTGCCTGGCGCGTGCCTATGCGGGGCACTTCACGCCGAAGCAGCATCTCGGCTTCGAGTTCGCCGCCTGGTACTGGCACTTCGTCGACGTGGTGTGGCTGTTCCTGTTTGCCTGCATCTACGTCTGGGGCGCGGGCGCCCACACGGCGGCCGGCGGCCACTGACGCCGGTCGGAGCAACGCGATAAGAAGGGCGGCCCGCAGGCCGCCCTTCTTATTTCAGCCTCACATCGTGGCCGCACATGCCCGGCATCCACGAAGACTTTTCGGTTCAGGCGCTGGGGCAGGGGCTGCTCGTCGCGCTCGTGGGCTATGCGAGCTCGGCCGCGATTCTGATCCAGGGGCTCGTGGCGGTCGGCGCGAGCGTGTCGCAGATCGCCTCCGCGCTGGTGATGATCGGCATCCTCATGGGCATCGTCGCGGTCGCGCTGAGCTGGCTATTGCGCATGCCGATCTCGATCGCGTGGAGCACGCCCGGCATGGCGCTGCTCGCGACCACCGGCGCCGTCGCCGGGGGATTTCCCGCCGCGGTCGCGGCCTTCATCGCGGTCGGTGTGCTGATCATGCTGACCGGACTATGGTCGCCGCTCGGCCGCCTCGTCGCGGCGCTCCCGAAGTCGATCGCGAGCGCGATGCTCGCCGGCATCCTGCTCAAGCTTTGCCTCGCGCCGTTTCTGGCGATCGGCAAGGCGCCGTGGCTGGCCGGTGCGGTGCTGCTCACCTGGCTCGTCTTCATGCGCATCGCGCGCGGCTACGCGGTGCCCGCGGCCGTCACGGTCGCGCTCGTCGCGATGGCATTCGATGCGCCGTTTGCCGGCATGGCGGCGGCCGACTTCATCCCGCATCTTGAACTAGTGATGCCGGTGTTCACCTGGGAAGCGATGGTCAACATCGCGCTTCCGCTGTTCATCGTCACGATGGCGGGACAGAATCTGCCGGGCCTCGCAGTGCTCGCGGTCTACGGTTATCGCCCGCGCGTCGCGCCGCTGCTGTTGTCCACCGGTGCCGCATCGGTCGCGGGCGCGCCGTTCGGCATGCCGACGATCAATCTGGCGGCGATCACCGCCGCGCTCGGCGCCGGTTCCGACGCGCATCCCGATCCAGCGCGCCGCTACGTCGCCGGCATCTTCGGCGGCGTCGGTTACATACTGCTCGCCGCACTCGCCGGCATCGCGGCGGTGCTGGTCGCGCGTTCGCCGCCGGTGTTGATCGAGGCGGTCGCAGGCCTCGCGTTGATCGGTGCTTTCGGCAGTGCGATGTTGAATGCCGTGCAGGACGAAGACGGCCGTCTGCCCGGCCTCGTCACCTTTCTGGTGACCGCGTCGGGCCTGTCGCTGTTCGGCATCGGTTCGGCATTCTGGGGGCTTGTCATCGGTCTTGGCGTTCACCACGTGCTGCGCTTCGGAGTCCGCACATGACCGAGAGACCTTCGCTGCCGCAGTCCGTCGTGGCCGGCCTCACGGGACGCTGTCCGCGCTGCCGCGAGGGGCATTTGTTCTCGGGTTTCCTCACCGTCGGCAAGGGCTGCGAGCGCTGCGGCCTCGACTATTCCTTCGCCGATGCGGGCGACGGGCCGGCGATCTTCGTCATTCTCATTTCCGGTTTCATCGTGGTCGGCGCCGCGCTGATCGTCGAGGTCGCGTATCAGCCGCCATTCTGGCTGCATGCGCTGTTGTGGGGGCCGCTGATCCTGGTCGTGACGCTGCTACCGCTGCGTCTGCTCAAGGGCCTGCTGATCGTGCTGCAGTATCACCACAGCGCCGCCGAAGGCCGCTTCGAGCACGAGCGGAAGCCGTGAGTGACGAGCGCAAGCCGCGCCGCGGTGGATTTCTACTGTTCGCGCTGTTCATCATTGCGGCGGCCGGCGTGCTCGTCGCGCTCGGCACCTGGCAGCTCGAACGGCTATCGTGGAAGGAAGGCTTGATCGCCGAGCTCGATGCGAAACTCGCCGCGAAGCCGACCGATCTGCCGGCACGCGAGCGCTGGCAACGCCTCGATGCGGGAGTGGACCAGTTCCGCCGCGTCGCGTTTCCGGCCGAGTTTCTCCCCGGCGAGGAAGCGCTGGTCTATTCGTCCGGCTCTTCGCTGCGGCCCGACGCGACCGGGCCCGGCTATTGGGTGTTCGCGCCGGCACGCCTCACCGGCGGCAGCATCGTGGTGGTCAATCGCGGCTTCGTGCCGGAGGGAAAGCAGAATCCCGACACGCGTCAGGAAGGCCGTCCGTCCGGCACCGTCGAGCTCGTCGGCGTGATACGCTGGCCGGAACAGCGCGGGCAATTCACGCCGGCGGACGAGCCGCACAAAGGTCTCTGGTTCGCGCGTGATCCGGCCGCGATGGCGAAGGCAAAAAACTGGGGCAACGTGGCGCCGTTCTATGTCGACCAGGAAGCGCCGCTGCCGCCGGGCGGATTGCCGAAGGCCGGCCCGCTGAAGGCGAGCCTTCCGAACAACCATCTGCAATATGCGGTAACATGGTACGGTCTGGCTGCCGTGATCCTGATTGCAGGAGGTTTTTTCTGGCGCTCGCAGCGGCGCGATGCACCAGCATAAATTATTGTTATAAAAGAACGATTCCGGAACCAAGGCTGTCCTTGTGAAAGCCTTGGCGCATCTCTACTGTCCAACCGCCGCAACTCAGGTCCATTTTTCGGTGCGCTACATCTCCACCAGAGGCGAAGCCCCTGCGCTCGGCTTCATCGACGTCACGCTCGCGGGTCTCGCGCGCGACGGCGGCCTTTATGTGCCGGAATCCTGGCCGGCGTTTTCGGCCGCGCA
>Ga0207669_10001285_pt1 | contig 10657 bp, 8 predicted proteins | sample KBSM33metaG_FD_184329 | JGI IMG/M metagenome (GOLD analysis project Ga0207669, IMG submission 184329) | Miscanthus rhizosphere microbial communities from Kellogg Biological Station, Michigan, USA - KBS M3-3 metaG (SPAdes) (version 2) | ecosystem: Host-associated > Plants > Roots > Rhizosphere >...
AGGAAAACCGCCCCTACATCACCCCGCATTCGGGTGAGGTCGATTTGCGCGACGCGATCCAGACGCTGGCGGCCGATGCCAAGCTGCGCGCGACCGTGGGCAAGGCCAACCGTGCCAAGGCGGTCGCCGAGTATGATGACAAGGCGATGATCGCCGCCTATGCGCATTTATACGAGCAGGCATTGGGCAGGACAGGCGCTCTGTCCTGACGAGTATTTTGCTCGCCTCCAGGCAGCGAAACGCTATAGGCTGCGTTATTGGTCGCAGGAGAGTTACGTGTTCAAGGGCTTGACGCCTATCGTCTATAATGGCCGCGAGGTATGGCCGCTGGTGGAAGGCGGCAAGGGCGTAGCCGCGACCAACCATGCGAGCGCTGGCGCCTGGGCCGCCGCGGGCGGTATCGGTACGGTCTCCGCGGTCAATGCCGACAGCTACGATCCCGAGGGCAAGATCATCCCTCAGGTGTACAAGGCGCTGACTCGCCGCGAGCGCCATGAGGAACTGGTCGAATATGCGATCGAAGGCGCGGTCCAGCAGGTCAAGCGCGCATTCGAAATCGCCGGCGGCAAGGGCGCGATCAACATCAACGTGCTGTGGGAAATGGGCGGCGCGCAGCGGGTGCTGCACGGGGTGCTCGAACGCACGCGCGGCCTAGTCGCGGGCGTCACCTGCGGCGCGGGCATGCCCTACAAGCTCAGCGAGATCGCAGCGTCGTACAACGTCAATTACCTGCCGATCGTCAGCTCCGGCCGCGCCTTCCGCGCGCTGTGGAAGCGGGCTTATTCGAAGGCGGCGGAATGGCTCGCCGCGGTGGTGTACGAGGACCCCTGGCTGGCCGGCGGGCATAACGGCCTGTCCAATGCCGAAAACCCGCTCGAGCCGCAGGACCCCTATCCGCGCGTCAAGGAATTGCGCGAGACGATGCGCGAGGGCGGCATTTCCGACGACGTGCCGATCGTCATGGCGGGCGGCGTGTGGTTCCTGCGCGACTGGAACGACTGGATCGACAATCCCGAACTCGGCAAGATCGCGTTCCAATTCGGTACTCGGCCGCTGCTGACCCAGGAGAGCCCGATCCCCGAGGCCTGGAAGGCCAGGCTCACGCAGATCGAGGAAGGCGCCGTGCTGCTGCACCGTTTCTCGCCGACCGGCTTTTATTCCTCAGCCGTCCGCAACCCGTTCCTGCGCGCGCTTGAGGCACGGTCGGAGCGCCAGATCGCCTTTTCCACCCAGGAAGCCGGCGATCACACTTTCCAGCTCGACGTCGGGGTGAAGGGCAAGAATTTCTGGGTGACCAGGAACGATCTGCTCCGCGCGCGCGAATGGTTCGGGCATGGTTTCACCGAAGCCCTCAAGACCCCTGACAACACGCTGGTGTTCGTGTCGCCGACCGAGAAGTCTGAGATTCGCAAGGACCAGGCCGACTGCATGGGCTGCCTGTCGCAATGCCTGTTTTCGAGTTGGGCCGACAGCGAGACCAATTCGACCGGGCGGCTGGCCGACCCGCGCAGCTTCTGCATCCAGAAGACCCTGCAGGACATCGCGCATGGCGGCGATGTCGACCAGAATCTGATGTTCGCCGGGCACGGCGCGTATAATTTCAAAAGGGATCCGTTCTATTCGAACGGCTTCGTGCCGACGGTTAAGCAATTGGTCGATCGTATCCTGACCGGCGACTGACGACACAGCCCGGCTTTGGAACGGCCAAAAGAAGGTTCATTGCCGGGCAATTCTGATCCGCTACCTGTAGCGGCGATGAAGCGCGCGCTGGTTCTCCGTCACGTCGAGCATGAAGGCATTGCCGGGTATCGCGAGCCGATCGAGGCCGCGGGCTATGCGATCGAACGCGTCGCCGCGCATCATGCGGGGTGCGCGCGGCTCGACACCATGTCGCCCGATCTGCTGGTAGTGATGGGCGGCCCGATGGGCGTCTACGACACCGACCGTTACCCCTGGCTGAGCGAGGAGATCGCGGTGATCCGCCGGCGCCTGGCGGCAGACCTGCCGACGCTTGGCGTCTGCCTGGGTAGCCAATTGATCGCCGCTGCCCTTGGTGCCGAAGTGCGCAAAGGGCCGGTGCGAGAGATCGGATTCGCGCCTGTCGCGCTCACCGATGCGGGCAAAGCGGGCCCATTGCGTCACCTCGACGGCATCGATCTGCTGCATTGGCATGGCGACACGTTCGACATACCAGACGGTACAGAATTGCTTGCGACGACGACACCTTACGCCCAAGCCTTCGCACGTGGTCGTAACCTGCTCGCGCTCCAATTCCATGCCGAGATGGGCGAGGATGAACGGTTTGAACATTGGCTCGCCAATGACGGCGCCGATATCGCCGAAGTCGGCTCTACGCCCGATGCGTTACGCGCTGCCCATGACCGGCTTGGTCCGCCTGCGGCGGCGGCGGGACGCGCGATGATCGGAGAGTGGTTGGACGGCCTCGGCTGCTGATCAGGGCTTGGCGGACGGCGTCGGGGCGGTCGGCGATATCGGATCGACCGAGACCTTGCCCTGGACCTGTTTTTCGAGCGGGTCGCGGACGGTGAAGAGCAGGGTGGGATTGGCACAGACATCGAATGTGCCGCTCTCCTCGTGATTCTTGCCGTCGACCGCCATCACGACCTTGAGATCAAGCCGGCAGCCCATTTTCTTCGGCGGAAACCACATCGTCCAGCGCTTGGAATTGAATGCGAAATTGCTCGGGAAAGCATTGCCACTCCATTGCGGCGAGCCGTCCTTTTCGGCGATGGCGTAGTGGAATTCCGTGATCCTGTGGTTGCTCAGATTGACGAGGTAGATGCAGGCTTTCTTCGCGCAATCGTAATTGGTCGGCGCGGTCGACGGCATGCCTGCCATCTGGTGGCGCGGAAGTCTCCAGCCGGCACCATCGGCAGTACCGCTATCCTCAGCATCCTGGGCCGGGGCCGGCGTGGCGATGGTAGCGGCGAGGGGCGCCAATGCCAGAACGAGTCCCCGGTTCAGCATCAGATCCACCCTTCCAATACCTGATCGGGCGGGCGATGGCCGTCGGCCCAATGCTGGATATTGCTGATGACCCGCTCGCCGGTCGCGGCGCGCGCCTCGAACGTCGCCGATCCCATATGCGGCAGCAGCACAACGTTGGGCAGCGCGAGCAGGCGCGGGTCGATCTCCGGCTCATGCGCGAATACGTCGAGTCCGGCACCAGCGATCTTGCCGCGTTCGAGCGCGTCGATCAGCGCGGTTTCGTCGATCGCCGAGCCACGCGAGGTGTTGACGATATAGGCCTGGGGCTTGAGCAGCGACAGCCGGCGCGCGTCGATCAATTGCTCGGTCTGGTCGGTGTGCGGCGTGTGGATCGAGATGAAATCGGACCCCGCCAACATTTCGTCGAGGTCGGCATGCCAGGTCGCCGCGAGTTCCTGCTCGACGCTTTCGGGCAGGCGATGGCGATTATGGTAATGGACGGTGAGGCCAAAGCCGCGCGCGCGCACCGCGACTGCTTGGCCGATCCGCCCCATGCCGACAATGCCCAATGTCTTGCCGCCGATCCGGTGGCCAAGCATCGCGCCGGGACTCCATCCGCTCCACTGGCCCGACCGCGCGAGCTTCTCGCCTTCGGCCAGGCGGCGCGGCACCGACAGGATAAGCGCCATCGTCATGTCGGCGGTGTCATCGGTCAGCACGCCCGGCGTGTTCGTCACCAGGATGCCCCGCGCGCGCGCCGCCTTGAGGTCGATATGATCGACGCCGTTGCCAAAATTGGCGATCAGCTTGAGCCGCTCGCCGGCGGCTTCGATCAGGTCGGCGTCGATCGCGTCGGTGACGGTCGGGACCAGCACGTCGGCGTCCTGGACCGCGGCGACGAGTTCGTCGCGGGTCATCGCGATGTCCTGGCGATTGAGGCGCGCGTCGAACAATTGCGCCATGCGGTCCATCACCGCATCGCTCAGCTCGCGCGTCACGATCACCCGAGGTTTGCGCTTGGACCCGGCCATGCGTTCGGCTTGGCGGCTTCACGGGTTTTGGTCAATGCGGTTGATGCACTGCGGCGCCTGCGCAATAGGTACGAATCGATTGTGGCGTAAAAGGGGATGGCCATGCGTATCGGCTGGGGGTTGTCGGGAATCGCGGCGGCGGCGATTGCGGTGCCGGCGATTGCCGCGTTGGTGGAAAAGAAACCGCCTTATTTCGCATCGATCAACGCCAAGTCGGCGTTCATGCGCACCGGCCCGAGCCGGATCTATCCGGTCAGCTGGAAATATCAGCGCCAGGGCCTGCCGGTGAAAGTGATCGAGAATTACAAGGAAAAAGGCGGCGGCGCCTATTGGCGCAAGGTCGAGGATCCGGGCGGGACGCAGGGCTGGATGCAGGCCAATTTGATCAGCGACCAGCGCACCGCGATGGTGATGGGCGATGTGGCCGAACTGCGCGATTCGCCGCGCTTCGCCGGCAAGATCAATTGGCGGGCGGAGCCGGGCGTGATCGGCCGCGTCAGCAAGTGCGGCGATGGCTGGTGCTATTTCGACGTCACCGGCCGCGGCGGTTTCGTCGAGGTCAGCCACCTCTGGGGCGTCGATTCGGCCGAAACGATCGAGTGATGCGGATCGAGCTGGACGATGTCTCGCGGCCGGAGGTGGTCGCGCTGGTCGAATATCATCTCCGCTCGATGCACGAGATTTCGCCGCCCGACAGCGTGTTCGCGCTCGATTTGTCGGGGCTGAAGCATCCGAGCGTGACGTTCTGGACCGCATGGGACGGCGACGATCTGCTCGGCATGGGCGGATTGAAGCAACTCGACCGCGAGCATGGCGAGATCAAATCGATGCGCACCACGCCGAACGCATTGCGGCGCGGCGTGGCGCGCGCGATGCTCGATCATATCCTGCAAGAAGCTCAGGCGAGAGGCTATCGTCGTCTCAGCCTGGAAACGGGTAGCAATGCGCCGTTTGCGCCCGCCTGGGCGTTGTACGAACGTGCCGGGTTCGTGCCGTGTGGGCCGTTTGGACCTTATACAGATATCCGTTTCAGCCGGTATTTCAGCATCGATCTTTGATCCGAACGATCGGCGCTCGTTGACGGGCACTGCCCAAGCAGAGTTCTACGGGCGCGTGGGCAGTCGTCGCGTCTGGTTCCACTCGTCTCAAATCGTGGAACTTTTTCAAAAGGGCAGATTTTACCCGTGGGATTTGGTGCGCAGTCGCCCGTCTGGCCGGGCGCCGGCACCGACGCTCTCGCGATCCGTTCTCGCCGACAATCGTTGCAGTGCGATTGCCGCAGCGGCCGGCTGATTCCCTAGCGTCAAAACAGAAAAACATCTGCTATTGAAATGAATTTCAGAAACGGATAGCGCCGCCGCCTCAACAGCGTAATGCGTAAGGGAGGATGTCATGTCTGGAGTATTCAATCGCCTCGTGCCGGCGTCCATAACGGCTGAGCCGCGCGAAATGACGGGCAGCGGGCGCCTCCGACTCGGGCTCAAGGCCGCGCTGCTGGTCGGTTCGGCCGTGCTCCCGGCAACCGGCGCGATGGCGCAGCAAACGCCGCCGCAAACGCCGGACGCCACCCAACCCGCACCGCAATCGGCCGAGCCGACCACGGCCCCCAACACCGACGCGCAATCGGACGGTCAGACGCTCAACGACATCGTCGTCGTCGGCAACACGTCGGGCAAGCGTACCTTGTTCAACTCGTCGTCGGACGTCACCTTGGCCAATGCCGCCGACATCCAGCGCAAGGCGCCGCGGTCGACCGCCGAGGCGCTCGAACTCGTGCCGGGCATCTTCGTCGAGGGCACTGCGGGTGCGGTTTCCAACAATTATTCGGTGCGCGGCCTGCGCGGCGGCGCCCAGACCTTCATCCAGCTCGAAGAAGACGGCATGCCGATCATCTATGGCGGTGGCGGCGCCGACGAATATTTCCAGAACGACATCACGATCGATCGACTCGAGGCGGTCGAAGGCGGCACGTCGGGCGTGCTGGCGGTCAATGGCGCGGCGGCGACGATCAATTTCATCTCGCTCAAGCCGAGCTACGACCGCGCCACCGCGATGGCGCGGTTCACCGGCACCAGCTATGGCGAGTTGCGCACCGACGGGTATTTCTCGGCGCCGCTTGCCGACAATGTTGCTTTCTCGGTCGGCGGCTATGTGACGTCGAACCCCGGATTCCGCCGTTCCGACTTCGACTACACGACCTACCATTTCAAGGCGATGCTGGAGACCAAGTTCGCCGGCGGCGGCTTCCTGCGCTTCACCTTCAAGAAGGGCGACCAGCACGACGCTTATTATGCCGACATGCCGTTCACGTCGAATGGGAACGGCAAGATCGGCGACGTTCCGGGGCTCAATGGGCTGCGCGACAATATCGCCGGCCGCGCGTTCGGCCAGATCCTGGTGCCGGATTCATGCGCGACCGGCACGTGCCTCCGCCCGTTCAGCCTGAGCGACGGTATCCACACCCAGACCACGCAATATCGCATCGATCTCGAAAAGCCGATCACCGACAAGATCAGCGTCTTCGCCCGCGCGCGCTATCTGAAGTCGTCCTTCGACTTCAACGGCATCTTCCCCGGATCGAACGGGCAGCCGCCAGCCTCGGCGGTCACGTATCTAACCCCTGGCGCGTCGCCGATTTCGAGCCTGCTCGCGCTGGGGACGACGGCCTATGGCACGACCAATTTCGGCATCCGCAATGTGGTGACGGGACAGGTGATTCCGGTCAGCGACACAGCGACGCTCAATGCGCTCAACGGCAATGGCCTGCTGCAGCAGACGGTGCTCAACCACCAACGGCTCGACAGCAAGGATTTCGGCAGCGACTTCGGCGTGAAGTTCGACTTTGGCGGCGGCGCGATCGACAATTCGCTGACGATCGGCGGCATGTATTACAATGTCACCAAATATAACGACCAATCGGCCACCGCGTCGCTGATCAACGACGTGACCAACGGGTCGAACATTTACGATGTCGTCGCGCTCAACGCCCAGAACAATGTCATCGGTCAGCTGACCAACAACGGCATGGTCAGCTATGGTGACTGGGGCCAGGGCATCTTCAAGGACAAGCTCGAGTCGATCTCGGCCTATTTCAACGACGAGCTGAAGATCGGCGATAATCTGCACATCGACTTCGGTGCGCGCTACGAGCACGTGAAGGACCGTGTCGACATCGGCAACCAGGCGGCGGTCAATCCTCCGGTGCCGGCGGGTACGCCGGGTCTCATTCCGACGCTCGGAGCGTCGTTCGACGGCACCTATACGCGTGCGGAGGGTAGTTACGATCACCTCGCGGCGACGGCGGGCATTAACTACACCCTGACGCGCAATTTCTCGGTCTACGCGCGCTATGCCCGCGGCTTCCAGACCAGCGCCGGCGACAATGGCGGGGTCCATCTGCCCGCCAATCTGACGCTGTACGAGGCCGGGGTACGGTTCCAGTCGCGGATGCTGGTCGGGTCGCTGGTCGCGTTCAAGACTGAGTTCCGCAATCAGGGCTATACGTTCCTCGATCCCAGCGACCCGACCCAGGTCACCAACGCCACTGCCGATGACAATATCAAGGGTATCCAGCTCGATTTCGATTTGAAGCCGGTCGACTTCTTCAAACTGTCGGTGTCGGGTGTGTATCAGGATCCCAAGCTGCAGAATTTGCGCTTCAACGGCACCGCGCAGCCGCAATACGAAGGCAATACGCCCGAGCGCACGCCCAAGGAATTGCTCACGGTCACGCCGCAATTCATCCTGCCGGGCGGGCTGGGCGAGATTTACGGCCGGTACAAATATATCGGCAAGATCTACGCCGATGCCGGCAACGGCGTCGCGCTGCCGGCTTATGGCGTGTTCAGCGTTGGCGGCTCGATCAATCTGTCGTCCAAGATCAACCTCAACGTCAGCGTAGACAATCTGACCAATGCGCGCGGCTACACCGAGGGCAATCCGCGTCAGGGCCAGACCCAGTCGATCGTCAACGGCTATTTCTATGGCCGAGGCATTGTCGGGCGTAACGTTCTCGCCAGCATCACGGCGAAGTTCTGATAGGAAAAAGGGGGCGCGCCGGCTCGGGGCGCTCCCGGGCTGGCGTGATCTTGCACGAAGGACAGGCGATGCGGCTTCGATCGATTCTGCTCCTGGCGCTGGCTTGTAGCACCGCGCTCGCCGCCCGGACGACGCGGCGTACCGATCCGGCTTTCGTCCAGAAGGAAGGGCTGAACCTCAACAGCTTCGTGCGCAAAGGACCGGTCGCGGCGCATATCGTGCTGCGCTCGGGAAGCGATCCGCGCCTGATCGTTGCCTTTCCCGCCGGGAATAGCGGTGTTGGCCTGTGGTTCGACCACGTCCAGGGCGCGGCGCAATGGACGATGACGGCGCCGGCCACGCCACTGACAATGCCGGATGCCAAGGGACGGTCGCTCCACGGCGTTTCCTTCACGGCCCGGATCGAGACGCCGCGCCTCACAGCCAAGCAGGCGATATTGTCGAGCGTGCGAGTGCTGCGCGATTATCAGGCGCTGAGCACTGCGCCGGCCGAAATGATTACTCGAGCCACGGTAAGTGGCGACACCCTGACTTGGGCCCGCGATCGGCTCGACGGCGCGCCCGGCTATCGCTTGAGCGTCCGTGTCGTGGACGGCCGGTTGGACGGACAGAGCATCGTCGCCGGGGCGGATGGCCGGATAACGCTCGCGATCACCGCTTTGTCGGGCGAGACGCCGCTGACCCCGGTGCCGATCGCCAGCCTGCTTACCCCGCAGGCCAATCCCGACGCCGGGGCGCGTCGCGCGCTGGAATTCCTGAGCTATCGCGAGAAGTTCCTCGCCGGGTCGTGGCGCTTCAACACCTATTTCGGACGCGACACCCTGATGTCGGTGCGGTTGCTGATGCCGGCGCTGCAACCCGCCGGGGTCGAGACGGGCCTGAGTTCGGTGCTCGAGCGCCTGTCCGACAAGGGGCAAGTCGCGCACGAGGAGGATATCGGCGAGTTCGCGATCCTCGATCATCTAAAGGTCAACGGCAGCAAGTCGGACGCGCCGACCTACAATTACAACATGATCGACGGCGACTTCATGCTCGCGCCGGTCGCGCGCGCCTGGCTGGTCGACGATCCGCGCGGGCGGGCCCGCGCCACCGCCTTCCTGACGCAGCGGCACGGCAAGGAGCGCGCGGGCGATGCGCTGATGCGCAACCTGCGCTACGTCCTGCGCCGCGCGCGGCCCTTCGCGGAAAGCCCCGCACCGACCAATCTGATATCGCTCAATCCGGGCATGGACGCCGGCGAGTGGCGCGACAGCAATGACGGGCTGGGCGGCGGTCGCTTTCCCTATGACGTCAACGCGATCTTCGTGCCCGCGGCGCTGGACGCGGCGGCGGCGATGAACCGCGCCGGCCTGCTCGCACCCTATATGACGTCCGATGACCGCGCGGCGTTCGCCAGGCTGCCGGAGATCGAGGCGACCTGGCGAGCTCGCGCGCCGGGGCTGTTCGCGATGACGATCCCGGCCGCGCGTGCCCGCGACGCGATCGCGGCCTATGCCGGCCAGGCCGGTGTACCCGCCACGACGGCGTTGCAGGCGGTTGGACAGGCCGGCTTGCGCTTCAACGCGATCGCGCTCGACGCGCAGGGCGCGCCCGTACCGATCGAGAATTCGGACGAGGGTTTTGCCTTGTTGTTCGGCAGCCCCGACGATGCTGCGCTGACGACCGCCGCGGACGTGATTGGCAAGCCGTTCCCGGCGGGGTTGATGACCGGGGCCGGCATGCTGGTCGCCAATCCTGCCTTCGCGCCAGGCTCGCTCGCCGCCAAATTCGGCCCCAACGCCTATCACGGCACCGTGATCTGGTCGTGGCAGCAGGCGCTCGCCGCCGCCGGTCTCGAGCGGCAATTGGCGCGGAGCGACGTGTCGCCCGCGGTTCGCGCAAAGCTCAAAGCGACGCAGCAATGCTTGTGGCGCGCCATCGCCGCCACCCGCCAAGTCCAGAGCTCCGAACTATGGTCGTGGCGCTATGCCGGCGGCCGGTACCAGGTCGCCGCGTTCGGCGCGAGCGGGAGCGACGTCGACGAATCCAACGCCGCCCAATTGTGGAGCACGGTCTATCTTGCGCTCAAGCGCCCCGCACCGGCCGGCCGCGCGGCCTGTCCAGGCAATTGACGCTCGGCTAGCGTGGCGGACATGGGCGAAACCGGCATCAAGCATATCGTCATCCTGGGCGGCGGCACCGCCGGCTGGATGACCGCCGCGGCGCTGAGCCGAGCGCTGCAGGGGTCGGGTCGCACCATCACCCTGATCGAATCGGACGAGATCGGGACGATCGGCGTCGGCGAGGCGACGATCCCGACGATCCACTGGTTCAACCAGATCGTCGGGCTCGACGAGGCCGAGTTCATCCGTGAGACCAAGGCGACTTACAAACTCGGCATCGAGTTCACCGGCTGGAACGGGGAGGGCAGTCGCTATCTCCATCCGTTCGGCACTTTCGGCCCACCCGGCGACGGGGTGATGTTCCTTCACCGACTGATCCGCGCGCGGTTAGGCGGGATGGCGGCGGCGACTGAGGATTTCTCGTTGACCGCGCAGGCCGCGCGCGCAGGCCGATTCGCGACGCCGGTCGGCGATCCGCGATCGCTGCGGTCGACCTTGGGCTATGCCTATCATTTCGATGCCGGGCTTTATGCCCGC
>Ga0207669_10001286_pt1 | contig 10655 bp, 7 predicted proteins | sample KBSM33metaG_FD_184329 | JGI IMG/M metagenome (GOLD analysis project Ga0207669, IMG submission 184329) | Miscanthus rhizosphere microbial communities from Kellogg Biological Station, Michigan, USA - KBS M3-3 metaG (SPAdes) (version 2) | ecosystem: Host-associated > Plants > Roots > Rhizosphere >...
GTTCAGGGCGAAACGTGACGAAACCGCGGCGCTCTACGCGGCATTGGTGGCGCGCGCGCGCCAGCCGCAATGGTATCTGGACGGCGCGGTCGCCGATACGGTCGATGGCCGGTTCGACATGATCGCGGCGGTGCTGGCGATGGTCATGCTGCGGCTGGAAGCCGATCCCACCGGAGTCGCGGCGGCGGCGCACCTGTCCGAAGCGTTCGTCGACGACATGGATCCGCAATTGCGCGAGATCGGGATCGGCGACCTGCTGGTCGGCAAGCATGTCGGGCGGATGATGGGGATGCTCGGCGGCCGGCTGGGCGCCTATCGCGACGGGCTGGCGGCAGGCGACCTCAAGCCGGCGCTGATCCGCAACCTTTATCGCGGCGAGGCACCCGATCCGGCCGCGCTGGCGCATGCCGAACGCGAATTGCTGGCGTTGCGCCAGGGCCTGGACGGCGTCGCGCTCGATGCGTTGGTCGCGGGTCAGCTCCCGTGAGTATCGAATTCGCGCGGCCGCAGCGCGTCGACACGATCGGCGACGACGCGCGCACGATCGAGATCGACGCCGATGCGCAGGAACGCGCCGCGCTCGCCAAAAGGTTCGATCTGATCGGCATCGAGAAGCTGACGGGCAAGTTCACGATTCGCCGTGACGCCGCCGGGATCGTGGCCGAGGGACGCGTCGCAGCGGCGGTGACCCAGGCGTGCAGCATCACCGGCGACCCGCTGCCCGCGACGGTCGACGAGCCGGTTGCCCTGCGATTCGTCGCCGAAGAGGATTCCGGCCAGGACGAGGTCGAACTGGGCGACAGCGATATCGACGCGATTCCCTATGACGGCGGGACGATCGATTTGGGCGAAGTCGCCGCCGAGACGATGGCGCTGGCGCTCGACCCCTTTCCGCGCGGGCCGAATGCCGAAGTGGTGCTCAAGAAAGCGGGCGTGTTGAGCGAGGAGCAGGCCGGCCCGTTCGGCGTGCTCGCGGCGCTCAGGGACAGGTTGGACAAAGCATAGCCGCAGCGGTTCGGCGCGGCCTAACGGTCCGGCGTAAACCATCCGTTTCAAATGGTTTCTCTGTTCTCATTTCGCAATCGTTACGATATGCGCATGGCCGCGCTACGATGCGTTTCCTTGGCGGAGAAGAGCGATGGCGGACCCGGATTTCTTCAATGGTGCGGCACAGGCGATCGGCCAGCAACTGGCCGATTCGGCGGCGAGCGCGGCGGGATCGTTCGTTGTGGGTCAGATCCTGTCGGCGATCGGTCTCGACACCGATCCCCAGGCAGCGATCCAGTCGGAGCTGAGCGCGATCCTGGCCGGCATCAACCAGCTCGAACAAGACGTAGCGGCATTGAAGCAGGACATGGACGCGGCGATGAGCCAGCTCCAGTATAGCGAGGTCGAAAGCGGCATCCTGCCCTGGATCGACAAGAACGCGGCCCTCAACGGGCTGTTCCAGGACCTCGCGACCGCGACCGACGCGACCGGACTCGCCAATTGCAAGGCCGCGATCCTCGACGTGCTCGACGGGTCGATCACCAGCGCCCCCAGCGCGTGGAACAATGCGCTCGGCGGGGACGGGACCGCGGTCAATCTGATCGAGGCATGGAACCGGGTCGTTCGGCTCCACTATGATTTCTTCGGGCAAGATGCGTCGCTCGCGCTCGCCAAGCACTGGTCCTATATCGACGCGCAGCAGGCGCAATCGATCATGTATTGCGTCGAGTGGCTGAACCATCAGGGCGATCGCGCCGGCGCGCTGCGCACGCTCAAACAGTGGCGGACCGACCGCACGGCGCAGATCGGGCTGTTGCGCGGCATGCCCTATCCCACCGAGAGGTTCGTCTATACCGAGAGCGATCCGTCGAGCACCGGGTCGGAGACCGTCTGGACTCCGGTCAACTGGTTTCCCTCCGGTATCGTCATCACCACGACATCGGGCGCACCGATGGTATATTGCCTGACGCCGGTAGGACCGATCAGCCGTGGCCAGGGGCCGGGTTTTGACGATTTTGATCAGCAATACAATCAGTTGACCTTGCGCATCACCGGCGTCGGTCAAATCCAGGACGTGTCGACCGACATCCCGACGTCGTGGAACGTTCCCTATCAGGGAACGCTGGTCGAGTTTCTCAATCGCTGCGGCGGCAGCGTCGGAGGCGGCGGGGCGGATTATTTCGCGACCGCGCTCGCCAATCAGGGATTCAACCTGCCGTCGGGCCAGTTGCGGCTGTGGACCGACGTCAATCGTGACAGCAACGGCACCCCGATACCGGTGATTGGTCCTAACCTGCCGTCGATGCCGGGGCCGTACCGGTCGATCTTCGTCGATGGCGACAGCTGGTGGAGTCCTTCGACCGATCCGGACGACAGTGCCTATCTGTTGTTTCAGCGGCGGCTGGAGACCAACGAAGCCGACAATTACTGGTATTCCTGATCAGTCTGCGTCGGGCCCCAGCCCCGGATCGAGGTCGCGCGGTCGGACGAAGGTCGTGAGCGTGCATTTGCCGGGGGTGATGTCGGCCCAGTTGGTGCCTTCGCAGGCCATTACCGCCAGGCTGGCGGTGGGGAATTTGATCTCGACCTGATCGCGCTTGGTGTCGCCGTCGGGGACCAGCAGCAGGATCAGATCCTCCAACCCCGGATTATGCCCCGATAGCAACAGGCTGTCCGCGCTGACCGGGGCGTCGTGGACCAGTTCGAGCAGGGTCGCCGCCGACGCCAGATAGGCGCGACGGTCCCAATCGGGGTCGATCCGGCGGCCATAGCCTTGCGATGCCTGTTCGAGCGTCTCGATCACGCGCGTGGCGGGGGAAGCGATGGCATAGTCCCAGGCCACCCCGATCGAGCGCATATGGCTGCCCATCGTCCGCGCGGCGCGTTCGCCCTTGGGATTGAGACCGCGATCGAAATCGCGGACGCCGTGATCGTCCCAACTCGATTTGGCGTGCCGGAGCAGGATGAGCGTCTTCATGGCGCCTTCTGATTGATCAGATCGTCGACTGCCCCTTGCCCGACCTGTGCGACAGAAGAAAGACGCGATCTCACCCGCGCGACCGCTTCGTCGAGCGGGACGCGCGCGATCGGCACCCCGGCGGGAAAGGCCGAGAGCAATCGGCTGGGCATCGCGGCGGACAGCAAAACGAACGACCCGCGATCGTCGGCGCGGCGGATCAGCCGGCCGAATGCCTGGGCGAGCTTGGCGCGGACAATGCGATCGTCATAGGCGGAGCCGCCGCCGGCCAGCCGGCGCGCGGCGTGGAGCACGGTCGGTTTGGCCCAGGGCACACCCTCCAGGATCACCTGGCGCAGCGATTCGCCGGGCACATCGACGCCGTCGCGCAAGGCATCGGTGCCGATCAGCGAGGCGCGGCGATCGTCGCGGAACATGTCGACCAGGGTACCGGGGTCGATCGGATCGACATGCTGGGCGTAGAGCGGAAGGCCATCGCGCGCGAGGCGGTCGGCGATGCGGGCATGGACGCCGCGCAAGCGACGGATCGCGGTGAACAGGCCGAGCGTGCCGCCGCCCGCCGCCTCGATCAGCCGGGCATAGGCATTGGCCAAAGCCGCGAGGTCGCCGCGCGTGACGTCGGTGACGATCAGCACTTCGGCCTGATTGGGATAGTCGAAGGGGCTCTGCGCCTCGAACAATCCGGCGCCGCGATCGAGATGCGGGACGCCGGCGCGCGCCTCGGCGGTCACCCAGTCGGGATCACCCGCCTTGAGCGTCGCCGAGGTGACGAGCACGCCATGCGCGGGCTTGAGCACCGTCGAGGCCAGCGGGCGCGTCGGGTCGAGCCAGCGGCGGTGCAGCCCGATGTCGATCTCGCGCCCTTCGATCCGCTCGACCGCCAGCCAGTCGACGAAATCGGGATCGGCCGGCCCGCCGATTCGCGCGAGCAGCCCGATCCAGGCGCCGACCGTATCGGTGCGCCAGCCGAGCGAGGCGATTGCGCCCTCGACCCGCGCGCGCGCCTGACCGTCCATCCAGTCGGGCGCCTCGGCCAGGACCGCTTCGAGCCGCTGGCCCCAGGTCATTAGCGGGCGGAGCAGAGCTTCGAGCCCTTGCGCGGCCTCGGCGGCGGCCTCGATCAACGCGCCATCGGGTTCGGCGAGTTCGGTCTCCAGGCCATAGCCGGCATCGCCGTCCCGCGTCGCTCGCGCATAAGTCAGGCCGCGCACCGCCGCGAGCAGGCGTTCGACCACGCCAAACGGTTCGCCCTCCGCCACGCGCTGCAGCCAGCCGTCGCTGGCGAGCGCGCGTGCCGCTTCGACCGCGTCCTGGATCGCGCGTCCCCCGGCTTCGTCGTAGCTCGCGACATCGCTCAGCCGCGCGGCAAGCCCCCGGCGGCGCCCGCGCGAGGTCGATTCGGGGCCGACGATCCAGCGCCTGAGCTCGATCGATTCCTGGCCCGATAGCGCGACGCCGAACATCGAATCGGCGGCGTCGAACAGATGATGGCCTTCGTCGAACACGTATCGCGTCGGGCGACTGTTGGCCTCGCGTCCGCGCGCCGCATTGACCATCACCAGCGCGTGATTGGCGATGACGATGTCGGCTTCGGCACTGGCCCGCGCGGCCCGCTCGATGAAGCATTTGCGGTAATGCGGGCAGCCGGCATAGACGCACTCGCCGCGCCGGTCGGTCAGCGCGGTCGATCCGTTGCGGCGGAACAGGGTCGGCAACCAGCCGGGCAGATCGCCGCCGATCATGTCGCCATCGGCGGTGTACGCCGCCCAGCGCGCGACAAGATGGGCGAGCACCGATGCGCGGCCCGCGAATCCGCCTTGCAGCGCATCCTCCAGGTTGAGCAGGCAGAGGTAATTTTCGCGGCCCTTGCGCGTCACCACGCGGCGGCGGCGCTCGATCGGGTCGGGGATCAGCCGCGACGTCTCATGGTTGAGCTGGCGTTGCAGCGCCTTGGTGAAGGTCGAGATCCACACCGGTCCGCCCGCCGCTTCGGACCAGAGCGAGGCGGGGGCGAGATAGCCCAATGTCTTGCCGATCCCGGTACCCGCCTCGGCCAGCACCATGTTGGGATTGTCGCGCAAGATGCGCGGCGCGAAGGCGGCGGCGCAGGCTTCGGCGAAAGCGCGTTGGCCGGGGCGCTGCTCGGCGCCGGCGCCGGTCAGATAATCGAGTCGCGCGGCGATATCGGCGTCGTGCAACGTCACCGGACGCGGCGCCGGCCGCGGCGCGGTCTCGTCCCATTCGGGCAATTTGGTGAACAGCCAGCGTTCGTGCTCGCGGGGTTTGGCGATGCGTTCGGCGACGAGCGGCGACCATGGCCAGCGCAGCCGCGCGAGACTCTGCGCGGCGGTCCAGGCGCCCTCGCGCTCGGGCCAGTCGCCCTCGGCCAGCGCAAGCAATGCCGACGCGGCGTCGCGCAGGAACGGCGCGATGCGATCCTCGCTCTCGGGCTCGGTCAGGCCGAGCGCGCGAGCGAATCCGCGCGGCGTGGGAGCGAGGAAGGTGGCAGGTTTGAGGAAGGCGTAGAGTTCGAGCAGATCGAGCCCCGACAGGTCGGCATAGCCCAGCCGCTGCCCGATCAACGGCGCGTTGAGCACGATCATCGGCGTATCGGCCGCCAACCGGATCGCCTCGCCGCGCCCGACCGCGCGGCAACCCTCGGCATCGGCGATCCACACCCCGGCATGGCTGGCGTGGAGGGCGGGATAGGGAAGGGTCACGGCCGCGTGCATTCCTCGAGGTTGCAAAACCGACCCGCTTCGCGCACTCGGCAGGCATCATGGTAGCGGAAATGGAACAGACAGGAAACGCCCTGCGCGCAGCGGCGATGGACTCCAAGGCTTGGCCGTATGAGGAAGCGCGCAAATTGATGAAGCGCTATCCGAACGGCAAGCCGAACGGCGAGCCGGTTCTGTTCGAGACCGGCTACGGCCCGTCGGGCCTGCCGCATATCGGCACGTTCCAGGAAGTGCTGCGCACCACGATGGTGCGCCATGCCTATGAAGAGATGACCGGCCTGCCGACCCGGCTCGTCGCGTTCAGCGACGATATGGACGGGCTGCGCAAGGTGCCCGACAACGTCCCCGACCAGGAGATGCTGCGCCAGCATCTCGGGCGGCCGCTGACGCGTATCCCCGATCCGTTCGGCAAGTATGACAGCTTTGCCGCGCACAATAATGCGATGCTGCGCGATTTTCTCGATCGCTTCGGGTTCGACTACGAATTCGTGTCGTCCACCGAATATTATGCCGGTGGCCGGTTCGACGAGAAGCTGCGTGGCGTGCTGCGCAACTACGACGCGATCATGGCGGTCATGCTCCCGACGCTGCGCGCTGAGCGTCAGGCAACCTATTCGCCGGTCTTGCCGATCAGCCCGACATCGGGGATCGTGCTGCAGGTGCCCGTCGAGGTGGTCGATGCCGATGCCGGTATCATTCGCTTCACCGACGAAGACGGCAGCCTTGTCGAACAGTCGATCCTGGGCGGCCAGGCCAAGCTGCAATGGAAGCCCGACTGGGGCATGCGCTGGGCCGCGCTCGGCGTCGATTACGAAATGTACGGCAAGGACCTGATCGATTCGGGCGTGCTGGGCGGCAAGATCGCGCAGATTCTTGGCGGCCGTAAGCCCGAGGGCATGGTCTATGAGCTGTTCCTGGACGCAAAGGGCGAGAAGATTTCGAAGTCGAAAGGCAACGGCCTCTCGATCGAGGAATGGCTGACCTACGGCCCCGACGAGAGTCTGGCCTTCTACATCTATCGCGAGCCCAAGAAGGCGAAGTCGCTCCACCTCGGGCTGATCCCGCGCGCCGTCGACGATTATTGGCAATTCCGCGCCAATTATCATGGCCAGAACGACAAGGAACGGCTGGGTAATCCGGTCCACCATGTCCATAACGGCCAGGTCCCGCAGGATGCGATGCCGGTGACGTTCGGCTTGCTGCTCAACCTGGTCGGGGTGATGGGCGGCGACGCGACCAAGGATCAGGTCTGGGGCTATCTCGGCAATTATCTGCCCGGCGCCAGCGCAGCGGATTATCCCGAGCTCGACAAGCTGATCGGCTATGCGCTCAATTATGCCCGCGATTTCGTCGCGCCGACGCTCGTGCGGCGCGCGCCCGAAGGTGTAGAGGTCGATGCGCTCAAGCGGCTCGATGCGGACCTCGCCGCGCTGCCGGCAGGGGCTCCACCCGAGGACATCCAGAACATCGTCTATGAGATCGGCAAGACCGGCGGATTCGCCGAACTGCGAGACTGGTTCAAAGCGCTGTACGAGACCTTGCTCGGGTCGAGCCAGGGGCCGCGCATGGGGAGCTTCATCGCGCTTTATGGCGTGGAGAATACGCGGAAACTGATCGCCGAGGCATTGGCGCGGTAATTTTTAATAGCCCCTCCTCTTCAGAGGAGGGGTTGGGGTGGAGGATGCCTCGCAGAGCGCAACGCTCGTGACTGCCCCACCCCAACCCCTCCCCTGAAGGGGAGGGGCTTGATACGATGCACGGTGCCGGGACCAGCCCGGCACGACGGATTAGAGGAAGCGCTCGTGGCGACGGCGAAACGCGGGTCCATCCTCCGGGATTTCCTCAAGGACGAAGCCGCCGGCGGGATCGTGCTGATCGTCGCAGCGGTGCTCGCGATGATCGCGGCCAACTCGCCCTGGGCCGCCGATTATTTCCACCTGCTCCATATCGGAACCGGCCCGGTGCTTGCGCCCAAGCTCGGGCCGATGACGGTGCATCTGTGGGTCAATGATGCGCTGATGGCGGGGTTCTTTTTCCTCGTCGGGCTCGAGATCAAGCGCGAGCTGATCGATGGCGAATTGTCGCGGCCCGCCGACCGCACCTTGCCGGTGATCGCCGCCGCGGCGGGGATGATCGCCCCGGCGATCGTCTATCTCGCGGTCATCGCGGGCGACCCCGCTTTGGTGCGCGGCTGGGCTATCCCGGCGGCGACCGATATCGCTTTCGCGGTCGGGGTGATGGCGTTGCTCGGATCGCGCGTGCCGGCGCCGCTCAAACTGTTCCTGACCACCGTCGCGATCGTCGACGATATGGGCGCGGTGGCGATCATCGCGGTCGCCTATAGCCATGGGCTCGATCTCGTCTCGCTGGCCGGCGCGGCGGTCGTGCTGGGCATCATGATCGCGATGAACCGCGGCGGGGTGGTGCGCTTGCTGCCCTATATCGTCCTGTCCGGCTTGCTGTGGTGGCTGGTGCTGCGATCGGGCGTGCACGCGACGATCGCCGGCGTGCTGGCGGCGATGACGATCCCGATCCGAACCTCGCCGGGCACGCCCGACGACGCCGAATCGCCACTCCACCGGCTTGAACACGCACTCAGTCCGTGGATTGCGTTCATGGTGGTGCCGCTGTTCGGCTTCGCCAATGCCGGGGTGTCGCTCGGCGGTCAGGGGCTGCATGTCCTCGCCGAGCCGCTGGTGATCGCGGTCGCCGCGGGCCTGTTCGTCGGGAAGCAGACCGGCATGCTTGGCGCCGTCGCGCTCGCGGTGAAACTGGGCTGGGCGGAGCGGCCGGGCCGGGCGTCATGGACGCAGCTCTATGGCGTATTGCTGCTCGCCGGGATCGGCTTCACCATGAGCCTGTTCATCGGCGGGCTCGCCTTCGTCGATCCGGTGCTGATCGACCGGGTCAAGGTCGGCGTGTTGATCGGATCGATCCTGTCGGGACTGGCAGGGTTCGTGGTGCTGCGCTGGGTGGCGCGGCCGGCGCGCGAGGCGTGATGCGCAAATTCTTCGATCCCCGGCAATTGCTCCACGCACCGGCGCGCGAACTGCACAATGGCGGCTTCACCGATTATGCCGAGACGCCGTCGCGTGCCGAGGCGATCCTGGCCGCGATCGGCGGCGCGGAAGCGCCCGAGGATCGCGGCGACGCGCCGATCCTGGCCGTGCACGATGGCGAGTATGTCGCCTTTCTCAAATCGGCGGCGGCGCGCTGGGCGAAGGCCGGGCGGCCGGGCGACGTGGTCGGCTATGTCTGGCCAGTGGTCGGGCGCCGGCCGCTGCGGCTCGACCGGATCGACGCGCTGATCGGGCAGTACAGTTTCGACGCGTCCACGCCGATCACGCCGCACACTTGGGATAGCGCTTATTGGAGCGCGCAATCGGCGCTCGCCGCGACCCAGGCGGTGCTCGACGGCGAGCGCGCCGCCTTCGCCTTGTGCCGCCCGCCCGGCCATCATGCCGGCGCGGATTATTATGGCGGCTATTGCCACCTCAACGCAGCGGCGATCGCCGCCCAGGCCGCGCGCGATGCCGGCAAGCGTCGGGTGGCGATCCTCGATATCGACTATCATCACGGCAACGGCACGCAGGATATCTTCTGGTCGCGCGGCGACGTCTTCTACACCTCGCTCCACGCCGATCCGGCGACCGATTATCCCTTTTACTGGGGGCATGAAGACGAGGTCGGCGAGGGGGAAGGGCATGGCGCGACGCTCAACCTGCCATTGCCGCAGGGAACGACGCTCCACGCCTTTCGCCGCGCGCAGGCCCGCGCCTTGCAGGCGATCGCCGATTTCGGCGCCGAACTGCTAGTGGTGAGCTTTGGAGCCGACACTTATGTCGGCGATCCCATCTCCGCCTTCCGAATCGAGACGCCCGATTATGCCTTGCTCGCCCAGGATATCGCCGCCGCCGGGCTGCCCACGGTGATCGTGATGGAGGGTGGCTATGCGGTCGACGCGCTCGGCGCGAATGTCGCGAGCCTGTTGAGCGGCTTCTGAAATGCCGCTGGCCAAGGGCAGCGCCGATTATCGCCGGCTGACGCTGGCGATGCTGTTCGCCGGATTCTCGACCTTTTCGTTGCTCTATTCGGCGCAACCGTTGCTGCCGTTGTTCGCGCATGATTTCCACCTGAGCGCGGAAAGCGCGAGCCTGGCGATCGGGCTCGCCACCGGGCCGCTGGCGATCGGCATCCTGGTCGCGGGAGCCTTGTCCGACCGCTGGGGACGGCGGCCGATGATGGTCGCGGCGATGTTCCTGGCCGGCGGGTTCAGCCTGGCGACCGCGGCCGCGCCCGGCTGGCCGGCATTGCTCGCCTTTCGCTTCCTGACCGGGGTGGCGCTGGCCGGGGTGCCGGCCGTAGCGATGGCCTATGTCAGTGAGGAGGTCGATCACGCCTCGGTCGGATCGGCGATGGGGCTCTATATTGGCGGCAGTGCGATCGGCGGGATGGCGGGGCGGCTTGGCGTGAGCCTGTTGACCGACATCGCGGGCTGGCGCGGTGCGGTGGCGCTGGTTGGGGTCGCGGGCATCGCGATGGCCGAGGCGTTCCGCCGCCTCGCGCCTGAATCGCGGCATTTCGTCCGTTCGGCACCGCCATTGGGAGAGGTGGCGCGCGGCTTCCTCGACCTGTTTCGCGATCGTGCGATGCCGCTGCTGTTCCTCGAGGCGTTCGTGCTGATGGGCGTATTTGTCAGCATCTATAATTATGCCGGGTTCCGGTTGATGGCGCCGCCTTATTCGCTGAGCCACGCCGCGGTCGGCGCGATCTTCCTGCTCTATCTGCTCGGCTCATGGAGCTCGGCCTGGTTCGGTGGCGTCGCCGGGCGGCTGGGGCGCCGGCGCATTTTTTGGATGCCGATCGTATTGCTGATCGGCGGCGTGGCGCTGACCGCGGCCCAGCCGCTCGCCCTGGTGGTGGCGGGGATTGGCATCGTCACGATCGGCTTT
>Ga0207669_10001293_pt1 | contig 10625 bp, 8 predicted proteins | sample KBSM33metaG_FD_184329 | JGI IMG/M metagenome (GOLD analysis project Ga0207669, IMG submission 184329) | Miscanthus rhizosphere microbial communities from Kellogg Biological Station, Michigan, USA - KBS M3-3 metaG (SPAdes) (version 2) | ecosystem: Host-associated > Plants > Roots > Rhizosphere >...
CTCATCTGCCCATTCCTCAAGGGCGGCAAGATCGGCGCGTTCGGCGGTGCCGGCGTGGGCAAGACCGTCGTGATCATGGAGTTGATCAACAACATCGCCAAGCTCCACGGCGGCGTCTCGGTGTTTGCCGGTGTCGGCGAGCGCACGCGCGAGGGCAACGACCTCTATCACGAGATGGCGACAGCGGGCGTCATCAACGAGAAGGATCTCGGCGCTTCGAAGATCGCCCTCGTCTACGGACAGATGAACGAGCCGCCAGGCGCGCGTCTCCGTGTGGCGCTCTCCGGGCTCGCGATCACCGAGTACTTCCGCGACGAGAAAGGCCAGGACGTCCTGCTCTTCATCGACAACATCTTCCGCTTTTCGCAAGCGGGTTCCGAGGTGTCAGCGCTGCTCGGACGCACCGCGAGCGCCGTCGGCTATCAGCCGACACTGGCTGCGGAAATGGGTGCGTTGCAGGAGCGGATCACATCGACCAAGAAGGGGTCGATCACCTCGTTCCAGGCGGTCTACGTGCCTGCAGACGATCTGACCGACCCGGCACCGGCCACCACATTCGCCCATCTCGACGCGACGATCGTGCTCGAACGCTCGATTGCGGAACTCGGGATCTATCCGGCCGTCGATCCGCTGGCGTCCACGTCACGCGCGCTCGCGCCCGAGATCGTCGGCCAGGAGCACTACGACGTCGCGCGCGGCGTGCAGAAGGTTCTGCAGCGCTTCAAGGATCTGCAGGACATCATCGCGATTCTCGGCATGGACGAACTGTCGCCCGACGACAAGCAGACGGTGTTCCGCGCTCGCAAGATTCAGCGCTTTCTCAGTCAGCCGTTCAGCTCGGCGCAGGTGTTCACGGGACGCGAAGGCCGGCAGGTGGAGGTCGGCGAGACGGTGCGCGCATTCAAGGAGATCCTCGACGGCAAGCACGATGACGTCGCTGAGGACAACTTCTACATGAAGGGTGGCATCGAGGAAATCAGGCAGAGCTGACATGGCCTCTACCCTGAAGCTCGAAATCGTCACACCGGACGCCATCGTCTACTCCGAGGACGTCCACATGGTCACGCTGCCGGCGCTCGAGGGACAGATCGGCATCTACCCGCAGCACATCCCCCTCATGACCCAGATCGTGCCGGGCGAGATCATCGTGCAGAAGGACGGCCATGAGTCGTACCTGGCCGTCGGCGAAGGCGTCGTCGAGGTCACGGCCCACCGCGTCGCGATCGTCACCGACATGGCCATCCCGGCCGATCACATCGACGAAGCCAAGGTCGAAGAAGCGCGTCAGCGCGCCGCCGCGCGCCTGCAAGACAAAATCTCCGATGAAGAAGTGGCCACGATCAATGCGTCGCTGGCCCGCTCACTTGCACAGTTGAAGGTCAAGCGTCGGCACCACGGGTAGCCATGACCATTCCCGCGCGCGCCTGGCTGGCAACCTACGACAAGGCGTGGTTCCGAGGCGACCTCACGGCCGGGATCACGCTCGCCGCGTACCTGCTGCCCTCGGCGATCGGAGACGCGTCGCTTGCAGGTCTGCCACCACAGGCCGGCCTCTACGCGTGCCTCTTTGGCGGCCTCGTTTTCTGGGTCTTCTGCAGTTCCCGGCACACGGCGATCGCCGTCACCTCCGCCATCTCGCTCCTCATGGGCGCGACGCTCGGGGACATCGCCGGCAGCGATCCGATGCGCTACGCCGCGCTCGCCTCGGCGACGGCGCTCATCGTCGCCGCGCTTGGCTTCGCGGCCTATTTCCTGCGCGCGGGGTCGATTGTGAGCTTCTTCTCGGAGACCGTGCTCGTCGGGTTCAAGTGCGGCGTGGCACTGTTCCTCGCGAGCACGCAGTTGCCGAAGCTGTTCGGATTCAGCGCGGGTCACGGAGGCGACTTCTGGGATCGCATGGGCCATTTCTTCGGCGGCCTTGGCAGCACCAATCCCACCGCACTGATGCTCGGGTTGAGCGCGCTCGCGCTGCTTCTGCTCGGCAAGACCGTTCTCAAGCATCGACCCGTCGCGCTGTTCGTGGTCATCGGCGGCATTGCCGCAGCCGGCCTGCTTCACCTGGGTGAGCGCGGCGTGGCGCTGCTCGGCGATGTGCCTCAGGGCGTGCCCATGCCATCACTCCCGCTCGTGGCGCGGGCGGATATCAATGCGATTCTCCCTCTCGGCATGGCGTGCTTCGTGTTGGCTGCCGTCGAGACCACCGCCATCGGGCGGATGTTCGGCGCGAAACACGGGTACCGACTCGATGCCACGCAGGAGTTTCTGGCAATCGGCGTCGCCAATCTCGCCGCCGGGCTCGGCAGCGCGTTTCCGATCAGCGGCGGGATGTCGCAGTCTCTCGTCAATGAGACAGGCGGTGCGCGGACGCCACTCTCCGGCCTCGTCGCCGCGCTCATCACGTTGCTCGTCGCGCTGTTCTTCACCGGCCTGTTGCGCGATCTGCCGCAGCCGGTGCTGGCGGCCATCATTCTGATCGCGGTCACCGGCCTGATTCAGATCAAGACCCTGAAGCACATCTGGCGCTTCAGCCGCACCGAGTTCGCCGTGGCGATGGCCGCGTTGCTCGGCGTGCTGGGATCAGGGCTCCTCAACGGTGTCCTGCTCGGCGTCGTGTTCTCTCTGATGTTGCTCCTCCGGCGCGCATCGCGGCCGCGAGTCACGGAGCTCGGTCGCGTGCCGGGCACGACCTACTTCGCCGATCTCGAGAGACATCCCGAGAACGAACGCATGGACGGTGTGCTGGTGGTCCGGAATGAGGGAGCCCTCCTCTACTTCAACGTCGACCACGTTCGCGAGCGCATCTCGACGCTCATCGCCGCGCGACAGACGCCACTCCATCTGATCGTTGTCTTCATGGGCAGCGTTCCGCACGTCGATCTGGCCGGAGTCGAGTTCCTGCTGGAGTTGGACAAGAAGTGCCGCCAGTCTGGCATGCAGTTCCGGCTGGCCGAAGTTCACGGCCCCGTCCGCGAAGCTCTTCGTCGGGCGGGAGAAGAAGAAGGCCACGAGCTCGCAGAGGCAAACCAGACCGTCGCCGACATTCTGAGTCAGTGGCGAGGGGCCTCGAACACCACAGCGTGACCACCGATGACACATGACACCACAGCGGGCCCGACTGCGGCGGAGGTGCTGGCCCGTCTCCAGGCTGGCAACGAACGGTTCGTTCGAGGCGAGGCACGCTTTCCAACCGTCCAGAAAGACATCCTCGCCGAGCTCGCGAAAGGCCAGCAGCCCTACGCGACGATCATCGGCTGCAGCGACTCGCGTGTGCCGCCGGAACTGGTGTTCGACGCGGGATTCGGCGAGCTCTTTGTCGTTCGCGTCGCCGGCAACGTCATCTCACACGAAGTCATGGGCACGATGCAGTACGCAGCGGTGCATCTGAAGACGCCACTCTTCCTCGTGCTCGGTCACGAGGGATGTGGAGCGGTGCAGGCGGCCCTCGCGGCGAAGTTCCGCGGTGCCCGCGAGCGAAGCCGGATCGAGCGGCTGCTCGGGAACATCACGCCCGGCCTCGAGGACATCAGTCCGGACGCGAGCGAGGACGACCAGATGAAAGCTGGCGTCGAGGCAAATGTGCGCTGGTCGATGCGCCAGATCATGGAAACACCCGAGGCTGAGGCACGCGCGGCCGAGGGCGTGCTCAAACTCGTTGGCGCGGTGTACGAGCTGACGACGGGCCGCGTACGTTTCCTGCCATGACCCAGCCCTCGCCCCGTCGCGGTTCTCACGTATGGAGGTGAGTACCTCATCACGACACGTGACTCTTCTCACGTTCGGACCGGCACACACCCGGCACTTGTCGCGGCAATTCGCTCACAAGGCGGTGGATTCTTAACGGGAATTAACCTACACCCAGATGGCAAGGTGCCTGCACTACGCCCGCGTGCCACGCGCCTCCGTCTGCCAGGAAAACGATGACGCATCTGACGATTCGAACGATCCCGTGCCTTCTCGCGGCCGTTCTGCTGACCGCGCCCACAGTGGTCCACGCGCAGGCGCCGCCGGACGCGAGCGCGCAGGGTGGTACGAATTCGGCGGGTCTCCCATCCCGCGTCGATTGGACATTCAACGTTGACGCCGGATGGGGCACCTTCGGATTCGGCAACTCCCTCTTCGACAATCCGAAGGAAGGGGTCCCCGAGAATCTCAGCGATCAGTGGTTCGAGGGCTACGTCAAGCCGGCGATTTCAGGAACCTACAAGCTCAAATCGTCGAGCGAGATCTACGGCAAGTTGAGCGTGGTCGGCGAACGCACCTACGGATCGGCACCGGAGTTGTACGGACCGGACGTCTCGTCATTCGGCCCTGAAGACGCCTCGATTGGATGGCGCTCAGGCAAGTCGATCGGCTCTTCGGAGAACCTCGTTGACGTGACTGTCGGACGCGCCCAGTACCGCATCGGCCATGGATTCCTCCTGTGGGACGGCGCGGCGGAAGGCGGCAGTCGCGGCGGCTACTGGACCAACGCGCGCAAGGCGTTTGAGTTCGCGGCGATCGGTCGCGTGAAGCCGGGGCCGCACCTGGGCGAGGTCTTCTATCTCGACAAAGACGAGCTCGACGAGGGCGACAGCGGCACACGCGTGCTGGGCGGCAACTACGAGTACGCGTACGGCGAGCACACCACGCTCGGCGCCAGCTACATGAAGCTCTTCGCGCACCAGGACATCAAGCCCGGTCGCGATGGCCTGAACGTTTTCAACGTGCGGGCGTACACCGCACCAGTCACGCAGCTTCCGGACCTCTCGTTCGAGTTCGAGTACGCCTCCGAGCGCAACGGCGACGCGCTCGACTCCAACGCCTGGACGCTGCAGGGCGCGTATCAATTGAACACGATCACGTGGAAGCCGCGGCTCTCCTATCGCTACGCGTTCTTCCAGGGCAACGATCCCACGACCACGGCCAACGAGGCGTTCGACCCGCTGCTCCTCGGCTTCTACGACTGGGGCACGTGGTGGCAGGGTGAAATCGCCGGCGAGTATTTCCTCTCCAATTCCAATTTGGTCTCGCACCAGTTTCGCGCGCACGTGCAACCGCGCGACTCGATCAGCGGCGGGGTCATCTTCTACAACTTCGGCCTCGATCAGCCGCAAGCAGTCGCGCCGACCGTGACCGACAAGGACGTCGCGCTCGAAACCGACTTTTACACCGACTGGAAATTGAACAAGAACTTCACCGCCAGCATCGTCCTCGCGTTCGCCAACCCCGGTAGTGCAGTTGAGCAGGCAACCGGACGCACGTCGTCCTTCAGATACGGGATGGTGTACCTTGGCTACAGTTTCTGACAGTCAAGCGCCCGCCGCTGCGCCCTCTCAAGGCTTCAAGTTCCCGACGGCGTACACCATTCTCTTCGCGCTGATCGCGGTCGTCGCAGCCGCGACATGGGTCGTTCCCGCAGGTCAGTACGACAGAGTCAAGAACGAGCAGCTCGATAAAGAGGTGCCGGTTCCCGGCACGTACAAGACCGTCGAGAGGAATCCGCAGGGACTGCGTGCGGTGCTCATCGCGCCGATTGCCGGCTTCTACAACCCCGACTCGAACCAGGCGGCCGCGATCGACGTCGCCCTGTTCGTCCTGATCATCGGCGGCTTCCTCGGCGTGGTGACGAAGACCGGCGCGATCGATGCCGGCATCGGCGGCGCCATGTCGTCGCTGAAGGGACGCGAGAAATGGATGATTCCCATTCTCATGGCGCTCTTCGCCGCCGGAGGAACCATCTATGGCATGGCGGAGGAATCGCTCGCCTTCTACGCGCTGATCATTCCCGTCATGATCGCCGCGGGTTACGACGCGCTGACCGCCGTCGCCATCATCATGCTGGGCGCCGGTGTTGGCACGCTGGGCTCGACGATCAATCCGTTCGCGACCGTCATCGCGTCGAATGCTGCCGGCGTGCCCTTCACCAACGGTATGCCGTTGCGGTTCCTGATCCTCGGCGTCGGCTGGCTTGTCTGCGTGCTCTACGTGATGCGCTACGCCGACCGCGTGAAAAAGGATCCGTCGAAGTCACTCGTGGCGAATCTGGCGGCGAGCAATCGTGAGCACTTCCTGAAGTCACAGAATACGTCCGGCACACCGACCCTCACGGGCGTCCGCAAGATCATCCTGTTGCTGTTCGGACTGAGCTTCGCCGTCATGATCTGGGGCGTCTCGGCTGGCGGCTGGTGGATGGCGCAGATGTCTGCTCTCTTCCTCGCGGCGTCGATCATCGTCTGCCTGATCGCCCGCATGGGCGAGGAAGAGTTCACGACGACATTCGTCAACGGCGCGCGCGATCTGCTCGGCGTTGCGCTCGTCATCGGCATCGCCCGCGGCATCGTCGTCGTGATGGATGCCGGGAAGATCACCGACACCATCCTGTTCTGGTCCGAAGGCGCAGTGAAGGGCCTGAGCACCGTCGCGTTCATCAACGTGATGTTTCTGCTCGAATTGGTCCTGTCGTTCTTCGTGCCCTCGTCATCCGGACTTGCGGTGCTGACGATGCCGATCATGGCGCCGCTGGCGGACTTCTCGAATGTGAGTCGCGACCTGGTCGTCACCGCGTATCAGTCCGCGAGCGGACTGCTCAATCTCGTGAATCCGACGTTCGCGGTCGTGATGGGAGGGCTGGCAATCGGGCGCGTGCCGTACAACCGCTGGCTCCAGTTCGCGATGCCGCTCGTCCTGATCCTGGCCGTGCTCATCATCGTGGCTCTGAGTATTTCGGCCTGATGTTCAAGGCGGGCCTGAAGGCCCGCCTCTACAAGGCAGTGTAGCGGCGGGTCTTTAGACCCGCCGGGGAGAACAAGATGCAGAGTTTTGGTGTTCATAGCGAAGTCGGAAAGCTGCGCACCGTGCTGGTCTGCCGCCCCGGGCTGGCGCACCAGCGGCTCACGCCGGGCAACGCCTCAGACCTGTTGTTCGACGATGTCCTGTGGGTCCACGAGGCGCAAAAGGATCACTACGACTTCGTCCTGAAGATGCGCGAGCGCGACGTGGAAGTGCTCGAGCTGCACGATCTGCTCGCAGAAACGGTCGCGGACAAGGCAGCACGCGACTGGGTGCTCGACCGGCGAATCACGCCGAACGACGTGGGACTCGGCCTGACACCTGTCGTACGCGCGTGGCTCAGCGAGTTGCCGCCGGCCAAGCTTGCCGAGCACCTGATCGGCGGCATCGCCGTGCTCGACCTGCCTAAGTCCGAGGCAGCCTCCATGATGTCGGCGGCCTACGGCGGCACCGATTTCATCATCCCGCCGGTGCCCAACACCTTGTTCCAGCGTGACCCGTCGTGCTGGATCTACAAGGGGGTCACCTGCAACCCGATGTTCTGGCCGGCGCGAAAACCGGAAACGCTGCTCCAGCGCGCCGTCTACAAGTTCCATCCACGGTTCAAGGGCGGCGATTTCACGATCTGGTGGGGCGACAGCGACGAGTCGCACGGCGCCGCGACGGTCGAAGGCGGCGACGTCATGCCGATTGGCAACGGTTGTGTGCTGATCGGAATGGGCGAGCGCACCACGCGGCAAGCGGTCTATCAGGTCGCGGCCGAACTGTTCAAGCACGGCGGCGCCACGGAAGTCATCGGCTGCCTCATGCCGAAGAGCCGTGCCGCCATGCATCTCGACACCGTCTTCACATTCTGCGACCGCGATTTGTGCACGTCGTATCGCGAGGTGGCCGATCAGGTCCGCTGCTACCGCGCCCGGCCCGACGGGAAGGGCGGCATGGAAATCCACCTCGACGAGCGGCACCTCTTCGACGTCGTCAAGGACGTCCTCAGCCTCAAGACGCTGCGCGTCGTCGAAACTGGCGGCAACTCCTGGGAGGCAGCGCGCGAGCAGTGGGACGACGGCAACAACGTCGTGGCATTGGCGCCGGGGGTCGTCGTCGCGTACGACCGCAACACACACACGAACACATTGCTACGCAAGGCCGGGATCGAGGTGATCACGGTGCGCGGGTCGGAGCTCGGTCGCGGACGCGGCGGCGGGCATTGCATGACGTGCCCGATCTCGCGTGACCCCGCGTACTGACAAGCACACGAGTCCAGGAGAACAACATGAGCTTCAATCTGCGCAATCGTTCGCTGCTGACAGTCCAGGACTACACGCCACGGGAATTCCGCTACATGCTCGACCTCGCGCGCGATCTCAAGCGAGCCAAGTACGCGCGCACCGAGCAGAAGCATCTTGCCGACAAGGAAATCTGTCTGATCTTCGAGAAGACGTCCACGCGCACGCGCTGCGCGTTCGAGGTCGCCTGCTACGACCAGGGCGCGCACGTGACGTACCTCGATCCTGCCGGCTCACAGATCGGCCACAAGGAATCGTTCAAGGACACCGCCCGCGTGCTGGGACGGATGTACGACGCGATCGAATACCGCGGCGCCAGCCAGGAGGGCGTCCAGGAGCTCGCGAACTGGGCGGGCGTGCCGGTGTTCAACGGCCTGACCGCCGAGTACCACCCGACGCAGATGCTCGCCGACGTCATGACCATGCGCGAGCACAGCGACAAGCCGATCCACGACATCAAGTACGCGTTCATGGGCGACACGCGCAACAACATGGGGCACTCGCTGATGATCGTCGGATGCCTCACTGGCATGGACGTGCGTCTCTGTGGACCGAAGAAGCTGTGGCCCGCCGATGACTACATTGCGATCGCCAAGAAACTACAGGCGCAATCCGGCGCGACGCTCACCATCACCGAGGATCCCAAGGAAGCGGTCAACGGCGTGGACTTCATTCACACCGACGTGTGGGTCTCCATGGGCGAGCCGAAGGAAGTGTGGAAGGAGCGCATCGACTTGCTGCTCAAGTACCAGGTGAACATGGACCTGATGAAGGCGAGCGGCAACCCGCAGGTCAAATTCATGCACTGCCTGCCCGCATTCCACGATACCGAGACCACGCTCGGCAAACAGATCGCCGAAACCTACGGGATCAAGAACGGCCTGGAAGTGACCAACGACGTGTTCGAGTCGGAGTACAACCTCGCGTTCGAGCAGGCCGAAAACCGGATGCATACGATCAAGGCGATCCTCGTCGCCACACTGGGGGAATGAGCCATGCTGGTCGTCACGGCTTTAGGTGGCAACGCCCTGCTCCGGCGAGGAGAGGCGATGACTGCGGAAAACCAGCGCCGCAACGTGCGTATCGCTGCCGAAGCGCTGGCGCCGATTGCCAATCAGCATCAACTGGTGATTGGCCACGGCAACGGACCGCAGGTCGGGCTGCTCGCGCTGCAAGGCGCTGCCTACGACAAGATCGAGACCTATCCGTTCGACGTGCTGGGTGCGCAGACGGAAGGCATGATCGGCTACATGATCGAACAGGAGCTGGGCAACCTGCTCCCGTTCGAGCGGCCGTTCGCGACGCTCCTCACGATGATCGAAGTCGATCCCGACGACCCGGGATTCAAGAACCCGACGAAGTTCATCGGCCCTGTCTACGGGAAGGAAGAGGCTGACCGTCTTGCCGCGGAGAAGCAGTGGGTCTTCAAACAGGATGGTGACAAATGGCGACGCGTGGTCGCGTCACCGATGCCGAAGCGCATCTTCGAGCTGAGGCCGATCAAGTGGCTGCTCGAGCACAACGCTGTGGTCATCGCCGCTGGCGGCGGCGGCATCCCGACGATGTACGAGAAGGGGAAGGACAGGAAGCTGGCCGGCGTCGAGTGCGTGATCGACAAGGACTTCGCGTCCGAGCTCCTCGCGCGCGAGTTGAACGCCGACATCTTCATCATGCTGACCGATGCGGATTCGGTCTACGTCGACTGGGGTAAGCCGACGCAGAAGGCGATTCGCAGTGCCTCACCGGACGCGCTGTCGGCGATGACGTTTGCCGCCGGCTCGATGGGACCGAAGGTGGACGCTGCGTGTCGCTTCGCCAAGGCGACCGGGAAGAAAGCGGCTATCGGCGAGTTGGCGGCATTGGCGGCGATCATCGCAGGGACATCGGGGACAACTGTGAGCACACAGGAGTCTGGCATTGTCTACGGTCAGTGAGACACAGCGCGCGTCGGGTTCCGGCAGCGCGCCCGCGCTGAAGTCTCTCGGTGTCGGAGCTTGCACCGCCATCGTCGTTGGCAACATGGTGGGGTCGGGCTTCTACCTCTCCCCTTCGGCGTTGGCGCCGTACGGCGTCCTCGCCATCCTGTCGTGGGTCGTCATGGGCGGAGGCGCCATCTGCCTGGGGCTCACGTTCGCGCGCCTCTCACGACTGTCGCCGGCGACCGGTGGACCGTACGCCTATTCACGCATGGGGTTCGGCGACTTCGCCGGCTTCCTCGTCGCGTGGGGCTACTGGATTTCGATCTGGGCGTCGCTGCCCGCGATCGCGGTGGCGTTCACCGGATCGCTCTTCAAGATCGTGCCGGTCCTGCAAGGCAACCGGCCGATGGCCGTCATCATCACGATCGGTGTGATGTGGCTGATCGTGTTCACGAATCTCCGCGGCGTCAAAGAAGCGGGCCTGGTGGCGGAGGTCACGACCTACTCGAAGCTCATACCCTTCGCCGCGATTTCCATCATCGGACTCTTCTTCATCCAGTGGGGGAATCTCTCCGAGTTCAACCCGAGCGGTCAGCCGCTGCTGGCGTCCGCCGCGACGCTCGCACCGCTCACGATGTTCGCGTACCTCGGG
>Ga0207669_10001294_pt1 | contig 10621 bp, 14 predicted proteins | sample KBSM33metaG_FD_184329 | JGI IMG/M metagenome (GOLD analysis project Ga0207669, IMG submission 184329) | Miscanthus rhizosphere microbial communities from Kellogg Biological Station, Michigan, USA - KBS M3-3 metaG (SPAdes) (version 2) | ecosystem: Host-associated > Plants > Roots > Rhizosphere >...
CGTACACCGCCGTTGCACGTCCATCCGGCGCTGTCACCCGATGGTCGTTGGCTGGCGCTGGGACTGGCCGATGGCGCCACGACAAACGTCTGGGCGCTGTCGACGAAGGACGGCTCCTGGCGCCAGATGACGGACTTCGGAGACCAACCTACCGTCATTGCGCGGCAGGTGGCATGGTCTCCCGACGGTGCCTACGTGTTTGCGGCCGTATCGAAGAACATCGGCGACATCGTGATGTTCGATGGTCTCGTGTGATCAGCACGACGACAGCTGTGAGGGTGTCACAATTTGACAATGTCTAGGAAATCAGCCTAGCCTGTGTTGACATTGTCTAACAAATGACTGAGCGCGACGGCACTCTTCTTGGCACACTCGAACACCTGATCCTGCTTGCGGTGCTGGCGCTCGGCACCGACGCGTACGGGATGACTATCCGTGACGAGATCCACTCGCGTACGGGCCGCGACTTATCGTTTGGCACCATCTACGTCACGCTCCAGCGGCTCGAGGCCAAAGGCATGGTGACCGCTTCGATGGGTGCACCGACGCCAGAGCGCGGAGGACGGGCAAAGCGGTTCTTCAAGATCACCGCAGACGGTCGGCGGGCGGTGCGGCGCTCGCAGGACGCCCTCGAAGCGATGACCGCCGCATGGCGGGACGCTCGGGCGAAATCGTAGATGGCGCCGCTGAACCTGATCGGTCGGTTCTTGTCCTACTTCCTGGCTGAGGATTACTGGGTCTCGTTGATGGGCGATCTCTCAGAAGAACGCGCGCGCCGTGTCGCGATCGACGGTCCGCACCAGGCCGCGAGTTGGTATCGGGCCGAAATCTGTAGATCACTCGCCGCAGCAGGTCGTCTACGACTGGCCGAGGCGGCCCGGGCGCGAAGGACAGCGGCATGAACGATCGTACGAAGTCGCGGAGGGAAACTACACGTACGTTTAGTTTCAGTAGTCACGGGGCCATGACGGGGTGCGTCCTGGCCTTGCTCATCGTCATCAGCAACGCGAACGCGCAGGAGGCACGGTCTGTGACCGATCCGTCGAAGACCATCTATGGCGAGCGGAGCCCTCGCGCCCCGCGCGAGCTGGACATCTTCGCGTTCCTCATCGGTAAATGGGAGGGCAGGGGCAGGACCAGGCTTCCGGACGGGACGGTGGCCGAGTACCCGGTCTCATGGGTCGGTCGCTACATCCTGGATGGGATGGCGATCGCCGACGAGGCGCACGCGCCTTACCCCGACGGCACTCCAGGTCTGGGGATTAGCTTCCGGCAGTACGACCGGAGCCGGGGTACGTGGGTCGTCGAGTTTATGAACGTCTCCGAGTCATTCCTGCGGCGGCAAGTGCATGACGGCGCCGGATCTGTCGCCGCGAGCGGTCGCAACGTCACGGTCACCTCGGAATCGCCAGGCATCGTTGTCCGCGAGCGTTACCTGGTGCCGGACGACGACAACTGGGGCTATCGGTTGGATATGTCCAACGACGGCGGACGGAGCTGGAACGAGGGAGCCATCGAGTTCACCTTCCACCGTTCGAAGTAAGCGCAGTTCGACGAGTTGCAAGTTCGAGAGCCACAGCGCGAACTCTTAATTCTTTAATTGACACCATTCCTGGCCGCTGATAGAGTGCCCTGGTCAACTCTTAAACATTTAGGAGTTCAGATGGCACCATGGCCCGAAAACGTTCACTCACGCTGACCGACGCGGAGTCCCGAGTCATGTCTGTGCTGTGGCAGCGCCAGACCGCGACCGTCGGTGACGTCGTCGCCGCACTGACGCAAGAGCGGGCGGTCACCTACAGCACCGTCCAGACGATCCTGCGAATCCTCGAGACCAAGGGCTTCGTGACCCACGACAAGGTGGCGCGGGCGTTTGTGTATCGGCCGGCCGTGGACGAGCGTCAAGCGCGCCAGCGAGCGTTGAAACATCTGGTCGCGCGCCTCTTCAATGGCTCACCCAGCCTGCTCGTTCTGAACGTGCTGGAGGACGAGGCGATCGATCGCACGGAACTCAAGCGGCTCAAGAAGCTCATTCGAGACGCCTGAAGGAGCGCACGCGTGGACTTCATTGCGAACTGGCTCGTCCAAGGTTGCATCGTCGCTCTGGCGACAAGTGTGATCGTCGGAGGCTTGCTGTCACGAGCACCGGCTGCAGCACGGTACTTCATATGCTGGGTGGGCTTGGCCGTCATCCTTGCGCTGCCGCTGGTATCACTGATTCCAGTTGCGCCATCGCACGTGCCAGGTGTCACGGTCGAGGCGACCTCGTCTCCCGCTCTGGTCTCCCTCCCTCAAACCCCGACCGCTGTTCCACTGATCGCCGGTGCATGGTTCGTCTGGCTGGCCGTATTCGGCGCGCAACTCGCAACCGCGATGGTCGCGCTTCGACGGGCACGGCGACGTTGCCATGCATTCCCCCTCACCCTGGAGCGCCGCCTCTCCAACTGGGCACGAGTGAAACACCAGGGCCGCGTCGCACAACTCGTCGTCTCTGACGAGGTGCGGGCAGCGGCGGTGATCGGGTGTGGCACGCCAGTCATTGCGGTTGCGCCCGCACTGATGGAACACCTCACGGCGGCCGAACTCGATCGCGTCGTGATTCACGAATGGGCACACGTGCAGCGGCGAGACGATCTCGGGAACATCGCTCAAGTCATGGCGCGGATGCTCGCCGGGTGGCATCCGGGCGTCTGGTGGCTCGATCGATGGCTGCATGCCGAGCGCGAGGCCGCGTGCGACGAAATGACGGTGAGGCTGACAGGGTCTTCGAAGATCTACGCTGCCTGTCTGGTGAAGCTCGCAGGCCTGCCATTGGCGAGCCGGGAAACACTGCCGGCCGTGGGCGTCCTCTCGTCGGCGTCCCTTGCCACTCGTGTGGAACGGATCGTCTCTCGCACCAGCCACGCGTCCGAGAGTCGGTCGCGGATGCTGCTCACCGTCGGCATGCTGCTGCTCGTCGGCGTGTCGTCGGCCGTCGGTTCGCTCCGCATTGTCGAGGCGGTGATGGTTTCGCCGGAACTCAACGCTGTCGCTGATGCGAGACCGACACCGGCTGACACTGCGAAGGAAAGCGCGCCCGCGATCATCGGCGCTACGGTTCCCACGACCGTGTCGCCCGCACCTCGAAACGCATCGATACGGAGGGCAGTCACAAAGGTCAGGCAGTCTCCGCCCGATGCCGCGACGTCCACCCACACGTCAGCCGGAACGGCGACGGACGACTCACCCACTGAGTTCGTGCACACACCTGTGGCCGCAGCAATCCTCGCGGAGACGGACACGGCCGAGACAGCGGACGCAGGGATACGCGTCGAATCGATCCCTCCGTCCGTACTAGCTCCCAGCGCGACGACACCGGCACCCGACTCCCAACGCGCTACGCCATGGACCGCCGCCGCAGATGCCGGCGTCACGCTGGGACAGCGCTCGAAGGAGGGCGGCATCGCAACCGCCCGCTTCTTCAGTCGCTTCGGCAAACGAATCGCAGACTCCTTCTAAGGACCATCGCGTGCGTATTCATCTGGTCAATCCGAGCGACGTGTCTTTCGGCACGGCTGTCATCACGCCGCGATGGCTCTATGTCCTCGCCGCAGCCACGCCTGACCGATACGGTGCCCCGGCCATAGTTGACGAGACACTCGAACCATTCGACCCGGACGACATACGAAGCGGCGACGTCGTCGGTATCGGCATTCACACGGCCAACGCCCTTCGCGGGTATCACGTGGGGCAACTGGCGCACGCACGAGGGGCCTTCGTTATTTTCGGCGGCATCCACTCCACGCTCTTCCCGGACGAAGTGCGCGAGCGCGGCGCCGCCGACGCCGTCGTGACCGGAGACGGCGACATCGTCTGGGCCAACGTGTTGAACGATTGTGAACCCGGACATCTCCAGCCCCAGTACGAAGGCGGTCGCATCGAGGGCGAGGCGTTCTCTCCCGCACGGTGGGACCTGCTGCCCGCCGATCGCTACATGTGGGGATCCGTGCAGACGGTTCGCGGTTGCCCGAAGCACTGCTCGTTCTGTTCGGTGTGGCGAACGGACGGTCAGAAGCCGCGTCAGCGCAATGTCGGTGCAGTCGTGCGTGAGATCGTGGCGCTCCGCCGTAAAGGCTTTCGATTCATCCTGCTCGCGGACGACAACTTCTATCCTGTTCCGCTCGCTGACCTCGCCGCGGCAGACCGCCGCGCAGACAAGGGCCGACTCTTCACGTTGACGGCACTTCGTCAGGAGCGATTCGAGCTGATGGCGCAGTTGGAACAGCTGCCCGATGACATGGTGTTCTACACCCAGATCACCATGGAGGCTGCGGAAGACCCGGAGTTTCTCGCCGCCATGAAGCGTGCCCGAATCCGCGGGGCGCTTGTTGGTGTGGAGTCAGTAACGCCCGAAGGATTGAAGGCGGTCTACAAGAATTTCAATGATGCTGGCGAGGCACTCGTCACCCGCCTGCAGGCATTCCGGTCCGCCGGCGTCCACGTGCTCGGCTCATTCATCTTCGGGTTGCCGACTGACACACCAGATACATTTGCTGCCACGGCAGATCTGGCCCACAAAGCCAACCTGTCGTTCGCGCAATTCGTCATGCTCACGCCGTTTCCAGGCACGGTGGACTTCGCGACCTGGGAGCGTGAATCGACGAACCCTCCCACGATCGACGGAGTGCCGCTCACAAAGTACTGGCTGATTCCCCCTTCTCAACGGCCCAGGGTCTACTCACCGCATCCGACGATGTCGGCGGAGGAAATCCGGACGCGCACTCAACAAGTCTGGGACGAGTTTTACGGCTTTCGAGCAGTCTGGCAGCGGTCACGGTGCGTTCGTTCTCTCCGCTCACGACTGGCGTTTGTGCTGATTTCCCGGCTGTACCGACAGATGTACGCGAACACCGGCATCGCGACCGACAGCGCACGTGTCGCACGCTCGGCGCGGCGAGCGCGTTGGCTCGCGAAGGCGGTACGACGGATGTTCGTGGCCGCACCGATGCCCGACCTCCAAGAACCGCGCGCACGGAGGACCAGCTCGGGGAAACGACTGGCTGTCGCGGTCGTGCGGTAGCAGCGGTCACCCAGGTTTGCGAGGACTGAAATGGTGAGACGACATTGGCTTTGCGTCGGGCTGCTCCTCCTCGCTGGTGGGTTACCGAACCAGGCGCAGGACCCTGCTCGGACCTTTCTCGCCACTTCGTTCAAAGTTACCAGCGCCGAGATGGACCAGATCGACGCGGGCCACGTGGTCGTGCGCAGTCTTGGTGCCGCCGATCCGCGCGAGGTGGCGACGCTCGGCATCGTACGCATTCGCGTGACGCCGGAGTTCTACGCCGAGCGACTTGCCGATATCGTCACCTTCAAGCGCACGGACGACATCGTCCAGATCGGCACATTCAGTACGACTCCCGCTGTTACAGACGTCGCCGATCTCACGCTCGATGAATGGGACGTGCGAAAGCTTCGCGAGTGCCGTGTCGGCAACTGCGCCCTGCAGCTGTCCGCCGACGCCATCGACCGGTTCAGGCGGGACGTTGACTGGCAGCGTCCCGACACTCAAGCGGAAGCGGATCGTGTGATGCGACAGATCCTCGTTGAGTACGTGAGCCGCTATCGAGACGCGGGAGTGACGGCGTCGATGCAGTACGCCGATCAGAGCAAGACGATGGATGTGGGGCGGGAATTCGCGTCAATGGTCGAAGCGGACGGCGAGACATGGCAACACTTTCCCGATTTGCGACGACATCTCCTCGCCTATCCGTTGGAGCGCGCGCCCGATACGAGCGACATCCTGTATTGGTCGAAAGAACGAGTCAGCCGGCGGCTCGTGGTGAGCATCACTCATCTCGCGATCTCTCGTACGACGCACGGCCCGTCGGCCTACGCGATTGCGTCAAAGCAGATCTACGGGACCCACTACTTCGATGCCTCGCTCGGGTTGACCGTGCTTGTGCGAGATCAGTCCGTATCGTCGCCCGCTATGTACCTGGTCTACCTGAATCGATCGCGAGTCGATATTTTCGACGGGCTGTTCGGTGGTATCGCGCGGACGATCGTCAACACGCGGGCACGCTCGCTGGTCGCCACACAGCTCGGACGATTGCAGCGATCAATGGAGCAGCGGTTTGCCGCAGCTAGCGGCTGACTATCTCGACGATGATCGATTCACGGCATGTAGTCCCATGCAATACATGTCGTCGGCCTTGGTAGTGGGTCAGTTCGGTTGGTGATCCCTTACAAACAAACCCAACGGATGGGGCAGGGGCTTGTCAGATGTCACGTTCTTGCGGGCCAATGCCGCACCTGAATCTGCGCTTAATGCCAAGCCCAATGCGACGCCAATGGTGATGCCAAAGGCGACGCCCAACTGATGCCCACAGTGCGCCATGGATGTCGATTGCGTGCTCCCTGCGACACGTCGAAGATCGCGCGGCAGGCCATGTGACGCGACGAACCCGGATCTGTCGGCGTTCCACAAACGCGGCGGCAAGATGCTCGTCACGATTGGCACCAACGATACGTTGGCGTCGCCCGGTGCACAGCTGGACTACTTTCAATCGGTACTCGTAGTTGTTGATGATGCCATCGGCAAGGCCGTCGAGCGAGTCACGCTGCCGCATGAATCCGCCTCGAATCGCATTGGTAAGACTGTTGCGGCTGCGCCGCTCCCGAATCGTTATGACCAGACCGGCTTGTTATTCGATTGGGTCGAGAACAACGTCGCACCGGGAATGTCTGTCACCGTGACCGCGGGGGAGAAGAGTTTGCCACTGTGTTCGTATCCGACATATCCCCGATACAAGGGCGGTGCGCCTGCTGCCGCGTCGTACGAGTGCGCAGCGGCGGTGGGCGGACTAAACAGATAGTCACCGTCGCTCTGTCCGAGACTCAGTGAACAATCAGTGAACATCTCTAACAACGTCGTTGTCGGTGACGGTAAGGTGGCCGACTGCTGCATGGAGACCGTCACGGCCTCGGTCCTGGTCACGTCTACGCGATCACCCGCCTTGAGACTGTCGACAATCGCGGGGTCGGTGGTGTCCAGCTAGAGCCGCGACGCAGCCGACTTCAGTAGCGCAATCGCTTGATCTTTCTCCTCGCGCGCGACCAAGCCGTCGAGGTGCACCTCCAGGATGCGACCTTTCAGGAACGCGGTCGCAGTGGCGTAGTAGGGCGAGTCGGACTTGAACACTGCGGCTTCGCCAACGTCCGAGATGATCGCTTCGGCCGTTCCCGGTTTGACTGACTCGAGGAGCCGCTGCTTGATCAAGTCGGGACTCATCCCGGGAAACCTCCCGGCCGCGTCGTAAACGATGACATCGAGTTTGAAGCGACCCGTACCGACGCCCCACGTATATCGACAGTTCACGTAGCCGAAGGATTGGAGTGCGCTCGAGACACCATCGCAGAAGCTCGCGTTCCCTGCGAGTGGCTCAATCTCGTCGGTCGTGAGCAGCGCGCACGCGTTCAGCGTCTGAGCCGAGACGATGCCGTCGACGCCGCCGGGGCGGAACACACCGGTTGCGACCAATGCCAGCCCCAGGGCAACAGCGGAGGCGAAGCTGTATCCGGACTGTGGACGACGAGGAAGCCGTGACATGTTCATCATGTCCATATTGTGAGGCAGGACGTCTCGCACCGCACGTCCTTCGGCAGAATGGAGCTGTCTGTTGCTGTTCGTGCCGGCAGCGGTTCCAACCCGGTGCGTCGAGTGATGGTGGCTTGCATGACGTCCTCTCCCCGCACGGCGCTGAACACGTGGAAAGCACGAATCCGCATGGGGCAGGAGGAGGCCGCCCGGCCCGCTTCGCTGGTGGCCCAGTGTCGACACCATGGCGGACGTTTGTGCGGGCGCACTGGCCGGCACTCGTCGCTGCCGACTTCCTTCACAACCGAGGCGTGGACCACGCCAGGACTCGTGACGTACTACCTACACTGCATTCGTGATCGAACTGCACTCCCGCCGTGTACAGATCCGGGGCTCGACGCCGTATCCGGACGAAGCCTTCGTCATCAACGCGCCGCAAAAGGAGCCACCTCGCCATCCGCCACGGCTCTTCGTCAGTCACGACATGCCGTGACTCCAGGTAATGGGACGTTCCTGCTCGCGGGCCCTAACAGACCATCGCCCGAGGATCCGGTAATCACGGGCAAATCCGATCGACCATCGTAGTGCTGAGCGGCACAGTTCCTGAACCGAACGGCCAATGGAAGGATCAATCTGAAGGCCGCGCACGACTCACTCGGGCCCACCGATCGCTCGACGGACTGTGCTGCGCGCGGCAGCGCTGGCCGAGCCGTTGCCGCCCGAGTATGGGGAGGCTTCGGGATGCGCAGCTTGTTCGTCGCGCCCGTGGGAAATCTCGTGCGTCGTCATTGCAACTTGAATGGGGAGGGAGAAATTCATGTCGATGTCCAAGCGGCTTGCCGCCGAAGCACTTGGGACCTTCTGGCTCGTGCTGGGAGGTTGTGGGAGTGCCGTTCTCGCGGCAGCGTTTCCTGAGGTGGGGATTGGGCTCGTGGGAGTGTCTCTGGCCTTCGGGTTGACGGTTCTGACCATGGCCTACGCCATCGGGCACGTGTCCGGCTGCCACCTCAACCCGGCCGTGTCGGTGGGGCTCGTTGTGGGCGGACGGTTCAAGTCGTCGGAGTTGCTTCCTTATGTCGTGGCGCAGGTGGTCGGGGCGATCGCAGGGGCCGTCGTCCTGGCTTTCATTGCGAGCGGGAAGGCCGGATTCGATCTGGCCGCTGGCCTGGCGTCGAATGGCTATGCTGACCATTCGCCCGGGAACTACTCTGTCGCCTCCGGCTTCGTGACTGAGGTCGTGATGACGTTCATGTTTCTGATCATCATCCTTGGTGCAACGGACCAGCGCGTCCCCGCCGGGTTCGCGCCGATCGCGATCGGCCTCGGCCTGACGCTGATTCATCTGATCTCGATTCCTGTGACCAACACGTCGGTGAACCCCGCGCGAAGCACCGGCCCCGCCCTTCTGGTAGGAGGGTGGGCAGTGGCTCAACTGTGGATGTTTTGGGTTGCACCGCTCATCGGCGCGGCACTGGCAGGTGTGACGTATCGATGGTTGGGAAGCGAGAACAGCTCGAGGACCTGACGGTCTCGGGTGCGCCGGACTGGCTTTTCAAGAAGCGCCTGTGAGCGGGCGAGCGTTTGAAGTGGCCAGGCCGTCGTTGCAGTAGATTCTGTTTTGGCGCTCGCGGTGATTCGCGAGCGCGAAAGGGGGAGGTTATGCAGACCTTCAGTCGACGAGCATTTGTGACAGGGTTGGGGATGCTGATCGTCCCGCTGATCGCCCGCGCGCAGGAGGGAGAGAAGAAGGAGGACGCCGAGAAGAATCGCGAAGAGAAGAAGAAAGAAGCGGAGGAGAAAAAGGACGAGGCGAAGGACAAGGCTGAGGATGCGGTGGACGACAGGGACGAGGTCGTCGATGGCCCCGGGACCGATCGCAGCCAGGACCGGCGGCAGGATCGACGGCGCGATGCAGTCAAGTGACGAATCGCTCTGGGGCTCGCTCTCCTGACGAGACGGGCTGATCCGGTTGGTGGATCGACATCTCGCTCACCGAAGAGGGCAGAGAAATGAGATATGCACGCGAATTCGCCGTCAACGCCGTGGTCGGTGGCGGCCTCGTCCTGCTGCCGTTGTACCTGGCCGTATTGGTGATGCTCAAGGGCATGCAGTCGGTGGTGGTCCTGGTGCGGCCACTCGCGGCGGTGTTCCCGGAAACATGGCCGGCTGAAAACGCCTTGGCTCTGTTGGCAGTGCTGTTTATCTGCTTTGTCGTCGGCGCTGCCGTGCGTACGCGGGCAGGACGAGCACTCCGAGAGCGCATGGAGACCTCGTTCTTTGGAAGACTCCCTGGCTATGCGATGTTTCGCGGCCTTACGCAGCGGCTGGCAGGAGGAGGTGAACAGAACATGTGGAAGCCGGTGCTCGCCGAAATCGAGGATGCTCTCGTCCCCGCGTTCATCGTCGAGGAACTCGACGACGGCCGCTTCACAGTGTTCGTGCCGTCAGTACCAACACCGTTCGCCGGAGCGGTCTACATTCTCAGCCGCGAACGCGTACATCTCGTCGACATTCCGTTCACCCAAGCTATCCAATCCGTCTCGCGGTGGGGAGCAGGGTCGAAAGAGCTCGTGGCAGCAATGAGAGGAGAGAAGCTCTCTTCGAGACGCAATGCCGAAACGACTGTTTGAGGATCCCCACGGAACACGGTCATCCCACCGCGTCCTGTTTCGCTCCCGGCAGCGACGACCTGACCTTGACGGATCGATGCCGCCCCATCCCACGAATTGGCGGCGATGCGCAGAAATCATGCAGCGTCGGGCGGCTGCAGCCGCGACAGATCCGGCAGAGTCTGGCTCAGCAAGATCAGCTCATCGCCTTCGCGCAACGGTCCCGCCTCCCCGCCTACCGGGTTGAGCATCATTGTTTCACCGCGATAGAGCCCGATGAGAAGGCACGCCCTCATATCGGTGCGATCGGGCAGGAACACGTTCGCCGCTGCAACGAAATCCATCCCGATAAGTTGGGCAGGCGCCTTCACCAGGTACATCTCGTTGGCGTCGCGCCGGACCGACAACAGCTCTTGATAAACGCGTGTCATGCCAT
>Ga0207669_10001303_pt1 | contig 10590 bp, 11 predicted proteins | sample KBSM33metaG_FD_184329 | JGI IMG/M metagenome (GOLD analysis project Ga0207669, IMG submission 184329) | Miscanthus rhizosphere microbial communities from Kellogg Biological Station, Michigan, USA - KBS M3-3 metaG (SPAdes) (version 2) | ecosystem: Host-associated > Plants > Roots > Rhizosphere >...
ATCCGCAAAGTCTTGAGTCACGCGCGCGCCGAGCATGGCCGGGCCAAGGTCGCCGCACTGGTCTACGTGGGCGACGCGATGGAGGAAGGGATCGACGATCTCGCCGCCGGTGCGGGCGAGCTTGGGTTGCTCGGCATTCCGGCGTTCGTGTTTCAGGAGGGTCACGATCCGATCGCCGAGCAGGCGTTCCGCGAGATCGCGCGGCTGACGCGCGGCGCCTATTGTCGATTCGACCTCTCCGCCGCACATGAGCTCGCCGAGCTGCTGCGCGCGGCGGCGGTGTACGCCGCAGGCGGCGTCAAGGCGCTCGCCGATCTGTCGGCGAAGCGCAGCGCGGGCGCGCAGAAGCTGCTCGCGCAGATGAGATAGCAATGACCCTGCTGTTCGGGCTCGCCGCGCTCGCCGTCCTGCTCTGGATGGCGCAGAAATATCTGCAGGCCGATCCACGCAAACTCGCCGCGATGGCCAAGCCCGCGGCCGGGACTGCGGTGCTGGGCTTCGCCGGGTTCCTCGCGCTGCGCGGCCAGTACGCCATCGCAGCACCGCTTGCGTTCGTCGGATTTGGCCTGCTCGGCTGGATGCCGTTCGGCCCGGCCGGCTTCGGCGCGCGCACGCAGAAGAGCACCGGCCAGGTCTCGCGCGTGCGCTCGGCCTTCCTCGACATGGAGCTCGATCACGACACCGGCGCGATGCGCGGCGTGATCGTTGCCGGTCCGCGCCAAGGTACTCAGCTTGACGCGCTCGACGTGGATACGCTGATCGGCCTCATCGGCGAGATCGACGAGGAAAGCCGCGCCCTGCTGGCAGCGTATCTCGACCGCCGGGATGCAGGCTGGCGTGAGCACGCGCAGGCCGATGCGGCAGCGGGGCGGAGCAGCGCGCCGCGCGGGCCAATGACGCATGAGGAGGCCTACCAGATCCTTGGCCTTGAGAGAGGCGCCAGCACCGAAGACATCGTCGGCGCCCATCGGACGCTGATGAAAAAGCTCCACCCCGACCTCGGGGGAACCAACTACCTTGCGGCTCGCGTCAACGAAGCCAAGGACACGCTGCTGCGCAACGGGCGCTGACGGCGGTCAGACGTGGGCAGCCGTGAGTTTGAGGCCCAGGGCCTGAACCACTTTCATGATGGTGGCCAGCTCTGGCCGCCCCGCCGGCGACAGCGCCTTGTAGAGGCTCTCGCGGCCAAGTCCGGCCGAGCGCGCGACCGCGGTCATGCCCTTGGCGCGCGCGATGTCGCCGAGCGCGGCCGCGATCAGCGTCGGATCGCCGTCCTCGAACGCCGCGTTAAGATAGGCCGCGATGTCGGCGTTGCTCTTAAGGTGCTCGGCCGCATCCCACACGCGCGTCTTGATGACGGCTTTCTTCGCCTTTTTTGCCTTGGTCATCGGGTCTCCCGGATGGTTCGTGCCAATGCGAGTGCAGCGCGGATGTTGGACGCTTGCGCGCTCTTGTCGCCGCCGCCGAGAAGGACGATCAGCGCCTCGCCGCGCCGGATGAAATAGACGCGATATCCCGGTCCGTAATCGATCCGCAGTTCGGAGACGCCTTCGCCGACCGGCTTTGCGTCGCCGGGATTGCCGAGCGATAGACGGCGGATACGAACCAGAATGCGGGCGCGCGCTTCGCGATCCTTCAACCGGGCGAACCAGCCCGCATAGGCCTCAGTCTCGCGGATTTGCACCACGCGAGTATGTATCCTGTGGGATACGAAACCGCAAGAGGGACTGACAGCTCAAGCGGCCAGACCTGCCGCGGGTATTACTGGCAGCGTATCTTGACCGCCGGGATGCCGGCTGGCGTGAGCACGCGCAGGCCGATGCGGCAGCGGGGCGGAGCGGCGCGCCGCGCGGGCCAATGACGCATGAGGAGGCCTACCAGATCCTTGGCCTTGAGAGAGGCGCCAGCACCGAAGACATCGTCGGCGCCCATCGGACGCTGATGAAAAAGCTCCACCCCGACCTCAGGGGCACCAACTACCTTGCGGCTCGCGTCAACGAAGCCAAGGACACGCTTCTCCGGCAACATCGCTGAGATACTCCCGCACGCGACACTTACAACTCAGCGGCTCCGGTTCGACGCTTTAGCCCCGTTATCCGGGCGTTTCGGTTGGCCTTGCGCTTGGCCTTTTAGTGCCCGCAGCAAGGCTAACGGAAACGGATTGCCGCTTTGCTAACGGGAGCGCGCTGTCGGGTTTTGGGCGCGAAACGCAAAGACCCGGGCTTTTGGCCCGGGTCCCTTGCAATCATTCGATTTTTAGCGGCGCGTCAGTTGCGGATCGCGAGGCACGGCATCTCGGCGCGCTTGAAGTACCTGCAGGCGCTTTCCGCGCTGGCCTGGCTGAAGCCGTCGAAGCGGGCGCGAAAGTATTCCTGCGCGCCCTTTACGAACTTCTCGGTGAACGGCTCGGCCCTGGCGAGCACCGGCTTGCCCACCGACTGCGCCTCGCGCAACCGCTCCAGCGCTTCGGTCTCCTTCGGAAATGCGCCGACCTGGATGATCCAGGGGCCGCGCACGGCGCGCGACGCCACAGGATCCGGCGTCACCGGGACGGAGGCAGCCGACGCGGTCTGATAGGTGGCAGGGCGCTGCGGCTGCGGCGCCTGCACCGCCTCGATCGGCAGCGTGCCCAGAATACCCGGGCGCGCGCCAGGGGGCGGGGGCACGGGCGCTTCCACCGGCGCGTTCCTGGCGAAGTGCGGCGGCGCGACGGTCGCCTGCGGCGCGCTCGCCACCAGCGCGGAGAGCGATGCCGTCTGTACCATGCCGGCCTTGACCGTGATGGTCTTCACCTTGATCGGATTGATCGGCTCGCCCGAGCCGGGCTGCGGCATCTTCGCCTGAGCAAGTGTGGCCGCCGGAGCATGGACCGCACCTGCCGCGGGAGCCGGCATCTCGGCCTTCTCGACAGGAATGCTCGCGACGGTGACCGGCGCATCCTCGCGCACGAGCCGCAGCTCGGGCTTTTTCGCCGGCGCGACCGGCGCAGCGACCGCGGACATGTCGGTCGTCTCGGCGATCCTGGCGACGCTGCGGTTGGTCGCGGCGCTCGCGATATGCTGCTCGATCAGGGAGCGCATGCGCGCGTCGCGCGCGCCGCCGGAGGCGCCGCCGAGCACGACGGCGACGATGTGGCGATTGCCGCGCCGCACCGACGATACGAGGTTGAAGCCGGACATGCGGGTGTAGCCGGTCTTGATGCCGTCGACGCCTTCGACGCGGCCGAGCAGCTTGTTGTGGTTGCGCATCGCGTGGCCGCGATAGACGAAGCTCGAGGTCGCGAAGTAGCGGTAGTAGCGCGGGAAGCGATCCTGGATCGCGCGCCCGAGCGTGACCTGGTCGCGCGCGGTGGTGACCTGATCCCCGTCCGGCAGGCCGGACGCGTTGGCGTAATTGGTGCGCGACATGCCGAGCGCACGCGCCTTGCGCGTCATCATCTTGGCGAAGGTCTCTTCATCGCCGCCGATCGTTTCGGCGACCACGACGGCGGCGTCGTTCGCGGATTTCGTGACCAGCGCGCGGATCGCGTCCTCGACGCTGAGAGTCTGGCCCGGCCGCAGCCCGAGCTTGGAGGGCGCCTGCTGCGAGGCGTGGTCGGAGACCTCCATCTGCGTATCGAGGCGCAGTCTGCCGGCCTCGACCTGCTCGAACAGCATGTAGAGCGTCATGATCTTGGTGAGCGAGGCGGGGTGGCGCCGTTCGTCGGCATGGGCTGCGTGCAGCACGTTGCCGGAATTGGCATCGACCACCAGCGCCGCATAGGGCGGATTGTAGGCCGGCCCGTGGAAGCGCTTGCGCCGTCCGCGCGCATCGGCCGGGTCGGTCATGACCGCGGTCAGCGCGATCGTCGAGGCCAGCAGCAATAGTCCGAAACGCAGGCCGTCCGCCGGCCGGATCGCGCGGAGCATTCGTCTTCCCCGTCCTGACGCGGGGCGCGCGTGACACGCCCCGGAACGTCCCTGTTGCCCGACGTTTCGATATCACGCCGCGATGTCCGGCCGCCAACAACTTGCACGGCTTGTGAAAAACCCCGCACAGGCTGCGACAGCGCCCAGCGACGGTATGGGAAACGTTATTGCCAAAGAGTTAAGCGGTTGCACCTGGAGAACGCTTGGCGGTGCCGCGAACTAGCGCGGTTTGTGCAATGCAAAATATTTTCTTGACTAGATTGTGCAGTGCATTATATTCGCTTCGAGCCGGTGGGGACCCTGATCGCCGGCCATCCACCAGCCGGGCCCCTGTGCGCTGAAGCGGCGGGCCGCAAAGAGGTAGATTATGCTGAAGAATTTCGAGGACTTTCAGAAGCTTGGCAAGGAAAACGTGGACACCTGCATGAAGCAGTTCGGCACCGTGTCGAAGGGCTGGCAGGCGATCGCGACCGAAGTCGCCGACTACTCGAAGAAGAGCTTCGAGCACGGCACTGCGACGCTGGAGAGCCTGCTCGGCGCGAAGTCGCTGGACAAGGCGATCGAGATCCAGAGCGACTATGTGAAGACGGCCTACGAGGGCTTCGTTGCCCAGTCGTCCAAGCTGGGCGAACTCTACACCGATCTCGCGAAAGAGACCTACAAGCCGCTCGAAGGCATGATCGCGAAGGTCGCGCCGGCGAAGTAATTTGCAAGGTTTGCGCGCCGTTCGGTTGCGGCGCGCCGTCGTCCTCCCTGGCTACAGCCCGGCCAAACGGCCGGGCTTTTTTGTTTTGCCGGCAACGTCCGTCGGCCCACTTTGGATGTCATGGGTTCGCGCAGGCTGAAATTCCGTGGTCGGGCGGCGCCGTAGCGACAGCAAGAAATCCGCCGCGCAAAGGCGCGGCGGATCGAGTCTGGTCTGGGAATCGCGCGTTATCTTTTCACGTCCTTGTTCGGCAGATGCCCCGGCGCGTATTCGGATGCGCCCGGCTGACCCTTGACGTCCTTCTTGTGCATCCGCTGGCCCGGCGCGAAGTCCTTCGCATCGCCCGGCCCCTTGGCACGCTGGCCGGGGGCCCATTCTGACTGTCCGGGGCCTGGTGCGGGCGCCTTGGTTCCACCCTGGGCCATCGCGATTGTCGGGATGCCCAGCAAAGCGATGGCGAGCACACTGCGGCTGATCGATTTCATGTCGTTCTCCTTGATTGGTGCAGGACAACGAACGGAAGCACGGAAGGTTGCGGGCGGAACCAACGATAAGGCCGGCTACGCGGGCCGGCCTTATGACCTTCGGCGCGAGCCGCCAGCTACTGCGCGATGCGCAGCCTGGACAGATTTGTCCCGATCTGGCTGACGCGGCGCGGGCGGAGTCGCGATTGCCGGATACGCTCTCACAGAAGCGGTGAAAGACCGCTCAGTTCATGACGCCAAGCGAACGCCCACCGGACCGAATGCTTTCGTTCCAAAAGCCTTGCAGTCGATCGCGAAGTTCGAATTACCCGTGAACGTGACCTTGTCGGCGATCAACTTGGTGCAACTGGCACTCGTTCCGGCCCCTCCGGCGAACGTGACATCCCCGGTTGGGATATAAATGGCGCCGCCAAGATATTGCGACGCGCCTCCATTGAAACTGAATGTGTTCCCGACCGGGATATTGCGGTCGGCATACATCACAACGCCGGCCATCGGACCGTCGATGGGCGGGGTCAAACTGATGTTGGCTCCGCCATTGATCGATGCCGTCGGCCAGTTGGACATCGTGCTCGACGTAAAAATGATAGTGACCCCGGTACCGGTCAGCTTCGCTCCGCCATTCACCGTAAGATCGCCCTTGTCGATGAAGTAAATACCGGGGTTGAGCGTCACGTCGGCGCCCGCGTTGAGCTTCATTCCGCCGCAGTAGACGCCCGGGTCGATCGTGACCTTGTCTTTGGCGGTGAAGTTATGGGCGTCACAGCCGGAATAAAACGGAATCGCCAACTTCGCGTAGGGGTCGGGAATCGGAGAAATGCCGGTGTTCACCCCGTTGGTTGTCGTAATAGACGTATTGCCCGAAATTCCGCCCACAACGCCGACAGACAACGCCGACAGCTTCGCGGATCCGCCTACGGTGAGGGCTGACGCGTTGCCGGAATTGTCGTACAAACTGCATCCGGTCAGATTGACCGTGGTGGAACCTTGCGCAATCGCCGCGCCGCTCGCAGTCTTGTTAAGGGCAAGGACGCACGCCGTTCCGTCGCCGATGACCACCGCGACAGCGCGGGCCCGGACAGCAAGACTTGACAGCCCCATCACACCCATGAAGTCGGTCTTGATCGAGCCGGTTGCCGAAACCGTCAGCGACCTGGCTTGCGCGTTGTACTGTGCATTGACCTGGGCGCCGCCCTGCGTTTGGGATCCGTCGAAGAGAGCATTGAAGCCATCTGTCGTCTTCTGGCTCAGTTGATCGCCGGTGAGAGACGATGCGCTCCTGACCAAATTGAGCGCCATGGCATCGACCGCCGCCTGCATTGAAGTCCGGGTCGCATTTCCTCGACTGTAGTCGACGGCCGCCCCGACGAGGCTTACGGCAGGCACGAGCGCCAAAGCAAATATTGCCGCCACGTTGCCGGACTTGTCGTCCCGCAAACTGCGAGCCCGAGCGCATAACTTTGCGAATGGCGTGTCGATACGCATGCAATGCCCCTTGCGGCTGCGACGTACCGGTACTGAAGCCGTGGCAGTGGACGTACCGGTACTGAAGCCGTGACAATGGACTTTAACGACATCCCACTGTCAGACCGTTGATACAACCGGTGTTAATTGATTCTTGTTCGCGCAAAGATGAGCATAAGCACTGTAGAAGCCCCCGGGGGCGACGCGCTGCTATCCTAAACGAATCGTTATCAACTTTTACTTTCAGCCATTGGATGGCTCATGTGCCGTCACGGCGGCAAAATCGACGCCGCGGCAAGCTGTTTTGGCAAGCCAAGTTGTTCCAACCTCCAGCGCGCCAGCGGGGTGACGGAGGCTTACTTCGCGATGCGCAGCTGCGAGAGATTGGAGCCGATCTGATTGAAGATCGTACCGATCCCGGACGAGCTCGTGACCAGGAAGAACTTGTCCGACGTGCTGGCGCAACTCTGCAAGAGTGACGACGTCGGATCGCCACCGGTGTTCACCTGTATGGTGTAGACCGTGATTCCAGCCGCCTTGACGTTGGCACAGGTCATCGCTTGGCGCGCGTCGATCGAGGCTTGGTCGGTGTACCAGCGATTCTGCGTATTGAGGCCGTCGGTCAGCAGGATGATGACCTGGTTGTAGGTGTAGTTTGGGTCCTTTGCAGGGGGGGCAGGATAAGGCCCGCCGCCGACCAGTGACATCCAGCCATGCGCCAGCCCGATCGCCTGGTTCGTGTTGCCGCCAGGCGACATGTCGTTCACCAGCGTCGTCATCGAGGACCAATTGTAGCTCAGTGGCATTACGGCCTGCGGGCAGGAATTGTATTGTTCGGCGGAGAATTTTGAGGATGTGCTGCTGTTAGGTGCATCGGCGTTCGTGTCGTAGTCTTGTCCAGTTGGGATATTTGAACTGCCGCGATCGGTAACACAGCCGTTCCACGTATCGTGACTGGCGGGCGTCCATTTCGGTTTACCGTTCTCGAGCATGCAGTTGCTCTCCGTCTTTACCCCCGAGCCTTTGCTGCAGCTGCCGTTGTTTTTGTCCCAGTCAGACCAGTCAATCCAGCTGGCGCTGTAGTTGCTGGCACCGACCTTGACGTCCTTCGCGAACGGAATGATCGACACAAAGACGTCGCCGTTGGTGGTCGAGGCGTTCTTGAGCTGCGTGAGCAAGCCGTTGGTCGCGGTCTTCAGCGCATCCATCTTGCCCGCACTCGCCATCGACCCGGTGTTGTCCAGCGCCAGCGCGACGCGCAGGCGCGTGTTGCCCCATTTAATCGCCGTCGAGCTTCCAATGTTCAGGCTCGGATGGCCCATGAGCCCCATGAACGACGTATCCATCGTCGCAGAGGCCGTAATGAGAAGCTGCGAGCCGCCGGTCGTGCTGTAGGCCGGAGTCAGCGTGAGGTTCTTGGCGTCGGGATAGTTGAACAGCGCCTGGAAATGCGAATTCGTGCGCGTCTGTAGCTCGGACGGAGTCAATGTCGGGGCGAGCTTCGCCATGGCGAGAGCCGTCGCGTCGAGGGCCGCCTGCAGTTTCGCCTTGAGCGAGTTCGCATGACTGTAGTCGACGGCCGCGCCGACGAAGCCGACAAGCGGGATGATCATGAGCGCGAACATCGGTGCCACGCCGCCGCGCTGGTCCTTCAGGAAGCGAGAGCGCCACATGGGTGCGATCCTGTTTTGAAGCTCTGTCTCAACTTCCGCCAGTCTGCCGCCGAGCCCTTGAAGTTCTGTTGCGGCATTTGCCGCTTTTTTGACCCGTTGGGGCGAGGTCTGGTTAACCACGCAAGTTCGGGTTCGTGCGCATCGCTATTTCGAGAGCCGCGCGCCGGAGAGCGAAGCGGTGATCGACGAGAAGACGGCCGGGAGCCGGCTTGCGGTCTGGGCGTCGTAGAACATGTTCGACGCGCTGGCGCAGCGTTGCAGCAAGCTCAGGTTTCCTTCGATCACCCGCACGGTGGGCAGCTTGATCTTCGCCTTCTTGATGTTGTCGCAGACGGCCGCGGTGCGACGCCGCGCAAGAGGCAGGAGCCAAGTCTCGACATCGGTACGCAGTTCCGGTGGTGCGCTCGGAGCTTGCCTGCGAGCTTCTTCGGTCCGGTTGCCGGCTGCTTCGCTCCGGTTCCAAAATACCAATATGTCTGACGCAGCATGAATCGCACCCAAGAAAGGGTGCCCGGGCGTCCCTTGCGCTCGAGGAACTGCTACATATTTGAGCTTCCGGGTGCGATCACATCATCCGGAGCCGCACCGGCACGGCGTTTGCTCCCATCCGGTCAGATTCAGTAAACTGTGAATCGTTCGGGCGCGGGGGTCCTGCCGCCGGTCCGCTCGGGAGTGCCTTCGCCGTTTCGGCGAGGAAGGATTTTCGGCATGTTTCGCCGGTTCTCCGTCCGGGATGTGCGATGTTTGGGGAATCCATGACGCGTTGGCCAGACAGGTCGGCGGACGAACTGGTTGGAAGCGCCGCGCGGCGCGATCCACCGCGCGCGGCCGACGACGAGCGGCGCAAGCGCGGCGGCGAGGGGACCGGTCCGGGCAGCGCGGTCATCACCCGCACCAAGCCGCAGACCAAGAAGCCCAGCCTCTATCGCGTGCTCATCCTCAACGACGACTACACGCCGATGGAATTCGTCGTGCATGTGCTGGAGCGTTTCTTCAACAAGGACCGTGAAGCCGCGACGCGAATCATGCTGCATGTGCATCACCACGGCATCGGCGAGTGCGGTATTTTCACCTACGAGGTGGCCGAAACAAAAGTGACGCAGGTGATGGACTTTGCGCGCAAACATCAGCATCCTCTGCAGTGCGTAATGGAAAAGAAGTGACTATATCGGGTGGAGACGACGAAGCGGGGGCCGTGGCGACGGCGTTGAAGACGTCAAAGACAAAGGCAAGATGAGATCGTAATGCCAACTTTTTCCCGCAGTCTCGAAGGCTCCCTGCACCGCGCGCTCGCGCTGGCGAATGAGCGGCACCACGAATACGCCACCCTGGAACATCTGCTGCTCGCGCTGATCGAGGATCAGGACGCGGCCGCGGTGATGCGCGCCTGCAACGTCGACCTGGAGAAGCTCAAGCGCAGCCTGGTCTCCTACATCGAGTCCGAGCTCGACAATCTGGTCACCGAGGGCAGCGAGGACTCCAAGCCGACCGCCGGCTTCCAGCGCGTGATCCAGCGCGCCGTGATCCACGTGCAGTCGTCGGGGCGCGAGGAGGTCACCGGCGCCAACGTGCTGGTCGCGATCTTCGCCGAGCGCGAGAGCCACGCCGCCTATTTCCTGCAAGAGCAGGACATGACGCGCTACGACGCCGTCAACTACATCAGCCACGGCATCGCCAAGCGGGCCGGGCTGTCGGAGAGCAAGCCGGTGCGCGGCGTCGATGAGGACACCGACACCAAGACCGGCGACGAGAACAAGAAGAAGGGCGATGCGCTGGAGGCCTATTGCGTCAACCTCAACAAGAAGGCGCGCGAGGGCAAGATCGATCCGCTGATCGGGCGCGATACCGAGATCAGCCGCACCATCCAGGTGCTCTGCCGCCGCCAGAAGAACAACCCGCTGTTCGTCGGCGATGCCGGCGTCGGCAAGACCGCGATCGCCGAAGGCCTGGCGCGCCGCATCGTCAACGGCGAGGTGCCGGACGTGCTTCGCACCGCGACGGTGTTCGCGCTCGACATGGGCACGCTGCTCGCCGGCACGCGCTATCGTGGAGACTTCGAGGAGCGGCTCAAGCAAGTCATCAAGGAGCTCGAGGCGACGCCCGGCGCGATCATGTTCATCGACGAGATCCACACCGTGATCGGCGCGGGCGCCACCTCGGGCGGCGCGATGGATGCGTCGAACCTGCTCAAGCCGGCGCTGGCCGGCGGCATCCTGCGCTGCATCGGCTCGACCACCTACAAGGAATACCGCCAGTACTTCGAGAAGGACCGCGCGCTGGTGCGCCGCTTCCAGAAGATCGACGTGAACGAGCCGACCATCCCGGACGCGATCGAAATCCTGAAAGGCCTCAAG
>Ga0207669_10001306_pt1 | contig 10588 bp, 13 predicted proteins | sample KBSM33metaG_FD_184329 | JGI IMG/M metagenome (GOLD analysis project Ga0207669, IMG submission 184329) | Miscanthus rhizosphere microbial communities from Kellogg Biological Station, Michigan, USA - KBS M3-3 metaG (SPAdes) (version 2) | ecosystem: Host-associated > Plants > Roots > Rhizosphere >...
ATCAGGCGCGGATGTGCCAAAAAAAACGGGAACGCGATGCCGGGCGTGCTGTCCGGGCTGAACCATTCGCTTGAAATCCAGGCGTGCGGGCGGACCCGGAGGTCTCGCTCCTTCAACTCCTCATGGAGAGCCTTGAGGCAGTCCTCGAGCCAGGTGCCTTCAACTTTGACCTTGAGATCGCGGAGGCGCAGTTGGAGCAACTGCTCGTCGGGCAAGGAGGCCCAGGCAAATTTCTTTGTCGCCATGAAATCTCGAACCCTGATAGTGACTTAGACCCCTATAACGGGGTCATGAGGCGCATGCAACGAGGACCACCCCATGCCAGCCGGAGATAGCCGGGGCAAGGGCGATGCACCGGGTATTTCTTGATATTGGGAGCCAGCGGACTCCGAGCTACGCCGAATGTGCCGGTGAATGGGATGTTCGTGCGATCGACGTGATCTTCGTCGAGGAGAAAGACGACGAAATCAATCCACTCGGTGTCAAAGGCGTCGGTGAAATCGGCATTGTCGGAACTGGGGCGGCGATCGCGAAACGCGGTCTACCATGCCACCGGCAAGCGCGTGCGCGATCTGCCGATCACGCTCGACAAGCTGATGCGGGATTGAGGCTTTAAGACTCAGGGCTTCAGTTGCTGCACCTGAGATGGCCGCTTTGCGAGGAACTGGCGGGGGCGCCAGGACTCGAACCTGGGAATGGCGGAATCAAAATCTGCCGGACCACATTGATATCGCTGCTTATTTCTCCCAACTGGGGAGAAAAGCGCGCATGTTGCGTCAACACGTTACGGGCAATTCCCCAACTGCAGAAAAGGCCGCTCTCCACTAGCTTGCGAAGGGTCCATTGCAGTATTCACTTGATGTGGCCACGTTCTGCATTGACGTTGGCGCAAGCCGATGTATTCCCGCGCGGGAAACACAGCGCCGCAACGGCGATGCGAAGCCCTTCAGTGAGTCCGGGTACTGCTTTAATGGGGCGCGATGGTCGGTCCGATCGCAGTCGTGGTGGGCCGCTCCGCAGCCTCGGCAATCGCGAGACCGAGCCCTTTGGCGAGGCAGGCGTAGCTCCAGTCATTCATGTGCAGCCCATCCGGCGATACGAACCTTTTGAACGGCAAATGTTCATCCTCGTGCCAATGCCGCATCAGATCGAAGCGGCGAAAATGATCAACGCGCTCCTCCTTCGCGGTGGTGGCAATCAGCGACACCATGTCGTCTACATGTCGCTTGGCGATGACCCTGGGAACATATTGCGGATCAATCAACACGACGTCGGCGCCAGTCGCCTTAAGACGCGCCAGTCCCTCGCGCAACCGCGATGCCTGCGGCTGCACGGCTTTGCCGTCCAGCACTGAATTGGTGCCAAGTTGCCAGAGCACGAGATCAGGCTTTTCCCTGATCACTGCGGTGTCGAGACGCGCGAGCATATTGCTGAGGTCCTCGCCGCTCACACCACGGTTCAAAACGGTGAACTTTTGCCCTGGGAAACGGCGGACCAGTTCTTCGGCAAGGCGGCTCGGATAGGAGGCGGCCGACGTGCTGGCGCCTACGCCATAGGTCGACGATGATCCGAGCGCCACAATCTTGATCGGCAGGCCGCTCACGAGGAGCCGCGCCGTCCGAGGAAGTGGAAAATCGAAGCGGACTTGATCGGTCGCCACCGTGCACGCAGCCGAATGGGGGACGGCCGGCGTGGTCGATGACGGCCCCGGCTGCGCTGCGGGCGTTGGGGCGGCCCCCCGCAGCTGGGCCCGTGCCGGGCCGTTTACCAATAAGCTCAGCGTCGAAACGGCCGCGAGCACAGCCGCGCGGCGCAAAAAGAAGTGTCTATGCATAATCTGATGCTTCGCCCCTGCCAGCGACGTTTCATCCGCGCTCTCCCCAGTATTGGTCGCGTCGGGCCGGAAAAAGGTTCACGGGGGCGGTCGGTCGCGAGCCCAAGCCCTAAAGCCAGAACTTGCCAGCCGCTGTTGACCCCGAGGCGGCAGGCCGCCAACGCCGACGAGGTAACCGAATAGCGTCTCGGATTGCTACGCGCGCTTAAGTTCATGCTGTGGTGCTCCTCCACCCGGCACGTCAGTGCCATGGATGGGTGGTGCTAAGCCCCCCACGATTCGGAGGAGCCAAACATGCAAGCGGTCACGGCAGTCTGTTGCTGTTCGGACACAGTTCAACAGAAATTCTTGTCAGGGTTTCCGTAGGCGAGAAGTCGCAGACTGAGCTTGAATGCTCGCGCTCCGTCGTTTTGATCAGCAAATTCGCGCTTTTGTGCTGCTACGTGCGCGTGCCGACTCCAGCCACGATGGCAGCAAGCCGCAGGGCGCCTTCCACCACAAGGCCATCCGACGGCCAGAGGACCGTCGCATTTTCACCATCAGTCCAGATGAACGACTGTTATTCAGGGGCGATCGATGAAATCGGGGACGAGGGGAACATGGCGGCTCCGGCAAAACGCATCGACGGCATCGACTTCTGGCGCGGCCTTGCGCTGTTGATGATATTCATTGACCACGTGCCGGAAAACGTATTTCAGCACGTGACGCAGAAGAACTTCGGCTTCTCGGATGCGGCTGAGTTGTTCGTATTCCTAGCCGGCGTATCCGTCGCGCTCGCCTACGGCACGCGTTTCTTCGAGGGAGAGACCGTCGGGGCGGTACGCGCCGTGCTTCGCCGGGCGTTCACGCTCTACTGGGTGCAGATCCTGATCTCGTTGCTGATCATAGCCATCTTCGCCGGTGCTGCTGCCCTGTGGAACGAAGACGATCTCCTGGAAGATGCCGACGCGGTGGTGTCTAACCCGCTGCAGACGACCGCCGGCATTTTGGCGCTCCTCCATCAGCTCGAGAACGCCAACATCTTGCCGCTCTATATCGCGCTGTTGCTGATGACGCCGTTGCTGCTGGCGCTGGCGCGCCGCGATGATCGGCTGATGCTCGCAGCCTCGGCCGGGATCTATCTGGCGGCGCGCGCGTTCTCTCTCAATTTGTCAACCTGGCCCATTGAGGGAACCTGGTTCTTCAACCCCATCGCGTGGCAGCTCATCTTCGCCATCGGCATTTTCGCAGGACGCCGACTTAAGCGCGGCGGTATCGCCTACGACGCGCGGCTCTTCGCCGCTTGCCTCGCTATCGTTGCGATCGCTGCGGTAGTGCGCACCGATGCCTTCGGCAATGCGTCGGGACTGTGGCTGGACGTGCGCGACGTGCTCGACTGCGGCAAGACCGATCTCGGATTCGCGCGGCTCGTGCATTTTCTCGCGCTTGCCTACATCGTCTATTACTCCGGGCTCACCGGACTGATGCGGCGGACCCGGGCATTCCTACCCCTGTGCCTGATCGGCCGCTACGGTTTGCCGGTTTTCGCGACCGGCACCGTCCTGACCGCCATGGGCGAGGTCGTAGAAACGCGCTCAGAAGCTTTTAGCCACGAGGTGGCGTTCGGGGCCGCGATCGTCGTCGGCGGCATCCTTGTGCATTATCTCGTCGCCCGCGGCCTTGCCGCGTGGAGAGATAAATCCAGAGCCCAGCAAAGCATGATGAATCGGGCGCACACGTTACAAATGGCTGCGCCATTGTCCTTGCGGAAGTCACCCATCGTCTTGTGGTCAGGAACAAGCCGGCCCGTCAGCCACATCTGTCCTTCCCAAGAATCATATCCGCGCGTAGCAGTGGTGCAGTCCGGACAAGATTGGTGTGATGACGATCGTCACAGATCGCTCGATCTGACGTCCTAGCGGGGCGTCTTTGCCCAAGCGCATGAGGATGACGTCTGGAGAGCGGCGTTCAGTCGCGAAGGCGAGCGCATCGTCACCGGCTCTGGGGACAATACGGCGCGGTTGTGGATCCCCAGACCGGCGAGCAAGTCGGCGAGCCGCTCACGGGCCATAGCCCCCCGCCCCTGAGCGCTTTCGCCTAACCGACCCCCCGCGCGATATTCAACGTCTGGTCTCGGTTACGTGCCCGGCGAAGACGATTTGGTGCCCGAAACTGAGGAGATTTTCCCTTTGCCGTTAGTAGCTGGATGCCGTTCAAATACGATGCCGACGGAGGGCTCACCCTCTTTTTCCAGAACGAGAGCCCCGGCAAGGATCGTGAGGCGAACTGGCTGCCGGCGCCGAGGGGAGCCTTCAATCTGACCATGCGCCTCTATGCGCCGAAGTCCGAGGCCCTCACAGGCAAATGGAATCCGTCGGCGATCACGAAGCTTCCGGACCTTCCGAGCCTGACGGCTCAGTAAACTGACACCGGAGCCCCGGCGCACGGCGCTCGCTTGGCTTCCCAATTCCGTCAGGCACTCGCTATCGCCGACGAGATGAATCGAGTAGCCATTGCAGCACGGCGCACCTTGAGGGCTTCTTGCTATGGCTGAACAAGCGATCATCCTAATCCCCGACATCAGCGGTTTCACCGACTTTACGGGCGCCACAGAGATCGATCACGCCGCCCACATCATAACTGAGCTTTTGGAACTCATCGTCGCCTCGAATGAAACGGACTTCACGCTGGCCGAGATCGAAGGCGATGCGGTTCTGTTCTATCGCAAGGGCGAACCGCTGCGGCGCGGACAACTCATCGACCAATGCCTGCGCATGTTCGCCAACTTTCACCAGCGACTCATGGTGATCGAGCGGGACACGGTTTGCCAGTGCGGCGCCTGCCAGACGGCCAGCAACCTGACGCTCAAGTTCATCGTGCACTTCGGTTACATCAAGGAGATCAAGGTTGCACAGTTCGTGAAGGCGACCGGGATCGACATGATCGTTGCCCACCGGCTCTTGAAGAACGACGTCGGCGCACACGAGTACATCCTCATCACCGAGCCCTGCTGTGCCGCCGTGGGCCAGGACGATGCAAATCCTAAGTTCCAATGGGCTAAATCGAGCCAGGCTTACGACACGATCGGCAACGTCGCGTACGAATTCGCGACGCTCACCGGCTACAAAGCGCAGATTTCCTCGCCGTCGGCGCCGCCACGCTTCGTCGTGGAAAAAGGCGACGACAATCTGGAGGTCGTGATCAATGCCCCCCTCAAGGCGGTCTATCAAACATTAATAAACGTCGACAAACGGCCGGACTGGCTGGACGGCGTCAATACAATCGACCGCGAGATGACCTCCGAGCGCATCAACATGCGGCACAACTGCGTGTTCCACGGGTTGAAACTGGTCAACACGGCCGTCTACCGCGATTACTCTGAAAATCGCGCGCGATACTCCGAAAAAGTAGAAATTCCTGAAATCAACCTGACGCTCCTGGCACACTATGAGATGGAAGCGCTCGGCGAGGCCAGCACACGGTTGAACTTCAACGTCAATTGGATGGGCGCGACGCTGCCGGCAGAGAAGAAGCAAGGAATGATGGCTGGGCAGGCGGCGAACTTCGAGCTCTTCAAACACGTTTGCGAGACCAACCCCGCCTAGCAGACAGACTCTTGTGGTGACATGACTCTGAGTTTTCGTGTCGACCTAGTGACCGCGCGGCCGCGCGACCTGGGTCGCAATCGGGCAGTTGCGAACATGAACCGACTTGCCGCCTCGGCGCAATGCGTCGAAAATGACCCCGAGCAGACATCAGCTATCCCTTTCGCGAACTTGCCCCAACGGCTAACCTGCCTGACACACGTGAGGGCAGCCGCATGACACGACGTGAATTCGTTTTGCTTGCCGGCGGTACGGCGGTCGCATGGCCACTCATGGCACAGGCCCAGGAGCAGACTGGTCCGACCCCACGCATTGCCTATCTCGGCGCATCTAGCCCAGCGATTCTAGATCCTCGTCAAATCGAACAATTCAAAGTTGGGTTGACAGAAAATGGGCTGATCGACGGCCAGAATATCAAGGTAGATTACTTGTGGGGCGAAGGTAGTCCGGATCGGCTGCGGCAACACGCTGCCGACCTAGCAAAGCGCAATCTCAGTGTGATTGTCACGGCCGGGCCGCAGCCGGTACGAGCATTGCTTGAGGCCAAGGTTAGCTCGCCAATCGTGTTCGCAATTCTCAGCGATCCGATCAGCGATGGATTTGTACAAAGTCTTGCACGGCCGGGAGGAAATCTAACGGGCTTGTCCATGGTCGGCACTGACCTCGAAGGCAAGCGATTACAAATCTTGAAGGATGGCGTGCCGGCTGTCACCAAAGTCATGCTGCTACATGATCCGACCATGGGCTCCACTATCGGATTGGAAGAAGCGAAATCGAGCGCGAGTGGATTGGGGCTCGAAATATTGATTGGTGAGGTAGCCGACGTTGACAAACTTGCCGATACCTTCACCGAGGCTGTGCGGCAAAAAGTGAATGGTGTCGCAGGATTGGCCTCTCCGTTTTTCAATTTCAACCGCAAACAGTTGGTCGATCTATGCTCGCAATATCGGTTGCCCTCGATTTGGGAAGCTACAGCTTACATCCGTGACGGCGGTCTTCTATCCTATGGGCCCAGTTTCCCTGACATGTACCGCCGATCTGCTGGATATGTTGCTAGAATCCTCAAAGGTACCAAGCCAAGTGAACTCCCGGTGCAGCAGCCGACTCGCTTTGAATTGGCTGTAAACCTCAAGACAGCGAAGACTCTCGGGGTCACACTGCCGGCGTCCCTGATTGGGCAGGCCGACGAGGTCGCTGAATAAGGTCTTGACGTCGCTTATCGGGTTGGCGTGGCAGACCGGAAATCATTTGAACCTTCTGAGCATTTCCATTGATGAACCCGATTCGGACATCGGTCTGCTCGCGCGCCAACTGCAGCCATAGGATACAGCACAATTCAGGCCTGCCCGAAGGGCCGGCTGACCTTCCAACGGCAGGCCCAAGGTTCGGCGAAACTGCCTGCGCTCGGCGTCCTTAGCTGGTAAGATTGGCCGCGGCACCTGGGAGGGAGCCCTATGCCCGGCATGAGGCGGCGCGAGTTCGTCACACTGCTCGGCGGCGCGGCTGCGGCGTGTGGCCGGTTGGCGCGCGGGCGGAGTATTTGCGGCGGCTATACGGCGGGCGGCGAGGGCGATTGGATTGAGTGCCGGCTGCGACCGGGCTACTGTTAATCGTGGGCTGCCGTTACTCGCATTTCGGCGGCCTTCATGGTCGAGACTTAGCCCCGCTTTGGCGGGGCTTTTTCGTGCGCCGCGGGCCGAACCGAGAACCCTGGCGGGTGGGCTTACAGCCGGGCTGGGTCACGGTTTGTTTCACGTGATGCGAGTCTCCCTGCGCTGTGCAACCGACTGTGTGACGCACCAGTGATGGTATGGTGGCGGGCCGATAATTCGGGCGGGGTCGCGCGCGAGCCAAATGCTTCTTCACCGCAACACAAGGGGTACTATGAAAAATTACCAGAAGAGCAACGGGAATAACCGTCGACCCGGACCGACGGTCTCTGGCCACGCACAACGTTGGGTTTCGAATGCTGCCGGTTCCGAATCGAAGAATGCCCAAAGAAACTATGAGCGGTATTTGGCACTCGCGCGAGCTGAAGCCCAAAACGGCAACACCGTCGCCGCAGAGAATTACTACCAGCACGCCGAACATTATTTCAGATCGATGTCGCCGGACAAAGCGAAATAGTTTCGGTTTGATCTCGAGTTAATCGTCCCGACCTGCAGGTGTCAGGCTTCGATCCGTTGCAAAAACACCGGTGACGAGTGCCAATCGGGCTCCTAATTGGACGTATAAGGTGACGCAGCAAGCTCTTCTTCATCCGCGACCTCTGGCTTGGCGCGGACGCGCATTCGAGGAAGGAGCCACAGGGCCGACATCACTGCGAGAATTCCGCTTACAATCATCAACAGATAGCTGAACATTGACCATTTACCGCTCAAGTCGGATCCGTTGCTGAGCTGGGCTGTTTGCTCCGATGCTGGTTGCGTTACCTCCACAACGGCGGCCGTGGGCTCGGAGGCACTATCGATGGCTGGAGGAGTCGGCCAAACCGCCCCGGCAGCGGCCACCACAGCTTGATTCCGATTATTTTCCTTGGGCGGTTGATTCGAAGCCGGCGGCTGAATGATCGTAGAAGCAGATATCGCCGTCTCTGAAGGGAGATCATTCTTGGGGCTGCGAGCAGTCCGCTCCTTCGGAGGCGTCGTTTTACTCGTCGTGCGGGCAGCGGGTGCCGCTTCGCGACTTTTGGCGCGCGGCATGCTTTGTTCAGCTGTGGGCTTTGGCTTTGTTGCCGGTCGAGCGGACTGGCTCGCCTTCTTGGGTGGCTGAGCCACCTGTACGGGCTCAGCCGGCGCAGCAGCAATCTCCTGTGTCACAGCTTCCAAAACCACCGGGCACGGGAAGCGATCGTTGTCGCACGCCTGCGCGGCGTTCATCCCCACACCCGCGAACATCCCTAAACTGACGATTACCCCCTTACGCAGAGTAAACATACATCCCCCCGCACACCCCTACACGATGCCGTATATCTACCTCCGTGGTGGCGCCACATTGACTCGATTGAGGCATTAATTCCGCGATTCGGCGTTGAAAAGTTGGCACTGGCCGTTATTCGGCCGTTCGCCCGTACGCCTGAACGAGCACCTGGAGCACGACTGCGGGCTGACGGTTTTCCAGCACGCCTGCCTACTCGGCTGCGAGGGCATTGTCTCCAAGCGCCTGGGCTCGCGCTACCGCTCCGGCCGCTCGCCGGACTGGCTGAAGTTCAAGAACCCGGATGCTCCGGCCGTGAAGCGTGAGGCGGAAGAGGATTGGGGCCGATGAGGCATCCCCGCGCAGGCCCCAGATCATCCGCTCTCGGCTTGCGTCAAACAGCGAAAGGGCCTGAGAGCGAAGGCGGTGGGGGATCTTCCCCCACCGCCACCTCTTGTTGTTCATCGAAAGCAACGAAATTGGTCGTGATGGGACATGAAGACATTGTCTGGGAGAAAGACCTTACAATTCGGGTCCTTTGCTGGAGCTGGGGCATTCTGAGTCTGAGCGACCGTAGTCGCCTTTTTAGTCTTTGTCGTTTGGGCAGCGTGGGCGTCAGTGAAGCCGACGCGACGCGGGGCGTTGCGCGAGGCACGCTCGCGCGATGCCTTTCGCCGCTCCTCGAGCGTGGTGGATTGACCGGTGGGCTCGGCGGTTGCGAGTGTGGTCGTGGTCGCGTCCATTGCGCGCTGGGACTTGGACGGCGGCGCTACGTCCGCCTCGATGACGCGTTCGGGCTCGGGAGTTGCTGGGGCGGCGACCGCAATCGCGGGCTCGACCGCCGACGCCGGGGCTGCGCTTGATGGGGCTGCATTGGCGGGCGCGCTCAGCAACGCGGCGGCGTCCCGGGACTCGCGGCCGCCGCCAAAGACGACCGCGCCGGCGAGCGCGGCGAAGGCGATGACGGCCAGCGTCGTCCACAGCTTGCGACGGAAGCTGCGCGACGGCGTCGGAGAGCGAACAGACGCCGCTTCTACCGCGGCCACCAGCAGAGCGGCGGCTGTGACCTCAGGGCCGAAGATGCGCGCCGCCTCCTCGATGGCTTGGGCGAGGGGATGCGCGCGATATGCCGGGGACATCGAAACGATCCTCCTTTGCGATCGTTCGAACGCGCTCACGACTGTCTCATGAATCACCGCGACTGTAGGGATGGCCGTTGCCGCACACTGTGACGGGCGTCACTAAAATGTAGCGTGCCAAGTGGCGATGCACTGCGGGCTGGATTTCCATTGACTTGAGCCCCCTGCTTTCGGCCGGGGCTCTTTCTTTGGGCCCTCGGAAACCGAACGGCGCAGGTACGAGGCGACACGCGAGGCGGCGATGGCGGCGTTCGCGAGAAGCTGGCTCGGCAAGGAACAAACGTGAAGCCCGACTAGCCTCGTTTCGAGCACGGTTCCACGCTGGACGCTTCCTGCGTCATGAGAAAGCATCGAGCGGCCTGCCCCTGAAGCCAACCGACCTTCCTTCGCTTCTAGTCAAGCCTTACCCCTGTGACGTGAGATTCTTGCCCCCTCTGTGATTTAGATCACACATCGCTCGCTATCACCGAACTAACCTTCGGCAGTCTGCGATTCGTGACGGACAGGGGTGATGTCATGGAAAAGGACAACATTTCACGTTAGGCAAGACGATATCGCCTGAGCACCAAGGCGGGGTATATCAAGTGGAAAAGGGCTACATTTCCCGCTTCTACAAAACGATGTCGCCCGAAGACCAGCGTAAATACAATCGCTGGCTCATGGGGAACGCGGTTATTGGATCGATCTTAGCAATGGGACTGGTGGCCATGGCCATAGCGGGCTTCAATTCAGCCCCGTCGCCGACCATGGCCAATAGTAAGAACCCTGATGTCATCGCATCAAAACCAGGCCACGATATAAGCGCACGATCCCGCACTCTGTCTCCCGCGCCCTAGTCGGTTGACGGCGTTGGCTTGGCCCCTTATTGACGGCGAACTTGATTCCTGCCTATCGGCTAAGAAGGCGTTCGGTGCGCCGGACTTAAAGTCTTCAAGACATCAGCATAACGGCTACCGCCTGATGGCGCGCCGCGATCCGGTCGGCATTCGGCGGCTTAGCACGCGCCCAACCAGCTGGGCTGCCCCCAGGCCATCCTGCCCAGTCCGTATGGATCATTGGCGCAGAAGCAGCAATGGAACAATGTTGGTGGTTGCTGACAGACACGAGCCCTGTCT
>Ga0207669_10001308_pt1:0-2500 | contig 10581 bp, 5 predicted proteins | sample KBSM33metaG_FD_184329 | JGI IMG/M metagenome (GOLD analysis project Ga0207669, IMG submission 184329) | Miscanthus rhizosphere microbial communities from Kellogg Biological Station, Michigan, USA - KBS M3-3 metaG (SPAdes) (version 2) | ecosystem: Host-associated > Plants > Roots >...
GCACAATTAGTATTTTTTATGTAGATTCCAGCACAATTAGTATTTTTTATGTAGATTCCAGCACAATTAGTATTTTTTATGTAGATTCCAGCACAATTAGTATTTTTTATGTAGATTCCAGCACAATAAGGAGTTGCTGAAATAGTGCACTTATGCTGAAAATAAAGCTTGTAGTATGTGTTAAAATCACAAATATAAGTATAATTTACTTAGCTGATTGGATGTCATATGCATTTTTATAAAATTATTATACTCAATAGCATTGACTCATTTTAATGATTTGATTTGCTTTTTGCTTAATCAAGAACAATAGCTGTTTATGTGTTAATGCTATGAATATGTTATGTTTGCCTATTTGATTTGAATATTTTGAATATATATATATATATATATATATATATATATATATATGCTTGTAGACAAAAGTAAAGTTGCATTGTGTAATTGAAATATATTTGTTTGACAAAAATTTGTATTGAACTCATATTCACCTAAAATTCCAGGATATTTAATGCAGATTAACAAAACAGAATATGATGAATGAAGTTATTAATATATATTAACTTGATACCATGCTATCATGTCTTTTAAAAGTTTTTAAAAGTAAAAAGGTTTGTTTTACACAGTGGAATGCTCAGTTGTCTTATGTAAATCCTGTTGAAAATCTTTAGAGTACTGTAGAGGCTAAAATTAAGAATAAAACTTATTCAGATTTTAATGAATTAATTTTATGCTTTGGCACCTTACGAGCCTTACAAGATAATATATATGAATTTATTATATATATACACTATCACTGCCAATCTCTTATTGATAAAGATAGCTTTGCAACTGGGTATTAGTGTAACAGAATATGATTTACCAGTTTTTTTCATTACATTTGTATTGTTTTCTAAAGTTATTACTGTAAACTTTAAAAAGAATGATTTGTTACTTTACTTTTGAGACACATAAAAATGCACTATTTTAGTTCATATTTTTTCTAAAACTACTACTAACTAAAGATTGTATTATTCTATTTTGAATTTTTTAGAAAGCAAAGTCTGTGCTACTCCTCACGAAAGTTTGGAATCCCTAAAGTAATCCTTGAAGGTTGCATAAAGAGAAATAGACAATAATCTGTTGCAAAAAAATCATCTTAAAATTTCAGCAACATTTAAAGGCAGCATTTAAAGGCAACATTTAAATTTCAGCAACATTAAGGTGAGTCAATCATTGATTAAAATTTCATTTGATTTGATTAACTATTAATTGAGCTATGCAAGTTTTTATTCATCACCAAACTTTTGGGTCACTCTATAATTCTATACCATCATTTAAACTGTCACTGACAAAGTCTCTAGTCTCTCAACTTTAATTTTGCATTTTTTTTTATATATATTTATTTTTACTTTCTTAATATTACATATTACATAACTGTATCACATAATAATAATATTACATTGAAAGAACATTGAGAAAAAGAAAAAACCCATGAAATGTATGGTCGAAAAGGCAAAGCAAATAGTTACTTGGTAGAGATCACATTGAATCATATCACCTTGAAAAGAAAAACTCATCATAAAATTTAATTAGAAAAATAACAAATTTTAGCACCATTTCTTTGGCTGAAACAAATGTAAAGCTATGAGAAAAAAAATTAGTAAATAACAAGAAAAAAAATAGCTAGAAGAAAAAAAACTAAGCTCAGTCTTATTGGTGTGGTTTGGGGTGCATAAAATAAATAATAAATAACAGTAAAGAAAATATGTTAAAAGTATAGTTATATGTTATAGATATATGTTAAAATTTTAATGTTAAAAAATGTTACTGTCTTCTACAATTATTTGGTGTTTTTTTTTGCATCTATTTTCCTGTCATTGTTAAGTATAGATATATGTAATGAATGAAATGTATAATTCTGTTACTGTCTTGATTCCTTATGTGACTGTCTATGTTAAGTATAGATATATGTAATGAATGAAATGTATAATTCTGTTACTGTCTTGATTCCTTATGCGACTGTCTATGTTAAGTATAGATATATGTAAGGATTGAAATGTTGAATTCTGAAAGAACTGATGAAAGAAAGATTGACATGAGCACCGTTACTCATCACTCTTTCAGCATGTCTAATTGCTACTGTAATAGGTCTTTGCATATGAAAAAATTTTATAAAATAGCATTGACTTATTTTTCGATGATTTCATTTGCTTCTGACCTAATCAGTCAGCAACAGCATGTAATGTACGATTGATTGCAGCAGAAACGTTTTAAAATGAGTTTACTTGTTTCTAATAGTTGTGCCATATAAAGTTTGTTTTTGCTTTTTTTAATTTAGTAGTTTTAAAGAAAAATTTAAAAATTTTACTTTGAAGCAAGTTTAGATTGTATTTTCACTTATGTTATTATTATAGAAATAGAAATCCACAAATTTGTTGATTTTTATATGTGAAGAGGCAACACCGCTTAATACCTATAGAGACAGTGTTAAATTATTACTAACGCTACAAGCTGTAGT
>Ga0207669_10001318_pt1 | contig 10565 bp, 9 predicted proteins | sample KBSM33metaG_FD_184329 | JGI IMG/M metagenome (GOLD analysis project Ga0207669, IMG submission 184329) | Miscanthus rhizosphere microbial communities from Kellogg Biological Station, Michigan, USA - KBS M3-3 metaG (SPAdes) (version 2) | ecosystem: Host-associated > Plants > Roots > Rhizosphere >...
ACAACGATCAGTCCGTGGACGGTGTCTATACGGTTCGTGCCTCGGATGGCGGCAAGATCAAGCGGATCACGACCTATCCGGACCTGACCCCGGACGGCCAGTGGCAGGATGACATCCCGCTCGGCTACTCGGCCGACGGGTCACGGATCCTGATCGACCGCAACGGCGGCGGTGACCTCGGGCACCTCGTTGTGGTGAACGCTAACGGCACGGGTCTCCACCAGATCGATCCGCTCAACCTTCTGGTCAGTTGCTGCTCACCGGCGGACTGGTCGCCAGACGGGACCCGGATCGCCTTCGCGGCTTGGAAGCTCTCGACCGCACGGGGAAGGACGGATAGTGCGCTCTTCGTCGTGAACGAGGACGGCTCTGGCCTTCGCCAGATCTCTCCGAGCGGCGCCCGTGCGCACAACCCATCATGGTCGCCGGACGGTCAGATGGTCGCTTTCAACAACGAGTACCCCGCCGGCCCTCAGATCTACGTCGTGCGTCCCGACGGAACGGGCTTCAGGAAGCTCACCGTTCCGACGGATGGCAGCGTCGCGTCCGCACCGACGTGGTCACCCGATAGTTCGACGCTGCTGTTCATCAGGGGTGAGAGCAGCGGTCAGCAGGATCTGTGGACCGTGAAGCGGGACGGCTCCGAACCGTTCCGGCTCACGAACACGCCTTTCCCGGCGAGCGTGACGGAGCACGATTGGGGGATGGCGCCGTAAGTGGGCGACGACCGGGCCGGCGGCTCACGGAGCGAGCCGCCGGCCCCGCAGCCGCAGCACGAGCCCGACGACGAGCACGCCAGCGACCGCGATCGAGAGCCATCCCCACCACGGATACGAGCGGGATGGGCGCGCCGAGGCGGGGACGGACACGGTCCCCGTCGGCGGTCCATCCAGGCGCCAGATGCCGCTCGGCGAGGAGACGTACAGCCGGTCGTCCGGACCGACGGCGACGTCGTACTCGGGCTCCCCGAGGACGCTCACCGCGACCGGCCGGGGATCCGTCCCCGGCGGCAGGTCGAGCCGCCGGATCGCGCCGTCCAGATACGAGCCGTAGTAGAGGTCGCCGCGCCAGACCGCGCATCCGGTCGGGGCGATCTCCTGCACGTGGTCGACGACCGGGTCGATCGTGCCGGCGGGTCCCCCGGAGCCCATGACGTTGGGCCAGCCGTAGTTGCCACCTGGACGCAGCAGGTTGATCTCGTCGTCGCTCGTCGGTCCGTTCTCGGTCTCCCAGAGGTCACCGGTCGCCGGATCGAGGCAGATCCCGAACGAGTTGCGATGCCCGAACGTGAACAGCGGGTTGCCGGCGATCGGGTTGTCGGGCGGGACGGAGCCGTCGGGTTCCAGACGGAGCACCTTGCCGCCGATCGAGTTCGGGTCCTGCGCGAACGACGGTTCGTGCGATTCGCCAACGGTCACGTAGAGCATGCCGTCGGGGCCGAACACGAGCGCCCCGCCGTTGTGGTACCGGTTCTGCGACCCGAGTCCCTCCAGGAGCACCTGCGGCGGGCCCGACGCGACATCGCCGTCAGCACGGAAGCGCACGAGGCGGTTCAGCCCGAGCGTCGGATCGGAGTAGTAGACGTAGATCCACGGCTGCTGGGGGAACCCGGGATCCACGGCGACGCCGAGGAGCCCCGTCTCCGAGGACGCGTCGACGTCGAGATGCGCGAACGGCTGTGGGAGCACGGTGCCGTCGGCGGTGGCGACGCGGACGTCCCCGGTCGCCTGTTCGTCGAAGAAGAGCCGCGTGCCGTCGGGCGTCCACGCCATGCTCACGGGTTGCTCGGCGCGGAGGAAGCGCGACGGGGACCCCGACGCCGCGTGCGCCGGTGTCCCGTTGAACGTCAGCAGCAACGTCGCCGCAACGAGGGCCGCGGATCGACGCGTCACGTCAGCCGAGCGCCCGACGGAGATCCTCAATCAGATCGTCGGGGTGCTCCACGCCGACGGACAGGCGGATCAGCTCGGGTGGCACCTCGATCGGCGAGCCCGCGACGCTCGCGTGCGTCATCGGCCCGGGGACCTCGATCAGCGACTCCACGCCGCCGAGTGACTCCGCCAGGAAGAACAGCTCCGTGCGCTGCGCGATGCCGACGGCCTCCTCGGCCGAGCCCACGGTGAAGGACACGATCCCGCCGAAGTTCGACATCTGCCGCGCGGCGACGTCGTGGCCGGGGTGCGACGCGAGCCCGGGATAGTACACCTGGTTGACTTTCGGATGGGACGCCAGGAACGCCGCGATCGCGCCGGCCGACGATGCGTGACGCTCCATCCGCATCGCGAGCGTCTTCAGCCCGCGGAGCGCCAGGTAGGTGTCCATCGGACCGGGTACGGCGCCGACCGCGTTCACGAGGAAACCGAGCGGCTCCACCAGCTCGGCGTCGCGCGTGACGAGCGCGCCGCCGATCAGGTCCGAATGGCCCCCGATGTACTTCGTCACGCTGTGCACGACCACGTCGGCGCCGAGCGCCAGCGGACGTTGCGCGGCGGGCGTCGCGAACGTGTTGTCGACCACCACCTTCGCCCCGCCGGCATGCGCGGCCGAGGACACGGCGTCGATGTCGACGATCTTGAGCGTCGGGTTGGACGGCGTCTCCACCCAGACGAATCGGGTCTCGACACGGACGGCGTCGCGGACGGACGCAGGGTCAGTCAGGTCACAGGTGTCGAACGCGAGCCCCCACGGCCCGAGCACCTTCGAGAGCAATCGGTACGTCCCGCCGTAGACGTCGTCGGCCAGTAGGACGTGGTCGCCGGGGCGGAGCGTCAGTAGCAGGGTCGTCTCGGCGGCCATCCCGCTGGCGAACGCGAAGCAGTGCTCGCCGCCCTCGAGGGCGGCGAGCGCTGCTTCGAAGGCCGCGCGCGTCGGGTTCCCGCCGCGCGCGTAGTCCCACACCTTCGGCTTGCCGACCTCCTCCTGCAGGTACGTCGCGTTCTGATAGATCGGGACGTTGACCGCGCCGTACACGGGCTCGGGGTCTTGGCCCGCATGGACCGCGGCGGTCTCGAACCTCATCGCATCTCCGGTGGGATCACCCATCCGCGTCTCCTCAGCTCCTCGATCGCGAGCACGCCGGTGCGGGCGCTCGTCCATAGCCGCGACTTGCGCTTGGCATCGTGCCCCGGCGCGAACTCCGTCCGCGTGAGCTCGTGGCACGCGGGGTCGCCGCACGCGCACTCGCGGAACAGCGGCAGCGTGGCCTCGTCGTGCGCCTCGGCCGGTGCCGGGCGGAACGGCCGGGCGGGGAGTGACGCGGCGGGGAGCACGATCACCCCCTCCTTCGGGTCGCCGGGTGCGAACCGTTTCCCTTCGAGCGCGAGCAAGCCCGTGAGCGCGCAGAGGGCGGCGTCGATGCGGTCGGCGGTCGTCAGCTCCGCGGTCGGGACGCCCTGGGACACCAGGATCCGCTCGCGCCACGGCTTCTTCTTCGCGCCCCTCGGCGGCAGGCAGCCCGCGAGGACCGCGGCGCTGCCGTGCGGGAAGACCTCCATCGCGGTGCCGCGAGGGGCACCCGCGCGGTAGCGCGGGTAGCCCCGCGCGGCAGCAACCGCGAACACCTCGAAGCCGAACTCCATCCACGCGTAGAACGGGTGGCCGGAGCCCGCGCGCGCCGAGGGGGTGTTGAACGCGTGGATGTTGCACTGCGCGAGCAGGCGCTCGGTCAGTCGCGACGAGCCGTTCGGGGCCCACGCGGGCGGCGCGTCGATCGCGATCACGTCGGGCCGGAGCTCGTCGACGAGCGACCCGAGCCGGTCGATCCCCACCTTCGAGATGACCCGTACCGGCTCACGCGCGTCGTCCAGCAGGACCAGGTCCGTCCCCTTGCGCCGCGCGCCGACGTCGATCCCGAGCGCGAGCACTACCTAGATCGGGCCTTGGCGCGAGGGAGCCTGCCGCCGGTGTGCGAGGAAGTCCAGCAGGTCGCTCCTGGTGAGGACGCCCGCGACCTGCCCGGCCTTCGCGACGAGCACCGCCGGCGCGCGTTCGAGCTCCTCGAACGCGTCATCGACCGCCGCGTCCCACTCGACGACGGGGATCGGCGGGGCCATGACCGAGGCGACATCGGCCTGCAGGGCATCGGGATCGCGGAACACCCGCTCGAGCAGCTCCCGGTCGCGGATCGACCCGACGAACTGCGCGACATCGGTCGATGGCTCGCGGACGACCGGAGCCTGCGAGATGCTGTGCGTCTGCAACACGTCGACGGCCTGGCGCACCTTGTCGTGAGCGAGGACGGTGATCACGGCAGGCAACTCGTCCCCCTTGGCGCTGAGCACCTGTTCGACGCGGATCACCTCCGGCCCTTCGAGGAAGCCGTACTGGCGCATCCACGAGTCGGAGAAGAGCTTCGACAGGTACTGCCGGCCGGTGTCGGGGAGCAGCACGACGATCGTGGCGCCCTCGTCGTAGTCGCGCGCGACCGTGAGCGCCGCGGACACCGCGGAGCCGCCCGAACCGCCGATCAGGATGCCCTCCTGACGCGTCACGGCCCGCGCCGTGAGGAAGGCCTCGCGGTCGGGGACGCGCACCCATCGGTCGACCAGGGCGGGATCGAAGGTGTCGGGCCAGAAATCCTCTCCGATCCCCTCCGTGAGGTACGGACGGGGGGTGTCGCCGGTGTAGACGGAGCCCTCCGTGTCGGCGCCCACGATCGTGACCGCTGGCTTCATCCGTTTCAGGTAGCGTGCGACGCCGGTGATCGTGCCGCCGGTCCCGACCCCCGACACGAAGACGTCGATCGTGCCGTCGGTCTGTCGCCAGATCTCCGGACCGGTCGTCTCCTCGTGCGTCTGCGGGTTGACGGGGTTGAAGTACTGGTTCGGCTGGAATGCGCCCGGGATCTCCGACGCGAGCCGGTCGGCCACCGAGTAGTAGGACTCGGGCGACTCCCGCGCCACGGCGGTCGGGCAGATCACGACCTCTGCCCCGTACGCGCGCAGGAGCGCGATCTTCTCCTGGCTCATCTTGTCCGGCATCACGAAGATGCAGTCGTACCCCTTGACGGCGGCCGCGATCGCCAGTCCGTGGCCGGTGTTGCCCGACGTCGGCTCGACGATCGTGCCGCCCGGACGCAGTTTCCCGTCGCGCTCGGCGGCCTCGATCATCCGGATCCCGATCCGGTCCTTCACCGATCCGCCGGGGTTGAGCATCTCCAGCTTGGCGAGCACCGTCGGTCGCAGACCCCGTGTCACGGCGCGCAGGCGAACGAGCGGCGTGTCGCCCATCGCATCCAGGAACGAATCGAGCACCTGCACCGTCGAGGGTCCCTTCATGTGCTGCGAGGCACCCATCGTCCCACGGCACCGGTGCTGCCGTCCCTTCTCGCCGCTTCCACGACCCCTCCAGGTCGGGACGGTAAGCTGCCGATGCGTCGGTGGACCCGGCGCCGACCGAACGGGAGATGCCGAAGGATGTGCCAGCCGACGTGAGCGACGGAGACCGCGGACCCGACTCGGGCGGGGAGAAGCTGCTCGTCGTCGACGACGATCCGTTCATCGCCCGGCTCCTCGAGATCGAGCTGGCCGCGGCCGGATATCAGGTCCGCGTGGCCAACGACGGGGAACAGGCGATCCAGCTGGTTCAGCAGGACGCGCCGGACCTCGTGATCACCGACGTGATGATGCCGCATGTGGACGGGTTCGAGCTGACCCGCCTCCTCCGTCAGGACCCGCGCACCGCGGCGGTCTCGGTGATCATCCTCACCGCCCGGGGACTCTCCGCGGACAAGCTCGAGGGGTTCGCGATCGGCGCGGACGACTACATCGTCAAGCCCTTCGATACCCCGGAGCTCCTGGCCCGGGTGCGCGGCGTCCTCCGCCGCTCGAAGGAGATGAAGGATGAGTCTCCGCTCACCGGTCTGCCGGGGAACGTCAGGATCCAGGAGGAGATCGAGGAGCGGGTCTCGTCGGGGAACGAGTTCGCCTTGCTGTATGCCGACCTCGACCAGTTCAAGGCCTTCAACGACCACTACGGGTTCGCACGCGGAGACCAGGTGATCCAGGAGCTCGCCCGCACGATGGAGAAGGTGATCGATGAGCTGGTTCCCGGGGACGCCTTCGTCGGGCATCTCGGGGGAGACGACTTCGTGCTCGTGGTCCCGCCGTCGGCCGCCGCGCTCGTGGCGGACACGATCGTCCAGCGGTTCGACGACCGTTCGCCCGAGTACTACGACGAGGCCGACCGCGAGCGCGGATGGATCGAGGTCCTGAATCGGCGCGGCGAGCAGCAGCGGTTCCCGCCGCTCACGATCTCGATCGGGATCGCGAGCACGCAGCGCCGGCGCTTCGCGCACTTCGCCGAGGTCGTCGCCGTCGCGACGGAGATGAAGAACTTCACGAAGTCGACGCCCGGTTCGTCCTGGGCGATCGACCGCCGCACCACCTAGCGGCGGGCTGAGCCCCGGGCTCAGGTGCCGGGGAGCGTGCCCGGCTGCGCCAGGAAGTATCCCTGCCCGTACCGCACGCCCAGTTCGAGGAGCGTCTGCAGTTCGGCGTCGGTCTCGATCCCCTCGGCGACGATCGTCATGTCCATCTCCTGCGCGAAAGAGATCAGCGCGCGAGCGAGCGCGCGTTTGCCGCGGTCCCCGTCGATCGAGCGGGTGAGCGAGATGTCGACCTTCACGATGTCGGGCGCGATCTGCAGGGTGTGTCGCAAGCTCGCGTACCCGGCGCCGGCGTCGTCGATCGCGATCCGCACGCCGAGCGCGCGGAGCGGCGCCAGCCACCGCGCGAGCTCGTCGTAATCGTCGACGGCCTCATGCTCGGTGATCTCCACGACCATCCGTTCCGCGACCGGCTCGAGGATCGGAGCGAGCTCGGGCGAGCGGGCGGCGCGATGCGAGCAGTTGACCGAGAGGTAGGAGCGGGGTGGCAGCTTAGGGAGCCCGAGCGCCGCCTGACGGATCGTCGAGAGCTCGAGTTGGACGCCGAGGTCGAGCGCCCTGGCTTCCGCGAACCACTCGTCGGGCCGGCGCATGGGGAAGGACCGGAACCGCGCGAGCGCCTCGACCCCGATCACGTCGTGGTCCTCGAGGTTGACGATCGGCTGGAACGCCATGGACATCCCCTCGCCCGCGACGAACCGGAGGATCTCGTCGCGGCGAGCCTCGATCTGCTCCTGTTCGATCTCCTCCCGACGGAGCTGCGACGAGAGCTCGTGCACGATCCCGCCGACGACCTCGTCCGAGAGGCTCGTGCCGCCCTGGGCAACCCGGCGGATGGATCCCAAGATGTCCTCGGCCGCGGTCCCCTTGACGAGGTAGCCGACGCAGCCGGCGCGGAGCATCTCGAGCACCGTCGGACGATCCTCGAACGCGGAGAGCGCGATCACGCGGGTGCCCGGGGACAGCCGCTGGATCTCCCGCGCGGCCCGGGGTCCGCCGCCCGCGGGCATCTTGACGTCGAGCAGCGCGACGTCGGGCTGCTCCCGCTGCGCAAGGGCGATCGCCTCGTCCGCGTCGGCCGCCGCCCCCACGAAGAAGATCCGCTCCTCCTGGGCGAGGAGCTCGGCCAGGGCCCCGCGCAGGGCGGGCTCATCGTCGGCCACCAGGACGCGGATGCGTTGGGGCGACGGGGACATGGCTGTTTCTGCGAGGGGGAAGCTCCGCACGACCTGCGAACCGTACCCACCGGGGATGCCCCATGCAATCGCCCGGGGGCATGGACTCGACATCCCCCGTCTGTCCCACCGTCCGACCGCGGGTGGCTCCCTGAGGTGCCTAGTGGTGGGGGCCGGACGCCCATTCCTCGCGGAGGATCCCCATGATGAGCGCGTCGTGGATCTCGCCGTCGAACCAGGCGTGGGCGCGGAGCCGGCCCTCCTCGACGAACCCGGCCTTCGCGTAGGCGCCGACCGCCCGCTCGTCGTCGGCGAGCACCTCCAACCCGACCTTGCGCATCGCCAGGTCGCGGAACGCGAAGTCGACGAGCGCCCGGACGGCATCCTGGCCGAACCCCTTCGACCAATAGGCCCGTCCGAGGGTGATCCCCAGATGGCAGGTCCGCTGGAAGTGATCGATGAAGTGCAGCTCGCATTCGCCGATCAGCTCGTCGTCCACCTCGATCACGAAGCGCATCGTCCGCGGATCGGACTCCTCGAGCCGCTCCTCGAACCGATGCTCGAGCTCGGCGAGGGACGACGGGCGCGCCGGCGTGTCGGAGGCTCGGGCCATGAGCTCGAGGTCGTCGTCGAGGAGCTCGTGCAGCCCCGGCAGATCCTCGCGCTCGAGCGCACGCAGCGTGACGTGTTCGCCGTGGAGCATCCGCAGCCCTCCTTCCGCTGTCCCGGTTGTCTGCTACCGCGAGCGAGTGTAACGGCCGAGGTTTGCCCACCGGCGCCGCCGCCCGTAGCCTTGCCGCCGTGCCGGTATCGGTCGGGGAACCACTCACGCTCGAGGACGTCGTCGCGGTGGCGCGCGGCGCGCAGGTGACGTTCGCGAGCCCCGCCCGCGAACGGGTACGCGCCGCGCGCGAGGTGGTCGAGCGCGCCGTCGCCGGCGGCCGCACGATGTACGGCGTCACGACCGGCTTCGGTGCGCTCGCCGATACGCGGGTCGCGCCCGAACAGACCTCGGCGCTGCAGCACGGCATCGTCACTTCTCACGCGACCGCGGTCGGGCGACCGCTGTCTCGCGAGGAGGCGCGCGCGATGCTCGTGCTCCGCGCGCACGTCCTCGCGCTGGGGCACTCGGGCGTGCGCGCGGAGGTCATCGAGCTGATGGTCGAGATGCTGAACCGCGACATCGTTCCGGTCGTCCCCGAGCAGGGCTCGCTCGGGGCGTCGGGCGATCTCGCGCCGCTCGCCGGGCTGGCGCTGCCGCTGATCGGGCTCGGACGGTTGCTCACGAGCGACGGCTCCATGGAGCCGGCAGCCGAAGGCCTCGGCCGGGCGGGATTGCGTCCGCTCGAGCTCCAGGCGAAGGAAGGGCTCGCGCTCGTGAACGGCACGCAGGGGATGGTCGCGATCGGCACCCTCGCGCTGATCCGGTCGGAGCAGCTTGCGCGAGCCGCGGACGTGATCGCCGCGATGACGATCGAGGCGTCTCTCGGGACCGACGCCCCGTTCTACGAGCGGCTCCAGCGCCTTCGGCCCCATCCTGGCCAGGCCGCGAGCGCGACGAACCTCCGTGCGTTGTTGGACGCGTCCCCGATCCGCGAGTCGCATCGAACGTCGGCCCACCTGGTGCAGGATGCGTATTCGTTGCGGTGCGCCCCCCAGGTGCACGGCGCCACACGGGACACCTGCCGGCACGTCCGGGAGGTGCTGTCGATCGAAACGAACAGCGTGAGCGACAACCCGATCGTCCTCGTCGAGGACGACGACGTCCGGAGCGGCGGCAACTTCCATGGGATGCCGGTCGCCGTCGCCATGGATGCGCTTGCGCTGTCGCTGGTGTCGCTCGCATCCATCAGCGACCGGCGTCTCTACCGCCTCCTCGACCCGAAGACCTCCAACGGTCTCCCGCCGTTCCTCGTCCCCGAGAGCGGGCTCAACAGCGGGTTCATGCTGATCCAGTACACCGCCGCCTCCGTCGTCTCCGAATGCAAGTCGCTCGCGCATCCCGCATCCGTCGACTCGATCCCGTCGAGCGCCGGCCAGGAGGATCACGTCAGCATGGGGATGACCAGCGCGCGACACGCCCGCGAGATCGTCGCGAACGCCGAGACCGTGCTCGCCCTCGAGGCGCTCGCTGCGGCGCAGGCGCTGGATCTGCGCGCCCCGCTCGAGCCCGGCCCGGCCACCCGCGCCGCGGTGCAGGCGATCCGCGGACGCGTCCCGTTCGTCGAGCACGACCGGGAGTTCGGCCCGGATATCGAAGCGGCGGTCGAGCTCGTGCACGACGGCACCCTGGTCGCGGCCGTCGAAGGCGTGACCGGCCCGCTCCGCTGACGTGCTCGTCCGGGTCGGAACGTCGCTCCCGTGTTCGCCCGAGGAGGCCTGGGCGACCCTCCTCGCGTGGGAACGCCAGGCGGATTGGATGCTCGACGCGGATCGCGTCGAGGTCGTGTCGGCGAATCGGGAGGGCGTCGGCGTTCGGCTCGCCGTGCGTACCCGGATCCTCGGGCTCCCCGCGTTCACGGAGCCGATGGAGGTGATCGGCTGGGAGCCGCCCCGACGGCTCGTCCTGCGTCACGGAGGCCTCGTCTCGGGCGAGGGCACCTGGACCCTGACGCCCGAGCCCGGCGGAACGCGGTTCGGCTGGACCGAGGACGTCCGGCTCAGGGTGCCGATGGTCGGCGAGGCCGCCGCTCGGTTGTATGCGCCGGTGCTCCGGCGGTTGATGCGGCGGGCCGCCGCCGGTCTCCGGGGCGCGGTGATCGCATCCGGCCCGCGGGACCGGTGATCCTCGACCTCGTGCTAGCGTGGACGGGAAGCAGGGGAGCCCGGTGGGACCGGGCTGAGAGGCCGGTTGCGGAACCGGCGACCCTTCGAACCTGATCCGGTCAGGACCGGCGGAGGGAGCTCATGACGGCGCCGATCGCATCGGTCACCGAACGGCTCGAGGACGCCCTCGAGGGCGAAACACCGAACTGGGGGATCCGACCCGTCCCCGGGTCGCTGCG
>Ga0207669_10001319_pt1 | contig 10558 bp, 7 predicted proteins | sample KBSM33metaG_FD_184329 | JGI IMG/M metagenome (GOLD analysis project Ga0207669, IMG submission 184329) | Miscanthus rhizosphere microbial communities from Kellogg Biological Station, Michigan, USA - KBS M3-3 metaG (SPAdes) (version 2) | ecosystem: Host-associated > Plants > Roots > Rhizosphere >...
CGAGGTCGGTGAACCGCGACCGCCCGGAAATCTTGTCGAGATAGGCGTCGATCGCCGGCCCCCGCAGCCGCGACGGCACGCCGAACGCGACGATCGCGCGCTCGCGGATCGCCTCGACATAGCGCCCGCCGAGCCGCGTCTGGCGCCCCGCCTTGCGGATCAGCGCCGCGGCATTGTCGACCAGGGCGGTCTTGCCGAACGCGATTGCGCGCTCGCGATGGACCGCGGGACCGAACCGCGCGAATGCCTGCCATCCCGCCAGCAGCATCGCCGCGACGATCGCCAAGGTCATCGCCAGGAACGGTGGGTCGAAGGCCAGCCGCAGCGGGTTCTTGGCCTTGCCGAGGCCCGCCAGCGTCACGTCGAAATCGAAATCGCGATCGGCATCCTGGTTGAGTGCGTCGAGCAACGCGAGCGCGGCGCGCGCCTGGCTCTCCTTGCGCATCCCCATGTTCGACAGGATGTCGGGATCGGCCAGGACGTAGAGCGATTTGCTGCCCACTTCGCCCAATACGATATTGCCCTGATCGTCGGTCAGCAGCGGCTTGAGGTCCGCGCCGCTGATCGTCTGCAAGGGGCGCGGCGCCTCGAATCCGAAATCCTCCGTCATCCAGCCGGCCGAGCGGAGCGGACGCCCGCCGCTGGTCATCCGCGAGACGGTGAATTTGCGGTCGGGCGCGAGCACGCCTTCCGGTTCCTTTTTGTCGATCAGGCCCCAGCGCATCACCCAGCCCGGACGGCCGGCGGGGCGCTGCGGCGCGGTCGACCATTTCGGCAGCACGACCAGGGTCGGCAAATCGTCGCGCCGCAACAACACGTCGCCGAGCGGGGTCGATCCCAGCGGCGGGGTCAGGATCAACAGGCCGTTGGCGGCGAGTTGCGATGGGTCGCGGATCACCCGCGTCTCCTTGCCCATCGCGCGCGCCAGCCGGACGATACCGGTATAGCCGGTCGCGCCGTTCGACAAAGCGTGCGCGGACGATCCGTTGGTCGAATCGGCCGGCGCCTCATAGGCATTGCCGAGCAGCAAGGCGACGAAGCCGATGATGCCGACGGCGAGCAGCAGGATCACGGTGCGCAGGCGGAACGCGCCGCGATCGTCGCTACCGCGGCCGATGACGAGGTCGCTCATGCTTTCCACATCTTGGGAAGAGCGAAATCGGCATAAGCGGCGCGCGCCGCCTGCCAGGCATCGGCATCGACCGGGCGGCCACCGAACAGGCTTTGTTCGACATGGCGGGCGATCGACGCGAACAGGTCGCGCGCGCCGCTCGGGATCGTGCTCGCGGCGGCGAGTTCGCGGCTGGTCAGTGCCGGGCGTACGGCCTGGGGCCGGCGCTGACGAATATCCTCGATTGAACGGAACAGCAGATGGTGGACGGCTTCGGCGAACAGCCCCTTGGCGGCGAGCGCATCGGCCTCGTCGAGCCAGGCGCGGCCTTGGGCGGCGTCAGGCTGCCATTGCTCCTCATCCTCGATCGCCACCGGCGTCGCGGCGCGAGACCGGCGGCGCGGCAGGCGCCATTGGCCGTAGCGCAGCCGTTCGACGATCAACCAGATCAGCGCCAGCGCTGCGATCCCAATCACGCCCCATAACAGGATGCGGGCATAAGGCGCTGCGGGCATGAAGCTGGTCAGCCAGGCGAAGAAGCGGCCGATCGGAGCGAGCACGTGCCCCAGCCATTCGAAGAAATGGGCGAGCCCCTTGAGCCAGGCCGGCGGTGCGGGGGGCGGGGGCGGGGGAGCCAGGGTGAACTGGACCGACGGGTCCGCGCGCAGCGCGTCATGCGCCGCGGTGAAGCGGTCGGCAGCGGCCGCGGCACCATGCGTATTCCCCCCGGCCAAACGCCACCCCTGCGCTACCACGGTGCAGACTGGTCTGCACCCCAAACACCACATTGCTTACCCCATGCAGGTAAGCACGCAACCGCTAAAACTTCCCTTTTGAACCAAGTTGTTCTGGACAGCGATGAGCGCGGGGTTCAGCTTGGGGCAGAGACATAAGGGGGCTTCATGTCGATCGGACGTATTCTCAACACCGCTTTCGGGGCGATCGTCGGCGGCATCGCGGGCGCAACGGGCATGGTGAGCGGCGCCGGCGGCGCGATGTCGCTCCTGGTCGGGGGTGCGACGATGGTCAGCGGGACGATCAGCGCGACGATCGCCGGGGCACTTCCAACCGCGGTTTACATCGAGTTGCGCGGGCTGAAAGAGGGGCCGGAGGCGCATGGGCTGGACGCGGTCTTCGCCTAGATCTGGTGACGGCGGTCCGCCTCTACGGAGCAGCCGGCCTCCGACTCTAGCGCCTGCCGCGCACGCCGAGCATCGCCAGCCCCGCGCACAGGACCAGCACCGCCAGCATCGCCATGACCGCGGCGAAATCGCGCGGCGATGCCAGCCACCAGGTCAGCAACGGGCCGAGCAACGAGGGTAAGGTGTTGGTCAGGTTGAACAGGCCGAGATCGCGCCCGCGATGTCGGGGGTCGGGCAGCAATTGCATCGAGAAAGCGACCTGAAGCGGCAGGAACACGCTATAGCCGATCGTATAGCAGGCAAAACCGATCGCGCCCGCCGTCCAGCTATGCGCCGCCGCCATGCCGGCGAGCCCGATTGCGGTGACGATGGCGGCGGCGATCAGGAACGGCTTGCGACGGTCGAGCCGGTCGGACAGCCGCCCGAACAGCAAGGCGATCGGTAACGGCGCGATGAACGAGAGCGTCAGCAGGTTTCCGACGTGCGCCGCCAGTTCGTCCCTGGGCCGATCGGGGACGATGCTTTCGAAATAATAGAGCAGATAGAGCTGAAGCACGCACCCCGCGACCTGGAAGAGCAAGCGCGCGCACCATGCCACGGCCAGGTCATGGCGGCGCATGGCGACCGCGGCGCGCGGCGGATCGACGATCGGCAACGGTCGCGCGCGGCTCAGGATCAGCGGCGTCAGACAGATAGCGGCGACCGCAATGACGATCATCAGCCGGCTCGTTTCGCCCAGCGCGGAAATGCCGACGACCAGGGCGAGCACGCCGGACGCGACCGGATAGCCGAGCGACAACAGACCGCCGGTGGTGCTTTTCTGCGAATCGGGAATCTCGTCCGCCATCACCGCGACCAGCGGCGCCAGCACCGCGTTGAGCGCGACCTGGAAGAACACGATCGCGCCGATGATCGTCGCGGGGCTGTCCGCGATCGCGATCGCAACATAGGCAGCGATCGTCGCGATCAGCCCGCCGACCATCCAGCCCCGCCGGCCGCCGCCGCGCGCCACCGATCGGTCGCTCAACCAGCCGAACAGGATGTTGGACGTGCTCGCCGCGATCGCCCCGGCGATCACGGTCGCGGTCAGCAGGTCGACGCGCGCCTCGCCCGCCAGCGCCTCGACCTTGATCGCCAGCAACAAGGTCAGCAGCGGGAGATAGCCGATCACCCCGCCGGCATTGGCCAGCGCATAGAGCAGCAGGAACCCGGTCGAGCGCCGCCCGGCTGCCGCGCCGCCGGTCGTATCGCGTCGCAGGTCGACTGGCGGGGTGGGGATGCGGGACATCGGTTGGCCCGCATCATGTACGCGCGGGCAAGGCTCGGCAACGGCTAGATCGGTGGCTGGAGGGTTTGGCCGATCGTCGCCTCGTGAGCGTGACCAAAGACGCACGGATTCGGGGCTTCCTGCTTTTTCAATATGAAGCTACCCAAGGATCATGCCGCGTAGCCATCGTCCGACCACCGAAATGCCGCGCGACCGGGTGTCGTACCCGGCCGCTTGCGCGATGATCGGGCGCTGAGCGGTCGATGGCGCGGCGCAGGCAGAGCATTACGATCAAGCATGTTGCCATCGATGCCGGGGTGTCGATGCAGACGGTCAGCCGGGTCATCAACAAGGAGCCCAATGTCCGGCGCAAGATGATCGAGCGCGTCCAGCAGTCGATCGACAAGCTTGGCTATGTTCCGTCGATCGCCGCGCAGCGGCTGGCCGGGACGCGATCCTATCTGATCCTGGCGCTCAACGATCGCGAGCGTACGATTGAGGGTTGGCGTGCGCGCGAGGGCAGCGACTGGGTCGACCAGATGCTGCTCGGCGGCATGTTGACCTGCGCGCAGCATGGGTATCGCCTGATTGTCGAATTGATCGACACGCATAGCGACCATATCGAGCGCGAATTGCTCGCGGCGATCGCATCGCTGCAGCCCGACGGGGTCATCCTGACCCCGCCGCATTCGGAGAACCCGCTGATCATCGACCTGCTGGTTGCGCACGGGATCAGCTTTGCGCGGATCGGGTCGCTGCGGCCGGGGCCGGGGTTCGCGCTGACGCTGGACGATGAGCGCGCGGCGCGGCTCGCGACCGACCATCTGATCGGCCTCGGGCATCGACGGATCGGTTTCATCGCCGGCCCGCCGGATTACGAAGTGAGCGGCTGGCGCGTCGATGGTTGGCGCGCGGCGATGAAGGCGGCGGGGTTGCCGACCGACGGCCTGCTCGCGGCCGGCGACTTCTCTTATGCGTCGGGCAAGGCCGCCGCGACGCAATTGCTCGGCCGCGCGCCGGCCCCGACCGCGATCGTCGCGAGCAACGATCAGATGGCGCTGGCAACCTTGGAGGTCGCCCGCGATCGCGGGCTTGCGGTGCCGCGCGATCTGTCGCTGATCAGTTTCGACGACACGCCGATCGTCCGCTTCACTCATCCTCCGCTGACCGCCGTGGTTCAGCGGATCGCCGAGGTGACGTCCCGCGCGGTCGAATTGATCATCGCTGACCGCACCGGCAAGCATGAGTCAGCAGAGCCTGTCGTGGTGCCGGCGGAGCTCGCCATCCGCGGATCGACCGCGGCGCCCGTCTAAGATTGCACCTGACGCGGTAAAGGCTGGCCTGTTCCAAAGACTTCGCTAGGGTGCGCTCCGTTTCCAACGGGGTTGATCCAGCAGCAAAGGGGCGCGTGATGGCGAAGGACCAGTATCGGGGTCGGTCGGGGGCGCGTCGCGTCCGGATGAGCGCCAAATCGGCGCTGGCCGCGATCGCGATCGCATTGGTCGCGGCGCAACCGCTCGGCGCGCAGACCATCGGCACCGCCGCGACCGAAAAGGCGTTCGACGCCCAGGTCAGCAGCGCCGATCAACTCGCCTGGCTCAAGGAGATGTCGTCGGCGCCCAACCATGTCGGCAGCCCGCACGACAAGGCCAATGCCGAGATGGAGCTGGCGCTGTTCAGGCAATGGGGCTGGGACGCGCATATCGAGACTTTCAAGGTCCTCTATCCGACGCCGATCTCGACCACGCTCGAACTGGTCGGCCCCGACCGCGTCACCCTGGGCGGACAGGAGCCGCAGCTTGGCCCCGACAAGCTCGACGGCGCGCTGCCGCCTTATGTCGCTTATCAGGGTGACGGCGATGTCACCGCGCCGGTTGTCTACGTCAATTACGGCATGCCCGACGACTACGATTCGCTAGCGCGGCGCGGGATCAGCGTGAAGGGCAAGATCGTCATTGCGCGCTATGGCGGCGGCTGGCGGGGATTGAAGCCGAAGCTGGCGCAGGAGCATGGCGCGGTCGGCTGCCTGATCTATTCGGACCCGGGCGACGACGGCTATGCCCGCGGCGACGTCTATCCCAAGGGCGGCGCGCGGCCGGAAGGCGGCGTTCAGCGCGGATCGGTGATGGATATGACGACCTATCCGGGCGACCCGCTGACCCCGGGGGTCGGCGCGACCGACAATGCCAAGCGCCTGACTCGCGCCGAGGCCAAGACGATCCTCAAGATTCCGGCATTGCCGATCTCTTATGGCGACGCCGCCAAGATCCTCGCCGGGCTCGACGGTCCGGTGGTCACGGGCAAGGATCGCGGCGGGCTGCCGATCACCTATCACTGGGGCGGGTCGGACGCGGTCAAGGTGCATCTCGCGGTCAAGTCGGACTGGTCGCTCAAGACGCTCTACGACGTCATCGCGGTGATGAAGGGCAGCACACGCCCCGACGAATGGATCGTGCGCGGCAACCATCGCGACGGCTGGGTGTTCGGCGCCGACGATCCGCTGTCGGGCCAGGTCGCCTTGATGTCCGAGGCCAAGGCGCTCGGCGTGCTGGCGAAGACCGGTTGGCGGCCCGACCGTACATTGGTCTATGCCAGCTGGGACGGTGAGGAACCCGGCCTGCTCGGCTCGACCGAATGGGCCGAGACGCATGCCGATGAGCTCCAGGCCAAGGCCGTGCTCTACATCAACACCGACGACACCTCGCGCGGTTTCCTCGGCGCCGAGGGCAGCCATACGCTCCAGCATTTCGTCAATTCGATCGCGCGCGACGTGCCCGATCCGCAAACCGGGGTCAGCGTCTATGATCGCCTCCGCGCGAGCATCCGCGCCGGCGCCTATTCGGGCAGCGGACGCGACGCGGGGTCGGGTGCGCTCGAGGCGGCGAAGGCGGGCGGAGACATCCCGATCGGCGCGCTCGGCTCGGGCTCGGACTATAGCTCGTTCATCGCGCATCTCGGCATCCCCTCGGTCAATCTAGGCTTCGGCGGAGAGGGTGCGGGCGGCGGGTCGTATCATTCGGCTTATGACACTTATTACCACGTCACCAATTTCGACGATCCCGGCCTGGTCTATGGCGCGACCTTGTCCAAGTTCGTCGGGCGGATGGTGCTGCGCGCGGCGGCCGCGCCGCGCGTGCCGGTGCGCTATGGCGATATGGCTTCGACCGTCGCGCGTTATGTCGGCGAGGTGAAGAAGCTCGCCGCCGACCAGCGCGACCAGGACCGCGCGCTCAAGGACCTCAACCGCGACGACGTGTTCAAGCTGACCGCCAACCCGGTCGATCCGACCGCCGCGCCCGAGGACAAAGGCGTCACCCCGCTGATCGACATGCTCGCGCTGGAGGATGCGTCGGACCATCTGACCCGCTCGTCGCGCGCCGCCGATGCGGCCTTCGAGCGTGCCTCGCCCGACAAGGTCGCGAAGGCGATGGCGGTGCTGAAGGGAGTCGATCAATTGCTGCTCGACAAGGACGGCCTGCCTGGGCGGCCCTGGTACCGCAATTTGATCTACGCACCCGGAACGCTGACCGGTTATGGCGCCAAGACCTTGCCGGGCATTCGCGAAGGGATCGAGCAGCGCCATTTCGACGATGCCAAGGAATATGTCGCGAAGACCGCGGCGGCGCTCAATCGCTATGCCGACCGGCTCGACGCGGCGGTGAGGTTGTTGAAGGGCTGATTTTCTGTCTCTTCGACTGCCCGACGATCGTCAGGACTGGTCGGCGTCTGTCTGAACGGGTTGCTTCGGCGGTTGCTGTTCGTGTGCCAGATGCAGCGCGACGAGGCGGGCGAGCAGGGTAGCGGGGAAGAGTTGGCCGAACACCGCTTCGAGCGTCGCCAGGCTACGTGCCAGGGGATGGAGCGGGGTGATGTCGCCAAAGCCGACCGTCGTGATCGTGGTCAGGCTGAAATAGGTGAAGGCGGCAGTCGGCGCCTCGCCAGGCTGCATCACGATGTGGAACGCCTCGGGCACGACTTGCTGGAGGGCGGTATAGGCTATCCCGAACAATGCAGCGACGTTGAGATAGAGCAGGATTGCGCCGCGCACGCGGTGGACGGTCACGCGCGCGGCGGAAAAGACGTGGCGCGCGATCAGCGCGGTGATGGCGGCGTTGAACGCGAACGCGATCAGCGCGACCAGTTCGTGTTGTACCGCGACGTCGAGGTGGAGGTCGGCGCCCAGCCGTTGCGACACCGACGGCCCCATCGCCAGCAACGCCAACGCGGCGATCACCACGCCCTGGACCACGCGGTGCCGGGTCAGCGCGGCGACGCTGATGGCGGCGAACGAGAAATGACAGAGATCGAGCAGGATCCGCCCGCCGGTCGAACGCGCGCCGAACGGAATGACCGCGAACAAGGTCACGCCCTGCAGGACGAGCAGGGCAGTCAGCGCGGTGTCGACTCGATGCTGACGCAGGTTGCTGAAACGGGTCTGGACTGTGCTCGGCATGCCGCGTTTTCGGGCGGCGGCTACGGCTTGGCAATGGCGGCCGCGACGAACGGAGCGCAGGGAGCAATGAGGCATCTCACGTCGGCTCGCCGTCGCGATCGGCCATATCCGGCCTGCGGCGTCGGCGCCAAAGGCTCGTTGTCGCCCAGACGTCAGCGTGCCGGATGGCCGTGACATCGCCGCGATCAGGCGCCAAGGAAGTCGCATGACCAAACCCGCTCCGCTCGCCGGCCTCAAGGTGCTCGAACTCGCGCGTATCCTGGCGGGCCCCTGGGCGGGCCAGGTGCTGGCCGATCTCGGCGCCGAGGTGATCAAGGTCGAGAGCCCGGCGGGCGACGATACGCGCACCTGGGGTCCGCCGTTCATCACCAACCCCGACGGTACGCGCGACGCGGCCTATTACCATTCGTGCAACCGCGGAAAGTCGTCGGTGGTGATCGACTTCACCACGCCCGAAGGACAGGCCGAGGTGCGGCGGCTGGCGGCGGACAGCGATGTCCTGATCGAGAATTTCAAGGTCGGCGGCCTGGTCAAATATGGCCTCGATTATGCCAGCCTGTCGGCGATCAACCCGCGGCTGATCTATTGCTCGATCACCGGTTTCGGCCAGGACGGCCCCTATGCCCCACGTCCCGGCTACGACTTCATCATCCAGGGGATGAGCGGGATGATGGACCTGACCGGCGATCCCGACGGCGCGCCGCAAAAGATCGGGGTGGCGATGGCCGATATCGCCACTGGCCTCTATTCGGTGATCGGCATCCAGGCGGCGCTGATCCAGCGCGACAAGACCGGGCGCGGCCAGCATATCGACATGGCGCTGCTCGACACCATGACCGGGGTGCTCGCCAATCAGGCGGCGAATTACTTCGCCAGCGGAGTAACCCCGCCGCGCGTCGGCAACGCGCACCTCAACGTCTCGCCTTACGCGGTCTTCCCGACCAGCGACGGCTGGTTCATCCTCGCCGTCGGCAATGATAGCCAGTTCCAGCGTTTCTGCGGCGTGGTCGGGATCGAGCCGGAGGAGCGCTGGGCGACCAATGCCGGCCGGATCGAGCATCGCGCTCCCTTGTTCGCAGCGATCGAGGCGGCCACGCGCCGGTTCGAGCGCGACGATCTGCTGGCCAGGCTGGAAGCGGTCGGCGTCCCGGTCGGACCGATCAACACGGTCGAACAGGCGCTGACCGATCCCCAGGTTCAGGCGCGCGGCATGGTCGTGCCGGGCGAGCGGCTCGACGGCCTCAGGACCCCGATCCGCTTCTCCGACGCCGACCTCGCGCTCGGCCGCCCGGCGCCGCGGCTTGGCGAAGCGCGCCAAGACTGATTTTTGCCCCGGCGGGCGGGTGACATCTTTGCCCTGCGCGACTAGGCGGATCGCGATGGCGTCCCTCCCCGCCTTTCGACCCGCAGGTCTGTTGATCGGATTGCGGCGGCGCTTCCGTACCAGCGAAGCGGCGCTGATCCTGCTCGCGCTCGGCATCGGCCTGACGGCGGGGCTGCTCACCCTGATCCAGAGCGGGATCGCGCATTTCATGCAGTCGCTGTTCTACGGCGTGTCGGGCGACGAGCGGCTGAGCGCGCAAACCGCGATCGAGCCGCTCCGGCTGCTCGCGCTGCCGTTGGGCGGATTGTTGCTGGCAGGGCTCGGCCGGTTGCTGCGCCGGGGCCGCGCGCCGGTCGACGTGGTCGAGGCGAATGCGCTGCATGGCGGTGTGATCCCGATGCGCGACAGTCTGACGGTCGCCGCGCAAACCCTGTTGTCGAACGGCATGGGCGCGTCGGTCGGACTCGAGGCGGCCTATGCCCAGATGGGCGGCGGCGTCGCGTCGGTGGTCGGGCAATGGCTCAGGCTGCGGCGCGCCGATCTTCGCGTCCTGGTCGGGGCAGGCGCGGGCGCGGCGGTGGGCGCGGCATTCGGGGCGCCGCTGACCGGGGCGTTTTATGCGTTCGAGATCGTACTTGGCGCTTATACGCCCGCGGCGATCGCGCCGGTCGCGGTGGCGGCGCTGGCGGCGGTGGTGACGATGCGCGTCTCTGGCGTGCCGGCCTATCTGATCGTCCTTCCCACGGCGGAGGCGATCACCACCTGGGACTATTTCCTGTTCGCCTCGCTCGGGCTGGTCTGCGCGGTGGTCGGCATCGTGCTGATGCGCGCGGTCACGTTGGTCGAGATCGGGACGCGGCGCCTGCCGATCCCCGACATCTATCGCCCAGTGTTCGGCGGATTGCTGCTGATTCCGATCGCCGCGTTGTCGCCGCAAGCATTGTCGGCGGGGCATGGCGCCTTGCACCTCGATCTGACGATGAAGGTCGGGCTCGCCTTCCTTGCGACGATCTTCGTGCTCAAGGTCGCGGCGTCGGCGATCTCGCTCGGGTTCGGGTTTCGCGGTGGCCTGTTCTTTGCCTCGCTGTTCCTCGGCTCGCTGGTCGGCCAGCTGTACGCGGGTCTCATCAATCTGATTCCCGGCGCAGCGCATGTCAGCGCCAACGACGCAGCCTTGGTCGGCATGGCGGCGATGGCGGTCGCGGTAGTCGGCGGGCCGATGACGATGTCGTTGCTGGTACTCGAATCGACGCACGATTTC
>Ga0207669_10001320_pt1 | contig 10557 bp, 7 predicted proteins | sample KBSM33metaG_FD_184329 | JGI IMG/M metagenome (GOLD analysis project Ga0207669, IMG submission 184329) | Miscanthus rhizosphere microbial communities from Kellogg Biological Station, Michigan, USA - KBS M3-3 metaG (SPAdes) (version 2) | ecosystem: Host-associated > Plants > Roots > Rhizosphere >...
CAGTCCAACACGCGGAGTTCCCTGCATCCGAGCTGGAGGATTTGCGGGAGCGGGTGGGGCACCACTATCCGCACAGTCACCGTGCCGCCACGGATGCGCGCCGCGCCGCCGCATTGCTCCTGGCGATCGCGATCCCCGACGCCGTCGATGCCATCGTCGCGGCAGCGTGACGGCTAGCGCTTCTCCAGCACCCGGCGCACGTCCTTGAGCAGCGCCATGCGCGCCTTGTCGTCTTGCGCCTGGTCCAGGATGCGGCGCAGGTCCAGCGACAAGGCGGACAGCTCGTTGTGCCAGTCCCAGCCCTGCTTGGCTTCTTCCGTGCGCACCGGGCCGAGGCGCGGCGTGCCGCCGACAGCAAGCGCGCCGGCCGCGCGATCGAGCTGATAGCTCTGATCGAGTTCGGGCACGATGACCTTCGCGGGATCGAGGCCGAGGGTGAGCACGTTCTCGCGCATGCCGGCGAGCGCGGCGGTCTCGCCGTGGATCAGGAACAGTCCGCGCTGGATCGGCAGCCTCGCCTTGACCCAGGCCAGCAGGTCGGCGCGGTCGGCATGGCCGGAGTAGATCTCCAGCTTCTTGATCTTCGCTTTGACCTTGATCTCCTCGCCCATGATCTTCACCAGCTGCGCGCCCTCCTGCAGCAGCCGGCCGAGGGTGCCCGGCGCCTGATATCCGATCAGCAGCACGGTGTTCTGCGGCCGCCACAGCTGGTTGCGCAGATGATGGCGGATGCGCCCCGCATCGCACATGCCGCTGGAGGCGACAATGATGGCGCCGCCCGCGATGCGATTCAGCGCCATGCTCTGCTCGACCGACTGGATGAAATGCACGTTGGGCGCGCGGAACGGGCTGCCGGCCTTCGGGTCGATGTCGTCCAGATTTTTCAAGTGGCGTTCGAACACTTCGGTGGCGCGGATGGCGAGCGGCGAATCGAGATAGATCGGCGCCTTCGGCAGCTTTTGCCGCGCGATCAGATAGACGAGATCGCCGATCAGCTCCTGGCTGCGTTCGATGGCAAAGGCGGGGACAAGCAGATTTCCGCCGTTGCCGAGCGCCTGGGTAACTTCGCGCGCCAGGGCGTCGCGGCGCTGGTCGTCGCCGAGGTGCGGCCGCTCGCGATTGCCGTAGGTGGATTCGCACAGCACGTAGTCCATGCCCTGCGGCCCACGCGGCGACTGCTGCAACGCGCCCTCTTGCGGGCCGAGATCGCCCGAGAACAGGATGCTGAAGCGCGGCAGCTGGTCGTTTCCGGTCTCCACCTCCAGTTCGACCGAGGCGGAGCCGAGGATGTGGCCCGCGTTCCACCAGCGCCCGCGGATGCCCTTGGCGACCGGCTGCCAGGTCTCGTACTCGAGCGGATGGATCTGCTTCAGCGCCGCCTGCGCGTCCTCATTGGTGTAGACCGGCTGCACCTCGGGCCGGTCGCGGCGGCGGTTCTCGCGGTTCAGGCGCTCGACCTCCGCCTCCTGGATCGAGGCGGAATCCGGCAGCATCCATTCCAGCAGGTCGCGCGTGCCCTGGGTCGCGAAGATCGGCCCCTTGAAGCCGGACTTGACCAGCTTCGGCAGCATGCCCGAGTGGTCGGTGTGGGCATGGGTCTGCACCACCGCGTCCAGCTTGCCGGGATGGGAGGGCAGGGGCTGGTAGTTCAGCTCCTTGAGCGTCTTCGGTCCTTGGAACATGCCGCAATCGACCGCGATCCGCGCCTGGGGCGTTTCCAGCACGTAGTGCGAGCCAGTGACGGTACCGGCCGCGCCATGGAACGTCAGGGTGACGGTCATCGTTATTCTCTCCTGAGCGGCTGTGCTAAGAGTCCGCAATCATAAGATCGGCGCGGTATCCACGATAGGCTTGATCGGAATGCACGTGAACGAGATGGCGGTCGCAACATGGGGCGACCGCTCCTCCCTGGCCCTGTTCCTCGACATCGACGGCACGCTGGTGCCGATCGCGCCGACGCCGGCGGAGGTGCGCCCGTCGCCCGATCTGCCGCGGCTGCTGACGCACGCCGCCACGGACCTCGGCAACGCGCTCGCCATCGTCTCGGGGCGTGAGATCACCTCGATCGATCAGGTGACGCAGGGCGTCGTGCCCTATGTCGCCGGCAGTCACGGTGCTGAGTTCCGCCTCGGCCTCGGGCAACCCATCCTGCGCCCGGGGCCACAGCCCGACATCGCCGGCCTCGGAACAGATGTGCTCGCGCTCATGAGCGACTGGCCCGGAATCCTGGTCGAACCAAAGCGCGCCGGCCTTGCCGTGCACTACCGCAAGGCGCCGCACCTCGGCCGGCGCGTGTGGTCGGAGCTGGAGACGATGCTCGCCCGTCGCGCGGGGTCGGGCCTGGCGCTTCTGAAAGGCGATCATGTCGTGGAAGTGCGCTCGCCCGCCCACAACAAGGGCGAGGCGGTTCGCCGCATCATGAAGGAGGCGGCCTTCCGGGGTCGGCGTCCGGTGTTCATCGGCGACGACGTAACCGACGAGGATGCCTTCGTTGCCGTGCAGGAGATGAACGGTACCGCCGTCATCGTCGGAGATCGGCGCCCCACCCTGGCGACACACCAGCTGAGTTCCGTCGCCGCCGTTCTTGACCTGTTGGGGAAGATCTAGGCCGCAGCCCGTGCCGGCGCCGCGCGCAGGCGGGTGGTGAAACTGGTCCACCAGGCCTTCACGTCGTTGCGGCTGATCGTATCCATCGCGGTGCGCCAGCGCGCCTGACGCTCCTCCAGCGGCATGATGAGGGCGCGGTGCATGGCATCGGCGCATTGATCGGCGTCGAACGGATTGACGATCAGCGCGCTGCCCAGCTCCGCCGCCGCGCCGGCGAAGCGCGAAAGCACCAGGACGCCGGGATCGGCGGGGTCCTGCGCGGCGATGTATTCCTTGGCCACCATGTTCATGCCGTCGCGCAGCGGCGTCACCACGCCGACATGCGCCATGCGGCAGAAGCCTGCCAACGACTGGCGCGGATAGGTGCGGGCGAGATAGCGGATCGGCGCCCAATGCACTTCCGAGAAGGCACCGTTGATGCGCCCGCTCACCCGGTCGATCTCGCGCCTGAGGTCGCGATAGGTGGCGACGTCGGTGCGGCTGGGCGATGCGATCTGCACCAGCTCGAACGCGCCGCGATGCTCCGGATGGCTGCGCAGCAACTCCTCGCAGGCCTCGAAGCGGTTCGGGATGCCTTTGCTGTAGTCGAGGCGATCGATCGAGATCATCAGCTTGCGCGAACCAAGGCCGTCCTTCAGCTGCTGGTATTCCGGCTTGCCAACCGCTTTCTCCGCCAGGGTCGCGAAGGCGCGTGCGTCGATCCCGATCGGGAAGGCGCCGGCTTCGAGCGTGCGATCGAAGCAGCTGATGGTACCGTTGGGTCCGATGGTTCCGCCGGCTTCCTGCCGGACATAGTCCTTGAAGCTCTGCAGGTCGCGCTCGGTCTGGAAGCCGATCACGTCCGCGGCGGCAAGGCCGCGCATCAGTGTCCCGAGGCCGGGCAGCACCGCCAGGGTGTCGACTCCCGGCAACGGGATATGCAGGAAGAAGCCGATCTTGTTGGTGACGCCGCGCTTGCGCAGCTCGCCCGCCAGCGGCAGCAGCTGGTAGTCGTGGATCCAGATCGTATCGTCGGGCTTCAGGTGGGGAATCAGCATCTCCGCGAAGCGGCCGTTGACGGCAAGGTAGGTCTGCAGCGCCGCGCGCGAGAACTTCACCAGGCCGATGCGGTAGTGGAAAAGCGGCCACAGCGTGCTGTTGGCGAAGTGATTGTAGAACCCCTCGAACTCCGACGGCGTGAGGTCGAAGACGGCGAAGTCCATCTTGCCCTTGCTGGCGACGTGCGTTTTCGCCTCGGGCGCCTCGTTGAGCTCGCCGCTCCAGCCGAACCACAGGCCGCCATTGCGCGCGAGGGCCTCGCGGATGGCGACGGCAAGGCCGCCGGCGCGCTGGACGCGCTCGCTGGGCAGGATGACGCGGTTCGAGACGACGACCAGGCGGCTCATGAGGCGACCTCCCAGCTCATGCTGAGCTTGATCGCCGAATTGATGAGGCCGACCAGCGAATAGGTCTGCGGATAGTTGCCCCACAATTCGCCGGTCGCCATCGCGATGTCTTCCGACAGCAGGCCGTGCTTGTTGCGCCGCGCCAGCATGGTTTCGAACAAGGCGCGCGCTTCCTCGCGGCGGCCCAGCGCGACCAGCGCGTCGATGTACCAGAAGGTGCAGATGGTGAAGGCGGTCTCGGGCCGGCCGAAATCGTCGGCGACCACATATCGGAACAGGAAGTCGCCGCGCTTCAGGTCCTTGCCGATCGCCTCCACCGTCATGCGGAAGCGCGGATCGTCGGCCTTCAGGAACCCCAGCGGCTCGACCAGCAGCATGCTGGCATCGAGGTCGTGTCCGTCGAAGGTGGAGGCGAGCGCATTGCGCTTCTCGCTCCAGGCCCGCTTCAGGATGATCTCGTGCAGCCGGTCGGCGGCGGAGCGCCAGCGATCCACGCGGTCGGCGCGCCCCACCACCGGCGCGATCTTCGCCAGCCGGTCGCACGCCGCCCAGCTCATGATGGCGGAAAAGGTGTGGATGGCGGCGCTGGTGCGCAGCTCCCACGGGCCGGCATCGGGCTGGTCGAACACTTCCTCGGCACGCCGGCCGATGGCTTCGAGCTGCTCGAACAAACCGGGGTTGGCGCCCTGGCGGATCAGGCGCATGTCGAAGAACACGTGAGTGCAGGCCAGCACCAGGCTGCCATAGACGTCGTTCTGCACCTGGACGTAGGCCTGGTTGCCGATGCGCACGGGTCCCATGCCGCGATAGCCGGTCAGGTCGGCGCTGATCACCTCGTCCAGGTTGGATTCGCGCGTGATGCTGTAGACCGGCTGGATGCCGCCGTCGTGCGCGTCGTCCACGATGTCGGTGATGAAGCGGATGTAATCTTCCATGGTGCGCGTGACGCCGAGCGCATTCAGCACGCGGATGACGAAGAACGAATCGCGGATCCAGCAATAGCGGTAGTCCCAGTTGCGCTGCGTGTTCGGCGCTTCGGGGATCGAGGTGGTGAGGGCGGCAACGATCGCGCCGGTCTCCTCGAAATTGCACATCTTGAGCGTGATGGCGGAGCGGATGACGGCGTCCTGCCATTCGAACGGGATGGAGAGCCCGCGCACCCAGGTCTGCCACCAGTCGAGCGTCGCCTCCAGCTGGTTGCGGCCGACATCGCGCACGTCTTCCGGCACCGGTTCGTCGGGGCCGAGCACGAACCACAGATCGTCGCCCAGGCGGAAGCTGCGCTCCTCCAGCAGGTAGGCGATCGGCGCGTTGGTGGTGACGCGCATGACGTTACGCGGCCCGACAAAGCGCATGTGATTGCTGCCGCGGGTCATTTCCGGTGTCACGGCGCCGTTCGCCATCCGCGGCTTGATCCGCACCGTGATGATCGGCCGGCCCGAGACCGGGCGGATGCGCCGCATGATGACGGGCGGCCGGAACATGCGGCCATAGCGCAGGAAGCGCGGGCAGTAATCGGTGATCTCGATGGTGTTGCCGCCGCTGTCGGTGACCAGGGTCTCCAGGATCGCGGAGTTGTCCAGGTAGCGCTGGGTCGCGCTGGCGGTCTCCTTCATCTCGACGGTGAAAGCGCCGTCATGGCCGTTCTGCTGCAGCAGGGCGCAGAACACCGGGTCGCCATCCAGCCGGGGAAAACACGACCAGACAATCGCGCCGAGGGGGTCCACCAGCGCAGAGATGGCGCAATTGCCGATCACGCCGAGTTCGAGATTTCGATCAGCCATGTCGCCCCTAGCTCGCTGGCAGACTTAAGACGCATTCGCCCGGGCGGCTCTCGGCCACCTTCTCCCAAGTGTTAATGCACGGGATCGGATCAGGTTCCCAACCCTAAAGGAAAGAGAAACCCTGATGCCGTCGTGTGATTTATCGGGGCGACGCTATGTGATGTTGGGGACGGGCCCCCTAGCGCACCGCGTCCGGCAGCCCCGCCTTCTTGCGGGCGATGAAGTCGAGCAGCGCCTCGTCGGTGGCGGGGTCGAGGGGCGGGGCCTCGTATTGCTGCAGCACCTTGCGGGCGCGATCCGCGGCCCGCGTGTTGGCGTCGCGGGCGCCCTCGGCTTCCCACTGCTCGAAGCTGTTATTGTCGGCGATGGTCGAGGTGTAAAACGCGGTCTTGAAATTGCGCTGGGTATGGGCGCAGCCGAGATAGTGGCCGCCCGGCCCGACTTCGCGCACCGCTTCCAGCGCCAGCGCCTCGTCGGAGAGGTCGGGCCCCTCGGCGAAGATCTGCAGCGAGGCAAGCTGGTCGACGTCCATCATGAACTTGGCGTAGCCGGCGGAAAGGCCCGCTTCCAGCCAGCCCGCGGTGTGCATCACGAAATTGGTGCCAGCCATCAGGGTCGGGATCATGGTCTGCATCGATTCGTACGCCGCCTGCGCATCGGCGACCTTCGATCCGTTCAGCATGCCGCCAGTGCGCACCGGCAGCTTGTAGCGCCGCGCCAGCTGGCAGCAGGCATAGATCATCATTGCCGGCTCTGCCGTCCCCATCATCGGCGCGCCCGATTGCATCGAGACCGTGGTGACGAAGCTGCCATAGACCATCGGAGAGCCTGGACGCTCCAGCTGGCCATAGGCGATGCCGGCCAGTGCTTCGGCGTTGAGCTGCGCGATCGCGCCCGCGGCGCTGGCTGGGGCCATGGCGCCCGCCATGATGAAGGGCGTCACCAGCACCGCCTGGTTGGCGCGGGCATAGACGCGCAGCGCCGACAGCATGCTCTCGTCCCACACCATGGGCGAGTTGCAATTGACGATCGAGGTCATGACCGTCTTGCCGGCATCGATGAAGGCGTCGCCGAACAGGATGCGCGCCATCTTCACGCAGTCCTCGGCGCGCTCCGGCGCGGTCACGATGCCCATGTAGGGCTTGTCGGAATATTTGATGTGGCTGTAGACGATGTCGAGATGCCGTTTCGGCACCGGCACGTCGACCGGCTCGCAGATCACGCCGCCGGAATGGTGGATGTTCGGCGTCAGGTAGGCGAGCTTCACGAAGTTCTGCAGGTCCTCGAGCGTGCCGTAGCGCCGCTTGTTGTCGAGGTCGCGCACGAAGGGCGAACCGTAGGTCGGCACGAAGATGGTGTTGCGCCCCCCGACCGTGACGCTGCGTTCCGGATTGCGCGCATGCTGCACGAACTCCGACGGCGTGGTCGCCAGCGTCTCCATCAGCAGGCCGCGATCGATGTGCACGCGCTCGCCGACGATCTTGGCGCCGGCCTTGCGCCAGGCCTCGAGCGCGATCGCGTCGCGGAAGTCGATGCCGACCTCTTCCAGGATGGTCATCGAGGCCTGGTGGATGCGCTCCAGCCCTTCCTCGCTGAAATATTCGTAGTCGGGGATGCGCCGCACCACCGGCCGGCGCTGGATGATCGGGGTGGACCCGCGCTCGTGATGGCGGCCTTGGGTACCGCCGCGCCGCTTGGTGATTGCCTCAGCGCCCATATCTGGTTCTCCCCGGATTCCGTTGTTGCAATCCTACATCAGGCGTTCGACGACCGTTAAGACGCCGAAAGTTCCGCCCTGCCGTGAGTTGGGATCAAGCCATCCTGTCGCGACCCACGATTGTCCTTTGACGGTTGCGGCGGTTCGACGCCATAACCATGTTGGGGACAAGGCTTGGCGTCTGAGGGCGTTGAATTGAGTAGGAGCAGGATCAAGGAACCGCCGTTGCCGTTCGGGCGGCCGCCCGGGCTGTGGCACCGGCTGGTGCGCGCCGTCCGGTTCCGCCTGATCGTTCCTATCATGCGCAGTCGCCATTCGCCCGAGCACACCGCGCGTGGCGTGATGGTCGGCCTGATCTGCGCCTGCCTGCCATCGCCGATCGGCCAGATGGGCATCGCCTTCGCGGTCTGGATCGTGGCCCGCCGGCTGTTCAAATGGGATTTCAGCCTGATCCAGGGCATCGCCTGGACCTGGACCACCAACGTCTTCACCGCGGCGCCGGTCTATTACTGGTTCTTCCTGACCGGGCAGTTCATGCTCGGCCGCTGGGACGATCTCAGCGGCTACGACACCTTCGTCCAGACCTTCAACACCACCATGGCGTCCGAAACCGGGTTCGTCGACGGGCTGCTGGCGGTGGGCAAGCTGGTGGTGCTGGAATGGGGCCTCGCCATGTGGGTCGGGTCGATTCCGTGGGCCGCCTTGCTCGGTTGGATCGGCTACCGCGTCTCGTTGCGGTTCGTCATCGCCTACCGGATGGCACGGGCACGGCGGCTGGAACGGCGCCTCGCCAGTCAGCGACGGCGGGCATAGCCAATCCGGGCCGCTTGTGCCGCCGCGCGTGCTTCAGTAGCGTGCCTGCCGGTGAGGAGCGTTGGGGGTTAGGATGGCGCGCAAAGCGGCAAGTGCGGGCAAGGCAGGCGGCGAGCTCGCGCGCTTCCTGAAAGCGCATCCCGGAGTGACGCAGGTCGACGCCTTCCTCGCCGACATGAACGGCGTGCCGCGCGGCAAGCGCTTCCCGGTCCACGAAGCCGGAAAGATCTGGGACAGCGGCGTGCAACTGCCGTTCTGCCTCTATTTCCTCGACGTGACCGGCGAAGACCTCGATCCCGGCGGCCGCTCCGAAGCGCGCGGCGATCCCGACGGCAACGCCTTCCCGGTGACGGGGACGCTGACGCCGGTGCCGTGGGCGAGCGAGCCGACCGCGCAGGTGCTGCTCACCATGCCGGAGCAGGAGAACCAGCCCTGCCTCGTCGATCCGCGCCAGCTGCTGGCGCGGCTGCTCGCGCGCTTCGCCAAGCGCGGGCTGGCGCCGATGGTGGCGGTGGAGCTGGAATTCTACCTGATGGACCGCAAGCGGGGCGCGCTGGGCGAACCGCTGCCGCCGATCTCGCCCGCCACCGGCGAGCCCGATTCCTCGCGCCAGCTCTACAGCATCAGCGGGCTCGACATCTATGCCGACGTCGTGCGCGACGTCGCGGCGGCGGCCAGGCTGCAGCATGTGCCGGCCTCGACCGCGATTGCGGAGAATTCGCCGGGCCAGTTCGAGATCAACCTGCATCACGATGCCGACGCGGTGCGCGCGTGCGATCACGCCGTCCTGCTGAAGCGCATCATCAGGTCGGTGGCGCCCAAGCACGGCTTCTCCGCCAGCTTCATGGCCAAGCCCTATCTCGACCGCGCCGGCAGCGGCATGCATGTGCATTGCAGCCTGCTGGATGCGAAGGGCCGCAATGCCTTCAACGACGGCGGCGAGAAGGGGACGGCGCTGCTGCGCCACGCGATCGGCGGCCTCGGCGCGACTACGGCGGAGGCGATGGCGCTGCTGGCGCCCAGCGTCAATTCCTACCGTCGCTATCGCCCTGGCTCGCTGGTGCCGATGGGCACGACCTGGGGATACAACAATCGCTCGGTCGCATTCCGCGTGCCGACCGGCTCGCCCAAGGCGCGCCGCATCGAGCATCGCATCGCCGGCGCCGACGCCAACCCGTATCTCGCGGTCGCCGCCATCCTCGCCGGCATGCTGCATGGCATCGAGCGCAAGCTCGACCCCGGTGCGCCCGCCACCACCGACGTCAGCGGGAAGATCGACCACCGGATGCCATTCCAATGGCACGAGGCGATCGCTACCTTGCGCAAGGCGAAGATCCTGCCGGACTATCTCGGCGCCGATTACCTCGCGCTCTACGCCGATGCCAAGGCGGCGGAGCTGGCGAAGTTCGCCAACGCGATCTCGCCACGGGAGCACGAGTGGTACTTGTGAGGCTACGGACCAACAAAGTCCGACCGTGACGGAGAGGTGGAAGCGCCGGCATGGCTAGCAACGCCGACATCCTCATCATCGGTGCCGGCCTCGCGGGTGCTGCGGCGGCCGAGGCACTGGCGCAGCGCGGCTTCACCGTCACGGTGCTCGAAGCACGCGACCGCATCGGCGGGCGCGGCTTCGCGCGCAAGTTCGCCGACACCGACGACATGCTCGAATTCGGCGGCGCCTGGATTACGCCGTGGCAAAGCCATATCCGCGAGGCCTGCACACGCCACAGCATCGCGCTGCGGCCACGGTCAGCCATCGTCGAGCGCCGCTGGTTTCGCGACGGAGCGCTGCACTCGGATGCGCCGGCCTCGCCGGCCGAACGCACTGCCTTCGACCGCAGCATGGCCCAGCTGACCGGCGATGCGTTGCGGTTGAAGGCCGGGCACAACGCCGACGCCGCTGACCGGCCGCTGACCGGCATCAGCCTGAACGACTACCTCAAGCGCATCGCGGCGCCCATGTCGCTGCGGGATCTGTGCCGTGCCTGGTGGACCGTCAGCGGTAATGGCGATCCCGCGCGCATCCCCGCGTCGGAACTCTTGTCGAGCTGCGCCTATGGCGACGGCACGCCGGACAGCATGATCGATGTCTGGGCCGAGACGCTGACCGGCGGCGTCTCGCTGCTGGCGGAGCGGATGATTGCCGCTTCGGGCGCCACCGTGGTGATGAACGCGGCCGTATCACGCATCAAGCATCGCGGCGAGGAGGTCATTGCGACCGGGCAAAGCGGCGCCAAGTGGCGTGCGCGCG
>Ga0207669_10001327_pt1 | contig 10535 bp, 11 predicted proteins | sample KBSM33metaG_FD_184329 | JGI IMG/M metagenome (GOLD analysis project Ga0207669, IMG submission 184329) | Miscanthus rhizosphere microbial communities from Kellogg Biological Station, Michigan, USA - KBS M3-3 metaG (SPAdes) (version 2) | ecosystem: Host-associated > Plants > Roots > Rhizosphere >...
CCTCCAACCACTCGTCGAGCACGGCGCAGGCCACCGCCGACTAGCGACCAGCCAACTCTGGGCCGCCCGTGGGTATCGGGCGCGGATGGCCGGATTGCGGACCAACGCCCCGGTCGCAGTCGGCGCCACCTTGTTCGTGTTGTTGTGGGCGTACGGGTTCCGCGGCGCCACCGCCGATCCGACCCGGGTGGCCGCGCGATAACCATCTGATTTACCGCCGCCGCGACAGAGAACGCACCCATCGTCAACATTGCCCCCGGGAAGGAATTTGGGCCGGTGTCGGTTGCGCTCGACTTCCATCGTCAAGCCGCCGATGGCAACACGTCGTCGCGGGCCGGGCTGCAGACACCTCGGGTGTGGCTAACGTATTGCTGTTCATGCTGATTCCTGTCGGTCTGGTGATCATGCGGTTGCGACTGTTCCAGGCTCAGCACACCCCACCGGCGGGCGGGTGTTCGCCGGAACACTGTTGCTCCGACGGGATGGTTGTGCGCAACAACGACACCCACGGGCTTGGTCGGGAGCATTGAATAGACCTACAACCGTGGCGGGCGAAACGACGTGAGCAATCGGCCAAGTCGCAGGCCCCGATGCGTGACAAAGACGGATGCGGCGCTGTCAGGGGGCAATCAGCACTGAAAGGAGAGCGCAAGCAATGAGTAGCGCCGTGCCGGTTCAGTATTTCCAGTCGATAATCGCGATTCAGCTCGCCGTCGCCGGAGCCCTGCTGTTTCAGGTCCGGTTCTTTGACAACTCGAACACCAAGAGCGGCCCGCAAGTTGATCCCCGGTTGCGGCTGGTCGTCGTAGTGGTGATCGCCGCGACACTGTTCGCTTCGCTCGAGGCGATGCGACAAGGCTGGGGTTCTCCAGCGGCCGCACTCGTCACGGCCGGACTGGCGCTGTCGGTGCTTCCCATCCTGCTTCGGGTCCTGCCACCGCTGACGCGCGATATCGAAACACAGCAGCGCGACCCACACCTGTGGGTAACCGTTCTCGCTCTGCTCGTCTATTGCGCTGCCGTAACGATCGTCGTATTGATCAGGTAGCCGACCCACCTCGTTGCACCGCAGAACCCGGAGCCGCCGAAATCCGCACTATCGCGTCGCCGACCGTCGTAGCCGCGCGTCGACCCGGGCGCCTCCGATTTTTTTCGCCGACAACCGTTCGATCTGCTTCGGTTCGACAAATCGTCGCTCTGACTGATCCGCAGCCACTCCCCGTACCCCGTGCTACGAATACGACGGATTCGAATACGGCGGGTTACCGGTATGTGGGTCTGCCCGCTAGCGCCCATCGCGATAGCCACTGTCAAGCAGTTCATCGAACTTGGGCGAGATCTAGTGGCGACGTGGCACAAGCTGGCGCGGCGCATCCGGGGTCGAAGTCGGTAATAGCAGTCATCGCGCTCTTTCTGCTCTGGGGATGATTCTGGACAACTTCATCGTCGTGCGAGTCATCGGGCTGGTCGATGGTGCTGAGCACAACGCGGCGTTCTTGTCTGTGTCTGTTCTGACTACGGCGCCATTCGCAAGACAGCTCGATCGCGCTGCATCGGTCGCCGGGAACATTGCCCACGCGGTGCACGCTCACCACACCGTGGCAAAAGCTGGCCGAGTCAGCCAGTGTGCCAACCAATCCGGCTGCATGATGCCCGGCACGGGGGACCGCTCTGCACCTTCGTGGTGTGCCCCCGGCGGTCATCACGAAGTGGCTGGATCACGCCGACGCCTCGGTTACAGCGCACATCTACGCCCACTCGCAGGTTGACGCTTCGCGCTCTGCTGCGCAGATCTTGGACGCAGCTCTGACAATGTCGTGACACTGAGGACCTTGCACGACGGCAACCCGGGTGAGGCGATTCATGAGCGTGCAGGGCAGATGAGGATTCGGGGTTTGCGCCCCGGCAGGATTCGAACGTGCGGCCTTCTGTTCTGTTGTTGAATACACCGCCGCCGACGCGACGTTGTGTCCGACGACAACGCCTGTTATCGCGGCAAGAGCCACAATGAGGTGTGGTGCCGTAAAAGTCGATCGTGTGACCACTCCTTCAAATACGAAGCGAATCCTAAGCAATATCTATGAAATTCACTCGGGCGATGAAAAGTCTTCTGTCTTCCCGCTCAGGCACTGTAGAGATCATGAAGTTGGCGTTAGCGATTGGTGCGTTCGGTGTCGCAGTGGTGGTGAATCAGGGCGCCATCGTCGCATGCCGTCACGCACAGGCCGCCACCGATGCGCCCGAGCGCGCCAGCAGCGGCTGTGAGGCGCATCTGCACAGAGCGTGATTTGCGATCGGTGTTGGTGGTGACACGTGACGGTGTGTGGTGTTGTCCGCGTGGAAATCGGCACCGGTGCCGATGGGGTCAACGATCGAAGAGTCGGCGAAACGACGCCGACATCAAATCGGTGCGTCAACCATTGGCGTTTGCCAAACCCATTGGGGTGCGACTGATTAATCGGCAGATCGGAGATGGCCGTGACCGCGAGTTCTCAAGACGCCGAGCGTGTAACCGGACAGGCGCAGCAGTGAGCGTGCCTGTCGTTCTGATCTTCTTGGGTACAGCGATGTCCGCGGCGACGGCATGTTCTGCAGCGACTTCAACGGCGTACATGATCACCGATTCCAACAACCTGCCAACGCCTTGTCGATAGAACCCGCGACAACGATTTTCGCGTACGAGTGTCACGGTGAAACAAACCGGCTGCCGTGACCCCATGGCCGGCCTGTTTTCGTGGACCTCGCCGGCGTGGCCTCACCGGACATGGAGTGACGACTTCATCGCTGGTTGCTGTAGCACCGCCGCGGAGCGCTACCGAAGGCTCAGCGTCGCGACGATGTCGAATATGACACCAAACATGACGTCGCGCTGTCAGCGACGACATCGACGCCGGTACTCGCCGCGATCCATCATCGAATAGTCGGCGCAAAAGCCCATGTTCGCAACGGAATCCGTTCACTCCCAGATGGTGGCGGTTGCCAACTACAAGTTCCGAAGCAGGAGGCCATGTATGGGTCATCGCGCAACGCGTATTGGGCATGGCGGAGACGGCAAGGCATGTGCCGTCAGCGGTGACGGCATGCAACCGATAGCCAGGCGACACCGGGTGGTTGACCACATTGTCGAGCACCTTGCGGCGATGGGCGTGGATTACGTCTTCGGCGTGGATGGCGCGAATATCGAAGATCTTTATGATGCTGCGTATTTCCGTTCGGATCTCACCGCGATCTTGGCTAAGCATGAGTTTTCCGCAGCGACGATGGCTGATGGTTATAGCCGCAGTGGTGCGGGGTTGGGCGTGATGTGCGCGACATCCGGGGGCGGGTGTTTGAACACAGTGGCCGGGCTAGGGGAATCGCTAGCCAGCCGCGTGCCTGTGCTTGCGCTGATCGGCCAGGCGCCGACCAGCCTCGACGGGCGGGGCGCTTTTCAGGACACCAGCGGCCGCAACGGCGCGTTGAACGGCGAGGCACTGTTTTCGGTGCTGTCGGTGTACTGCCGGCGGGTGGTGAATCCGGCCGACATCGTGTCGGCATTGCCGGAAGCGATCGCGGCGGCGCAGACGGGTGGCCCCGCGGTGCTGCTGCTGCCCAAGAATGTTCAGCAGTCGAAGATCGAGTTGAGCAACAGCGGCCAGCTTCTGAAGAGGCTGATCGGCGATCTGTCTCCGGTCGCCCAGGCGTTGCGACGCGCACAGGGGCCGGTGACGATCATCGCCGGCGAGCAGGTCGCCCGCGACGACGCCCGCGCCGAGCTGGAGCAACTGCGCGCAGCGTTGCGGGCCCGGGTGGCCACCGTGCCCGACGCCAAGGACGTCGCCGGAACACCGGGGCTCGGGTCCTCGTCGGCGCTCGGCGTGACCGGCGTGATGGGCCACCCCGGCGTGGCGGCCGCGGTTGCGGACAGTGCGTTGTGTCTGCTGGTCGGGACGCCGATGTCGGTGACCGCTCGCAACGGACTTGATGATGCGCTGGCTGCGGTGTCGGTCTACTCGATCGGTTCGACGGCCCCGTATGTGCCGTGTACCCATGTGTACACCGACGACTTGCGCGGCTCGCTGTCGCGGCTGAGATTAGCGCTGACGGGACATGGCCGGGCGAGCCACACTCGGGTGCCCGACACGGTGTTGCACACCGAGCTTCAGCTGCCGCCGTTCGACGGCCCCGGCATCCGGTACCGCGACGCGATGACCGTGCTTGACTCGGTGCTGCCCGATGGCGTGGACGTCGTGGTGGACGCCGGGAACATCGGCGCGTCGGCGATTCATTATCTGCCGGTGCGTCGCGGCGGCCGGTTCCTGGTGGCGCTCGGCATGGGTGGCATGGGCTACAGCTTCGGCGCCGGGTTGGGTGTCGCGTTCGGGAGACGCCGCCGCACGGTGGTCATCGCCGGCGACGGCGCGTTCTACATGCATGGCATGGAGATTCACACCGCGCTGCAGTACCGGCTGCCGGTGACGTTCCTGCTGTTCGACAACCACGCCCACGCGATGTGCGTCACTCGCGAGCAGCTGTTCTACGACGACCTCTACAGCTACAACCGATTCGGCCCTAGCCGGTTGGGTGCCGGCCTGAAAACGATGTTCCCGGGTCTTTTCTCGACGGACGTTGACGACATCGACCAGCTGCCCGCCGCGCTGCGGGCGGCACTGGACGTCGACGGCCCCTCGGTGATCAGCATCGAATGCTCGGCCGACGAAATCCCGCCGTTCGCAAACTTTCTCGGCAATGCCGTCCAAAACGCAAAGGAGACGCCGTCCAATGTCACTGCCCGCGCTTGAAGACATTACCGCCCACAGCGGGACAGCCGATCCGATCGAGGGTGTCACCCGTATCGAGACTTCTCCCCGGGAGGAGGCGACGCCGATCATCCTCGAGATGATGCGCTCGGTATACCCGCACGACCAGGTGTTCGGCGAATTCTGCACCGTCAACGGCTACATCGACTGCCCACCCGATGAGCTGTTCGACTACCTGACCGACACCCGCTGCCTGGAGGAATGGACCTACAGCCTGCGAGGGTTCACGCCGACCGAGGAACCGGGCCTGTGGCAGGCCTACGACCGGCTGGGTTCGGAGACCAAGATCTTCACCCGCACGGTCGCCAACAGGGCGGCCATGACCGTGGACTATCACTGCGCGTGGGACCAGGGCAAGCACCTGTGGATGATCTACCTGATGCGGGTCGTGGACGCGCAGGTGGTGTTTGACAAGCCCGGTTCGGTGGTGCTGTGGACCAACTGCCATCACCCGTTCTACGACCACAACCCCTACCCCGAGACCGCGCCCCCGCAACGGCCGGTGTGGGTCGGGGATTTCTGGGACATGTTCGGCGCCGGCCATCTGCTGGAGCTGAAGAACCTCAAGGCGATCGCCGAATACCGCCACCGCAACGGCCTGCCGGTGACACCGGACTGGATGAGGACACCATGACCGTCAGCTTGAGAGACGTTTCCAGCTACCTGCCGGGCGAGCCGATCAGCGCGGACTACTACGCACAGTTCGCCGAAACCGACGACCTGCGAGACAACGTGATGTTCCGTGCGCCGAAGTTCCGGCACCACGTCGCCGAGGACGAAACCGCGATCGACATGGTCGAGCGGGCCACCGAGGGGCTGGTCGCGCGGCATGGTCCTGACGTGATTACCAACGTCGACGTGCTGATCACCCACACGCAGATGCCCGATATGCCGTTCTACGGCGGTGGCGGCGGGATGGCGCATCGGCTGGGGATGCGCCCGAGCTGCGTGCTCGACCTGCACAACGGCGGCTGCGCGGCCTTCGTGCTGGCCCTGCAGGTGGCCAAGCAACTGCTGTCGTCCGGTGAACTGAAGACCGCGTTGATCGCGATCGCGCAGAACGCGGGGGGCCAGGTCTTCGACCAGCCCACGGTGCGGCGCAAGCCGCAAGCGTCGGTGCCCGGTGACGGGGCCGCGGTGGCGCTGGTGACGCTGTCGGACCGCTCGCCGATCCTCGACGTCGAAACCCGCACCTACGGCGAGTACGCCGGCGACATGACGATCGCCGTCGACCCGCCACGCAAGTGGTGGCAGCCCGGCCCCGGCGAACTGCACATCGGGTTCACCGAAAGCAAGATCACCAAGGTGCTGGCCCGCGGCAACCGGGAGGTGCCAGAGGTGGTGCTCGCCGTCTGTGACCGAATTGGCATGCAACCCAAGGATCTTGATCTACTGATCACGAATCAGCCCAACCGGGTGTTCCTGCGCAACTGGCGCGAGGCGTTGGAGCTGCCTAAGGAGCGCCACGTCGATACCTTCGATGACTACGGAAACCTGTTCGCGGCGGGCATTCCGATCAACCTGGATCGCGCGATCACCGACGGTCAGCTGAGGGCCGGTGACGTGGTGATGATGGCCGCATTCGCGCACGCCGGTGACTTCGCCGGGGCCGCCGCGGTCAAGTGGGGTGGTCGCGACTGATGGCCACGCTCAACCGAGAGCTGACCGAGGCCGTCGAGGCGCTGCCCAGTGCGCTCAACCCATTGGCCCTGTCGCTCAACGAGAATCCGTTTCCGCCGCTTCCGGCGGTGCGCTCGGCCCTGATCGAGTCCATCGACGCGGCCAACCGCTATCCCGAGTACCTGCCGCAGCGGTTGCGCTCTTTGATCGCAGGGCGCGTCGGGGTACGCGACGAGCAGGTGGTGATCGGGGTCGGCGCGACGGGTGTCATCCTGCAGGTGCTGCATGCGGTCACGAGCCCGGGCGAGAAGATGGTGATGACGTCGCCGACATTCGAGGGGTATCCGATCTTCGCGCAAATGGCCGGGCTGGACCCGGTGACGGTGCCGCTGGACGCGCACGGCCACCACGACCTCGACGCCGTGGCCGATGCGGCAGCACACGCCCGGGTGGTCGTGCTGTGCCGCCCGCACAACCCGACCGGGACGCTGGAATCGGCGGACGAGGTCGAGCGGTTCCTGCGGCGGGTGCCGTCAGACACCGTGATATTGCTCGACGAGGCCTACATCGAGTTCGTCGCCCCGCAACACCGCCTCGACGGGGTCGCGGGGGTACGGCGTTTCCCGAATATGGTGGTGCTGCGAACGTTCTCGAAGGCGTACGGCCTGGCGGGGCTGCGGATCGGCTACGGGTTTGGCGCGCCTGAGCTCGCCCGCAGCTTGTGGACGATGCAGCCGCCATTCGGCATGGCCATCACGAGTGCAGTCGCGGTCGCGGCTTCCTACGACGCGGACACCCAACTGCGGCAACGTATTCAGCTGATTACAGCGGAGCGCCACAGCCTGCGCAGGCGGCTGCGGGCGATGGGCATCTACAGCACCGACAGCCACGCCAACTTCGTGTACCTGCCCCCGGCGGGCCGACCCTGGCACGAGGTGTTCGACCCGGCCCGTCTTCAGGTCCGCCACTTCGCGGACGGCGGCGTGCGGATCACGATCGGCACACGCGATTCCACCCGTGCGGTGTTGACTGCGGTCGAAACGGCGATGGCGTAGCCCGCCGGGACGGGAGAGGGACACATGATCACAACAGCAGCAGGGAGAGCCAGCAATGAGCGCCCGCGATGAAGTCATCGCCCGAGTTCTCGATGCGCTGTGGGCCGAGTTCACCCGACAAGCGCAGGTCGATACTCCGTCTGCGCCGACCGTGAGCCGCAAGCACGACTACATCGAAGGCGAGGTCGACATGGACGCGGCAGCCGAGGCCGTGCTGCGTGTTTTCGGTGACGTGAAGAACGAAGACGGCTAGGCCGCGTTGTTTCCGTGGAGGCGTATGTGACCTAACGGCGAACGGTGAGATCCGCTTCGAGATACCCGAATCGAGTGACAGCGAGAGAGGCGACAACTGATGTCTGGGGTTAAGGGACATCGCGCTTAGGGCAACATCAAGCGCCAGCGCACCAAAAAGCCGATAGCTACCAAGCCAGCTATCGGGCCGGACCAACGGCGGCACTACGCGCCAACGGTTTTCGGAGCCAGAATGAGTGCCGAACGGTGGCTGGCGCGAGAACGCGACTACAGAGAGAGCTGCCTTGCAAACGGTGAGCGCTGGAAACCGCCCAAAGAGCGAGCTGTGGAGAAGAAGGCCAAGGTACTCACGTTGAGTGAGTACGGCGCTACGGTGATAGACCAGCGTGTCCTCAAGCCTCGCACGCGACTTGAGTACGAAGCCAAGTGGTCTCAGCTCATCGAGCCGAAGCTGGGCAGGCTGGCGGTACGTGACATCACGACGACCGCCGTTCGAGCGTGGTACTCAGCACTGGACGCCTCCAAGCCGACCAGGAACAGCCACGCCTACGGCGTATTGAGCATGATCTGCAACACGGCGGTGCGAGACGGGCTGTTGGATCGCAACCCGTGCCAAATCGTCAGGGCCACAACGCCAAGCCAAAGCGAAAGGTGCCCATTGCCTCCACCGTGGAGCTGCACACGATTGCAGACAAGCTGGGAGCCGACGACAGCACCGCACAGTGCAAAGCCTTAGTGTTGCTAGCTGCGTGGTGGCGGCCTGCGCTTCGGTGAGGTGTCCGAACTGCGGCGGAAAGACCTCAACAGTGATTGCAGTGTGCTCACGGTGACACGTGCGGTCACGCATCGCACTGATCCCAATGCGGCCGACAAAGGTAGTGCTGCAAAAGCGGAGCGGTGCCGTATCGACAGCACCAAGGGCAACGAGGACACCCGCGTGGTGACGATTCCTCCGCATATTCGCGATGACATCAACGCGCACCTGCACCAGTTCGTCGCCAAGAGTGATGAGGCTCTGCTGTTCACTCCCGTTCGCGGCGGCTGCCACGTTCACTGCCGGTATTCAACGACACCTTTAAGCGGGCTGCGAAAAGCGTAGACAGAGATGATCTCTCGGCTCATGACCGAAGGCGGTTTGCGGGCAGCAAGAACGCTCAGGTGGCAACGCTGACTGAGAACATGGCGGGTTGGGCACAAGACGGTTGAGGCGGCTCTGCGCTATCAGCACAGCCAGGACGGTAGGGACGCTATCCTCGCCGCCAACCTGTCGGCCAATGCGCTCGCGGAGCTGGCCGCTGCCGCAGAGAAGATCGACACTGGCCTAAATTCTTAATGCCCAGTACGCTCCGCTTCTCGCGCCAGCGCCGCTGCTACACGCGCGATCAGTGAACGCATGCCGAACTGAACCGGTACTCCCAGGCCGGGGATACGGGCCGCGAATGGGTTGCCCCGGCGTGGGTCGCCGCACACCGACATTGCCACGTGCATAGCGTGACGTCCGCGGCCTGAGTTTTCGTACGGGCCGCGGGGGATCTATCCGGGTAGGCCCTGATCTTCGGGGGGCAGGGGAGCGGGACCCCTGATGCCCGGCGTCGCCTTGTCGCCGGAAACTGTTGTCGGCGCGACGGATTCAGTGACGGTTACCCCGGTGGACATGTCGGAGCTCGCGTCGGTTCCGAGGCTGCGATCCTGATTTATACCCATGGCGATAGCGCCCACCGTGACAACAGCGCTTGCCCCGACCGCGGCCATTAACCGGATCTCCTTGGTGCTCAAGTCATTTCCTTTCCTTTGTGTACTTGACTATCAACCACACACGTTGCGCTTTCTGCATTTCGTGAACTCACGATGCGTATTTATTCCAGGTAATCCGTTGGGATCCGAACCGGATGCCGGACTCACCTCTAAGCCAAGTAATTCCATCATTGAGCGAGCCGCCGAAGCCGTCGATGTGATTCGTGACAGCGATCAGCAGCGAGGGTTGTCCAAAGTGACACCGTCCCTGCACCGCTAGTGCGTATAGGTAACGGATAGGTAGCAACCCGCCACAAATGCATGTTTACCCATGTAGAACACCTAACAACCGCAGGTTCGGTACCTGCCGTCTACGGTCGCGGGTACCGCTTGTGCGGGCTCTCGATGGCCTTCTGTCGCGCCAGTTCACCGGCCACCCGCAACGCGTCATCGCCCTGGATATGGTGCACGGGCCGCTCAGAGTGCGTCTGGCGGTCGAACCCGCGCGGCCTTAGGCTCTGGTGGCGGGGCATCATCCTCAGACTCTGGGTGGTCCTCGTCAGCAGCGGGGTCAGCCCTGTGCTGGTAGCTTGGCGAAAGATCATCTCTCGCTACATATTCCGGCTGCAGGACCTCGTAACCTCTACGCTCTCTGAGCGGCGCGCTGCCGCAACGACATGGGTAGCGGGTAGGTACGGTACCCCGGAAATCAACGTTTGTCGAGGGAGAAAGGGCGCCCCCGGCAGGATTCAAACCTGCGACACCGGCTTTAACAATCGGCCAATGCAACGATTACCGTTAGGTCGCGATTGTTGCTGCAGGAGAACGGCATTCGTGTGCTTACCCATCTCGTCAGCAATCGAGGATTCGCATCTATTCCTGGTCACACGTGATGAATAAGCGATGGATCGCGGAGTGACCCAGTGATGAACGCCGTGAGTCAACGGCACAAGTTAGCGGGGGCCGCGCAGCGGACCCGACGATCGGCGCCGATGTGCGTTCCGTAAACCGTCGCAGCACGTCCGTGCGGTGTGGCCGCCGCGGCAACTGCACAGCTAGTGCCCAACCACCGCCC
>Ga0207669_10001332_pt1 | contig 10508 bp, 10 predicted proteins | sample KBSM33metaG_FD_184329 | JGI IMG/M metagenome (GOLD analysis project Ga0207669, IMG submission 184329) | Miscanthus rhizosphere microbial communities from Kellogg Biological Station, Michigan, USA - KBS M3-3 metaG (SPAdes) (version 2) | ecosystem: Host-associated > Plants > Roots > Rhizosphere >...
TCCTGCGGCTCGTTAGTGGTGGTCATAGCAGCCCCAAATCGGTCAGGGTCGACGAGACCCGGTTGTCCTGGTCCTTGAGGAACTGCTCGAACTCCGCACCGGTCTGAAACGCGTCGGTCCAGCCGTTCTTCACCAGCGCCTCCTTCCATTGCTCGGTGCCGTGCAACTCCTCCAGCACGTTCACCATCGCCTGCTTGGCATCGTCGGGAATGCCCGGCGGCGCAAGGACTCCGCGCCAGTTGGCGAATGTCATGTCGATTCCCGCCTCTTTTAGTGTCGGGGCATCGATGCCCTCGACCCGCTCGTCGCTGGACACCGCGAGCACCCGCAACTCCCCGGCCTCGATCTGGTCGATGAGCTCGCCGGGACTCGACGTGCCGACCGTGATCTTCTTGCCGAGGAGCGCGGTCAGAAGATCACCGCCGCCGTCGTAGGAGACGAAGTTGACGGACTTCGGCTCGACACCGACGGCTTTGGCCAGCTCCATCGGAAATAGGTGGTCGGGTCCGCCGGGTGACGAACCGCCGCCGATGGTGACTTTCGACGGATCGGCCTTCCACGCCGCGACGAAATCCTGCACCGTCTTGAACGGCGAATCGGCCGGGACAAAAACGGCACCCGGATCCTCGATCAACTTCGCCAGCGCAGTCGCGTCCGATGCGCGCGCCTTGGACCCGTTGGTGTAGGTGGCGCCGACAACACCGAGCCCCATCGTCATCATGAGGTCGCCGTTGCCCTTTTCGTTCATCAAGCGGGCCATCGCGACGGTCCCGCCGGCGCCGATGACGTTGAAGACTTCGACGCGACCGGTGATGTCGTCGTCCTCCATGATCTTGACGGCGGTACGCGCCGTGAGGTCGTAGCCGCCGCCAGGGCTGTTCGGCACCATCATGCGGAGCCGGTGCAGTCCGTGGCCTTCGTCGTCCCTCGTGACGCCGCAGGCCGTAAGCAGCAGCGCCGCGATCACGGCGATCACCAAGCCGGTGATCGCTTGTCTTCGCAACATGGTTGTCCCCAATCACTGATTTGTGATGCTCAGCAATACTGGACCCCGGCAGTGACCCACGTCACTGATATGTACGCAAAGGAAGTATTGGTCGTTTAGAACAGTGAAGTCACCCGTTCGTAGCTTCCGCAGCCTGGCCGGCCAATTCTTGGTGTTCCAGTTGCTGGTCGTCGGTGTCGTGCTCGTCGCCGTTGCGGCGGTATCGGTGGCGCAGTCGACGCGCGAGTTCCGTGAGGTGCGTGGGCAGCGGATGATCGCAGTCGCCGAGAACATTGCGTCGACGCCCATCGTGCGCGACCGGTTCGCCGACCCGTTCGCCGGGAAGGTGCTTGCGCCGGAGGTGGACCGCGCCGTCGCGCTGTCGGGCGCCGGCCTGGCCGAGATTCTCGACCCGGACGGAACCGTGAGAGTGTCCTCGGACCCCGCACGCATCGGGCAGCGGATGGACCTTGGCCCGAGTCGGGCGGACGAAGGCCGGGCGTGGTTCGGCGATGACAACATCGACGGCCTTCACAGTCTGGTCGGTCAGGTACCCATCCTGTCCATCGACGGTGACGCGCTGGCCGTCGTATCGGTCAGCGAGCCGTACCCGTCGGTGTGGGAACTGCTCAGCGGCGCAGGCGAGCGACTACTCATTTATCTCGGCCTTGGCGCGGCATTGGGCCTGTTGGCGTCGTGGCTGTTGTCCCGGCGGATCAAAAGGCACACCCGTGGGTTGGAGATCGCCGAGATCGCCGGCCTGGCCGACCATCGGGAAGCGTTGCTGCACAGCATCCGTGAGGGGGTGGTCGCGGTCAACAACGAGGGCGATATCACTCTGCTCAACGACAGCGCTCTGGAGCTGCTCGGGGTGCCCGCTGAATCGGTGGGTCGCCGTGTCGACGGTGTCGGCCTCGAACCTGCCGTCGTCGAATTTCTGTTGTCCGGCGAAGACGGCCGCGATGTCGTGATCGCCACCCGGACACGCGTTTTGGCGTTGAACCGCCGCGCCGCGACAAGCCAGGGCCAGCGGATCGGGACCGTGACGACCATGCGCGACAGCACCGAACTGGCTGCGCTACAGGGCCAGCTGTCGTCGCACAAGAGCGTGACCGACACGCTGCGCGCACAGACGCACGAATTCGCCAATCAGCTCCACACCATCTCGGGCCTGGTGCAGTTGGGAGAATACGACTCTGTGCGTGACCTGGTCGGAACACTGACGCGGCGGCGTGCAGCGATAAGCGATGCAGTGACGCAACGGATCTCCGATCCGGCCGTCGCGGCGCTGTTGATCGCGAAGACGTCGCTGGCCGCGGAGAGTGGGGTGGCGCTGGAGATCGCGCCTGATTCACACCTCGGGGTGTTGGACCCGGCGCTTGCTACCGATGTGATCACCTTACTCGGCAACCTGATCGACAACGCGGTGGACGTTTCGGTCGGCGCCGTCCCGGCGAAGGTGACGGTCGCCATCAAGGATCATGAAGGCCTCGTGATTTCGGTGGCTGACTCCGGACCCGGTGTGCCAGAACATCTTCGGGAATCGATCTTCGCCCGCGGCGTCACCTCGAAACCCGATGTCCCCGGCGGCCGGGGTATCGGGCTGGCGTTGGTGCGGTTGGTCAGCGCTCAGCACGGCGGGGCGGTGGAGGTCAGCGACGGGCCTTCGGGTGGCGCGTTGTTCGTGGTGCGGCTGCCGGTCGGGCCTGCCGCGGTTCCGGTGGAGAGGGCTGCCCATGCGTGACGTGCTGGTGGTCGACGACGATTTCATGGTCGCCGAGATCCACCGCCGATTCGTCGAGCAGGTCGACGGCTTTCGAGCCGTCGGCGTCGCCCGCACCGGCACCGAGGCGCTGTCGGCGGCCCGCGAACTGCGCCCGCAGCTCATCCTGCTCGACGTGTATCTCCCGGACATGACAGGTCTGGAAGTGTTGCAGCGACTGCGATCCGAGGGTGATCGGGTGGGCGTCATCATGATCACCGCGGCCCGCGAACTGGACACGGTCAAGGGCGCACTTGACGGTGGAGCAGCCGACTACCTGATCAAGCCGTTCGAGTTTCCGCAACTGAAGGCCAAATTGGAGGCCTTCGCCGCTCGCGCCGATGCGCTGGAGTCCACGGGCGGAGTCGATCAGTCGTTGATCGACTCGTTGTTCGGCGGGCACGGTACCACCTCGGCACAGGAGGTGCTACCGAAGGGGTTGGGCGCCGAGACCGGCCGGATGGTGTTGGATGCGGTGCGGGATGCCGGCGAGGTGTCCGCGGCGGAATGCGCTGACCTGGTCGGTATTTCGCGGGTCAGCGCACGCCGCTATCTCGAGCACTATCTCAGCACCGGCGCATTGGAACTGCGGCTGCAGTACGGCGTCGGTCGCCCAGAGCGGCGATACCGGCCGGCCCGCTGACCATCTCAGCTATGTCGCGTGGAGGTCTACGAGAGCGACACCTATCCTCACTTCGACTTCGCTGACCGCGATCAGCGGTGCCCCCGGCAGCGGTGGCGCTATCGAGCGATAACGAACACCGGTGGGGGTGACGAATTCCGCTGTGTGCACACCGTTCTCGTCGATCGCATTAACCTGCCAGCCCGGAGCTTCCTTGGCATTGTTGCACCGCTCACACTCACCCAACCCATTGACGGCGCTGGTTGGCCCGCCGCGGTTACGTCGATGGCACCCACCCGCCGGCGCGATGCCCGAACGGGCGTAGCCTCGGCCCGAATCAAGTCCTCGTCGGGCATGTCGCCTGCCTAGGACACGGCGGTGGCGGACACACGAGCTGGCACTGCCGGACGTGTGATGCTGTGATGTATGGGCCGCCGCTCAACACACGCTGCACCGCGCTGGAAGGGCCTGCGGCGGCGCGGATCTCGACCCATCGGCACTAGACGGCTCGTCTACCGGTCATGGGCGATTCCAGCGCGCGCGACACGGCCCAATACGTCAGGCCGAACGCGGCCGCTGTGAGTGCGATTGGCCAGAAGTACGCGTCGACGAACCCAATCAACAGCAGGATGCCGACGAACTGGGCTACCTGCCTCATTGAGCCAGCCTACGACCTTCGGCGTGTCTGTCTGTTCAGCAAAGCTCGGGCTAATAGGATCCAGTCTCATGCGGGTGGCTTTCCGACGTCTGCTTGCGGTCTTCCTGGTGGCCGCCGGCCTGTTGGGAGGTACGGGAATTACAGCACCGACTGCCGGAGCCTTGGGGTGGGGAGCGATCGCGATCTCACCGACGACTGGGAGGGTGGGCTACTCGCAGGGCCTCAATTCGGCTATCGAGGCCGAACAGGCGGCCGTCGGCCTGTGCAAAGCCCGCGACTGCCGGGCAGTCGTGAACTTCACCAAGGCGTGCGGCGCGGTCGCCCAAAGCACTCAAAACACGTCCTGGGGATGGGGCTGGGACCTCAGCAGCACCGGCGCGCAGAACAAGGCGCTAATCTCATGCAGTCAATACGGTGCCGGCTGCCGGGTCGCCGGCTGGATATGTAGCTGATCGCATACGGCGCCTCCACGTTTTTTTGGGGAGCCTTGATCTTCGTCGGGCTAGTCGCGGCCCTGTTAGTCGCCGGAATGCGATTATTAGGCTACGCAACCGGAGATCCGGCGGCAGAGCGGTGGACGAAGAACACAGGGAGGATCCCCGGTTTCTCCATACGTTGGCAGAATTATGGCACCAGACCGACGAGGTTCCACTGACCGACCAGACCCGTGGACAGCGCAAGGCGATCAAGGAACGCCGGACGGCGCGTGAGAAAGCGCAAAAGCACCAGAACAGGAAGTCCGACGCTGTCGCGGTCGAGGCACATTCGCAGTACGCCCCGCTTTCAAACTTTTTGCATACGGAGCCCGTTGCTGAGGAGCTATGCCATCTCGGGCATGTGGGGGCCGTCGGCGGGTATCGGTAGGAGATCTAACTATCTGAGCGGTCCCGTCAGCACCTTGGACGCGGGCCGGGTGCGCTGACCGCATCGGGGGATCACGTCGGCGCACGCCGACCCGCTATCACCGCGACGCCGCCCTACAGCTCCCGCGGTGACTGCCTCTACTACATCCACGAGGGCCGGCCGCGTTTGGTTCGTCCAAAGCCAAGTTCTGTTATTTCCTTCGGCGACGCCGGAGATGGCGCGGTGGTACTTGTCGAGGATCGTCTCGGGTCTTGGCCGGGACGGCGGGTGGGACGAGACCCCCCGCCGAGGCCGAAAGACAGGTAACCAAGTACTCGTTCCCTCGTCGCTGCTGAGCCTCAGTCTTGTCAACAGCGACCTTAGGGGGACCACCATGACCATTGACGTGCTCCGCACCTGCGGCCCGAGCGTCTTCGAGGCCGAATTACCGACCATCGCCTACCAGCATGCTCAGAGTGCCGGCGAGGCCCACGAGCTGATTCGACAGGCACGAAGGCACGGCCCGATCGCCATGGGACCGTTCGGGCCGGAGGTGCTGGCCTACGACCTTGTCAGAACGGTGTTGCGTGACGACCGGTTCGCCACGCCAAAGGGGGGCACCCTTGCGGCGCAGGGCGTCACGTCCGGCGAGTTGTGGGACATCGTCGTCAAGGGGCCGCTGAGTCTCGACGGTGCCGCACACCACCGGCAGCGGCGCCTGGTGTCGAAGGCGTTCACTCCTAAGGCCGCAGGTCGGCTACGTACGACGTGCGCCGACGTCATCGCCGAGCTCGTGTACCAACATGTCGGTGCCGGCCGGTGCGACGTCGTTGCCGACATTGCCAGGCAATACCCGATTCCCATTATCTGCGCCCTGCTCGGCACCCCTCGCGAGGACTGGCATTTGTTCTCGACCTGGGCCGACGACATCTTCAAGGTCTTCGACTGGAACGTCGTCAACGACGCGCCGGACATCGTGGGGGCTTGGAAGGAACTCGAGGCCTACCTCGATGAGATGGTCACCGGGAGGCGTGACGCGCTGACGGACGACCTGCTCTCCGACATGATGCGCGCAGAGGTCGACGGCGACCGGCTGGGCCATGATGAACTGCTCACCCTTGCCGGCACTCTGCTGATGGCGGGCACCGACACGACGCGCAATCAACTGGCCGCCGCCGTGCAGGTCTTCTGCGATCACCCCGATCAATGGCGGCTGCTGGCGGAGTATCCCGAACTGGCGCCCCAAGCGGTGGAAGAGACGATGCGGTTTTCACCGATCGTCTTCATGACGGTGCGCATCGCCGTTGAGGACGTCGAACTCGGCGGTGTCACCATCCCGGCGGGCACGCTCGTCATCGTCAATACCGCGGCGGCGAACCACGACCCGGCAGTCTACGACAAGCCGGAGCGGTTCGACATCACCCGCGAAGGGCCCTCGGCAATGCTCACCTTCGGCGGCGGCATCCATTACTGCCTCGGGGCGCATCTGGCCAGAATCGAACTCGCAGAGGCCCTCACGACCATGGCTCGCCGGATGCCCAACATACGTTGCACTGGCGCAGCACCGTGGAAGCCGTTCATAGGCATCACTGGTCCGATAAGCCTGCCGGTGGAATTCGACTGCGGATACTGAACATTCACGCCCTCCCTCTGAGCCGGTCACGATACGACCGACCGTCCGGGTCATAGATCATCCGGTACGCGGGCTCGGCCCACATTCGGGTGAGCAATCCAAGCTTCTCCGGTTTGTGCGGCCGCAGCCTGCCCGGTGGTCGCGGCCCGCTGCGGCCGGACGCATACCAGGCGTCCAGAGCCTCTGCCGCGGCGACCATCTCCCGCACCGCGGTAGTGGGATCGACCAGCCGGTCGTCAACCGTCCTGTCCAAATGTTCACGCATCAGCCGCAGCCGCAGATCACGCGCGAACTCGCCTGTGTCATCCAGTACGGCACAGGATAATTCGCTGTCGTGCGTCCACGACCGGCGATTGAAGTTGTCGCTGCCGACACAAGCCCAGACGTCGTCGACCACACAGACCTTGGCATGGACGTACACGGGTGTGCCCACGTGGTTCTCGACGTCGAATATATGAACCCGCTGCGGGCTTGCCTCTTTGCACGCATCGATCGCCTGACGGCGGCCAATCATGTTGGGCGGCAACGCCAGACGCCCGTCGACGTCAGGGTACCGCGGCACCACCGCGACCAGATGCAGGTCCGGGTTCTCCTGTAGCGCACGGGCAAACAGCTGCGCAACCCGCTTCGACCACAGGTATTGGTCTTCCAAATAGAGCAGCCGCCGAGCCCGTCGCACCGCCTTGCTGTAACCCCGCGCGACACTGCGTTCGCCGCGTGGTGCGAAGTCGTACTCGAAATGCGCGTCGGGATAAGTGCGCAGCACCTGCACCGCGTGCGGACCGCACTCGGGCGGATCCGGCGGCTGCTGCGGAAGCTTGTCGGGCTTGAGGTCGGCACCACGCAGCTTGTCCTCGATCCACGCGATCGGCGACAACGTGTCCAGCGGCGCGGGATCGTTCCAGCGCTCCCGAAAAGTCAAGTCCAGCGCACCGACGACCGGGCCTTTCAGCTGCAGTTGCACGTCGTGCCAGGGCGGATGGTCGCCGTAGCGTTTCGACATCTGCACCGCCTGAGCGTCACCTCGATGCGACAAGTCGTCGCGCCGCGAGTGGCACAGGTCGATGCCGCCCGCGAACGCCACATCCTGCGACGGCGCACCGGGATGACGGAGCACCACGAGCTTCTGATGATGCGATCCACCGAACCGCACCCGCTGGTCCAGCAGCACCTCCCCGCCGGCCGCTTCGATCGCCTCGCCGAGGTGCTGGTTCTCCTCCTCGCTGTACTGGAAGCGATCGAGGTGCGAACGCCACACCAAGCCCTTGACCACGACGCCGCGCTCGGCGGCTGCACTGAACAGTCCGGCGACGGTCGGTCCGCCGTCGCGCATGTTCTGGTCCGGATCGCCCCGCCAGTCGGTGAAGAACAAGTGGTCGCCCGCGCGCAGCGCCTCGACTTCGGTCGCCAGCCGGTCGAAGTACGTCGCACCATGGACCAACGGCTCCACCCGGTTTCCATCGCACCATGCAGGCATCCGGGTGGCCGGATTACCACGTTCCGCCGCTTTGAGGAACCAGTCGGCTCTGTCCACCACGCCTTATGGGATGCCCGATTCACGGCCAAAGTACGCAATCCCGCGCGGCCGCTCTGCCAAGATCCGGGCATGCCCGCCACACGGCGCCTCCTTGCGATCGCAAGCGCCCTTGTCATGCTCACCGGCTGTGCGCCCGGCGCGCTACCGACCGAGTCCCCGACCACCACGACCTCCGCCGACGCCGCCAAAGCCGATGCGGTAATGCGCATCGTCCGCGACACCATGGCACAGGCGCATCTGAAGGCAGTCATCGTGCGGGTGACGGTCGACGGCAAGGAGGTCGTCACCGAGGCCGTCGGCGAATCGATGACCGGAGTTCCCGCGAACACCGCCATGCACTTCCGCAACGGCGCCGTCGCGATCTCCTATGTGGCCACACTGCTACTCAAACTCGTCGACGAGAAGAAGGTCAGCCTCGATGACAAACTGTCGAAGTGGCTGCCCGAGATTCCGCACGCCGACCGTGTCACCCTGGGCCAGCTGGCCCAGATGACATCCGGCTACGTCGATTACGTCATCGGCAACACCGCGATGAACGATGAACTGTACGCGAACCCGTTCCGGCGCTGGACCGTCCACGACATCCTGAGCTACGCCACTTCCCAGCCGCTGCTCTACGAGCCCGGGACCAATTGGAACTACGCCCACACCAACTATGTGCTACTCGGCCTTGCGCTGGAGAAGGCAACCGGCCATGAGATGTCGAAGCTTTTGTCGGACAAGGTACTTCGTCCCCTCGGACTGACGAACACCGCCAACTCGCTGACCCCCGAGATCCCGTCACCCGTCCTACACGCGTTCACCTCCGAGCGACGAGACTTCCTCAAGATCCCAGCGGGCACACCGTTCTACGAGGAATCCACGTTCTGGGACCCGTCCTGGACGATCACCCACGGCGCGATACAGACCACCAACATCTACGATATGGAGGAAACCGCGGTCGGCATCGGATCCGGGCGCCTGCTCACCGCCGACTCCTACAAGAAGATGGTGTCCACCGATCTTCGCGGCAAGACCCACAAACAGCCGGGCTGCACCACCTGCGACGCGATGAACGACATCTACACCTACGGGCTCGGGATCATCATCTCGGGCAACTGGCTCCTGCAGAATCCCCTGATGTCCGGTTACGCCGCCCTGGAGGCCTACTTACCATCGCAGAAGATCGCAATCGCCGTCGCCGCCACCTACGCCCCCGAAGCCTTCGACGACCAGGGCAACTACCGTAACGAAGCCGACACGCTGTTTCGCAGGATCGGCGACGAACTGGCACCCGATGATGCGCCGCCCTTGCCACCACCGAAATAATGTCGGCGTGGCGCCCAAGGTTCTGTTCGTCTACAACGAACATCTCGCGACCGAAGCCCTGGTGGGCGAGGCGTTCACGGAGTGCGGCTTCGACGCCGAAACCTTTGAGGTGGTGCCTGCCGAACGCATCGACAGCCCGGCAGGAGACGTGACGTTCCCCGATCCCGCCGGCTACGACGTCATCGTCCCACTCGGCGCTCGCTGGCCCGTCTACGATGACGCGCTACGCCGCACCTGGGTGGGCGCCGAATCCCGACTCGTACGCGACGCCGCCGACGCCGGGGTCGCGCTGCTCGGTATCTGCTTCGGCGGCCAACTCCTGGCCCAGGCGTTCGGCGGGTCCGTGACACGATCAACCGTCCCCGAGATCGGTTGGTACGAAGTCGAAACGGACAAGCCGGATGTGGTGCCCGGCGGGCCGTGGTTTCAGTGGCATTTCGATCGGTGGACGCTGCCGCCCGGCGCCACCGAGATCGCAAGGACCGCTAACTCGTCGCAGGCCTTCGTGCTCGGTCGCGCGCTCGCGCTGCAGTTTCACCCGGAGATCGACAACGCACTGCTCGACTTGTGGCTGGCCGAGGACCGCGACGGCGAAGTCGTCGACGCCGGGCTCAGCCACGACGAATTACGGAACCGCACAACCGAACTCGCCGACGACGCCGGAAACAGAATCCGCGGCCTGGTGCGCGGCTTTCTGACCCATGTAGCGCGTCAGCCATGTCCGAGTTCGTGAGCCAACGCGTCTGTGAGGTGTGACCGCCGGAAGCGGTGGCCCAGCGCATGCAGCTTTGTCGGCACCACCCGCTGATTCGCCTCGGCCAGCTCACGTGCACCCTGCTCGCCCAGCAGCAATCGCGGCCCCACCGACGGAACCGGCAGCAGTGCTGGGCGATTCAGAACCCCCGCGAGCGCCTTGGTGTAGTCGACGTTACGCACCGGTTCCGGTGCGACGGCGTTGACGGGCCCGGACACGCGATCGTCGTACAACGCCCGGTGGTACACGTCGAGAAGGTCGTCGAGGCCGATCCACGCCAACCACTGCGCGCCACTGCCGAGCCGGCCACCCAACCCCGCCGCGAAAAGCGGTCGCATCAGCCTGAGCGTCCCGCCGCGGGCCGACTGCACGATTCCCGTGCGCACAGTGACTACCCGCAGCCCTG
>Ga0207669_10001337_pt1 | contig 10500 bp, 12 predicted proteins | sample KBSM33metaG_FD_184329 | JGI IMG/M metagenome (GOLD analysis project Ga0207669, IMG submission 184329) | Miscanthus rhizosphere microbial communities from Kellogg Biological Station, Michigan, USA - KBS M3-3 metaG (SPAdes) (version 2) | ecosystem: Host-associated > Plants > Roots > Rhizosphere >...
GACGCGAAATTGCTGATCACCGACAAACTGATTGCCGCAACCGCGCCGCTGTCGAGCGACGGCGCAGAAGAATTCGAGACAGAGGAAAGTAACTGATGGCCACCGCCGTTACCGCCAACCGGGCCGAACTGATCGCGATCGCAAACTCGGTCGCGACCGAGAAGATGATCGACCGCGGCATCGTGATCGAGGCGATGGAAGACGCCATCCAGCGCGCCGCTCGCGCCCGTTACGGCGCCGAGAACGACATCCGTGCCAAGCTCGACCCGAATACCGGCGACTTGCGCTTGTGGCGCGTCGTCGAGGTGGTCGAGGCGGTCGACGATTATTTCAAACAGGTCGATTTGAAGGGTGCGCAGAAGCTGCAGAAGGACGCCAAGGTCGGCGACTTCATCGTCGATCCGCTGCCCCCGATCGAATTCGGCCGCATCGCAGCGCAAGCCGCCAAGCAGGTCATCTTCCAGAAGGTCCGCGACGCCGAGCGCGAGCGCCAGTTCGAAGAATTCAAGGACCGCATGGGCGAGATCATCACCGGCGTGGTCAAGCGCGTTGAGTTCGGCCATGTCGTCGTCGATCTGGGCCGCGCCGAGGGCGTCATCCGCCGCGACCAGCAGATCCCGCGCGAAGTGGTGCGCGTCAACGATCGCATCCGCTCGCTGATCCTCAACGTCCGCCGCGAGAATCGCGGGCCGCAGATTTTCCTGAGCCGCGCGCATCCCGACTTCATGAAGAAGCTGTTCGCGCAGGAAGTGCCCGAAATCTATGACGGCATCATCGAGATCAAGGCCGCTGCCCGCGACCCGGGCTCGCGCGCCAAGATCGGCGTGATCAGCCATGATTCGTCGATCGACCCGGTCGGCGCCTGCGTCGGCATGAAGGGCAGCCGCGTCCAGGCCGTCGTCCAGGAAATGCAGGGCGAGAAGATCGACATCATTCCCTGGTCCGAGGACACCGCGACCTTCGTCGTCAACGCGCTGCAGCCGGCATCGGTCAGCCGCGTCGTGATCGACGAGGAAGAGGACCGGATCGAAGTGGTGGTGCCCGACGACCAGCTCAGCCTGGCGATCGGCCGCCGCGGCCAGAACGTCCGCCTGGCCAGCCAGCTGACCGCCAAGGCGATCGACATCCTGACCGAGGCCGACGCCAGCGAGAAGCGCCAGCGCGAATTCGTCGAGCGGTCGGAAATGTTCCAGAACGAGCTCGACGTCGACGAGACCTTGGCCCAGCTGCTGGTCGCCGAAGGCTTCGGCGCGCTCGAGGAAGTGGCTTATGTCGACCTCGCCGAACTCGCCTCGATCGAGGGCTTCGACGACGATCTCGGCCAGGAGCTGCAGAGCCGCGCGCAGGAAGCGCTCGATCGCCGCGAACAGGCCAATCGCGAGGAGCGCAAGGCGCTCGGCGTCGAGGATGCGCTCGCCGGCATGCCGTACATGACCGAAGCGATGCTGGTCACGCTGGGCAAGGCGGGAATCAAGACGCTCGACGATCTCGCCGACCTCGCCACCGACGAACTGGTCGAGAAGAAGCGCCAGGAACCGCGCCGTCGCGCCGAGGACGCGCCCAAGCGCCCCGAGCATAAGGGCGGCGTGCTCGCCGAATATGGCCTGACCGACGAGCAGGGCAATGAGATCATCATGGCCGCCCGCGCGCATTGGTTCGAGGACGAACCGGCGGCCGAAGGCGAAGCGGCGGAGGGTGAAGAGGCCTGATGCCGTTCGTCTCGATCCGCATCTCGGGCACCGCCACGAAGGACCAGAAGTCCGGCATCGTGGCGGACGTCACCCAGTCGCTCGTCGAGCGGCTGGGGAAGAACCCGGCTGCGGTGCAGATCGTGATCGAAGAGGTTTCGACCGAAAATTACGGCGCCGGCGGCATCCTGATCGCCGATCGCGATGCCCCCAAGATCGAGGGAGACGCGCATGCGGTCCCCTCGCAATGATAACCCCGCTCGTCCGATAGCGTCACATACTCCAACCCCTCCCTTTCAAGGGAGGGGCAAGGGGTGGGTGCAGCGACGGCGGAGGCTCGATGCCTCCGGCGGCGCTCTTCGTTGCTCGTTTGGGGGGCTCGCTACGCTCGCCACCCACCCCAACCCCTCCCTTGAAAGGGAGGGGCTATGAAAACTTCAACCGATCCCATCCGGCGCTGCATCCTGTCGGGCGACCGCGAACCGCGCGGCGAGTTGATCCGGCTCGCGCTCGGACCCGAGGGTCAGGTGCTGCCCGATATCCGCGCCAAGGCGCCGGGGCGCGGCGCGTGGATCGGGGTGACGCAAAGCGAGCTCGACGCGGCCAATGCCAAGGGCAAGTTGCGCGGCGCGCTGGCGCGCGCGTTCAAGACCAACGAGCTGACGATCCCCGCCGACCTTGGCACGCTGATCGCCGACCAGTTGCAGCGCGCATTCCTTGATCGGCTCGGCCTCGAATCGAAGGCGGGGAAGATCGTCAACGGCACCGAGCGGGTGGAGAAAGCGGCACGGTCGGGCCAGGTCCGGCTGTTGCTCCATGCCTCCGATGCCGGCGCCGACGGCGCGCGCAAGCTGGCCCAGGCGTGGCGGGTCGGGCGCGATCGCGAAGGATCTGGCGAAGAGGGCTTGGCACTTCCGCTGCCACGCACCATATTGTCCTTGGCGCTAGGCCGCGAAAATGTGGTACATATCGCTGTGACCGACCCCGCTGCCGCGGTCCGCGTGCGTGACGCGCTCGACCGCTGGCGGCACTTTATCGGCCCTGATTTGACAACCGAGCCTTGCGAAACGGCCTCGCAGGGCGCATCGGCGCTTCCCGCGGCGATCGGTACGGCCGACAACGACGAGGATATTGAGTGAGCGACACCGACAACGACAAGCCGAAGCTCGGAATGCGCCAGCCATTGGGGCTGAAGCGCACGGTCGAGACCGGCAAGGTGAAGCAAAGCTTCAGCCACGGGCGCTCGAACACCGTCGTGGTCGAGGTCAAGCGCCGCCGCGTGCTCGGCCCGAATGCCGGCGGCCCTGCCGAAGCCCCGGTCGTCGAGGAAGCCCCCGCACCGACCCCGGCGCCTGCCCCGGCCGCCCCGGCCGCACGCGCCCCATCCGCGCCGCAGCTGTCGGCGCAGGAGCGCCAGACGCAATTGCTGCGCGAAGCCGAGGAACAGCGCATGAATGCGCTGGAGGATGCGCGCCGCCGCGAGGATGCGCAGCGCCAGGCCGCAGCCGAGGAAGAGAAGCGCCGCGCCGAGGAAAAGAGCAAGGTCGCCGACACGCCACCGGCGCCGGCACCGGTCGAGACTCCTGCGCCTTCCCCCGTGCCAGCTCCGGCGCCGGTTGCCGCAGCGGCGCCCGCCGCGCCCAAGCCGGCCCCGGCACCCGCGCCTGCACCCGCCCCCGCAGCGCCGGTCGCAGTGCAGCTCGATCCGTCTTTGCCCGCGCCGCGCCGCTTCACGCCGGTCGCGCGTCCCGAGATTCCCAAGCCGGCGCCCGCGCCGGCGCCGGCCCAGGCCGCGTCACCGGCTTCGCCCGCTGCCTCGGCGCCTCGTGCGGCGCCGACCGGCACCGGCCAGGCGACCCCGCGCCGCGGCGCCGAGACGTCGCAACCCGCACGCCCCGGCCAACGCGACCGCAAGGGCGAGGAACGCCGTGGCGGCAAGCTGACCGTCAACCGTGCATTGGGCGGTGAGGAAGGCGCGCGTGCCCGTTCGCTCGCCGCGCTCAAACGGGCGCGCGAGAAGGAACATCGCCGTCACGTCGGCGGGTCCGCGCCGCGCGAGAAGCAGGTCCGCGATGTCGTCGTGCCGGACGCGATCACCGTCCAGGAACTCGCCAACCGCATGGCGGAAAAGGGCGCCGACCTGGTCAAGTCGCTGTTCAAGATGGGCATGCCGGTCACCGTCAACCAGACGATCGACCAGGACACCGCCGAGTTGCTGGTCACCGAATTCGGCCACAACATCACCCGTGTCAGCGATTCGGACGTCGATCTGTCGACCCATGAGATCGAGGATGCGGCCGAGACGCTGAAGCCGCGCCCCCCGGTCGTCACGATCATGGGCCACGTCGACCATGGCAAGACCAGCCTGCTCGACGCGCTGCGCGGTACCGACGTGGTGCGCGGCGAGGCCGGCGGCATCACCCAGCATATCGGCGCCTATCAGGTCACGCTGAAGGACAAGTCGAAGATCACTTTCCTCGACACGCCGGGCCATGAGGCATTCAGCGAGATGCGCGCGCGCGGCGCCAACGTCACCGACATCGTCGTGCTGGTGGTGGCCGCGGACGACGGGCTGATGCCGCAGACGATCGAGGCGATCAACCACACCAAGGCGGCCGGCGTCCCGATGATCGTGGCGATCAACAAGGTCGACAAGCCCGAGGCCAATCCTCAGCGTATCCGGGAGCGCCTGCTCGAGCATGAGGTCGTGGTCGAGCAGATGGGCGGCGACGTCCAGGATGTGGAAGTCTCGGCGCTCAAGAAGACCGGGCTGGACGAGCTGATCGAGAAGATCCAGCTCCAGGCCGAGCTGATGGAGCTCAAGGCCAATCCCGATCGCGACGCCGAAGGCACCGTGATCGAGGCCAAGCTCGACAAGGGCCGCGGTCCGGTCGCGACCGTGCTCGTCACGCGCGGTACGCTGAGGGTCGGGGACGTGTTCGTCGCCGGCGCCGAGAGCGGCAAGGTCCGTGCCTTGGTCAACGACAAGGGCGCGCAGATCAAGGAAGCCGGTCCGTCGATGCCGGTCGAGATCCTGGGTATCTCGGGCGTCCCGTCGGCGGGCGATCCGCTCCAGGTGGTCGAGAACGAGGCGCGTGCCCGCGAAGTCGCGGCCTATCGTGCCGGCGTCATCCAGGACAAGCGCACGACCAATGCGCCGGCCAGCCTGGAGAGCATGTTCTCCGCGCTCAAGGCCAATCAGGCGATCGAATATCCGCTCGTCATCAAGGCCGATACGCAGGGTACGGTCGAGGCGATCGTCGGTGCGGTCAACAAGATCTCGACCGACGAGATCAAGGCGCGCGTGCTCCATTCGGGCGTCGGCGGCATCACCGAGAGCGACGTGACGCTCGCGGGGGCTTCGGGCGCGCCGATCATCGGCTTCAACGTCCGCGCCAATGCCAAGGCGCGCGAGATCGCCGAGCGGCAGAAGGTCGCGCTCAAATATTACGACGTGATCTACGACCTGATCGACGAAATCCGCGCCGGCATGGCGGGCGAGCTTGGTCCCGAGGCGTTCGAGACCGTGGTCGGCCGCGCCGAAATCCGCGAAGTCTTCTCGGCGGGCAAGCACGGCAAGGCGGCCGGTCTGCTGGTGGTCGATGGCGTCATCCGCAAGGCGCTCAAGGCGCGCATTACCCGTGAGGATGTCATCATCTATCAGGGTGAGATCGCAAGCCTGCGTCGCTTCAAGGACGACGTCGCCGAAGTCCGCGCGGGCCTGGAATGTGGTGTGACGTTCACGCAGAACTTCACCGACATCAAGCCGGGCGACTTCCTCGAAACCTTCGAGGTCGAACTGCGCGAACGGACGCTGTAACAAATCTCCCTCTCCCCTTGTGGGAGAGGGAAGGGGCCCGCTCGCGTCAGCGAGTGGGAAGGGTGAGGGGGAATCCTCATCCGCTCCCCCTCACCCTTCCGCCGACTTCGTCGGCTCCCTCCCTCTCCCACAAGGGGAGAGGGAGCGGCGGTCCCGAGGACAGGAATGAAACAGGGCAACGAAGAAAAATCGGTTCGCACGCTCCGTGTCGGCGAACAGGTGCGCCATGTGCTGAGCGAGATCCTCCAGCGCGGCGACGTGCACGACGAGACGCTGGCGCGCCACATGGTCTCGGTCACCGAAGTTCGGATGTCGCCCGACCTCCGTCACGCGACGGTGTTCGTGAAGCCGCTGCTCGGCAAGGATGAGGACGTGGTGCTCAAGGCGCTCCGCACCAATACCGCCTATCTGCAGCGCGAGGTCGCCAGCCGCGTGCAGACGAAATACGCTGCGAAGCTCAAGTTCCTGGCCGACGAGAGTTTCGACGAGGGCAGTCATATCGATTCGCTGCTGCGCGCGCCCAAGGTGGCGCAGGATCTTGACCAGAACGGTGACGACTGACCGTGGACGCGCGGCACGGCGCGTGCTGAGTTTCGTGATATGATGCTCCGCCGGCTGTTGCCGCTCGCCCCTTTCCTCCTCGCCGCCTGCCATTCGACGGGGACCACACCTGCCGCGCCGGCGGTGACGGCGGACCAGATCGCGATCGAAGCCGCGGTCGTGCGTGACTATGCCGCGCGCTATTCGGGCAATGCCTGTGTCGCGTCGCAGACGGTCGCGCGCAAAGGTCCCGAGCCGATCCCGCCCGCCATCGCCGGCAAGGCCGTCACCTGGACCTATCTCGAGCGCGACGGGCAGGGCCTGTACCAGTTGGTCGACGATCAACTCGAAAGCACACTCGCGGCTGCCTGGGCGCAGGCACGGGTGCGCGACTATCCCGCGCTGACGCTGCCCGCGTCGGTCCAGCGCGACAAGCCGGCTTCGTGCGGCAGGACACTGACGCTGACCTCACCGATGATCGTCGCCAACATGGCGTTCGTCCGCTGGGACGACGGAACCAGCCGCCGCACGATCGCGATCTATAACAACGGCAAGGGCTGGGCAGTCCTGGCCGAGGGACCGGCGAAGATCGGGTGAGGCAACCTGGCCCGTATCACTGGCTCGCATCCCTCGCACTCGGCGCCGTTCTGCTGAGCAGTTGCGCTGTGCATCCGGCGCCGCCGTCACTTACCGAAGCCGATTTGCATGACGCCGTGGCGATGGACATGCTGGGGAAGGTGCCGACGAAGGTCGATATCGTTCGCCGTTTTGCCGATCCGCCCGAGACCTGCGTTGATCTGCATCACGGGCAGACGAGTTTCGGACAATTTGCGTCGAGCAGCAACAAGCTCGCCCGTATCCTCATGCGCCTAGGCCTGCGCGGCGGGCTGACCCATTGGCAGCGGCCGGGGCTGACCGCCTACGATCCCATCGATGCAGGGGTCGAGCGTCGGTTGGCGGGCGTTTCGGCTGCCGCGATTCTCAAGGCTGCCGGAGCGCGGCAAGCGGAGGTTGCGGACAAGCCGTGGCCCGAGCGCTGCGCGCGCCGTTACTGGCTCGCCGCACCGCTCTACCAAGGCGATTTTGCCTTCGTCGCGCGCGGCACGGCTTACGGCGGGTTGTCCGGATCGAGCGCGATCCTGGCGTTCGAATATCGCGACGGGCGCTGGCGCGTGGTCGGCGTCCACGATACGAAGATCGGCTGATGGCGAAACTCTATTTCTATTATGCGTCGATGAACGCCGGGAAATCGACCACCCTGCTCCAGGCCGATTTCAATTATCGCGAGCGCGGCATGACGACGATGCTGTTCACCGCGGCGATCGACGACCGCTTCGCCGCGGGCACGATCACCTCGCGGATCGGGCTGGAGGCGAGCGCGATTCCGTTCGAGAGCAAGACTGACATCGCCGCGATCGTCGCCGAGCGCCACGCGCATGAGAAGATCGCCTGCGTGCTGGTCGACGAGGCGCAATTCCTGACGTCGGCACAGGTCGATCAGCTTGCCCACCTGGCCGATGTGGTCGGGATCCCGGTGCTCGCTTACGGGCTGCGCACCGATTTCCAGGGGCAGCTCTTCACGGGCTCGGCGCGGTTGCTCGCACTGGCCGATTCGCTGATCGAGCTCAAATCGGTGTGCGAATGCGGGCGCAAGGCAACGATGAACCTGCGCGTCGATGAGCAGGGCCGGGCAGTGGTCGAGGGCGCGCAGACCGAAATCGGCGGCAACGACCGCTATGTTGCCTTGTGCCGCAAGCATTTCGTCGCCGCGCGGCAAGCCGCCGGGCAATGAACGACATGCTCTACCGGATCGCGATCTGGCTGATCCCCCTGGTCATCGCGATCGTGTTCCACGAAGTCGCGCACGGCTATGTAGCGCGCATGCTTGGCGACCAGACCGCCGCCGAGCGCGGGCGGCTGACGCTCAACCCGATCCGCCATGTCGATCCGGTCGGGACCTTGCTGGTGCCGATGATGCTTGCGTTGGCGCACGCGCCGATCTTCGGCTGGGCGAAGCCGGTGCCGGTGATCACGGAACGGCTCAACCATCCCCGCCGCGACATGGCGCTGGTTGCGTTGGCGGGGCCCGGCATCAATCTGATCATGGCGACGATCGCGGCCGGGGTGATTGGGATCTGGGTCGCATCGAGCGGCGGGCCGCCGCAGACCGGCCCGGGTCTGTTCGTTGCCGCCAATCTGGTCAATTTCCTGAAGATCAACGTCTTCCTGGCGATCTTCAACCTGCTGCCGGTACCCCCGTTCGACGGCGGGCATGTGGTCGAGGCGATCCTGCCGCGTCCCCTCGCCGCGCAATATGCCAAGCTCAGCCGTTTCGGTTTCCCGGTGATGCTCTTCTTGCTCGTCATTCTGCCGACCATCGCTCCGCGCGCCAACGTGGTGGCACGGGCGGTCGGTCCGATCGCCGATACCATCGTCGACCTGTTGCTGGCTATTTTCCAAGTGAGTCTGGCTTCAGCCTGAATTCAGCCCCAGCGTGGCAGGGTCAAGGGTAACAGTCGTTCGTTTCGTCCTCGTTTTCGAAAGGCAACGCACATGATCCGTACCCTGACGATCGCGATGTTGGTGGCGGCAAGCCTGGCCGGCACCGCCGTCCCCGCCGCGGCCAAGCAGCAAGACCGAACCTGGCCCGCCGACAAATTGGGCAAGGAAACCAGCATTCCGTTTATCGGCACGATCGGACTCTATAATTTCGAGGCCGATAGCGACCGCGGCGTCTGGCTGCAGGACCAGCAACGGCGCTGGTATTATGCCACCGTGGTCGGTCCGTGCACCGGACTGCCGTTCGCTGTGCGGATCGGCGTCGATACGCGGTTCGGCGGCAGCCAGCTCGACCGCACCGGCACGTTGCTCGTCGACCGCCAGCGCTGTCCGATCAACAGCCTGGTCGCGAGCAACGGCCCGCCGCCCAAGGCGAAGAAGGCCAAGAAGCGGGGCTGACCCAAAGCCATCCACGCGCTACGGCGCGGGGATGCATGGCTGGATCATCCTCGACAAACCGCTCGGACTCGGCTCGACCCAGGCGGTGAGCGCGGTCAAGCGCGCGCTGCGCCAGGGCGGCTATGCCAAGGCCAAGGTCGGACATGGCGGGACGCTCGATCCGCTCGCCTCGGGCGTGTTGCCGGTCGCGATCGGCGAGGCGACCAAGCTGGCGGGGCGGATGCTCGACAGCGACAAGGTGTATGAGTTCACGATCGGCTTTGGGGTCGAGACCGATACGCTGGATGGCGAGGGGAAGTCGATCGCGACGAGCAATGTGCGTCCGACGCTGGCCGAGGTGGAAGCGGCGCTGCCGCGCTTCACCGGAGCGATCGAGCAGGTGCCGCCGGCCTATTCGGCGCTGAAGGTCGATGGCGAGCGGGCGTATGACCTGGCGCGGGCGGGGGAAGAGGTGGTGCTCGCGACGCGGGCGGTGACGGTCTTCTCTCTAGCCGTCGCCCCGGCGGAGGCCGGGGCCGTCGGATTTTGCGCACTGCCATCGCCAGGTAACCCTGCGGCCCCGGCCTCCGCCGGGGCGACGGTTGATGAAATCACCCTCATCGCCCATGTCTCCAAGGGCACGTACATCCGCAGCCTCGCCCGCGACATCGCGCATGCGCTTGGCACCGTCGGTCACGTCACCTATCTCCGCCGCATCAAGGCCGGACCGTTCGACCTGTCCCACGCGATATCGCTGGACAAATTGACCGAATCCGCTATGCGCCACGGCCTTGAACAGATTCTCCTGCCATTGAGGGCGGGGCTGGACGACATCCCGGCTCTCTCCCTCGACCCCGACCAGGCAGGAGCGCTCCGACAGGGGCGCGTTCTGGTCGGGATTGCCGAAGACGATGGCCTTCACTTCGCAATGCTGGGCGAAACCCCGGTGGCGTTGGTGGAAGTCGAAAGCGGGGAAGCCCGCATCGTCCGTGGGTTCAATTGTTAGTCACGCGATGTCGAAGGAAACAGAATGTCGATTACCCCCGAGCGCAAAGAAGCGGTCATCAAGGAACATGCCCGCGTCGAAGGCGACACCGGCAGCCCCGAGGTCCAGGTCGCAATCCTGACCGACCGCATCAAGACCCTCACCGAGCATTTCAAGACCCACGCGAAGGACAATCACTCGCGCCGCGGTCTGCTGATGATGGTCAACAAGCGCCGCTCGCTGCTCGACTATCTGCGCAAATCGGATGGCGATCGTTATCTCGCCCTCATCGCGAAGCTCGGTCTTCGCAAGTAATTCAGGAACGGCGCCTCCGGGCGCCGTTTCGCTTATTCGGCCCCGTACAATTCGGTACGGGCCGGCGGCGGAACTCTCCGCCACCAGGACCTGAAGGCAGGTCCTTCTTTGGGTTCGCGTGAAGGTACAACTTTCAAGCAATCCCGTCAGGAACCGGCAGGCATAGGGCCGCCGGACGAAGGAAATAGAATGTTCGATACCAAGAAGGTAAGCAT
>Ga0207669_10001346_pt1 | contig 10461 bp, 9 predicted proteins | sample KBSM33metaG_FD_184329 | JGI IMG/M metagenome (GOLD analysis project Ga0207669, IMG submission 184329) | Miscanthus rhizosphere microbial communities from Kellogg Biological Station, Michigan, USA - KBS M3-3 metaG (SPAdes) (version 2) | ecosystem: Host-associated > Plants > Roots > Rhizosphere >...
TACCGCCATCCCGCCTACGATCGTGTCCGTGTCCTCGACCGTCCCGAGCCTCGCGTGCGCATCGTTCCCGCCGATTGCGATGACGTGTGCCGATCGGGTCATAGCATCCCAGCGCGAGAAGATCGCGCCCGGCGCACCGAACAGCGCCGCCATCGTCTCAGGGGGACGCACGAGGTAGGTTGCGAAGGCGCGCGCCATCTCGTTGCTGTCGCGCCGCCGCCATTCCGTGTCCGCGTTCAACCACTCGACGCCGTCCACGGGCACATCCCAATCGGTCCACGCGAGGGCAAGCTTCGGCGAGTCCGGATGCGCGACGATGCCGAATCCCCCGAATCGTTTGACGTCGTCCACGACATCGCGCGGCTCGCCGGCGAGGCGGTACGGCGTCTGCGGCAGACCGAGGGCGAGGTAATGGCCGCCGCTTGTACTGATCTCGACGCCGTCGATACAGAGCACGGATTGTCTGTACGCGGGCGGCTCCGGCTTACGCGTGCCATCGCCATGATCCGTGATGACGACGAACTGCAGGCCGGCTCGTCTGGCTGCGGACGCCACATCGTCGATCGAGCCGGATCCGTCGGAACGAGCGGTATGGATGTGAATACTTCCGCGTACGACGGGACGATCGGACGGCACGTGCTGCAGCACGATCGCCGCCGGCGGAAGCATCCACCAGATGGAAACGAGGGCCGCTGCGGGAGGAACGACGGCGAGCAGCCAAATCAACCGACGCTTCATGGGCGCGGGTGAAATCGATCGTACATCGCCCGCATCCTCGCTTCGAGAACGTGCGTGTAGATTTGCGTCGTCGTCAGATCGGCATGACCGAGCATCATCTGGATAGCGCGCAAGTCGGCGCCCCGTTCGAGCAGATGCGTCGCGAACGAATGACGCAGCACGTGCGGACTCAATTCGCGTGTGATCGCGGCGGCCGTGCCGTACCCCTTGAGCACACGCCAGAATCCGGAGCGTGTGAGCACGCCGCCGTCACGTGCGTTGACGAAGAGGAACGGTGAGCTGCGTTTCCCGATGAGCGCTGGACGCGCCTCGCGCAGATAGCGCTGGAGCCACGACGCAGCCTCGTCGCCAATCGGGACGAGACGATCCTTGCTGCCTTTGCCGGTGCACGTCACGTAGCCTGAATCCAGATGAATGTCGTTCATCCGGAGACCGACGAGCTCGGAGACGCGTAGTCCTGTCGCGTACACGACCTCGATGAGTGCGCGATCGCGCAGACCGCGTGGCGTCGTCACATCGGGCGCTGCCATGAGGCGATCCACGTCGTCGGTCGCGAGGTATTTGGGGAGCGTGCTCCAGACCCGGGGCGCCTGCAGGTCATCGGCAGGATTGTCGGGCCTGTGTCGGGCGATGCCGAGATAGCGGAAGAACCCGCGCGTCGCGGCGACGGTGCGCGCGACCGAGCGGGGCGCGAAGCCCGTGCTCATCAGATCCCGTACGAACGCCTCGAGATCCTGGCGGGTGAGCTCGGTCATCGTGCGCTCGTGCCCGGCGGCAAACCGTGCGAGCTGCGCGAGATCGCGTGCGTAGCTGTCCAGCGTGTGAGCGGACAGGCGCCGTTCGACCCGGAGGTGGTCGAGATAGGCATCGATAAGCGGGTGCACCGGTCGAGACGCATCCGGCGGGGACGGCGTGGCGGCTGCCATCGGGGATGGATCAACCCTTAGGATATATCAGTGCCTCGCCGGGCGGCGGCGATCTACAATGCGCGGTGCTGTCGCGGCCACGGCCGCTGGCGGAGTCCCTGATGGCGTTTCGCTCCAAATGGCAATCCCTCCCGACGGAGGCGATTAACGCCTCTACGCTCGGTCTCGACAAGCTACCAGCCGCCGACATCGTCGAACTCATGATGAACGAGGACCGCAAGGTGGTCTCTGCCGTTCAGCGTGAGAAGGAACGAATCGCGCTGGGCGCGGAGATCATTGCTGAGGCCCTCAACCGAGGCGGACGTGTCGTCTTCGTCGGCGCGGGCACCAGCGGGCGGCTCGGTGTGCTCGAGTCGGCCGAAATGCCGCCGACGTTCGGCACGGATCAGACCCTCGTCCAGGCCGTCATGGCTGGCGGACGAGGCGCGACATTCAAGGCGAAGGAAGGGATCGAGGACAACTACGAAGAGGGCGCCAGATCAGTCACGCGTCAGCAGTTCGGGAAGCGCGACGTGGTGGTGGGCGTCTCCGCGAGCGGCATGACGCCGTTTGTGCGTGGCGCGCTCACGCGCGCGCGAAAGGCCGGCGCGAAGATTCTGTTCGTCACGTGTGATCCCCGCACCGAGCTCCAGACGTTTGTCGATTTGACGATCGCATTGTCGGTTGGACCGGAGGTGATCGCGGGCTCCACGCGACTGAAGGCGGGCACGGCGACCAAGATGGTCCTCAACATGCTGACGACGACCGCCATGATCCGCATCGGCAAGACGTACGGGAACCTGATGGTGGACGTTCGCACGGGATCCGAAAAGCTGAAGGATCGGGCTCGCCGCATCGTCAACATCGTCACCGGCCTCGAGTACGAGGAAGCCGACAAGCTGCTGCGGCGGGCGCGCTGGAACGTAAAAGCGGCGATCGTGATGCAGAAAACCGGACAGGCCTACCCGAAGGCGCTGACGACGCTGCGGAAAGCCGGCGGCCATCTGCGCGACGCGCTCGGCGAAGATATCGAGCCGCGGCTGCGGGACCTGATCGATCACCAGCAGCTCGCCTGACTTCCCTACCCTTCCGATCGCAACCGCACGCTGCGCAGTTCAGACGCCGCCGCCTCGTCGAGCATCACGAGCACGTCGCGATGTACTTGAAGGAACGATGCCGGCAGGGTCGTGGTGAGTGGTCCTTCGATCATCTGCCGCACGCAGTCCGCTTTTCCGCGGCCGGTCGCGACGAGCACGATCCGCCGCGCCTGGAGAATCGTCGCCATCCCCATCGACAGCGCCTCCGCCGGCACTCTGTCGGCGTCTCCATCGAACAGACTGGCGTTGGCCCGGATCGTCTCCGGTCGCAGCACGACGCGATGCGTGTGCGCTTCGAGCGTTGGACCTGGCTCGTTGAAGCCGACATGGCCGTTCGATCCAATGCCGAGAATCTGGAGCCCGATACCGCCTGCGGCCCGAATGGCTGCCTCGTACCGCGCGCACTCGGCCTCGATGTCGGCCGCGGAGCCGTTGAGAAAGTGGATGCGGCGTGGATCGAGGTTCACGTGGCGGAACAGGTGCTGCTCCATGAACTCGCGATACGTGCCGGGCTTCGAGGGATCCTGTCCAAGGAACTCATCCAGATTGAACGTGGTCGCACGGCCGAAGTCGGCTCGTCCGGCGGCAGCCAGTTGCGTGAGCTCGCGGTAGAGCAGAACGGGCGTGCGGCCCGTCGGCAGCCCGAGCACCAGCGTCGGATCGTCGGTCAGGCTGCGAGCGACGAGGTTCGCCAGGTCGCGCGAGAGCGCGCATTCGTCGGGAAAGATGCTGATCCGCACGTCAGATGTACTCGGGCAGTCGGGCGCCGCCGCGCGCTTCCGCCAACGCGAGCCGCACGGCGCCAATCGCGGGCTCGGCTGTGAGCAACACGGGCTCGCAGCGGGGGGCGACTTCGGCCACGGCCTTCAACACCATGTCCCGCAGCGATGGCACGATGCGGAACATCCCCCCTGCCAGCACGAACGGAAAGATCGCCCCACGCAACTCCAGGCGTTCGGCCACCGAGGCCGCGGCGCGCACCAGCTCGCGAGCCGCCGCATCCACGATCTCGCGCGCGACGGCATCGCCGGCGTCCACGGACGCCTGCACAGCCTCGCCCAGTGACGCAACCCGCTGCCGCCGCGGATCGCGGAGGTGCACTTCCTGCACGAGGTCTGGCACGTCGGCGACGCCGAAATGCGCCAGGACGCGCGGCGTCAACAGCGTGGCCGGCCCGCGCCCGTCGGCCGAGCGCATCACGGCCGCCAGGACGGACCGTCCGATCCAGTATCCACTGCCTTCGTCGCCCAGGATGTGCCCCCAACCGCCACTGCGCGCGGCGCGATAGTCCGCGGTCCGCCCGTAGCAGATCGACCCGGTCCCGCAGATGACCACGATGCCCGAGCTCTCGTCTGCACCCGCCGTGAGTGCGACGAGCGCATCGTTGACGATGAGCGTCCGGGCCTTGTGGCCGATCCGGCGCATGATGCTGCGCACGATTGCCGAGTCATCGCGCCGATCCACACCGGCAATCCCGAGACAGATGACTGCTGGTGTGACGGCGTGCTCTGACAGCGCCTGCTCCATCACCTCGTGGAGCACCTTCTCGACTTCCAGCTCGCCTTGCGCTTGAAGGTTGGCGCCCGGTCCGCGCGCGGTGGCCAGCACGGTACCCGTTCCATCCGCCAGCAGGCAGACAGTCTTGGTCCCGCCGGCGTCAATGCCCAGGACGTGAAGGGGTTCTCGTCGAACTGGACGGGGGACGTCGGGCATGCGCGCGAGACGACCGAAGCTCGCAGCATAGGGACCGACATCGGGTCTGTCAACTCACGTTGGGATCGAAGGTTCCAGAGTTCCAGAGGTGTACTGCGCGTTGACACACGATCGCGCGGCGGGTACATTGCCGTGATCAATGTACCAACGATCTCCCCGCTTCATGCGCCCGCGGTCCGTCGTGGGCGCGTCGCTTTCCCTGACCACCCTTGCGATCGTCACTTTCGCCCTGTGTGCGACCATGCGTCCGGCTGCCGCGCCTCAGGCGGAGGTTCGGGCTCTATGGGTGACTCGCTCGAGCCTCACGTCTCCGGTACAGATTGCGGGGATGGTGCAGTCCGCCTCAGCAAGCGGCTTCAACACGCTGCTCGTTCAGGTCCGGGGGCGTGGCGATGCGTATTACGCGAGCCGCGTCGAGCCCAGAGCCGAGGCGCTGGTCAGCCAACCGCAGTCCTTCGATCCGCTGGCGACGACCATCGCGGCGGCGCACGAGGCCGGACTCCGGGTGCACGCGTGGGTGAACGTGGATCTCGTGTCGAGCGCGACCGAGCTGCCCACGTCGCGCGATCACATCGTCTACACGCATCCGGACTGGCTGATGGTTCCCAGGAGCCTGGCGTTCGAGCTGGCGCGGATCGATCCAAAGAGTCCCGAATACCTCGGCCGTCTCGCGCGATGGACGCGCTCGATGTCCGATCAGATCGAAGGCGTCTACGCATCGCCCATCCATCCGGCGGCCGTCGATCATCTGATCGCGGTCGTCGACGATCTCGTGTCTCGGTACGCGCTCGATGGCATTCACCTGGACTACGTGCGGTATCCGTCTGCGGACTTCGATTACAGTCGCGGCTCGCTGGTCGCGTTCAGACAGGCGCTCGATCCGGACATGACGCCCGCCGAGCGGGCACGGTTTGGATATCGTGATGCCACCGAACTGGTCGGACTCACGGATGTGTTCCCGCAGCGGTGGGCCGAGTTCCGGCGATCGCGTCTGAATACGCTGGTCATGCGGCTTCGGACGCTCGCAAAAGCACGACGGCCCGGCCTCACGCTCAGCGCAGCGGTGTATCCGGATCCATCGGAAGCGGTGACGGGACGGTTGCAGGACTGGCGCATGTGGCTCGACCACCAGTTGATCGACGTGGTCTGTCCGATGGCCTATACGCCGGACGCGGCCGTATTCGCCACGCAGATTGCGTCGGTGCGGCAATTGGCGATTGGACTCCCGGTGTGGGCCGGGATTGGCGCGTACCGCCTGTCCTCCACTCAGACCATCGAAAACATCGAAACGGCCCGTCGTCTTGGCGCCGACGGGATCGTGCTCTTTTCCTACGACAGCATCACGCGCGCGCCGTACGGAACAGACTATCTGTCGTCGGTCGGCCGCGCGGCCTTCACCTCGGCCCGCTGAGCGGCCCCGGGCGATTCGCCCATGCCCTTCCTCGATTGGCTCGTCATCGCCGCCTACATGGTCGGCACCGTCGCGTTCGGCGCCTGGATTTCACGCAATCAGACTGACGTCCGCGAGTATTTCGTCAGCGGCCGGACTGTGCCGTGGTGGGCCGTCACCGGATCGATCGTGGCGACCGAGACGAGCACCGTCACGTTCATCAGCGTGCCCGGCTATGCGTTCGGCGGCGACTTCACGTTCCTCCAGCTTGCGGCCGGCTATCTGATCGGCCGCATCGTCATCAGCGTCCTCTTCATTCCAGCCTATTTCCGAGGTGAGCTGCTGACGGTGTACCAGCTGCTCGGCTCGCGGTTTGGCGGCAGGATGAAACGGTTCGCGTCCGCGTTGTTCCTCGTGACGCGATCGCTTTCGGATGGATTCCGGCTCTTCGCGACTGGACTGGTGCTCGCGGCCCTCATCAGCGGCGTGCCGTCGCAGTCCGTGCTGATCGTGTCGGTGCTCGTGATGGGAGTGGCAACCATCGCCTATACCTATCTCGGCGGAATGACCGCCGTGATCTGGACCGATGTGGTGCAGCTCGTCATCTATCTGGTCGGAGCCGTCGCAGCAGCCATCGTGCTCGTCCATGCCATCCCGGGAGGATGGTCTGAAGTGGTTGCAACCGCGAGCGCCGCCGGCAAGTTCCGCGTGCTTGATTGGACGTGGAGCCTGACGAAGGGCTACACGTTCTGGGCCGGCATCATTGGAGGTGCATTTCTCACGACGGCGACGCATGGCACCGACCAGCTGATGGTGCAGCGCTATCTGTGCAGCCGGTCGGCGAACGAAGCTCGCGTGAGTCTGCTGACAAGCGGCGTGGTGGTTTTCGTGCAGTTCGTACTGTTCCTGACGATCGGCACGATGCTCTACGTTTTCTATCTGCACGCCCCAGGCGAACTGTCGTCGATCACGGTCGCGGGGCGCGTGCAGACTGACCGCGTGTTTCCGTTGTTCATCGTGTCGCACCTTCCTCCAGGTCTCTCGGGACTGGTTGTCGCCGCGATCTTCGCGGCGGCCATGTCGACCTTGTCGTCGTCCCTCAATTCATCAGCAGCCGCGGCCTATGGAGATTTCTATCTGCCCTTGCGAGGCGGGACCGGCGGAACGTCGGACCTGGCGGTGTCACGAACGCTCACCGCCGTCTGGGGTGTCGTGCAGATCGTGGTGGCCCTCGTGGCGATCTCGTTCTCCAAACGGGTCGTGGACGAAGTGCTCGGTATCGCGTCGTTCACAAATGGCGTGATCCTCGGCATCTTCCTCCTCGGCACACTGACGCGCGTCGGACAGCGCGCCGCGTTCGCCGGTGCGCTGACCGGCGCGGCCGTGATGCTGGCCGTCAAGCTGGGGACGGCCGTCTCGTGGCAGTGGTACGTGCTCATCGGATCGGTCGCGACATTCGCAGTCGGCGCAGTCGCGGGACGAGTACTCCGCGAGACCCAGGCCGTGGATCCGCGATGAGTCTCGAGCGCCGCTTCGATCGAGTGGCGGCGATCATCCAGGAAGCGCACGAGCGCCAGCTGTTCCCCGCCGCGGTGATCGAGGTGGGCACGTCGGACGATGTGTTGTGGCGTTCCTCGACCGGGCGCCTGACCTATGATGAGAGTGCGCCGCCGGTCACTGAGCAGACCGTGTTCGATCTCGCGTCACTGACCAAACCGGTCGTCACCGCATCGGTCGCGATGCGCCTCGAAGACGCGGGGCGGCTGCGCCTGTCGGATCGTGTCACTCGCTGGCTGCCGCATTGGACGGGACGCGATCGATCGCTCGTGACGCTTCGCGATCTGCTCGAGCACGCGGCCGGGCTCTCGGCGTGGCTGCCGATCTACCGCGAAGCGCACCTGCGGGCGGAATTCGAGCCGGCCATCGCCCGCGCGCCCCTCGAGTATGCGCCCTGGACGCAATCGATCTACTCGGATCTGGGCTTCATGCTGCTTGCGTTCGCGCTCGAGAGTGCCGGTGATGCACCGCTCGACGAACAGATCGTGCCCGTGCTGCAGGAATCGGAGCTCTGTTTCAATCCGCCTGCAGACTGGCGACCGCGCACTGCACCCACCGAAATGGATGCCTTTCGCGGCCGGCTGCTCGTCGGCGAAGTCCACGACGAGAATGCCTGGGCGCTCGGCGGGGTGGCAGGTCACGCGGGACTGTTCGGTACGGCACCAGCGCTCGGCGCGTTTGCACGACTCGTCCTGCGAACGCTGCAGCGCGACACGAACCTGGCTCGCCGCGAAACGCTCGCGCGCTTCGTCACACGGTCGACCGTGCCCCGCAGTTCGCGCGCACTTGGCTGGGACACGATGCTGCCGACATCGTCGTGCGGGAGCCGCATGTCACGACGCGCGTTCGGCCACACTGGCTTCACGGGCACGTCGCTCTGGATCGATCCCGAGCCTGGCATCTACGTGGTCTTCCTGACCAATCGTGTGCATCCGTCTCGCGACCGGGAAGGCTTCGCTGCGACCCGTCCGGCCGTGCACGATGCGGCCATGGAGGCCGTCGGCTGAATCGCTGCCCGTACAACCGACTTTCCACGGGCGATGGCAGTCCTAACGGGAGCTACTGAGAGTCTGGGGGTGGCGGCTCGGGCATGGGCTCCGGAGCGGGCGGCGGCGGTTGCGATGGCGCGGGTGTCGGGGACGGCGACGGTGTCGTGCCGGGGCGTGAACTGCTGCCGGAACCCGTTGGCGAGCCGCCGGGATTCTGTCCTGGCATCATGCCGGGCTGCGCCGCGGGTCCCGCGGCCGTCGACTTCGTGCCGTATGGGGTGTAGACGAACTCCCACTGATCGTAGTGGTCGCGCCCGTTCAGCACGCGAATCGATTTGGCTTTGCTGGTGCTGCGCACACCGCCGATCAGCTGTCCATTGGCGCCGGGCACCTGCTGCGAGCCAGGCGACTGCAACCCGCCGGGTGATTGCGACATTCCGGGCTGTTGCTGCGGCGCCATACCCGGCGGCTGCGCCACGCCAGGCGGCATGTTGACGCCTCCGAGGGCAACGGGCTTGAGCGCGAAATCCTTGCCGGTGATCGGATCTTTGTACTGGCGGCGGAGAAACCGCTGCTCGACCAGCATGTTGAGATTGGGAGCGCCGGGAGCCGACGTCTTCCGGCGGAAGAGTTGAATGGCCCGGTCGTACTGCTGCCCGCGCCAGACCAGCTCCTCTTCTTTCTCGCGTTGCGAGGCCTGCTTCCAGACCGGCATCGCGATGGTCATGAAGAGGGCCATGAGAGCCATGGCGACGAGCAGGGCCGCCATGGCGTAACCGGCGTCGTTCCTGATCTGTTGCGTGTTGCGCATGGGACCGATTATTCTTAGTAAAGCGATGATATCACGCCGTTTGCAGCGATTCTCTGCCGCCCGGGGCGTCCTCCCGGTTGCGGCTTTGCTCGCCACTGCCCTGCTTGCGACGGCGTGTGACAAGGTACCGCTCACGGCACCGACTGACACGACCATCACGCTCTTCAACACCGGAACGTCGGTACCTCTCAACGGCAGCATCGACATCGTTGCGAGCGTCATCGAGTCTGCCGGCACTCCCGTTCAGAACGGAACGGTCGTCACCTTTACGACGACGCTCGGGCATGTGGAGCCGGCGGAGGCGCGGACCAACGCGGGCAAGGTGACCGTGAAGCTCGTGAGCGACGGCAAGTCCGGCACCGCCACGGTCAAGGCTTTTTCAGGTTCCGCGGCAAGCGAAGGACTCGACGTCCCGATGGGGGCAGCCGCGGCCACCAAGCTGACGCTTCGCGCCGAACCAAGCTCTTTGGGCGCCGGGGGCGGCACGACGCAAGTCACGGCGACGGTGCGGGACGCGAGCAGCAACGTTGTCTCGGGTGTACCTGTCACATTCACGACGGACGCTGGACAATTCAGCGCGTCGAGCGTGCTGACCAACGGCAACGGCGAAGCCTCCACCACGCTCAGCACGGCGCAGACCGCGCAAGTGACCGCAACCGTTGGCGAGGCATCAGAGAGCCTGACGATCAATGTGACCGCGGCGCCCACGATCGCCGTCACTGCGTCGCCCGAGTCGCCGACGACCGGCCAGCCCGTCACGTTTTCCGTCACGGTCACACCGGCGACGGATGGCTTGCCGATCAAGTCGGTCACCATCGACTACGGTGACGGCTCCAGCAGAAACCTTGGTTCGGGGAATACGTCCGCATCGCACGTCTACACCAGCTCGGGCACGTTCAACGTGACGACCACCGTGACGGACAGCGCGAATCAGACCACGTCGCAGGTACTCGTGATCGTGGTTGGCGACGCTCCCTCCATTCCTGTGACCGTGACAGCGAGTCCCGCGACAGGCGCAATCCACGACATCATCACGTTTACCGCGGTTGCGACTGCAGGATCGGGCGCGTCGATCGAGGAATACAAGTGGGACTTCGGCGATGGGCAGACGGCCACCACGACCGGGCCGAGCGCATCGCACGCCTACAACCGCGTGGCTACCTACACCGTTCTCGTCAGTGTCTCAGCGACCGACGGCTCGGACGGCGTCGGTCAGACGGTCGTCAAGATCGAGTAGGAATCACACGTCGGATTCGAACTC
>Ga0207669_10001353_pt1 | contig 10436 bp, 8 predicted proteins | sample KBSM33metaG_FD_184329 | JGI IMG/M metagenome (GOLD analysis project Ga0207669, IMG submission 184329) | Miscanthus rhizosphere microbial communities from Kellogg Biological Station, Michigan, USA - KBS M3-3 metaG (SPAdes) (version 2) | ecosystem: Host-associated > Plants > Roots > Rhizosphere >...
TCCCACAGCACGTCAAGTCCACCACCAAGGCCCAGCAGGGGCTCTACGAGTACGACGCGGTCTCGCGGCTTCGCGATTCGCAACTGGGCGACGGGCGTGTCGCGGATATCGCGAACTACATCAAGCCCGGCGTGCTGTGGGAAGCGTTCGAGAACGACGAGCCGGCGGTCGTCCTGATCGACGAGATCGACAAGGCGGACATCGAATTCCCGAACGACCTCTTGCGCGAGCTCGACCGGATGGAGTTCTACGTGTACGAGACGCATCGCCTGGTGCAGGCGACGCATCGGCCGCTCGTGATCATCACCTCGAACAACGAAAAAGAGCTGCCCGATGCATTCCTGCGGCGCTGCTTCTTCCATTACATCCGCTTCCCGGACAAGGAGACGATGACTGCGATCGTCGACGTGCACTTCCCGGGACTCAAGAAGGCATTGCTGCAGGAGGCGCTCGAAGTCTTCTTCAACCTGCGCGAAGTCCCCGGCCTCAAGAAGAAGCCCTCGACCTCCGAGCTCCTCGACTGGCTCAAGCTGCTGCTGGCCGAGGACATTCCGCTTGAAGCGCTGCGAAGCGCCGACCGCAAGGCGTTCGTTCCGCCGCTCCACGGCGCGCTGCTCAAGAACGAGCAGGATGTCCATCTGTTCGAGCGCGTCGTCTTCATGGCGCGCGCCGGGCGCTGAGGCCCCGCGGACGCCGGCCCACGCCCATGCGCTTCATCGAGCCCGTCCTGCTTCGCGGCGAGCACGCGACGCTCGAGCCGCTTGCGCGCGAGGACAGGGCGGCGATCGAGGCCGCTGCCGCCGACGGGGCGCTGTGGGAGCTTTGGTATACCTCGGTTCCCGCGCCCGACCGCACGTCGACGTGGTTAGACGCGGCGCTCGACATGCGCGAGCGCCTGGGCGCGATGCCGTTCGCGGTGCGTGCGAACGCGAGCGGCGAAGTCGTGGGATCGACCCGCTATTTCAACGTCGATGCCGCCAACCGCCGCCTGGAAATAGGGCACACCTGGTATGCCCGAAGCGCGCAGCGCACTGCGATCAACACGGAGTGCAAGCTCATGCTGCTCACGCACGCCTTCGAGAAGCTCGGCTGCATCGCGGTCGAGTTTCGCACGCACTGGTTCAACTTCCGCTCCCGCGAGGCGATTTTGCGGCTGGGCGCAAAGCAGGACGGCGTCCTGCGCAACCACCAGCTGATGCCCGACGGGAGCCGGCGCGACACGGTTGTGTTCAGCATCGTCGACGGCGACTGGCCCGCGGTGCGGCGTCATCTGCAATTCCAGCTGGCGCGGCCACGGAGCACTGCCGCATGAGATTTTCCGCTCAGCTCATGCTTTGGGGATCGGCGATATTCTCGCTGGTATGTCTTTACATCGCGTGGACGGGATTCTCGTCCCTCGATGGCCTGACCGATCCGCAGGTGCAATCGGATTCCCGCGGCTTTGCGTGGTTCTGGCTATTTCTCGCGGCGATCGGCATCGCAAGCGCCGCGGCGTCGTGGTGGATGATTCGCAACAACCCGGAAAATTAGGCTAACGCCGAGCGAATTTGCGGCGTTGTGCTCAGGCTAAGCGCAGGCGCGATTCGACATCGCTCCGTCCAGGCAATGCCGTGCGGCCGCCTGCGCGCCTGCATTTCTCCGCTGCCGCGGCGGCCGCGAATCGGAGCGCGACGTCGATCGCGCTGCCCTCAGCCAGCGCGAGCGTGAATGCGCCGTGGAAGACATCGCCCGCTCCGAGTGTCTCGACGGCCGCAACGGCGAACGCCGGCACGTGCGCAATGCCGCGGAGCGTTGCGCCGACAACGCCGCGCTCGCCCAGTGTGACTGCCGCAAGCGCGCATCGACCCGTTACCAAGGATTGGAGCGACGCGTGGATGTGCCGTGCATCGGCAGAGGTCCCGGACCAGCGCGCGAACCCGGGTTCCGAGAAGATCACATGGGTCGCCTGCGGCACCAGTTCGGCGAGGATGTCCGGCGCGGCGACATCGGCGTCGAGCACCGCGGGCAGCCTCGCTTCCGCGGCTGCGCTGAACGCTGCGCTCGAACCGGCGGGCCAGCGGACGTCGCACAGCAATGCGGACGCGGCGCGGAGAAGCGGCGCGAAATCCGGAGAATCCGCTTCGAGCGCGGTCCCGCGATGGTTGACGATCAGCCGCTCGCCGCCATTCTCAACGATGATGCTGGAAACCGAGGTCGTCGCGCCTGCGGTTCGCACCAGCGCGCCGATGTCGACGCCGCGATCCCGAAGTCCGGCGGCCACCAGATCGCCGAACACATCGTCGCCGATCGGACCGACGAAGCGCGCGGCGCCGCCCAGCGATGCGATGGCACAGGCTGCGTTGGCGGCCATGCCGCCACCGGAGAGCGCAAGACTCGTCGCCGGCACCTTGATGGGCCGCGTGGGAATCGCGTCGACGCGATAGATCAGATCGAGCGCGGCATGGCCGACGCATGTGATGATCGGAGGTTGCGACATCGGCTGGGCGCTGGTCGAGCGCCATCTTGCAACAGAATGGCTGGGCGCGGGAAGTGAATCCCGTGGCAAGGCAATTGGCGCGGCCCGCGCTATGATGCGGAGACGAATGCCCGCATGTCCATGCTCGTCGATTTCTTCCTTCATCTCAAGTCGTTCAAGCTGCCGGTCTCGACCCGCGAGTTCCTCACGCTCGTCGAGGCGCTCGATCGGCGCGTGGTGTCCCTTTCGATCGATGACTTCCACGCGCTGTCGCGCATGTGCCTCGTCAAGGACGAGCAGCACTTCGACCGCTTCGATCTCGCGTTTGGCGCGTACTTCAAGGGTGTCGAAGCGATTTTCGACGTTCGTGCCGAAATTCCCGAGGAATGGCTGCGCAAGGAATTCCTCCGCAACTTGACCGAGGAGGACCGCAGGCTGGTCGAGGCGATGGGTGGTCTCGACAAGCTGCTGGAGACGTTTCGCCAGCGGCTGGAGGAGCAGCAGCGACGCCATGCCGGCGGCAAGAAATGGATCGGAACCGGCGGCACCAGCCCCTTCGGCGCTTACGGGTACAACCCTGAAGGCATCCGCGTCGGTCAGGACGCGGGTGGTGCACGCAGCGCGGTCAAGGTGTGGGACGAGAGGACGTTCCGCAATCTCGACGGCGACGTCGAGCTCAACACGCGCAACATCAAGGTCGCGCTCCGCCGGCTGCGGCGCTTCGCGCGCGAAGGCGTGCCCGAGGAGCTCGATCTCGACGGCACGATCGAAGGCACCGCGCGTAACGCCGGCTGGCTCGATCTCAAGATGCAGCCGGAGCGCCGCAACCGGGTCAAGGTGCTGCTCTTTCTCGACGTCGGCGGGTCGATGGATCCGCACGTGCGCGTCTGCGAGGAATTGTTCTCCGCGGCAAAATCGGAGTTCCGTCACCTCGAGTATTTTTATTTCCACAACTGTGTCTACGACCACGTCTGGCGCGACAACGCGCGCCGACGCAACGAGCGCGTCGGCACGCTCGAGCTGATTCGCACGTTCGGGCCCGACTGGCGCGTAATTCTCGTCGGCGACGCGGCGATGAGCCCGTACGAGCTCACCCAGGCCGGCGGCAGCGTCGAGTACATGAACGACGAGTCGGGCCTGACCTGGCTCAAGCGCCTGTTCGATCATTTTCGCAAGGTCATCTGGTGGAATCCGGAACCCGCGCGAGGCTGGGAGTACACGCGCTCGACCCAGATCGTCCTCGAGGCGCTGGGCCCGCGCATGTTTCCGCTCACGCTGGGCGGCATCGGTCAGGGCATCGACAAGCTCCGCGTTTGAGCGTCGCGCCCCTTGCACGGAAACGATCGATCGATGGCGACGGACGACACGCATTGGCAGATGGATGTCGTCGCGGCGCTGGGCGCTGCCGGCAATGCGCGCTGGCGCCGCATGAGTGCGAGCGGGTGGAGCGAAGCGTGGGCGCTCGAAGTGCGCGCGATGCGATGGTTCGTGAAGGTCATGCGCGCACGTTTTCGTTCGATGGCAAACGCGGAAACGGACGGGCTCGCGGCGCTCGCGGCCACGGCATCCGTGCGCGTACCGGGCGTGCGCCTTCGCCTGGCGTGCAGCGACGTTGCGGTGGTCGCGTTCGAGTGGCTCGAAATGCGGCCGCTGAAAGATGCGGCCGCGCTCGGCCGTGCCGTTGCCGCGCTCCACCGACAACCCATTGCGCGCGGCCCGGACCCGGGCAAGTTCGGCTGGATGCACGACAACTGGATCGGCGGCACGCCGCAGAAGAATGCGTGGTCGAACGACTGGGCGAAGTTCTTTCGCGATCGCAGGCTCGCACCGCAGTTCGCACGCGCCGTGCGCGACGGTCGCGGCGCGGCGCTCTCGCGGATGGCCGATCGTGTGCTGGGCGCGGTACCCGCGCTCCTCCGGGGCCACGATCCCACGCCCTCGCTGCTGCACGGGGACCTGTGGTCGGGCAACGTCGCGGAGCTCGCGAGCGGCGAGCCCGCAATCTTCGATCCGGCGGTTTACGTGGGCGACCGCGAAGCGGACATCGCGATGACCGAGCTGTTCGGCGGATTCGACGCGGCGTTCTACGGAGCCTACGACGAGGCGTTGCCCCGCGCGCCGGGTTACGAGGTGCGCCGCGAGCTGTACAACCTCTATCACCTGCTGAACCACCTCAACCTGTTCGGGGCTGGCTATCGCGCACGCGTCGATGCGACGGTCGCGCGGTTGCTCGCGGAGGTGGGGTAAAAGGAGCAACTCCCGGAAGAGGGGATGCGGGACTCTACGACACTCGATTCCCGCTTTTCGCGGGAACGACAAGCGAGGCACCGTTCAACGCAGTGACAAACTCAATCGTCGTCCCCGCGAACGCAGTTACCCAGCGACGAACGACGTCAGCGCACGATCGCGGTCGCCAGTGCGTCGGCGACCGTTTCGAGCCAAACGATCTCGAGCTGATTGCGCGCGTCTTCGGGAATCTCGTCCAGCACGCGCTGGTTGCGCGCGGGCAGCATCACCGTCTTGATGCCCGCGCGCAGCGCGGCCAGCACCTTCTCCTTGATCCCGCCCACCGGCAGCACGAGCCCGCGCAGGCTGATCTCGCCTGTCATCGCGAGATCGCTGCGGACGGGACGATTGGTGGCGAGCGAGGCGAGCGCCACGAACATCGCGACGCCAGCGCTCGGCCCGTCCTTTGGAATCGCTCCCGCCGGCACGTGCACGTGGATGTCGCTCTTTTCGAAGATTTCGGGCGCAATGTCGAGCTCGCCCGCGCGCGCTTTCACGAGCGTCAACGCAGTCTGCGCGCTCTCCTTCATCACGTCGCCGAGCTGACCGGTCAGGATCAGCCGGCCGGAGCCCGGCGTGCGGCTCGCTTCGATGAACAGCACGTCGCCGCCAACCGGCGTCCACGCAAGGCCCGTGGCGACCCCCGGAAGGCTCGTGCGCATCGCGACCTCGCTTTCGAAGCGCCGGGAACCGAGGATCTTCGGCAGGTCGGCCGCGTCGATCGTGACCTGCGTTGCGGTTCCTTCCGCGATCTGCATCGCCGCGTGGCGAAACACGTTGCCGATCTCGCGCTCGAGGTTGCGCACGCCCGCCTCGCGCGTGTAGTCGGCGATGATCGCGTGGATCGCGGCATCCGTGATCTCGCATTGCTCGGGCTTCAGTCCGTTCGAGTCGAGCTGGCGCTTGATCAGGTAGCGGCGCGCGATCTGCGCCTTCTCGGCCTCGGTATAGCCGGGAAGCTCGATCACTTCCATGCGATCGCGGAGCGGTCCCGAGATCGAGTCGAGCATGTTGGCGGTCGCGATGAACATCACCTTCGACAGGTCGAACGGCACGCCCAGGTAGTTGTCCCTGAACGTCCCGTTCTGCTCGGGATCGAGCACTTCGAGCATCGCGGACGACGGATCGCCGTGCACGCCGCGGCCAAGCTTGTCGATCTCGTCCAGCATCATCACGCAGTTGCGCGCACCCGCGCGCCGCATCGCCTGGATGATGTTCCCGGGCAGGGCGCCGATGTACGTGCGGCGATGGCCGCGGATCTCGGCTTCGTCGTGAATGCCGCCCAGGCTCACGCGCACGAACTTGCGCCCGGTGGCCTTGGCGATGCTCTGGCCGAGCGACGTCTTGCCGACCCCCGGCGGGCCGACGAAGCACAGGATCGGGCTCTTGCCGTCCGGATTGAGCTTGCGCACCGCGAGGTGCTCGAGGATCCGCCGCTTGATCTTGTCGAGGCCGAAATGGTCCTCGTTCAGGATCGTGCGGGCCCGCGCGATGTCGATCTCGTCGGGCGTCATGGCCGACCACGGCAGCTCGGTCAGCCAGTCGAGGTACGTGCGGAGCATCGAATACTCGGCGGCGCCCTCGGGCATCCGCTCGAGGCGCTTCAGCTCCTTTTTCGCGTGCAGCAGGGCTTCCTCGGGCATGCCGGCCTTCTCGATGGCCGCGGCGATTTCGGCGGCCTCGCCTGCGCCGCCTTCGCCCTCGCCGAGTTGCTGCTGGATCGTCTTCAGCTGCTCGCGGAGCAGCATTTCACGCTGCGACTTCCCGAGCCGCTCCTCGGTCTGGTTGCTGATCTCGCGCGACAGGCGCAGCACCTCGAGGCGCCCGATCATGTGCGCGAGCACCTTGTCCAGGCGCCGCTCGGCGTCGAACGTCTGCAGGATGCTTTGCTTTTCTTCCGGCTTGATGTCCATCAGGCCGGCGATGAAATCGGCCAGCGCGCCCGGTTGCGCGATGCCCTGCACCGCCCCCGCGAGCTCGGCCGGGGCCTGTGGAATGAGCGCGAGGATCTCGGCGGCGCGCTCCTTCACCTCGATCATCCGCGCTTCGATCTCGGGCGTCACCGTCACGTTTTCCTCGAGCAATTCGACCTGGGCGACCGGGTAGGGATAGCCCTCGAGGAAAGAAACCACGCGGAAGCGCTGCTGACCCTGGCACACCGCGTGATGCGTGCCGTCGGGCGCCGTGACGTAGCGAAGGATCGCCGCGGCCGTGCCGACCGAATGCAGATCGCCGGCGCCTGGCGCGTCGACGCTGGGATCGCGCTGGAGCAGGACGCCGACGCGCCGCTTCTGGCGCATCGCTTCCTGCGCCGCCGCCATCGAGCTCTCGCGGCCGATGGTGAGCGGCGACACGAGACCCGGAAAGAGGACGAGATTGCGCGTCGGCAGCAGGATGAGCGCGTCGTCGGGCAGGTCGTGGACTGCCCCGGAAGTCGGCGCGTGCGCCTCCTCCGTCCTGGCTTCGACGACGTCGCTGGAAAGAAGGTCGTTGTTCATATCGGGTTTCGGCTCCGGGATCACAGTTTGCGCAACACCAGGCGCAGGCATCCGTTTTCGAGTTCCTGCCGCTCCACCTCCAGCCGTCCGGCGGGCAGCTCGATGTGCCGCTCGAAGCGGCCATAGGGAATCTCCATCCGCTTGATGCTCGCGCCCGGGACCGCCGGCATGGGCCGATCGCCGATCACGTGGAGCATGTGGCCGTCGGTCACCACCTGCAGCTTGTCCGGCGCGACGCCTGGAAGCGCCACCAGGATGTAGAGCCGCTGCTCCGTGTCCATGATGTCGAGCGGAGGCTCCCAGCAGGCGCCGGCGCTCCGCTGCGAGAGCTGAAAGAACTGTCGCTGGAGCCGGTCGGCCTGCTCCAGCATCTCGAGGGCCTCGGCCCACATCCGGGTCGCGGGATTGCGTGGTCGCATGCGTCGTCCGTCCTTGTTTTCGTGATTCTCCGGCGACTCGCCCAGCCGCCCTGCGATACGGATTGTCCGCCCGGAAACGGGGCCTTGGACGGCGTCTCGGTGAGTCCCCAATGGCAAATGTGGGGATCGTTGCGGCTCGCGCAAGCCAGAGGGCCGCGGGCCCAAAACAAAACGGCCGCGGGTATCTCCCGCGGCCGCGTTGCCTACACGCTGCTGTTGGCAATGATCAGGTGTTGGATTCCCGAGTCATACCCACGCGTAGCTTAGGACAACCGTATCGGCACGTAGATCTGCCGCCCGTCCCGCTCGACCAGCAGCGCTACGCTCTTGCCGGCGCTGTCGACGTGCTTCTTGAGCTCGGCGATCGTGCTGATCTTCGTGTTGCCGACGCCCACGATCACGTCGCCCGGCTGGATGCCGGCCTTCGCCGCCGGACCCGAGGCGTCCTCGACGACGAGACCGTCGTGCCCGACTTCCTTCTTCTCGTCCGGCGTCAGGGGCCGGAGCGCGAGGCCGAGCTTGCCCTTGTCCTCGGGCGAGGCCGTGGCCTTGGCGACCTTCGCCTCGTCGAGCGTGCCGACGGTTGCGTTGATCGTCATCGGCTTGCCGTCGCGCCACACTTCGAGTGCGATCTTCGAGCCCGGCGCCGAGTTGCCGACCCTGCTCGTGACGTCGGTACTGTCGCTGACCGCGACGCCGTCGATCTTGCGGATCACGTCGCCGCTCTTGAAGCCGGCCTTCTCCGCAGGGCTGTCCTTTTCGACGGTGCCGACCAGCGCACCTTCGGAATCCGGCAGGCCAAAGCTCTGGGCGAGCGACTGGTCGAGCGGCTGGATGCCGATGCCCAGGCGTCCATGGCTCACCTTGCCGGTCGTCTTGAGCTGGTCGGCCACCTTGGCCGCCACGTCCGCGGGAATCGCGAACGAAAGGCCCATGTAACCGCCCGAACGGCTATAGATCTGCGAATTGACGCCCACCACCTGGCCGGCGGAGTTCAAGAGCGGTCCGCCCGAGTTGCCGGGGTTGACCGCGACGTCGGTCTGGATGAACGGCGTCATCTGGCCACCGGGAAGCGCGCGATGCACGCCGCTCACGATGCCTGCCGACACACTGTTCTCGAATCCGAACGGCGATCCGATCGCAATCACCCATTCGCCGCGCCGGACGTTCGGCGGTGCCGACAGGTCGAGTGCGGGCAGGTTCTTCGCGTCGATCTTGATGAGCGCGATGTCGGTGCGCTTGTCGGCGCCGATGACCTTCGCGGTGAACTCGCGCCGGTCGGTCAGCTTGACCGTGACTTCGCTGGCGCCATCGACGACATGCGCGTTGGTTATGATGTAACCGTCCGGGCTCACCAGAAATCCGGAGCCGAGGCCCGACGAAGGCGTTTCACGCGGCATCTGCGGCATGCGGCCGTTGGGCATGCCGAAGCGCTTCAGGAATTCGCCCAGCGGGTTGTCGCCGTCCATGTCGTCAGGATCCATCGAGGCCGCACGGGCCTTGCCGGTGACGCTGATGTTGACGACGGACGCACCTGCCGCATCGACGAGCGCGGTGAAGTCGGGAAGACGGGCTGCCGCGGTCGCGGACACCGCGGGTGCGGTAACCGGCGGCGGCGTGACGGCGGCGCGCGCGTCGGCAAACGGCGCACCCTCGAGATGGGTGTAGCCGGTGGCCAGAGCGGCGCCGATGCCCGCAGCGGCCAGCGCGTAACTGATCTTGGAAAGTTGCATCGTGCCACTCCTCGGTAAGGATGACGCCCGAAAGCTCGGGCAGGCACGTTGCAATATAAGGATGGTCGCTTAACGGACGCTTAAGCGGCGACAGTCCCCATGCCGGCGAGCGGAAAGCGCACCGTGACCACGAGCCCGCTGTCGCCCGCGCCGGAGGAGAGCGCGATCGTTGCGCCATGGGCATCGGCGATTCGTTTCACGATGGACAGGCCGAGCCCGCTGCCCGGCTCGCGGTTGGCGGCGCCCCGGAAAAAACGGTCGAACACGCGGTCCCGCTCGTCTGCCGGAATGCCTGGACCGGTGTCGGCGACGGTCAGGACGGCGGACCCCTGATCGTCGTCGATGGCGACGTCGATGCGGCCCCCAGGGGGGGTGTAGCGCAGCGCATTGTCCAGCAGGTTGGACAAAAGGATGGCGAGGCTCGCCGGGTCGCCCTGCACCCGCGCAGGCGCTTCGCGCGCGAGCCCCAGGTCGATCTGCTTCTCGGCGGCGAGCGCGCCGCGCGCCACGATCGCGTCCCGGGCAATGGCGCCGAGATCGCAGTCGGCGGCATGGACAGCCATCGACTCGGGCTCGATCCGGGCCAGGGTCAGGAGCTGATCGACGAGATGCGCCGCGCGCGCGACGCCGGCATCGAGATCGTCGTAGGCGGCGCGCCGAGCCGGCTCGTTGTCGGCGCGACGCGCGACGTCGAGCTGCAGCTTGAGCGCCGCGAGCGGGGTGCGGAGCTCATGCGCCGCGTCGGCGGTGAACCGGCGCTGCGCGGCGAGCGCGGCGTCCAGCCGTGACAGGAGCGCGTTCAGGCTGCCGGCGAGCGGCTGCAGCTCGTGCGGCAGGTCGCGCTCGGCGAGCGGGGCCAGCGCATCGGGCCGGCGCTTGCCGACCGCGCGCGACATCGCATAGAGCGGCCCCAGCCCGCGGCCGACGGCGAACCAGATCATCATGCCGAGGAGCGGAATCAGCCCCGCGAACGGCAGCAGCGTACGGAGCGCCGTCTTGGTCGCGATTGCTTCGCGCTCGTCCTCCGCCTGCGCCACTTGCAGGG
>Ga0207669_10001355_pt1 | contig 10422 bp, 5 predicted proteins | sample KBSM33metaG_FD_184329 | JGI IMG/M metagenome (GOLD analysis project Ga0207669, IMG submission 184329) | Miscanthus rhizosphere microbial communities from Kellogg Biological Station, Michigan, USA - KBS M3-3 metaG (SPAdes) (version 2) | ecosystem: Host-associated > Plants > Roots > Rhizosphere >...
TGCGCGCCATAGGACAGGCCGACCGAGGCCGAGGCGCGGCTGACTTCCTCACAGGCAATGACATGCTCGAGATAACCGAGCCCGAGACCGCCATATTCCTCTTCGACCGTGATGCCGTGCAGGCCGAGTTCGCCCATCTGCGGCCACAGCTCGACCGGAAACCAGTCCTCGGCATCGATCTTCGCGGCCAAGGGTGCGATCCGCTCGCTCGCGAACCGCCGCGTCGTATCGCGGATCATGTCGGCGGTTTCGCCGAGCGCGAAGTCGAGCGTGGCGTCCATTGTCATCTCCCGCGGGACGGTTTCGTCTGTTACGACCTGCCCTAGACGAGCAAATTAGGGGTGCCAATGCCAAGTCTTCTCCGCCGCAAGACCATCACCGAAGCGCCGCCCGAGCATCAGCTCGCGCGGACGCTGAGCTGGCCGCATCTGGTCGCGTTGGGCGTCGGCGCGATCGTCGGCACCGGTATCCTGACCTTGATCGGGGTGGGCGCCGATCGTGCCGGACCCGCAGTGCTGTTGAGCTTCGTCGTCGCAGGCGCGATCTGCGCGGCGGCGGCGCTCTGTTATGCCGAAATGGCGACGATGATCCCGGCGTCGGGGAGTGCGTACACCTATAGCTATGCGACGCTGGGCGAGGTGATCGCCTGGGTGGTCGGCTGGTCGCTGATCCTCGAATATTCGTTGGTCGTCGCGACGGTCGCGGTGGGCTGGTCGGGTTATGCGGTCGGGTTTCTGAAGGGGCTCGGGATCATCCTGCCGGACTACCTGACCCACGGACCGACTCTCGGCGGCCAGGTATGCGGGGCGGCCGCGACGGCGACCGCCAGCTTCGGGATCAATCTGCCGGCGATCCTGATCATCGCCGTGGTGGCGGGACTATTGATGCTCGGCACGCGCGAAAGCGCGCGGATCAATTCGGCGTTGGTGCTGCTCAAGATCGTGACGCTGGCGTTGTTCGTGGCGGTCGCCTTGCCGCATTTCGACATGGCCAATCTGCATCCATTCGCGCCGCTCGGTTATGGCAGCACGCCCGGCCAGTGTGGCGTGAAGTTCGGCATGATGGGCGCCGCGGCAATCATCTTCTTCGCCTTCTATGGTTTCGACGCAATCTCGACCGCCGCCGAAGAGACCAAACGCCCCGAACGCGATCTCGCCATCGGCATCGTCGGGTCGATGCTGGCGTGCACAGTGATCTATATGATCGTCGCCGCGGCCGCGGTGGGCGCGCTGCACTTCTCCAAATTCTCGAACAGCCCCGAGCCGCTCGCGCTGATCCTGCGTGAGATCGGGCAGGGGAGCGTCGCGACGGTGGTCGCGGCGGCCGCGGCGATCGCGCTGCCGACGGTGATCCTGGGATTCCTCTACGGTCAGAGCCGGATCTTCCTGGTGATGGCCCGCGACGGCTTCCTGCCGGCAAGTCTCGCCAAGGTGTCGACCCGCGGCACGCCCGCGCGGATCACCGCGGTTACGGCGGTTTTGGTGTCGGTGCTCGCCGCACTCGTCCCGCTCGACGTCATCGCCAGCCTCGCCAATGCGGGGACATTGTGCGCGTTCGTCGCCGTGGCGGTGTGCGTCTTGGTGTCGCGCCGGCGCGATCCGGGGGTGAAGCGGCCGTTCCGCACGCCTCTGGTGTGGCTGGTCGCGCCGATCGCTATCCTGGGCTGCCTCTACCTCTTCACCAGCCTGCAGAGCATCACGCAGATCTCGTTCTTCGTCTGGAACGGGATCGGGCTGGCGATCTATTTCCTCTACGCCCGGCGTCGCGCGTCGATCGCCTGAGTCAGGACCTCAGCGCCCAGCGCACGACCTCGGCGATGCCGCGCGTGCCGGCATGGACGACCGGGCGGCTCAGGCTCGGACGTCGGAGGCCGTGCATGCGGCATGCCCAGTCGGGCAGCAGGTCGATGGCGGCGCGCATCGTCATCGCCTGGAACGGCAGCAGCATCAGGCTCGGTGGGGGCTGGTCGAGCAGGATGTGGAGCACTTCATGGCTGCGCGCATCGGCCTGCAATTCGGGCAGGAAGTCGCGGATGATCGCGTCCGCCTCGGCACGGCTGCGCGGGATCGGATCCGCGCCGAGCAGCTCGGCGATCAGCGCAACCTCGGCATAATAACGATCCTGGTCGGCGACGCTCATCGCGGGTTCGCCGTAGCGGATCCAGCCGGCGAGAAAGCTCGACACTTCGGCGACATGAACCCAGGCAAGCAAATGCGGATCGCTGGCCCGATACGGGGTGCCGTCGGGCAGTATTCCCGACACCGCATCGTGAATGTTGCGGACGCGGGCGATCTGCTCTTGCGCGGACGCACGCGTCTCGAACGTGGTCTGGGCGATGAAGCGTGCCGTGCCTCTCAGCCGCGCATTCATATCGTCGCGAAAGCTCGAATGGTCCCACACGCCCGCCAGCACACGCGGGTGCAGCATCTGCAGCATTAGGGCAGCGATGCCGCCGACCATCATACCGGTGACGTCGATATGGACGCGCCAACTGACCGAATCGGGCGCGAACAACCCACTACCGTCGAACGCGCGCTCGATCGGCCGATTGGCGGGATCGGATAACAAGCCGCGTACCTGGCGTGCGATGGCGGAGCGGAGGCCGATCATGCGCGATGCATAGGCAAAGTCGTTGCCGCAAGCGAGCGGTCGGTAATGCTTGGCGGACCTACCCCCGCGTTGGACGTGCGGATGCGGGAGCCCAGCGGTCGAATGCGGATACCGCCTTGGCGGGTCCGGTATTGAACCAGCTGTACCCGTTGCGCCGCTCCTCGCTCAGTTCGTTGACGTCGTCGTGGATCGTTTTGTCGCGGTCGCCGAAGATCGGCTTGCCGGTGGCGATGTCGTAATAACGCGACCAGAGCGGCCCGGCGCCGTCCTTCGCGATCAGCTTGCGACCGCCGCTACCGGGCTCGTTGCGGGTCCATTCGATGCCGTACAGCGCATGCGCCTTGAGCCAGCCGATGCCATCGCGCACCGCTGCGATGATAGCGGGCGAAGGGTTGGGGCGCCTCATCAGAAACAGCAGCAGGTCGGCGCTTTCGTCGGACGACAAGGCGATCGGCTCGAAGTTCCTGGCACCGGCGGGCGCCAGCGTCAGCGCGTCGTGCTGCTGGCCCCAGATGGTCCGCTTGCCGTCGACCATGACTTGCGTCGCCAGGATGACCTTGATCGCCTTCGCCTCGGCGGCTGCGGCCTGGGCAGCGAGCGGGGCGGGGACGAAGGCATAGTCGTCCCGCCGCACCGCGACGTCGGCCAGCAGCTCGGCGACCTGCGACAGCGCGTCGTCGTTGAAGGTCAGCGCGTCGTGATAGCCGCCCTGCAGCGGATAGACTTGCGGCCAGCCGCCATTGGGGAATTGCGCGTCGAGCAGATAGCGCACGCCTTTCAGGAAAGCGCGGCGATAGGGCTCTCCTGCCGCGCCCGGCGTCTGCGCCTGGACGCGCGCGAGGAAGCGCAACTCGGACGTCGTCGCGTTGTTGTCGATCGTGCCGACATAAGCCCAATTGGGATCGGCGGTCTTGATGTCCTCGCGGGCATTGGCCGGCAAATGCTCGATCGGCACGTAATGCTGGCCGCGCACGCGCGCCGGACCGCTGCGGTCCATGTTCTTGCCCCAGCCGCCGGCAGGAGTCTGGAAGCTGACGATAGTGTCGCCGATGTGTCGTGCCTCGTCAGAAGCATACCAGGCTGCCGGCCGATCCATCGGCATACCGCTGCCGCCGGACCGGCCGGGATGCGGCGCCTCGGGATAGGCCGCATTGCCGCGCTCGGCCGCGAGTGCCGCCTTGTCCGCCGCCATCAGCGCGCGCGATTTGGCGAGATAGGCCGTCCATATCGCCCGTTCTGCGGCGGGCAACGTCGCGATTCTCGCTTCGGTGATCGGCGCCGCGGGAGTCATCGAACCGACCACTCTCGCCTCAACCATCGCCGCCGATCCAAGCGCACCGCCCAGCAACAGTGCCATCGTCCAGCTACGCATATCTGTTCTCCCTCGATTTCGATGTCAGGCGCGCCCGCCGGCGGCGAGCCAGCGGACGGCATTTTCCAGGAACCGGCGCTGCAGCGGTGCCACCATGTCGGGCATGCGATGGACCGCCACGCGCATGCCGGCATGGCGCGCGATCAGCGTCGCTGCGCCATTGCGGCGGTCATGATCGCGGCTGTAGCCTGCAATCACCTCGACATCCTCACCATCGACGATCAGGCCGTTCGATGCCTCGCCCTCGATCTGATGCAGCACACCGGTCGCCAGGTCGGTGGGAATGCCGTCGAACAGGGGATGCGCACGGAGGTAATTCCAATTTCCCATCCATGGCGCGCGGAGGTCGCCGACCTGGCCCTCATAGCTGAACAGGCCGAGCGCCGAGAGCTGACGAGCGACCCCATCGGCCAGTCCGTCCTCGGGCACCAGCGCGAGCAGGGGCGTTCCCGATTTCACCGCATCGAGTACGGCGCCGTCGATCTCGCCCAGAACCAGCTTGGGCTTCTCGCCTTTCTTCGGCTGCGCCTCGAGGCCGGTCTGCTCGCCGATCTGGCGCCGCGCGATCTCGTCGGCCTTGAGGCCTTGTGCGACGATGCCGTCGTAGCGGCCGCCCGGCTTCCAATCCTCGACCGACACGCCGGTGAGGGCTGTCAGCTGCGCGCGGAGGGACTGCGCTACCCCGGCGACCGCGATCCTGATCGGGCGGGCCGGCTTTGCCGCGGGCGCGACGATCCACACGGTACGTTCGAATGTCGCGTTGGGATGCCCCGAATGCGCGAAACGGACGCGATGCGGGCCGGGCACGCCAAAAGCGGGAAGCGCGACCTGCTCGGCGATCAGGTGCCGCATCACATCGGACTCGAATGTTGGAGCGGGATAGGTCGCGACGTCGCGCTCGCTGCCATCGGGCGCGATCACCGACAGGCGGAGCGTTCCCGGCACCTGTTCGCCGCTGTCGTTGAACAGATAGAGGTCGACCTCCGCGCTTTCGCCGATCACATAGGCCAGACGACGCTGCTTCGCGACCGGCCGTATCGGCAAAAGGCTCGCGCGGACAAGCGCCGGATCGGCCTTGAAATAGCGGAGATTGTCGACGATTCCCGAATGGTTCTCGATCGCGGTCGTTTCCCATCCGCTGATGCACGCGATGTCGACTTCGTCGCCGATGCGGATATTTTCGAGATAATTCTGCCAGCTGTCATAGGCCTTGCGACCGATCGACAGGAACAGCCTTTCCGCGGTGGGGAAGGCTTTGCGAAAGCCCCATTTGTCGAGAAACGCCTCGGTCGCGGTCAGGATCGCGCGATGGTCGGCAAGATCGTAGGAACTGCCTCGCTGGGTGATGTCCGCGACCATCTTCGCGTGGTTATCGGCGACCGCGCAGCCTTCCATCTCGCCGAATTCGACGATGAACGGCTTGCCGGTCTGGCGGTGGATATAATCGTCCTTGTCGCGATAGAATTTGTCGTACCATTGGTCGCCCGCGCCCTGGTGATTGTTCCACCAGCCGCCCCATTGCTCCCTGTCCGACCGATAGAAATGGTCGTCATAGGGCAGGTACATTGCCTGCGCCGCGCCGCGCTGGACGAAGCCGTCGTTGAGCACGACGGCGCGGCTGGGGTCAGTGTCGTGAATTGCCTTCAGTGCCGCCTGGACGTCCGGATTGGCAAGGTTGGCGCCGAGCTCGTTCTGCAGCGTGTATTGAACCAGTGAGGGATGCGAGCGGAACGCCTTTGCCATCGCGACGCATTTTTCGACGAGGAAGGCGCGGCTGAAGCGATCTGCGGGCGACAATTGCTCGCCCGGCTTCACGTCACGTCCGATCGCGAAACGGCCGCCGCCCGGCTCCATCACGCGCAGCAAGCCCATTTCGTCCTGAGCGGCAAACACTTCAGGCTTGCCGACATTGCGATGGAAATGGAGGCAGTTGAGCCCCAGCGCCTTGGCCGAGGTGACTTCGCGGCGAGCAAGCTCGGGGGTCGGCCACAGCCCGTTATAGCCCCAATAGCCCCAGGAGATCGCCGAATAAAGCCGCACGCGGCGGCCGTTGAGGCGCAACACCGCGTTGCTGCCGATCCCGTCCGGTGCGAACCAGCGGAAGCCGAAACGGACCTTGCGAATGTCGTCGCCCCAGCCGAACCGCGCGATGTAGAGCGTCGGAGCGTCGAGGCTCCACAATCCGGCATCGGCTGCGCGCAGGGTGAAGATCGCGGTGGCAATCTTGCCGCTAAGCGTCAGCGCATCGAGGCTGGCCGCGGCGGGCAGCGTCGCGCCCCTGGTGTCGAGCAATGCCAGCGTCGCCTGCGAGCGCAGCGCGGCAATATCGCGCGGGGCGCGCTCGAACACGATCTCCATTCGCGCGCTGACGACGCGCGGATCGGGTGTGTTGAGCACCCAGGCGTCGCGGATATGCGCGCCGATCGGATGCGCGCTCAGCGTCAGGCCGCGATCGAGCCCGCCAAAGCCGTGCGACAGGAAGAGCTTGGCGGCGCCCCATTGCATCGTCGTCGAATCGCGCCAGTCGTAGCGCCCGCCGGGATTGGTGATCCGGATCGCGAGCCGGTTGGCCTGACCGGGCGACATCGCCGCGGTCAGGTCGCAGTCGATCGGCAACTCGGACATGATCGAATAGCCGACCAGCTTTTCGTTGAGATAGATTTCCGCTCGCATCCGCGCGCCGCGGATATGGAGCATGACGCGCTTGCCGCGCGCCGCCGCCGGAATGTCGATCGAACGATACCACCACGACACGCCGCGATAGGCGCCGTTCTGCGGGACCGGATCGTCCTCCGCATAGCGATATTCGTCGGCAGTATAAGAGCGCTCGCCAAACTTGCCCCACCAATGCTCTTCGACCGTGGTGGGGAGGGTGACGGTGAGCGCTTTGGTAGTGTCGAGCGCGTCCCAGCCGCCGGTTGGCGGATTGACCGGCAGCGCGGCCAGGTCGACCTGGGACGGCAGGTAGATGCGGTCGTCGAGATAGCGCGCGGCGCGATCGATCCACAATTTCCAGCCGGTATCGGGAATCTCGAGCAGAACGGGTGCCGCATGAGTCGTACCGACAAAGCCTGCCGCCACGCCGGCGCTCGCCACGCCCAGAAAACCACGCCGGTTCAGTTCCATCGATCTTCCTCCAAGCCGGTATGCGGTTGCGCGGACGGCATCATGCGAAGCGCACCGGTCGGATCGGTACCGGCTTGCCCGGCACTATCTCGACCTCGATCGATCGCCCGGCATAGCGCACCTTGCGGCTGCCTTGTTCGCTGCCGGTGATCGCCGCGCGCGCGAGCTTGCCGTCGCGCCAGGCGAGATCGACAGTGCAGCCGCCGGGAGCGCGGAGGCCATTGATCGATCCCGTCGGCCACGCGCTCGGCAAGGCGGGCAGCAGGTCGATAGTATTGTCCTGGCACTGCATCAGCATTTCGGTGATCCCCGATGTGCCACCGAAATTGCCGTCGATCTGGAACGGCGGGTGCGCGTCGAACATGTTGGGATAGGTGCGCTCCGGCCCCAGCAGGAAGGCGAGGATCGAATGCGCGTGATCGCCGTCGCGCAGCCGTGCCCACAGATTGAGCCGCCACGCGGTCGCCCAGCCGGTCGCTTTGTCGCCGCGAATCTCGAGCGATTTCTTCGCCGCGCGGGCGAGGTCGGGAGTGCGCTCGATGTCGATCTGATGGCTCGGGAACAAGCCATAGAGATGCGAGACGTGGCGATGATGCACGTCGTCCGCCTGCATGTCCCAGTCCATCGGCCATTCCTGGAGCTGGCCTTGCGCGCCGATCTGCAGCGGCAACAGCCGCGCGCGGGCGTCGGCGATCTGTTTGGTGAGATCAGCGTCCCGACCCAGGATGCGCGCGGCGGCGACCGTCTGGTCGAACAGGTCGCGCAATATCTCCATGTCCATCGTCGGCGCAAAGATCAGCGAAGACCCGTGGCCGTGCCCGTTTTCGGGTGACATGGACGGATTGGTGACGAGATGACCGGTGGTCGGATCGGTCTGCAGCGTATCGAGGAAGAACAGGCTGGCGCCGCGCAGGATCGGATAGACCGAGGCCAGGAAGGCCTTGTCGCGATTGTAATCGTAATGCGCCCACAGATGCGTGCACAGCCAGGCGCCGCCCATCGGCCACAGCCCAAATTTGGCACCATCGATCGGCGCGGTCGCTCGCCACAGGTCGGTGTTATGGTGACAGACCCAGCCGCGCGCGCCGTACATGTCGCGTGCGGTGTGCTCTCCAGTTTGCGCGATGTCGCGGATCAGCTGGATCAGCGGCTCGACGCATTCGGGCAGGTTGGTCGGCTCGGCCGGCCAATAGTTCATCTCGGTATTGATGTTGATCGTATACTTGCTGCCCCAGGGCGGGCGGGGGCTCTCATTCCACAGTCCCTGCAGGTTCGCCGCCTGCCCGCCGGGGCGCGAGCAAGAGATCAGCAGGTACCGGCCATATTGGAAATACAGCGCGGCGAGCGCGGGGTCGGCAACGGTCTCGGACTGCTTGATGCGGACGTCGGTCGGCTGGTCGGCAGCATCGGTCCGCCCCAGATCGATCGCCACCCGGCGGAACAGACGGCGATGCTCGGCTGTGGTGTCGGCGGCAATCGCGGCGAACGACCGCGCCGCGGCTTTGTCGATCTGCGCATGCGTGATCTCGGTCGGATCGCCGGATACGTCGTCATAGCGCCGGTAGCTCGTCGCCATTGCGATCAGCAGGACGACCTCATCGGCACCATCGATCACCAGCGCGTCGCCATCGGGTCGGATCGTGCCGCCGCGCGACCGCGCGCGCAGGCGGGCTTCGAACGTCAGCGCTCCGGCTATCGCGCCTTCCGGATCGTTGCGGCCGCTCAGGACCAGAGTGTCGCTCCGCTCAATGCTCGACCGCGATGCCTTTTCGGGTGAGGTGAACGATAAGCGGCAGGAGATTTTACCCGGCCGATTGGCCGACAGCCGGACCGCGACGACCTGGTCCACCGGGGACGCCAGCACGCTGCGGGCGTAAGTGACACCACCCGCCGTGAAGCGGGTTTCGGCGACCGCGGAATCGATGTCGAGCGCCCGATGGTAACCGGTGGCATCGATATCGCCGATCCCCACCATATCGATCGCCAGATCTCCGATCGGTTTATACGACGCCTGGCGCAAGGGCGTCGCCATGACATGCGCGTTGGCGAAGGCTTCCGCTTCGGCGTACCGCCCGGCAAAAATCAGGCGGCGCAGTTCGGGCAGATTGGCTTTTGCCTGAGGATTGACGGGGTCGTAGGGGCCGCCGCCCCACAGTGTATCTTCATTTAATTGCAGGCGTTCTTTGGCGATTCCGCCGAAGATCATCGCACCGATGCGGCCGTTGCCGACGGGCAGCGCCTCGGTCCATGCCGCAGCCGGTCGTTCGTACCAAAGTGTCAGAGGAGACTTGCGGACGCGAGTCGCGGACCAGGCGCGGGGAAGGAATGGCAATGCCGCGGCGGCGGACAGCGACCCCATGATCGCGCGGCGCGTCGGCCCGTTTGGCCCCGTTTTCAGGCGCATTCTACCTCTCCTGATCCGGCATTGACACCGGTATCACTAGGCTGGTATCGCTACCATCATAGCTGGAAGATGACAACCTCGCGCCGGCTGAAAAAAGCGGAGAAACCGCTGGGGAGAGGACATGACTGGATGCGGCCGCGACCCCGGCGGGGTTGAGCGGAACCCATTGGTGGCTCTTTACGCCCTCGATCGGCGGCGGTTCGTTGCCGGCGGCGTCGCGCTGGGTATCGGGTCCCGAGCGTTCGCGCTGCCCGCAAGCAATCGGGGCGCCATTGTCGATCCGGCTGGCCGCCCGGGCACCGTCCCAACACTCGCTGCTGCGCTCGAGCTGGCGGATCGCGCTGGCGGAAGCCCTTTCACCATCCGGCTCGGTCCGGGGATCTTTACCGAGAAGTGCGTCGTCCGCGCGCCCAATGTGACGATCGTGGGCAGCGGTGCGCGGACGATCGTCAGCTTCGCTGCCGCCGCCGGCCTCCGTCGTCCGGATGGCGGAAAATGGGGCACCGGCGGCTCGGCCACGCTGACCTTAGAAGCGTCGGGCGCTACCTTGCGCAATCTCACCATCCGCAACAGCTTCGATTTTCTCCAGGACCGCATCACCCAGGCCAGTGGCGGCGCGCAGGCGGTGGCCTTGTCGCTCGGCCGTGGCGCCGACCGCACTCGCGTCGAAAACTGCGCGATCGAGGGCTATCAGGATACGCTCTACGTCCAGGGTCGCGCGCGCTTCAGCGACTGCCGGATTTCGGGATGCGTCGACTTCATTTTCGGCGGCGCGGCGGCGTGGTTCGATCGCTGCGAGATCGTCAGCCGATTGGTCCCGGATGCGGAAATCCAAGGCTATCTGAGCGCACCGAGTACGCCAGCCGACCAGCCTTATGGATTGGTCTTCGCCGATTGCCGGATCACGCGC
>Ga0207669_10001361_pt1 | contig 10408 bp, 15 predicted proteins | sample KBSM33metaG_FD_184329 | JGI IMG/M metagenome (GOLD analysis project Ga0207669, IMG submission 184329) | Miscanthus rhizosphere microbial communities from Kellogg Biological Station, Michigan, USA - KBS M3-3 metaG (SPAdes) (version 2) | ecosystem: Host-associated > Plants > Roots > Rhizosphere >...
GCTTCTCGGCATTTCTGAAGGCGGCACGATGTCGGCGCTGTTCGCCGCGACCTATCCCAGTCGCTGCCGCGCGCTGGTGCTCTGCAACGCCTATCCGGCCTCGACATTTGTTCTGCCGACGCCGGGGCAAATTTTCGACTATATCGAGCGTGACTGGGGCAGCGGCGGCAGCGTGGCAAGATTTGCGCCCTCGCGCGAGAACGACTTGACGTTCAAACGCTGGTGGGGCAAGAACGAGCGAGTGTCCAATAGCCCTGCTGGTGCCGCCGCGTTCGTGCGCATGAACCGTCTGATTGACATCAGCGACATCGTCTCGACGATCCGGGTTCCGACCCTCGTCCTCCACCGGACGGGCGACAGGAACGTCAGCGTCGAGGGCGGCCGGTTTCTCGCCGCGCATATTCCTGGCTGCCGCTATCTGGAGTTTGCAGGGGTCGACCACCTCCCCTTCGTCGGCGACAATGCCGACGATATTGCCGATGCGATCGAGGAGTTTCTGACCGGCTCGCTTGCGCCCGCCGCGGTCGACCGCGTGCTTGCCACGGTGCTTTTCACCGACATCGTCGGCTCGACCGAGAAAGCCGCCGCGCTCGGCGACCATCGCTGGCATGACCTCCTTGACACTCATCACACCGCGATACGGCGCACCCTCTCGCGCTTCCGCGGCCACGAAATCAAGACGACCGGCGACGGCGTTCTTGCTACTTTCGACGGTCCGGCACGCGGCGTGCGCTGCGCTTGCGCCATCGCCGACGAAATCAGGCCGTTGGGCATTGAAGTTCGTGCCGGGCTTCATACTGGCGAGTGCGAAGTGATCGGCAATGATATCGGCGGCATTGCCGTTCACATCGGAGCGCGCGTGGCGGCGCTCGCCGGCGCGAGCGAGGTGTTGGTGTCGAGCACGGTCAAGGACCTAGTGGCGGGTTCCGGCTTGCGTTTTGGTGATCGCGGCAATCATTCGCTTAAGGGTGTCCCGGGAGATTGGCGCATCTTTGCAGTCGAACGGTGAATGCGCCGCTCTAACCAATTCGACTTGACGCTCCTCTGATCACTTCGCGCGCACCAAATGTCTCTTGCGGGTCATTCTCGACCAAATTGGGCTATCCGGGCTACGTCCGCTTTGCCCCCGATAGCGACCAAACTGCGGACATCGCGGGAGGTCTGTTCGGTGCCAATTTCGGAAGTCGCCATCTTATTCAACAACCTCGTCGGCCTGCCCAATCAGCGACGCCGGGAGGGTGACCCCGAGAGTCTTCGCGGTCTTGAGGTTTACAGCCAATTCAAAGCGGATCGGCTGCTGCACCGGGAGTTCACTTGGCTTCGTACCTTTGAGGATTTTAGCCACATATCCGGCAGATCGGCGCCACATATCAGCGAAACTGGGACCATAGGATATAAGACCGCCATCGCGGGCGTAAGCTATAGCTTCCCAAATCGAGGGCAACCGATACTGGGAGCATAGATCGATCAACCGTTTGCGGTTGAAATTGAAAAACGGTGATGTCAATCCTGAGACACCGTTCACGTTTTGCCGCACAGCCTCGGCGAAGATATCGGCAAGTTTGTCATAGTCGGCTACCTCACCAACCAATATTTCGAGCCCGATTCCACGCGCGCTCGATTTCGCTTCTTCCAAACCGATGGTCGAGCCCATGGTCGGATCATATAACAGCATGACTTTTGTGATGGCCGGCACACCATCCTTCAAGATCTGCAATCGCTTGCTTTCGAGATCAGTGCCGACCATAGACAGGCCCGTGAGATTCCCTCCAGGCCGCGCCAGACTTTGCACAAATCCAAGGCCGATCGGATCGCTCAGAATGGCGAACACGATTGGCGAGCTAACTTTGGCCTCAAGCAATGCTCGTACCGGCTGCGGCCCAGCCGTGACAATTACACTGAGATTGCGTTTTGCGAGGTCGGCAGCGTGTTGCCGAAGTCGATCCGGGTTACCTTCACCCCACAAGTAATCTACCGTGATATTCTGGCCATCGATCAGCCCATTTTCTGCCAGCCCAACTTTGAACTGTTCGATTTCGCGAGTAACTATCGCTGGGTTGGATGCACCGAGATAGGCAATGCGTGGGATCGGAGCAGTCTGCTGGGCCTGTGCCATGAGTGGCCATGCAACCGCGGTGCCGCCAGCAAGCAAAACGAACTCACGTCGCGTCATGCGCCTACCCTCACCGCCGATATGAGGCATGTTAGTCGTCCGGGCAAGTCCGCGAAAGGGATACTCATGTCCGCGTGGGGTCGATGCTGTCGAAAAAGTCGAAATTTGAGGGGCTCCGAAAATCCCGCAAAGGTCAGGTTTTAGTTGTCTCGGTCGCCGCAAGCCTCTGTAGGGCATGTACGAAGGTCTGTGATCGTTTTGCTGCGATTCGATGTGGCCCCTCACGTTGCCCAGCATGGGGCCGCGGGGGGCTGAAAAATTTTGTTCGTCAGCCAGAAAAGACCTTTTCGACAGCATCGGTCAAAGCCGGAAGTCTTCCTGCCTGCACGGTACTTCCGTTGTGCCCTCAAGAGCGGACGTCGCTAGGCCCCGGAGCGGGTGTCGTCACAGCAGCCCCTCCATGCCAAAAACGCGAGTCCCAACCCAACGCCGTCCGTGTAGCCTCTAGGCCGTGACAGGCGGAAGGTTGCGTAATGCGTGAATGGCCCTCGATTGTTCCGGGTACGCCCGAAGATTTTTACATCGTCGTCAATCATTTTGGCCGGTTCGGCACGGCGTTCGCTGAGACCGACCTCGACCGCGCCAACTATGAAACCACGGTCGCCGATCTGATCAGCGGCCAGCATTGCGACCCGTTGCGGGTGATCATGTTCAACCCCGAGACCAATCGCTCCGAAGATGTCTCGCACGCTGTGGCGCAGGAAATACTGCGGCGGTTGGGGCTTGAAGACCGCGGCGTGCCGTCAGTGCTTGAGGACTTCATCGATCGCCATGTCGGTTCCGATCGCCAGCTGACCTTGCGGCTGGCCGTGGCTTAGCAAAATAGCCGCGCGGGACCGGAATGGAATAGGCCGCAGGGCTCGAAGCCGTCGAAGGTGACGAAATGAACATCAATCTTTTGATCTACGCGACCGTTGGCCTCGCTTTGGCGGCTATTGTCCTGCTCGATCCGACCTTCACGACGAACCTGGTGCAGGCGATTTACGCAGTCCCCGTGCCGCTCCGTGGCCTGGAGTTATGGGGCAGCGCCGTCGCCCTGCTGCTGTGCGCCGCGATCGTGCTTTATGGAAGGCGACGATCATGATCGACATTCACCGGATCATCCTGGCGTTCTCCGCGCAGCTGTTCGCGGCGGCGCTGTTCGAAATACCTTGCTGTGGCGGGATGGCCTGTTTTGCTACGCCGTGATCTACCTCGTCACGTTCGGCGCGATGTGTCTGGTCAATCGACACCCGTTGGCGACGTTCGGCGTGCTCGGACTATTGTGGGGATTTCTTGGAGGTAGAGGGCGGCGTTGAAGCGTGCCGGCGACCTGCCTTTACATCCGAGGCAAGGCCGGCCTACACGATCACGCCGGGTGCTAGGCTCGCAGGGCATGGTCAAGCCCCGTGAGGTAAGCAAACCCGGCACCCAGCGGCCGAACTGGCCGCCGCGCGGCACAACGGCGCGACCGCCGACATCGTGTGTGGGATGAACTCGTCTCGATCTAGGGGCGATCCACAATCAGCACCACATCAACAAAACCACTGTACGCGTCATCGAAAGTCCCGGAACTATCGCGCAGCGAGAAATTGACTCCTACCCTAACTTCGGGGCCTTGGGTGCCATTCTGTATTTGCGTACCAACATCGATCTCTTCTCGAAGCAAATGGTGGTCACTATTCGTGTAACCAATACTGAAACCATTTATCGCGGCCACTGCACTCCGCGGGAGTGTAGAGAATCCGACGGTTAGAGCTTGGCTTTGGGGACCGCCTGTTTTCGAGGGGAACGTAAATCGCGGAAGAGTCCGTAACTCGATAGCCATGATTCTCTCCTTTTAGCTAGAAGTGCGGTGCCGTCCTGCCGGTGCCGCTTCTTCCCTTAGATACCCGCAGTCGCTTGTTGCGATCGGTGATGCAGCTCACACGTTGTGAAAATTAGTCTCTTGGCTGAGCCCGTCGGCGAAGCGTTGGCATCGATCCGCGCCAACGTCGCGTCCATGCGCAAAAACGGCGGCGGCGAACAAATGTTTGGCGCAAAATAACAAGTCCCGCACGAAGGGAAATGCTAAGCGGCTAGACGAGCCTGCGTGATCGTCCATGGCTGATGGCACAACAAGAACCGCTTCCGACGCGGGTTCACACCCGACGATGTTCAGCGGCTCAAACAACGCTCATGTACGCGCCTTTCCGCGCACGCGCAGAGCTAACAATCACCGGCACGGTGACGAACTACGATGCGCGGAGCGAGAAGGAGCAGTAAGACTTATGACGAGAGCCGAACAAGCAGCAATACGTAAGCCAAAAGAGGACAAACGCAAGCTAGAAAAGGGATTGCTCTCAGTTGAATTCTGTTTCGGTACACGTGAAGTTAATTTTGAATATAAGCCGGGCACCGTGATCGAGCCTGACATCATACTCGCCCATGCTGACACACTTAGCGAAGGCAACTGTGGAGCGGTCACAGTCAAGATCGGCAAGATCAAAACGAAACTACGGTAACATCGTCAGTATGAGAGCCTCATGAAGATCCTGCTGGTGCTCGCTGCTCTGACAGGCGCAGCGCAGGCGCAGTCGCGCACGTTCTACGATGCGAGCGGGCGCACCGTCGGTACAGCCGCCACAGACAGCCAAGGGGGGTCACCTATCGCGATAACAACGGGCGCGTGACAGGACGCACTCTGACCGACAGTCAAGGCACCACGACGCTCTATGACGCTTCTGGCCGCAACGTTGGGAAGGCAACAGGAGGCAAGCGGTGATCGATCAAGCCCTTTATGTTTGGGAGGTCTTCTCGACTACACCGCTGATATGGGGCGCTGTCGTTGGATTCTTTGCATTGGGGGCGGCGCTCAGTGGCATCAGCTACGCCGCCGACGTGATGGAGCGCCGGGAGTTCGACCGTATCGCGGCGAAGCTCGATGAAGTAGAAGCGCGCGAGATCGCGGAGTTTGAAGCTAAGATTGAGCGTGAGGCGAGAGAAGAGGAAAGTCAAAATTCTTTTAAAACGCCTTGCGAGCGCTCGTAAGACGGCGCACAGGACGAGCGCCGCGCTCGATCAGCCGCGCGAGTAGTTCTTGCCCAACCGCATGCGGTCCAACCGCGCCATCTTCCGCTCGAACTTCTCGTGTTTGCTCCACCCGTACCACTTGGCCGCGACCGCGAAGTACGCGCCCCAAGCAATCTCCCATATTATGAAGAGGACGAAGAAGACGACGGCAAAGCCAAGGACACTGCCAACTGAAATGCCGATCAGCCACGCGAACTGGATGATGTCTTCCATCGACTGCCTATCCTATAATCCTAGAAAATTACTCAGCGAACAGCTTCGTAGTAAAGCCCGCGGCAAGTACGAGTGGCATGATGACAAAAAAAATCCATAAGAACACAGCCACAATGAATGCCCACATAATAAAAGGTTCCTGATTGTAGCTAAAGGGTAGCGGCTCTCGCCCCAGGAGGGCGATACCGCGAGCCCGACAGCGCCGCCACCGCCCTCTCGAGTGGTCGTTGCCGACCTGCCACAAGTCAGAGCTTCTATTTGCTTGACTCGCAGTACAAATGCGCTTTTCCTGCTGGAATATTGATGCGCAAGTTCGACGCTGCGTATGTTGGCGAGTCGATTTGGGCCGCCCTTTAGAAAACAGTTCATCGCAGCATGGAAGCTCTTAGGGAGTGGCTGATGCGTGCAATCATCTTGGGGACCGTCTCACTTCTCATCCTGGCTGCCTTGGGTTCGATCACTCCCCAACCAGCCGCAAACGCGCAGGAAAGCACCGACGACCAGTTCGGTAAGGTTCATTTCCAGACCTCATGCAACGAGGTGGCGCAACGCCGGTTTGATCGCGGGATGCGGTATCAGCACTCGTTCTGGTACGGGCCCGCGAAGGAGATTTTCGCAGAGACGCTCACGGCGGATCCGGAATGTGCGATCGCCTATTGGGGCACTGCGCTGAGCCTGCTGTCGAACCCGCATTTCCCCGCACCGAAGGAAAACCTCGCCGAAGGCCTTGCAGCATTGCAAAAGGCCAAGGCAGCTGGCGCCAAGAGCGAACGCGAGCGTGACTACATCGACGCGCTGCTCGCCTTTTACTCGGGCGACGAGAAAGTTACCTTCGGCCAGCGTGTACAGAGCTACCTCAAGGCCACGGAAGCCGTCGCAGCGCGCTATCCTGATGATGACGAAGCGCAGATCGCCTACGCTATTACCCTGAATGTCGCCGCATCGCCGAATGACAAGACGTATGCCAACCAACTCAAGGGAACTGCCATTCTGGAGCCGATCTTCAAGCGGCAACCACGGCATCCCGGCGTCGCGCATTACCTCATTCACCTCTATGACTACCCGCCGATCGCAGAGAAAGGTCTCGACGCCGCCAATCGATATGCCGAGATCGCCCCGGCGGCACCGCACGCCCTGCACATGCCTTCTCACATCTTCACGCGCGTCGGCTATTGGAAGGAATCCATTGCCGCGAACAGCCGTTCGGCGCAGGCCGCCAAGGAAGGCAAGGAGCCTCACGAGCAGTTGCATGCCGCGGATTATATGGTCTACGCCCATCTTCAACTCGCGCAGGACAAGGAGGCCCGCGCGGTAATCGAGGACATGATCGCAACCAAGGGATACGCGCCGAACTATCGCACCGGGTTTTACGCGGTGGCCGCGAGCCAGGCGCGTTACATGGTCGAGCGCGGCGATTGGAAAGGCGCCGCCGCGCTGAAGGTCGAGCCGAGCCGATTTGCCTATGTTGACGCGATCACCCATTTCGCGCGTGCGCTTGGCGCCGCGCGCTCCGGCAACGCTGATGCGGCACGGGCGGACATCGCAAAGCTTTTGGAATTGCGGGACAAACTGCAACAGGACAAGGACGCTTATTGGGCCGAGATCGTCGACATCCAGCGGCAAGTCGCGACGGCCTGGCTGCTCAACGCGCAAGGCAAGTCAGGGGAAGCCCTGGACGCCATGCGCGCGGCTGCCGATGCGGAAGACAAGACGGAAAAGTCGGTCGTCACGCCGGGGCCGCTCGCCCCCGCGCGGGAGCTCTACGGGACCATGCTGCTGGAAAGGGGTATGGCAACCGAGGCGCTTGCCGCGTTCGAGGCCACGCTGCGCAAGGAGCCAAACCGTTTTGGCGCTGCCATCGGCGCCGCGCAATCAGCCGACAAGGCAGGTGATACGGCAAAGGCGCGTCAGCATTACGCGAAAGTCGTTGAGATGGCCCGAAATGGCGATCCTTCCCGGCAGGAACTCGCGGCTGCGCGGACGTTCATAGTCAAGAATTAGATGATCTGGAAAAATGTGAAGCGGTTTTTCGAAAAGATCATGCTCAAGCAACGAGTTAAAGCGCGATGACGATTCAACTCTCGCCGCGCTCCAGTCGTAACGGCAGAGCGGTGGCGCTCGGCTTCGTCGCAGCCATCGCTGTTGCGGCGTTTCTCGCCAGGGATCTTGCAAACGAGAGCGCAGCACGCGCTTTCCACCCCGTTTGGACCGAAGCCAATTGGCCTTTCCCTATGGACCCCTGGGGCAAGGGTACAGCGTTCCGTTGCAAGGCAGCCGATTGCGGCAGCGAGGTCCAGCTTTACGTTCGCGCCAAGCTTGGTTTCTGCAACTGCGTCAGCGGCATCGCTGACGATACCGACCTGGAGCAAATGGGCGATCTAGCGATGATCGGCGGCGAAGTGGAACCGTTGGGTGTGGGCAGACAGATCAAGGTCGGTTCAATGCATGGCCGCAGCCGCGTCTATGGTGTCCGTGGGACCCAAAACCGACATGGATCCGCGATCTCGCTCGCATTCAATGAACGTTGCGATATGGTGGCGGCTCTCGCCTTGCTTCAGCGTGAAGACGCAACGTCAATTGAGCCGGTCGCGCTGGACTTTCTGAACAGCGAGACTGTGCTGAAATGGATTGAGACAACGCTAGGACTATAACGCCTGCCCATAGCCAGCTGTGTCCGGCATTGCGCGGATACCAAATCCGACTGTTGGTGGCGCGCTTACGCCATCACCTCGATTCTGAAAAACCGTCCATGTCTGCCTTGGGTCTTGGCCGTGTGAAAACGCGAAGGCGCTCAATCGCGATAGAAGAAGTTACTCGTCCAAGACCGTTTTCGTCGCTAACGCGCAAGTGGATTCCACTTTGAGATCGAACTGAAAAATATCATTCTTCGCCGCGTTTCGATTTTTGAGTTTTCACACAGCCAGGGTCATCAACGGACCTGATGACCCCGAAATTTGACTTCCGCTCTTCCCCCACAAACGGACTCAAGTCAGACATCTCGTGAGGTCCGAAAGGCGGACATCGCACCGCCTTATTCGACAACCTCGTCGGCGCGGGCAAGCAGCGTCTTATGGTGCCAGACGCAGAAGGGGTTCAGCCGCCCCAGACCGGGTATGGATCGAAGCCTGGGCCCAAGGCTAAACGCGCCGGATGGGTCGAGTAGGCAGGGCGTGTACTCAAAAGAAGCGGACACCCAGCTCCGCTCGCCATTGCCACAATTAAGCCCGTCCCTTTGGGGAAACTGACAGGGTGCAGGCTGAGGGGTCAATGCGTCTATCTTTTTGTATCTTTGGATTGGCCCTCGCGTGGCTAGTCACGTCGTCCGAGCAGGCTCATAGTCGAGGCTTCGCTTGGTTCTTCGCACACTCCAAACCCCAAGGGACTTGTTCGGGGCAGCATGTTGTCGCGACCTTCTATGCCTCAGGACGGCGGACGGCGAGTGGTGAGATCTTCAATTCCAGTGGACATACAGCCGCGCATCGCACGCTGCCCTTCGGATCGCGCGTAACGGTGACGAACCCTCAGAATGGCAACTCCGTTACGGTGGTGATCAATGATCGCGGCCCTTTTACGCGCGGGGTTACACTTGATCTATCTCATGGCGCCGCTCGTGCGATTGGTATGCACGGAACGCAATGGCTTTGCATGCTCTGAGCGAACGACCCATTTCGGGTTTTGGGTTTATGACGCAAATGAGTAGGTTGCTGTACGGTTGCCCGTCAGCGGCGGGCGGACTTGGGAGGAAAAATGAACGGTATTGCTTCTGACAATGTGCAGTTATTCCGTAAAATTATTGATCGTGGGTTCTGCCAAGGCGACCTGAGCGTGGCGGATGAAATTTGTGCAATGACGCTGTCGGAGCACGAGTATCTTGCCAAAACTGATGTACCCGGACCGGAAATACTGAAAGACCAAATCCGGGACGCACGCAGCAGCATTAGAGATTTAGTCCTCATGGTTGAAGACATTGTCGAGAGCGGTGAGACTGTGTGGGCGCGTAGCCGAGCGACAGGTAGTGATCCGCGATCGGGAAAACCCGTAGCCATCTACGTTGTCGATATTTGCCGCTTCGAAAACGGTAAGCTGGTTGAGCACTGGGGCGTACCAGACCGCTTTGCTCTCCTACATCAAATTGGGGCGCTTCCACCTAAGCCTCCGTCGGCTCGCTAGTCTCTGTAGCCATGCGCCGCATCGCAGGTACCTCGAGCGGCGATGTCGGCTAGTGGGGCACCTTTTGGACATGCCGCGTCGCACTGACGATGTCCGTTGGTAGGCAAAGCGGCCTCGCTCTTAGGCGCATCAAGGTCCAGAAATGACCCAGCGGACATTTGGTCGTCCAAACAAAAAACACGATATCAGGGCGACATTGGCACGGATACGCAGGTAACGGCAGGAGCTCGCTGCTGGCCCAGAAGGAACAATATGACCCGCGATGTCTCCAGGTTCCTAGCGCCGGATTTCCTATCGCTCACTATCGGCATCGTGGTCTATTTCGTCGGCGTTCTGATCACGCAGCGCGTGAAGTTTCTGCGAAATTTCAGTATTCCCGAACCAGTAAGCGGAGGGTTTATAGCGGGTGTCGTTATTTCGTTAGTCTACCTTGTTTTCAACCTCGAAATTGACTTCGACCTCACGACGCGTGACCGCTTGCTGGTGATTTTTTTTGCTGCTGTCGGCATCAATTCACGGCTGGCAGATCTTGTGGCGGGCGGGCGGACTATTGTTGTCCTGTGTGTGATCTCAGCGGCATTTGTAATCATTCAGAATGTCGTAGGCACCGCTGGCGCGCTCGCCTTCGGTATGCCCTCTGCAGCAGGGCTGGTCATGGGCTCCATAGCCTTGTCCGGAGGCCATGGGACCACCATCGCCTGGGCTCCCCTCATTGCAGCTGAGCATGATTTTCCAGCGGCGATGGAGACTGGCATCGCGGCGGCAACGCTCGGGCTAATCATCGCCTGCGTATTTGGCGGC
>Ga0207669_10001369_pt1 | contig 10378 bp, 8 predicted proteins | sample KBSM33metaG_FD_184329 | JGI IMG/M metagenome (GOLD analysis project Ga0207669, IMG submission 184329) | Miscanthus rhizosphere microbial communities from Kellogg Biological Station, Michigan, USA - KBS M3-3 metaG (SPAdes) (version 2) | ecosystem: Host-associated > Plants > Roots > Rhizosphere >...
AACAATCAAACATCACCAAATCGACAACACAAGACAGGCTGACTCTTATCGGCCCGCCGTTGCCTGCGCAAGCCCCTCGCGCGCGGGCGACGAGTTCGGATCGAGCGACAGTGCCTCGGCGAACAGATCGGCCGCGACTTCCTGCTGGCCGGCGGCGAGCTCCATCTGCGCAAGGTTGATATAGGTGATGGCGTCGCGGGCGTCGAGGCGCAGGCTCGTACGGAACGCCTCACGGCCGGCGGCGAAATCGCCGGCGGTCGCGTAGATCGCGCCGAGCAGGTTGTGCGCGTCAGCGTAGCGAGGGTCGATCGCTATCGCGCGTCGAACGAGGGGAAGGCTGGCGGCGTGGTCACCTCGCAGAAAACTTGCGCTCGCCGCGAAGTACCAGCTCGCAGCGCGGTCCGGAAACTCACGACTCAGTACGCCTGCCGCATGACCGAGGTCGACCACATCGCCGCGGTCCGCGTAGAGTGCCGCAAGCTGCTCCCAGGCCGCGGGGTTCCCGGGCGCGAGCATCGTCGCTTCGCGCGCAACCGCGATGGCTTCCTCGTAGCGGCCGCGCGCTCCGAGCAACTCGGCGAGTGAAACGCGTGGCGCCGGCTCGGATCCGCGCTGTTGGATCAGGGCGCGAAGCCGCCGCTCGGCGTCGTCTTGTTGATGAGCCGCAGTCGCCGCACGTACGAAACCGTCAAGCGTTGTTTCGTCCTCCACCCGATCGAGAGCGGTCAGATAGTCGCGATACGCAGAGTCGAACGCCTCGGCCTCCATCAGCATCGCCCCACGATCGCGCCATTGCGCGGCGGTCGCGTCTGCCACTGCGCGCGCGACGGCACCGGGCTTCCGTCCGCCGTCGAGCAGTGCCGCAAGAGTCGCGGTGTGATTGGTCGAGACGGGAGCAAAGACGGCAAGCGGTCCCGAGAATTCGAGCGCCGTCCGGTCGTCGGTTTGGATTCCCGCGCCGGCCGAGTACTTCGAGATCTCGCGAGGTCCGCCGACGAAGAGGGAGAGCAGCGCGAACGGCTCGTGCATTCCGACTGAGCGAAGATCCTCTTCAACGCCGGGCCGCTGCCAGGCCGTCGAGATGCTCTCCAGTCGGGACTCGAGCGGCGCCGTCGAGCCGACGAGCAGGAGGTCGCCATCTCCTGCCAGCCACATCGTCCCGTCTGGAAACGCCGCGCGAAACGTCGCGACGATGGACCGGAGATCGGCGTCGCTGACGTCATACGTGTGCGCCCACTGACAGAAGATGCCGCCGGGTGCGAGCCGGCCGCGAACCGTCTGGAAGAACTCCTGTGTGAAGAGCGCTGCCACGCCGGCCATCCACGGATTCGAGGGCTCTGAAATGACGACGTCGTAGCGTCGTGACGTGAACGAGAAGTGAGTCCGCCCGTCGCCACGCACGAGCCGCGTGCGTGCGTCGTCGAGCGCGCGCCGGTTGACATCTTCGAAGTATCTGGAGGCTTCGATGACCTCCGGCGAGATCTCGACGACGTCTACGGAGACGACCGGGTGTACGAGCGTCGATGCGAGTGTGACGCCGCTGCCGAGTCCGATGATGCCCACCTGCCGCGGATTCGGATGGAGCAGCAAGGGTAAGTGCGCGAGCATCTTCTGCGGCAGCATGTCGCGCCCGGTCGACGCGTCGACCTTCCCGTCGATTGAGAGCGAACGATGACCGGTGAGCGCCTTCACCGAGACGGTCGCGCTGGCCCCCTCACGGTAGTACAGAAGCGTTCCGGCGGTGAGGGCGGCGCGCCGATCGAGGCCTGGGGGCACGAACCGAGAGTAGAGATACGCCCCGGCGGCCTGCCATTCTCGATCCCAGCCTGGACTCGTGATCGTCCACACGACGACCGCCAGCAGCGGAACGATCGCGACGAGCCGGCCGCGACGCGAGAGGGGGCTGGTGACGAGCAAGATGAACGCGCCGAGCAACACGCTCGTCGTGGCCACGACCAGCGATCCCTGCAACCCGATCCTTGGTATCGCAACGAAACCAGCCACGAGAGATCCGGCGACCGATGCTGCCGTATTCACCGCGTACAGGAGTCCAGACTGTCGCGCGGGCATCGTGTCGCGCCCGCCGGCGAGTTCGAGCGACAACGGGAAGGCGACACCGAGACCGAAAGCGATGGGCATCGTCAGGCCGAATGCGATTGCCAGGTGGGGCAGCAGAATGCGAGCGAGACCCGTCGTGTTGATCGAAGCGCCAGGCACGCTGTCGAGCATCGAGCCGCCAATCAGGCTGATGCTCATGCAAGCTGCGGCCGCCGTCGCAATCAACGTGATCGCGAGCGGGACAGAAGGACGACGGCTGCGGCGAGCGAGAGACGCTCCTGCGAGCGAGCCGAGCGCCAGACCCGTGATGAACGACGTGAGAGTGGCGGCGAATGCATAGATCGAGGGACCGACAATCATCGCCAGGACGCGCGTCCAGACGACTTCGTACACGAACGTCGAGAAGCCGGTAAACACCACGACGGTCGCCGCTAGTCCGAATCGTCGTTGCTCGGTCTCCGCGTTCGCTCTTGCGTCGCTGGCTTTGGCTCGACTTCCCGGTCGCCCGGGACGATCGCGGCGGCGATCCTGCTGCTCGATGTGAGATGCAGGCAGCCCGGTCGCCACGCCCTCTGCAACGTCGCGCTGGATCGAGAGTGCGAGCGCGACGCTGCCGGCGGTCGCTGTCATGCCGACGAACAACGCGCCGGTAAGTCCGAGGATCGGGATGAGGAAGAAGCCGGCCGCCAGCGAGCCGATCGCCGCGCCAGCGGTATTGACGGCATAGAGCCGTCCGGCCGCCCATCCCGTTCGCGCCTCGCCAGCGACCGCGACGCGCACCGCCATCGGAAACGTGGCGCCAAGGGCGATGCTCGGTATCAGGAGTATCGCGAACGAGGACGCGATTCTGACGGCCGAGAAGATTGTGTCAGTGCCGTCTGCGCCGTATGCCCAGGCGAAGATGGGTGCGGCAAGCCTCAGGCTAGGCTCGATCGCGAGCGCGGAGAACGCGACCACCAGTTCGAGCAGCGCATAGACCCACAGGGCCCCCCGTCGGCTGACTCGCGATGTGACCCGGCTGCCGAGCGCCGCCCCCAGCCCCAGCCCGCCCATGAACGCGGCGGTGACCGTGCTGACGGCGGCGGTCGTATGTCCGAGGTGAAGGGTCAGCTGGCGCGTCCACGCAATCTCATAGACGAGCCCGGCGAAGCCCGAGCACGAATAGGCCAGGAGGAGCCACCGCTCCGTTCTCATTGCCGGGAGTGTAGCCGCACGACCGACCGATTCGAGACGAAAGGAATGGGTGCGCAATACTCGGCGCGCTGGGTGTAGACTCCGCGGAGCAAGTTTCGGCTAACCACGAATCATGGAGAGGAACATGCGCAAAGCTGTGGGTGCTCCAGTAGCTATCGCAGTCGTGATCTTTGCGGCGTCGATCATGGCGCAGCAGCAGCCCGCGCCTGCTCCAACGGGGCCCGTCCCTGCAGGCCTCCCGGAGTGGGCGTATACGCCGCCGCCTCCGGGAGCGCCGCCACCTCCGGTCTCGGCGCTTCCGGCCGACGACGCCGCGGTGGTCTCGATTCCGGGGACGACCAAGACGTTCACACGCGCGCAGCTTCGGGCTGCGAAGGAAACGATGGACTGGTATCCCGAAGACCGTCACGGGACCATGCCCGACCTCGTTCGGTTCGGGAAACAGGGCGTGCGCCAGTGCTCGCTGTGTCACCTGCCGGACGGCTCGGGCCGGCCGGAGAACGCTCCGATCAGCTCCTATCACCCGACGTATTTCCTGCAGCAGATGCAGGATTTCAGAGACGGACTGCGAAAGAGCGCCGATCCGCGGAAGGCGAACACGAACAACATGATCGGTTTCGCGAAGGCGACTACCCGCGAGGAGGATCTCGCTGCGGCGCAGTATTTCGCGCAGCAGCCGTACCCGCGCCGCATCAAGGTCGTCGAGTCGAAGACGGCGCCGAAAGTCCGACTCCAGGGCGGGATGCACATGGCCGTCCCAGCGAACGAAGGCGGCGGGATGGAGCCACTCAAAGCTGACGATATCGTCGAGATCCCGGACGACAACCTGCGAGCCGAAGCGCGCGACACCCGCGCGTCCTGGACAGCCTATGTACCGCCCGGCACGCTGAACCGCGGTAAGCAGCTCGCAACGAAGTATCAGTGCGCGACATGCCACGGCGCGAACCTCGATGGCATCGGTCCGGTGCCGCCGTTGGCAGGGCGCTCGCCGAGCTACACAATGCGGCAGCTCTTCGACATGAAGACCGGGGCGCGTCGCGGCCCATGGTCCGCGCTGATGAAGAACGTCGTGACCAGCATGTCGGTCCAGGACATGGCCGCGGTCGCTGCATTCGCGGCATCGACTCCCGCGCCCGTGCCTCCGGCCACGTCGACCGCGTCGCGCTGAAATCGTCGTCGTCTCCGGTCTCTGGACTTTGGTCGTTGGTGACCAGGGGACAGAGACTGGAGGACGAGGCTGCGCACTATAATCCGGACAAAACGCGTCCCGCCTATCAGGAGGGCTGTGATGTCACGCAAACTCTGTGCGGTTGTGTTGGCCGCGAGCATCGGTGCGCTCGTCGCCGCCGTTCCTCTTCGCGCCCATCATTCCGAGGCGGCAGAGTACGACGCCAACAAGCCAGTGAGAGTGACCGGTGTGGTCAGGAAGGTCGAATGGACCAATCCGCACATCTGGTTCTATGTCGAAGGCAAGGACGAGGTCTCGGGTCTCGCGGCCGTGTGGGGCTTCTCGGGAGCTGCGCCTAACGGGCTGAGGCGACGAGGTGTCACCAAGGACTCGCTCAAGGTCGGCGACACCGTGAAGGTCCAGGGCATCCGCGCCAAGGACGGGTCACCCAACGCCGCGAGTCGTGGCGTGACGTTCTCTGATGGCCGGCAGGTGTTCACGGCGTCCGAACAGACTCCAGTTCCCAAATAATTCCCGCGCGGGAAAGAGAGATCGACATGAAGAGCATCCTTCGTGTGAGCGCCCTGATTGTGCTCGCGGCCGTTGTCGCCAGCGCGCAGACGTCGAAGCCTGCGCCGCGGCTGTCGAATGGCAAGCCGGACTTCACTGGCGTCTGGGATCATCCGCGCGTTGGAGATGTCTCGAAGGGCGTGGATGGCGCATGCGCCGCTGGCAGCACCGGCTGCAAGAGCGTCGTTTCCGGTCAGCTGTTGTTCACCCCGGCGGGCCAGGCCGAATGGGACAAGAACAACAAGCCGACGACCTACGACTACGGCTCGCACTGCCAGCCGTGGGGATTCGTGCGCGCCTACAACACACCGTATCCACATGCCTACGTGCATCATCCGGATCGTCTCGTGATCCTCTGGGAGCAGGACAACCGCTTCCAAATGGTTCCGACCGACGGACGTGAGCTGCCCAAAGATATCGAGCCCACCTGGATGGGAACCTCGGTTGGGCGCTGGGATGGCGACACGCTCGTCGTCACGACCGCAGGCTTCAATGGTCGCACCTGGCTCGACACCGCGCAGCACCCGCACAGCGATGCGCTGAAGCTGACGATCAGGATGACGCGTCCGGACTTCGATCACCTGAACTGGGAGGTCACGATCGAAGACCCGAAGTACTACCAGAAGCCGATCAAGAACGCGCGCACGTTCGTGTTGATGGAGAAGGGCACCGAGCTCTACGAGTATTCATGCGCGGAGAACAATCGCTGCGAGAACGGCAAGTGCGTCGCGGCAGATGTCCAAAAGTAGCGGCGGGTCTTTAGACCCGCCGACACTCACTTCCTGACGTATTTCTTCAGTGCGCGCGGACCGACCTCCGCTCCATAGACGTTGCCTTGTGCGTCGGCTGCGACGCCTTCAGCGGCGCTCGTGCCGGTCGTCTTCTCGACTGGATCGGGAATGAAGTAGAGGAGCTTGCCGTCCTTGGCGCTTCCCACCCTGATCCCGCGCTTCCAGCCGTCGTGATTGCGCGCGACCGACTCGGACTCGGAGTCGGCTGAATACAGCATGTCCTGCTTGTCGATGTACAAACCGCTCGGCCGGCTGAACTGCGGCCACGAATCCAGTAGCTTGCCGCTCTGGTCGTAGATCTGCACGCGGTTGTTGCCGCGATCGCCAACGAACAGGCGGCCTTGTGAATCCATCGCGAGCGCGTGCGGCGTATCGAAATTCGTTGGACCCGAGCCCTTGCTGCCGAACGACATGAGGAACTTGCCGTCGCGGTTGAATTTCAGGACGCGTGCGTTTGCGCCGCCGTGCCCCTCGGAGACAAAGATGTCGCCGTTCGGCGCGACGAACACATCGTTGGGTTGATAGAAGAAGTCGGGCGCCGCCGCGCCGCCGGCCTTTCCAAGCGTCATCAGAAGCTTTCCGTCCGGGCTGAACTTGAACACCTGATGACCACGGGTTGAACCGGGTAGAGGTCCGGATCGGGTGGCGGCGGAACCGGGTGCGCCGGCTGCCGGCGCGGCTCCCGCAGGCTGCGGCGCATCGTCCTGCCCGTCGGTGACCCAGACGTTGCCGTCGCGATCGACATAGATGCCGTGTGGAAAGATGAGCAGTCCCTGGCCGAAGCTCGCCACCAGCTTGCCAGACGCATCGAACTTGAGGACCGACGGAAGCATCGACATCTGGCCCGTTGCCCGATCGAGGCACGTGTTGGCGCCGCATCGCTCGGCCACCCAGATGCTGCGCCCGTCCTTGTCGATCTCGACCGCGCTTGTCGAGCCCCAGGTGCGACCCTCGGGCATCTTGAAGAAGTGCTCGATTGTCGCGTATGGGTTTGGCGCCGCGTTTGTCGGGGTGCTCGCCGGTTGCGCCTGAGCGAGAACACCGGCGCACTGCGCGACGATGAGGGCGACGCCGAGTATCGCTGCGGCTCGATTCATACGACCCTCCTGAGCGAGGCTGGGATTATAGTCAAGGCGCACACGGCGTCGCACGGGGGAGGTGAACATGAGGCAGTTACTTTTCACAATCCTCTTCATCGCCGCGACTCTGCTCCCTGATCGAACGGTGGCAGTGGCAGCGCAGACGAAGGTGAAGGTCGACGTTACGGGAAAGTGGGCGTTTCAAGTCACGACCACTGCCGGCGGTGGTACACCGACCGTGACATTCAAGCAGTCGGGTGAGACGCTCACGGGCCACTACTCCTCAACGAACCTTGGCGAGGCCGATCTGACCGGAACCGTCAAAGGCCAGGACATCGTGTTCAAGTTCGTCGGCACCGTTCAGGGGAACTCGGTCGACGTGACATACACCGGCACGATTGAAACCAACGACGCGATGAAAGGCACGCTCGACATCGCAGGGCTGGCTCAGGGGACGTTTACCGCCAAGCGGCAAGGATAGCGACCGGCTCCAGCCGGACTTCATGCGAACCGGAAGTAGTGTCCGGCTTCAGCCGGACTTCGCGTATCAATCACGGCAGAGCCGAATTTTGACCGTTTCTTGCCTGCGCTGGCGTGTATAGTTGCGCCGACCCTTCGAAGGACGTGCCTCCTTCAGGCTGTTGGAGGGAGTGAGTATGTGGCGACCAATGACGCGAACCGCGCTCGTGGTTACGGCCCTTGGCACACTCTGGCTTTCGGTAGGAACCTCGGGTCAGTCGACTCCGCCGCCGTCGACGAGCAACGGCGAGTGGCCGCACTACACCGGCGATCTTCGCGGCACGAAGTACTCGCCTATCGATCAAATCAACGCCGGCAATTTCAACAAGCTCGAGATCGCCTGGCGATTCAAGACCGACAGTCTCGGGACACGGCCTGAATACAAGCTGGAAGGAACGCCCCTGATGGTCGGAGGGGTGCTCTATACCACGGGCGGGACGCGCAGAGCCGTCGTCGCCCTCGATGCGCAGAGCGGCGAGCTGCTGTGGGTCCATCGCTATCCCGAAGGTCCACGCGGAGCGGCGGCGCCGAGACAGCTCTCTGGACGCGGTCTCTCGTACTGGACAGACGGCAGGGGAGACAACCGCGTGCTGTACGTGACGCCGGGTTATCGCCTGATCGCGCTGAACGCAAAGACCGGCCTGCCGATCAAGTCGTTCGGCAAGGACGGCGCCGTCGATTTGAAGGTCGGCGTGGTGTACGGAACCGGCCAGCAGATCGATCTCGAAACCGGCGAGATCGGATTGCACTCCACGCCCACGGTCGTCAAGGACACGATCATCGTCGGATCGTCGATGAAGGAAGGGATGACGATCACGACGCACAACAACACAAAGGGGCTCGTTCGTGCGTTCGATGTGCGGACGGGAAAACTCCAGTGGACGTTCAACACGATTCCGCGTCCGGGCGAGGTTGGCAACGACACGTGGTTGAACGGCTCGTGGGCCGTCAACGGGAACGCGGGTGTGTGGACACAGATCACGGTGGACGAGGAACTCGGTCTCGTCTATCTGCCCGTCGAGTCGCCGTCGTCAGATTATTACGGCGGTAAGCGTCCGGGGAACAACCTGTTCGGTGAGAGCCTCGTGTGCGTCGACCTCAAGACCGGGCAGAGGAAGTGGCACTTCCAGCTCGTGCACCATCCGATCTGGGATCACGACATCTCGTCGGCGCCGATTCTGCTGGATGTGACCATCGATGGGAAGCCGCGCAAACTGGTCGCGCAGCCGACCAAGCAGACATTGCTCTTCGTGTTCGATCGCGTCACGGGAGAGCCGATCTGGCCGATCGTCGAAACAAAAGTTCCACCCGGCGATGTCCCTGGTGAGTGGTACTCGCCAACACAACCAATCCCAAGCAGACCTGCGGCGTACGGCCGGCCCGGCCTGAGGATCCCCGACGAGTTGATCGACTTCACGCCCGATATGCGCACGCAGGCGGTCGACAACATGAAGCGATACAAATGGGGAGGCGACTACCCGTACAGCGGAACGCTCTACAACCCGCCGATCGTTGGCGATGTCAAGGGACTACTCGGCGCACTGAACCTCGGGAACGCAAGCGGTGGAACCAACTGGCCCGGTGCGGGTGCGGACCCGGAGACCGGGATCGTGTACGCGCAAGCGAACATGTCTGCGTTCACGCCCGAATCGGTTGCGCCGCCGCCGGAGGGATTCTCGGATATCCCGTACCAGGCCGGTGTCGTCGGACAACCGTTCCGCCTGCGTGTCGCCGCAGGAACCGGGACATACGCGGACGTCAACCAGGCGCAGCGTGCTGACGTGGATGCTGCGACTTCACCGGCGACGCCTGCCGGCGCACAGCCCGCGCGCTCGTACAACTCGGTCGAAGGGCTGTCGATGGTCAAGCCTCCTTATGGCGTGCTGTCCGCGATCGATCTGAGGAAGGGCGAGCTCAAATGGCAGGTGCCGCACGGCGACACGCCGGACACTGTGCGCAACCACTCGAAGCTGAAGGGAATCACCATTCCGAAGACCGGCCAGGGTGGCAGCGTCGGTGTGCTCGTGACCAAGACGCTCGTCATTGCAGGTGACCCGCTGGTCACGACGACTGCTGATCATCCGCGCGGTGCCATGATGCGCGCCTACAACAAGGAGACCGGGCAGGAGGTCGGCGCCGTCTGGATGCCGGCGCAGGTCAGCGGCTCGCCGATGACGTATCGCGTCGGCGGCCGGCAGTACATCGTGATCGCCGTGAGCGGCGGAAACTACTCGGGTGAGTACATCGCGTTTGCGTTGCCGGCGCCGGATGCTCGTGATACGGGGGGCGGCGGGACGCAGCAATGAAGAGCGTAGGGCGGGTCCTGCTCTTCGGACCCGCCGCATGCGTCGTGTTTGCCGCTGTGGCTCTTGCGCAATCGTCCGGCGCCACGGTGTGGGACGGTGTGTTTACAGAAGAGCAGGTCAAGCGCGGCTCGGCGTCGTACCAGCGAGAGTGTTCGAACTGCCACGGGGCGGCTCTCGAGGGCGGCGACATGACGCCCCCGCTCGTCGGCGGAGGGTTCACATCCAACTGGAATGATCTGACGCTGGGCGATCTGTCCGAGCGGATTCGACTCACGATGCCGCTCGACAGTCCCGGCAAACTGTCACGTCAGCAGAACGTCGATGTCATCGCGTTCATTTTGAAAACGAACGCGTGGCCGTCGGGCACGACGGAACTTCCGCCGGAGGTGGGAACGCTGAAGCAGATCAAGATTCAGGCGACAAAGTAGAGATAGAAACGATCGGGTCCTGCGGTCAATCGAAAAAGGAGGAATCGGATGAGAACGGTTACCTTCGGATTCGTGGTGGGACTTACGTGGGTCACCCTCTCCCCGTCAACGGCGGCGGCCCAAAGCGCGATCACAGGCATCGTCAAGGACTCATCGGGCGCAGTACTGCCTGGAGTCACGGTTGTCGCGGCGAGCGACGTTCTCATCGAGCGTGGCCGCAGCGTCGTCAGCGACGATCAAGGGGTCTACCGCATCGTCGACTTGC
>Ga0207669_10001379_pt1 | contig 10330 bp, 8 predicted proteins | sample KBSM33metaG_FD_184329 | JGI IMG/M metagenome (GOLD analysis project Ga0207669, IMG submission 184329) | Miscanthus rhizosphere microbial communities from Kellogg Biological Station, Michigan, USA - KBS M3-3 metaG (SPAdes) (version 2) | ecosystem: Host-associated > Plants > Roots > Rhizosphere >...
GCGGGTCGACTCTCCGCTGGGCGCGGCCCTGCTCGGCAGGCGCGCCGGGGACTCGGTCCTGGTGGAGCGCCCCCGGGACACGCTCGAGCTGACGATCCTCGAGGTCCGCGCCGCGCGCGGCGACGGGGCCTGACTGTGATGGTCAGGCGGGCGGTCGGCATGAGACGGTCCAGGCCATGCCCGACCTGACCCTCTGGGTGGATGCGTTCTGGATCAGTCCCTATGCCTTCTCCTCGTTCGTGGCTCTGGAGGAGAAGCAGCTCCCGTACGACGTGCAGGAGGTGGCGATGCACCGCGCGGAGAACCGCGCGCCCGACTACGCCAGGCGCTCGCTGACCGCGCGGGTGCCGATGCTCCGGCACGGCGACTTCTACCTCTCGGAGTCCAGCGCCATCGCCGAGTACCTGGACGACGCCTTCCCCTCGGCGCCGCGCCTCCTCCCCGCCGACGCCCGGCAGCGGGCCCGCGCCCGGCAGGTGATGGCCTGGGTGCGGAGCGATCTGATGCCCATCCGCGAGGAGCGCTCGACGAACACCATCTTCTACGAGCCGGCCACCGATCCCCTCTCGGAGAAGGCCCGGAAGGCCGCGGAGAAGCTCCTCACCGCGACCGAGTCGCTCCTCGCTCCGGGCGCCACCTCGCTCTTCGGGACGTTCTCCATCGCCGACGCCGACCTCACCCTGATGCTCCAGCGGCTGGGCAAGAGCGGGCATCCCCTCGGAGACCGGGTGCAGCGCTTCGTGGACGCCACCTGGGCTCGCCCGAGCGTGCGGAAGTGGGTGGAGCGCAAGCGGGCGACGTTCGTCCCCTACTAGCGCCGCTGACGGCGCCCCTGCCCGCTCAGGGTCTTCCTGGAGCAGGCGGGACTTCGGATTCGAACGGGGAATGCAGCTTCACCGGCGTCTGCCGCGGTCGCAGCCTGAGGTTCAGCATCTCCACCCCGAGCGAGAAGGCCATCGCGAAGTAGACGTAGCCCTTCGGGATGTGCTGCCCCATCCCGTCCGCCACCAGCACCACGCCGATGAGGATCAGGAACGAGAGGGCAAGAATCTTCACGCTGGGGTGACGCTCGACGAAGGCGCTGATCGACCTGGCGAAGGCGAGCATCACCAGGACCGCGATCACCACCGCCGCCACCATGATTGACAGCGCGCGGGCCATTCCCACCGCGGTGATGACCGAATCGATCGAGAACACCAGATCGAGCAGGACGATCTGCACCACCACCACCCCGAACGAGACCCGCACCGGACGCCGTTGCTGGGAGTGATCGACCTCCATCCGGTCGAAGATCTCGTGGGTGGCCTTCCCCACCAGGAAGAGCCCGCCGCCGATGAGGATCAGGTCGCGACCGCTGATCGGCTCGCCGAAGACGGTGAACAGGGTGGCCTGAAGCGTGACCAGCCAGGACATCGCCAGCAGGAGGAGCACTCGCATCACCAGGGCGAGGCCCAGTCCCAGACGGCGCGCCAGCGGCTGCCGTTCGGGCGGGAGCTTCCCCGTCATGATCGACAGGAAGACGATGTTGTCGATGCCCAGCACCACCTCGAGGGCGGTGAGGGTCAGCAGGCTGATCCAGCCGTCGAGCCTGGTGAACGGTGCGAGATCGAGCACGGAAGCACCCGGGACGGCGGCGAGGGGTTAGAACTGCTCTTCGTTGTCCGTGGGCTCCGCGTCGTCCGTGGGGCCGCCGCCACCCTGCCGTGCCTGCTCGGCCTCGATGGCGCCCAGCAAGGCCCGCTCCTTGTCGTGGAAGCGAGCCTTCCCGGGGTCGGCGAGGGTTCGCCGGGCACCGGTCGCGTAGAACTCGAGGTCCTGGGCGCTCGCTCCGCGGATGGCCAGGCCCCGGCTCCGGCCGTAGGGCGGGAAGACCGTGGGCGGATCGCCCGGAGCCGCGGGGGCGGCACGGCGGGCCGGGGCGGCGCTGCGCGTCCCTCCCTCGCCTCCGATGGTGAGCTCGGCCAGACGCACGCTGAAGCCATCTCCACGACGCACGGCCGTTCCGACCTGCACCTGCTCGACGGTGCCGTCGGCATGCGTGATCGACACCGTCACCGGCAGTTCGTTCTCGCGCATGGGCCGTGGCATCCCACCCTCGGGAAGCCGCTGTCAACGCCGGCGGTCAGGCAGCGCGCGCCCGGACCACGTTCCCCAGCCGCTCCAGCGCCCGCTCCACCACCTCCATCGACGGACCGAAGGAGAAGCGCGCGTGACCACGGAAGCGCGAGGCCCGCCCGCGCCTGCGCTTGCCTGGGTTGATGTCGAAGAACTCGCCGGGCACGGTGATGACCCGTTGCTCCAGCGCAGCGCGGAACAGTCCCATGCCGTCGTTGAGGGGCGGCGGGAGCGCGGAAACATCTCCCCACACGTAGAAGGTCCCCTCGGGTGCACGGTCCACTCGCACCCCCAGCGCCTGGAGCCCGGTCAGCATCCGCTCGCGCTTCGGACGGAACGCGTCGTGGATCGCCTGCAGCTCGCCCTTCACCAGCCCCGGCTCGAACAGCGGAAGCGCGGCCCGCTGCAGCGGCTTGCTCCCGCCGCCGTCGAGGAACGAGCCCGCGCTGCTCACCGCATCGATGACCGAACGCGGTCCGACCGTCCAGGTGACCCGCCAGCCCGGGTAGCGCCAGTTCTTGGTCAACCCATCGAAGAGGATGACCGGGTCGCGGTTCACGTCGCGCACGTGCGCGGCGGCGCTGACCGGAGCGGGCGCCCGCGGGTCACCCGTCCAGACGTAGTGGGAGTAGAACTCGTCGATCAGCAGCGCGCAGTCCAGGCCGCGGGCGAGCTCGACCCACGCCTCCATCTCCGCGCCCTGCACCACCTTCCCGGTCGGGTTGGAGGGGTTGGAGAGAAGCACCGCCGACAGGCCGAGGCCGAGGATCTCCTTCTTCAGCGCGTCGGGACCGAATCCGTAGCCCCGCTCGGGATCGAGCAGGATGGGGATCGCGGTGAAAGCCTTGAAGACGTCGAGCAGCTCCTCGTAGGCCGTGTAGTCGGGCAGGAAGTGGCCGAGGTTGATCAGCCCGAGGCTCGCCGCGGCGCGGGTCAGCGAGGCGCGGCCCCCTCCGGACACGCTGACGTTCTCCGCCGAGTACTGCGAGGGGAGCCCTCGCCGGTAGATGCGATTGTAGTGCGCGGCAATCGCCTCGCGTAGCTCCCACAAACCAGCCACCGGCGCGTACTCCTGGTCCGCCGGGTCCACCGCCACCGCCTGCACTCGCGGGGGCGCGCCGGGGAGCTCGCCGGTCTCGGGCTGGCCCTGGCCGAGGTTGCACCAGTCCGGGTCGGCTGGGTGGAAGCCACGCTTCTGCGCCTCGGTGGTGACGAAGATGACGCCGGTGCGCGGCACCGGTCGGAACGCCTGAGGGGCGCTCTCGCTGGACATGGAAACCGAAGTGTAGTTCCCGGCTGACACGCCCGTCACGCGGAGCGACGATGCGGACCCCAGTCGCCGGGAGGGGAGCCCATGGACCGCTTCGACCGCAGGACGATCCTCAAATCCATCGCCGTGATGGCCGCTGCCTCCGCCTTCCCGGCCTGCGGTGACTCGACCGAGAGCGTCGGGAGCGACGCCGACGGGCTCGCGCGCTTCCCCCAGGGCGTGGCCTCCGGAGATCCGAAGCAGACCACGGTCATCCTCTGGACCCGGGTGGTGAACGTGGGCAGTAGCCCGGTGGACCTGCCGCTCCGGCTGGACGTGGCGCTGGACGCGGGCTTCACCCGCATGGTGGTGGAGAAGGAGGGGCTCGTCGCCACCGTGGCGCACGACGGCTGCATCAAGGTGCGGGTGAAGAACCTCACCGCGGCGACGACCTACTACTACCGCTTCAGCTTCGTGCAGGGCCGGACCCGCTACCACTCCACCGCCGGGCGAACCCGCACCGCGCCCGATGCCTCCGCCGACGTCGCGATCAACTTCACGGTCGCCAACTGCCAGGACTACGTCGGCCGGTACTGGAACAGCTACCAGCAGATGCTCACCCTCGCGCCGGAGGACCTCGACTTCTTCCTCGCCATCGGTGACTACATCTACGAGACCACCAACACCTTCGGAACGGCGGGAGCCACTCGGACCATCACCTTCGCCAAGCCGGAGGAAGCCATCGACCTCGGCGGCGGGAACCTCGCGGCGAAGAGCGTGGGCAACTACCGCGACCTCTACCGCACCTACCGCGGCGATCCGCTGCTTCAACAAGTACACGCCCGCTGGCCGATCATCGCCACCTGGGACGACCACGAGTACTCGGACGACTGCTGGGGCTCGACCGCGACCTACTTCAACGGCCGGAAGAACGAGAAGGACGACGACCGCCGCCGCAACGCCGAGCAGGCCTTCTTCGAGTACATGCCCATCGACGAGGGGACCGCGGGCGGCGATCCGCAGACCGACGTCTTCACCACCGAGCGCGCCCAGCTGTACCCGAACCAGAAGCTCTGGCGGAGCTTCGTCTTCGGCAAGCACCTCGAGCTGGTGGTCACCGACTTCCGGAGCTTCCGCCCGGACCATCCCATCCCCGAGGACGCCTTCCCCGGAACGGTGGTCGCGGACCAGGCGACGCTGGTCGGCCTCCTCGGCCAGGCAGCATTCGACGCGAACTTCCCGCCGGGCGTGGCCGAGTACATCGACGTGGACCAGCCGGCCAACGACGGCCTCCGGTCGACGCTGACGAGCATCGCTGCCGCCGGCGCACAGCAGGAAGGCCTCTCGCTCGCCGACGCGTACGCCTGGGCCGTCCGGAACATCCACGGCAACTTGGCGGTGCTGGTCATCAACCAGATGCTCGCCGCGGCCCACGTGGCGCCCATCCCGGCGACCGGTCTTCCCCGCGGGCTCTTCTACGCGCTGATCGGCAAGCAGTCGTTCTTCAGCCAGTACGGCGCACGGTACGTGGTGGTGAAGTCGAGCTACGACCTCTACACCGCCCTGCTCTACGCGCGGACCGCCAAGGCGAGCGAGAACGCGTTCGGCGCCGAGCAGGAGAGCTTCATCGTGGACAAGCTCACCAAGTCCACCGCCACCCACAAGGCGCTGGTCAGCAGCGTGTCGCTGGTCTCGATGCAGCTGAACCTCACCGGCATTCCCGGCGTGCCGGCCCAGTTCGCGCGGGCCTTCTACTTCGACGTGGACCAGTGGGACGGCTTCCCCAACAAGCGCGCCGAGCTCCTCGCCCGGCTCGCCGGCGTCCAGAACCTCGTCGCGCTCTCCGGTGACATCCACGGGACGTTCGCCGGGAACGAGACCGCGGCCTCGCCGAAGATCGCGTTGCTGACCGCCCCGGCGATCAGCTCGCAGACCGTGGGCGAGGAGGTCGGCGCCGCGGTGACCACCTTCAGCTCCGATGCGGCGTTCCAGCCCGGCGGCGCGGTCTACGAAGCGCTGGTCAACAACCTGCCGCTGCTGTTCCAGGCGAGCACCGGCGGGGCGATCAAGTTCGTCGACACCTCCTCGCACGGGTTCCTCAAGCTCGGCGTCGAGGAGGCCCAGATCCGCGCCAGCTTCGTCCTCATCCCGGCGAGCGAGGTCACGGTGGACTACTCGAAGCAGCCAGCCGGAGCGCTGCAGGACAAGATCACCGTCGTCGAGCTCGGTGTCGCCGGTGGAGCCATCACCACCTCCTAGTCCGCGGCGCGCAGGTTCACGCGCTGCGCACGCGGGGCAGCGGCGGATCCGGCCACTCGGCCTCGAGGGCGGGATGTCCCGCGTCGCCCGAGGGGCGGAGGCGCAGCACTCCAGCCGAGAACCCGGGTCCTGGCCGCGCGCCCCGGACCAGGCGCTCCGCCAGGCTCCAGCAGAGGTCCGCGGCGCGGGCCTCGGCTCCGACGGGCACGCGGTGGACGCGCAGGTCGGGCCGGCCGACCTTGCGCAGGCCCCGTGCCTCGACGACGCCGCGACGGGCGCGCACCGACACGTGCGCACGGACCGAGGGGCGGAGCGCGGCGAGGACCTCGCTGCGGAAGACGTCCGGCGTCCACCACCGCTGCGCCTCGACGTCGAGCAGCGCGACCGCGCCCGCCTCCAGCAGCGCGGCGAGCACGCACTCGGCATCGCGCAGATGGACGAGGTCGGGGGGATCCACCCGGTGCCCGCGGATCACCGCGAAGTCGGGCGTGGCGCGCACGAGGGCCGCGAGCCCGGGCGACTCCCCGGCATCGTCCCGCGCCGCCGCGACCAGCGCGTCGACCCACTGCCGTGACTCGCCCTGCGAGTGCACCGTGAGAGAGAGGCCCGCCGGAGTCGGCGGGAGACGGACCGGGGCCAGCTCGCCGAACGCGAGATAGAACAGGCTGGCGTCCCCTCCGCCCGGCTCGAACGCGGGCCTCGACCAGTCTTCCATCGCAGCGGCCATCGGCCCGACGTGAAGTACCGGACGCTCTCGACGTCTCGTGCACGGGCCGGTGAACTCCCCGTGCCCGTCCGGTGTCGCGACTCCGGACTCACTCCCCGCGCAGCCGCTGCAGGCACGCGCGGTGGTGCCGCAGCACGTTCCGGGCGTAGGCCGCGGTGCTGTAGCCGCGGCGGAGCTTCGGGCTCTTCAGCTCCAGCTCCGGGACGGCGGCGGTGGGCATCGGGCTGCCGATCTGCTCGCGGTAGACCCGGCGGAGCGCGAGGTAGCTCGGAGTCTCCTCGAAGGTCTGCTCCTTCCCCTTCTCGAGGTCGCCCCGGAGCCGCCCCTCGGGGAAGGTGGGCACGAAGCGCTCACGGAAGACCCGGAACGCTGCGAGCGTCTCGCTGTCCTCGCCGGCAGGACGTCCGTCCGGCCCGTAGGCGAGGAGGTCGCCGTCCGCCGCCAGCCTGACCCCGGTGAGCTGGGACAGCGCCCGCTGCACGGCAGCGTTCCGCGAGGCGTACTGACCGGCGTTGTAGTCGGCGAAGCGGTACAGCACGTCCGGGTCGGTCAACGGATATCCCCACAGCCGCGGGACGCCGTAGCGCAGGCCGCCGACGCGCGTGTAGAGCGCGTCCCGCACTGCCTCCTCGTCGTCCGGCCATCCGCGGCTGCGCGCGTGCTCGATGGCCCAGCGGACGCTGACCTGCATCGACCCCGCGGTGGTGACGGGGTTCAGGTCCTCCAGCCGGCGGCCGCGGAAGACCGTGTCGAGGAGATTGGCCGTCGCCACCATCGCCGGATGCTCGCGCCGCTCGGCCTCGAGCATGTCGCGGAAGAGGAGGTCCAGCTCCCGCTCGGTGCGGAGCCGGCGGATGCGCTCGTCGAAGGTCCGCCGGTCGCCCGGAGCGCGGTCCAGGAGCAGCCGCTCCATCGCCGACGGCCCGAGGGGCCCGAGCCGCTCGGCCTCCTCCTTCAAGCGCGTGCGGACCATCGCCCCCAGGTTCGCGACCGGCGGGTCCGCCTGGAAGCCGGATTCCTGCTGAAGGACGGCCACGACCCCGCACACCCGCGTCGCGTCCGGGACGAGCCCCGCGTCCGAGAACGCGGCCAGGAGGTCCCTCGCCCAGCCGGACGGGTCCCCCACCCCGTCGGGAAAGGCCGCCCCGACCTGGGACGGACCGAGCGGAGCGGGCGGACGCGCGGGCGGCGGTGGCGGCGGGGGCGCCTCGTGACAGGCCGTGGCCGCGGCGAGCACGAGGAGGATCAGCGTCGCCGGGCAGCGAAACACGGAGGGGTCTCGGCGAAGAACACAGCGAGCGGCGCTCGACATCGCGGCAGCACCACGTTACCCCGCTCTCGCGGGGCTTCCTCCATGACCTGGCGCGCGCTCAATCCCTGGTCGGATCTGGCGGGTCTTCCGCGCGACAGCTGGCTGCTCGCCCTGGCGACGCTGGTGAACCGCGCGGGGACGATGGTCATCCCCTTCCTGGCGCTCCACTTCACCCGGAACCTCGGCTTCTCGGCCGGTCAGGCCGGGCTGGCGCTGGCCGCCTACGGCGTCGTCTCGCTCCTCACCTCCCCGTTCGCCGGCCGGCTCTCGGATCGCGTGGGCTCACAGCGCATCCTCACGCTGTCGCTCTTCCTCGGCGGGCTGGGCTTCTGGGCGCTCCCCCTCCTCCGGACCCTTCCCCAGGTCCTGGCCGGCATGGTGGTGCTCTCGGCGGTCTCGGAGGCAATGCGCCCCGCCACCCTGGCCCTGGTGAGCGACCTCGCCCCGCCCGAGCTCCGCCGCCAGGCCTTCGCCCTCAACCGGCTGGCCATCAACCTCGGGATGAGCGTGGGCCCGGCCCTGGGCGGGTTCCTCGCCGCGCGCTCCTTCGCGACGCTGTTCTGGGTGGACGGGGCGACGTCGATCGCCGCTTCCCTGGTGCTGCTCGTCTTCCCTCTCCGGGTGGGCTCGGTCGAGTCCCATGCCGCCGCGCCGCCCTCGCTCGGCGCCATCGCCGACCGGCGCCTCCGCTACGTCATCCTCTGCCTCCTGCCGGTCATCCTCGTGTTCTTCCAGCACGAGGGGCCGATGCCGGTGTGGATGGTCGAGGACCTGGGCATGCCCACCCAGAACTTCGGCCTGCTCTTCACCATCAACACGCTGCTGATCGTGTTCCTCGAGGTGCGGCTGAACGGTCTGACCGCGCACTGGAGCCCGGCGCGCGCGCTGGCGACCGGCTCGGCGCTGTGCACCGTCGGGTTCGGTGCCCTGGCCTTCCTGACCACCTACTGGGGGGTGGTGGCCACGGTGGTGGTCTGGACCTTCGGGGAGATGATCCTCTTTCCCGCCACCGCGGCGTACGTCTCGGAGCTCGCCCCGCCGACGCGCCGGGGCGAGTACATGGGCTTCTACTCGATGACCTTCGGCATCGGCTTCACTCTCGGCCCGTGGGCGGGGCTGAGCGTGCTGGAGGCCGCGGGCGCCCGGACGCTGTGGCTCGCGTGCCTCGCGGTGGGAACGGTGTCCACGTTGCTGCTCGGGCGGATCCGCGTCGAGGGTGCCGCGGCCGTCCCCGCGCGCGTCGCCGCCCCGGGCTGAGCCCGAACGCTGGCGCGCCACCGCGCGCTTCCGCAGGCGTCCCCCTGGGTCCGGGGGGCTGAGCCCGAACGCTGGCGCGCCACCGCGCGCTTCCGCAGGCGTCCCCCTGGGAACGGGGGGCTGAGCTCAGGCCACGGCGATCGCGGAGCCCTCGGACGAGGTGATGCTCGCCGACGGCACCTCGGAGCCGGGCGGCACCGGAACCTCCGGACGTTCCACCCGTCCGCGCACCCGTTCGACCAGGGCCCGCGCCGTGCGGAGCAGCTCGGAGAAGCCGGAGAGCTCGGCCTCGAACTCCAGCTGCGAGGTCCGGGAGTCGTCCAGGAAGCGGCGCAGCGTCAGCGGGGAGTCGCCCCGACGATTCAACCCCGCGTCGCAGGTGGTGGCGCTCTCCACGCCGGCCTCCTCCAGCCATGGCAGGTGCGCGGGGCGGAAGTAGCCGCTCGGGTAGCAGAAGTGCCGGAGCGGGTGGCCCACCAGCGGCTCGAGGACCGCGCGGTTGTCCCGGAGCTCGCGCAGCGCCAGCTCGCGAGACACCGGGAAACGGTGCCGGTGGGTGTGAAGCTGCACGTCCAGCCCCTCGCCCGCCGCGCGGCGAAGCTCGTCGACGCTCGCCAGCGACAGCCAGCGCCCCGCGCGGACCGGTCCCAGGTCCACGTTCAGCGCCGCGGCGATGCGGTCCGCCAGCGCCTGCCGCTCGGGCTCGGAGAATCGTTCCTCGGCTTGCCGGATCATCCGCCACATCGCCTCGGTCTGCTCGGCGCCGCCCGTCATCCGCACCGCGCCCACCATCCCCACGCCGAGCTCGGAGAGGTCGAGCACCGGCTCCTTACTCTCGCGGAAGGCCCACTGGACCAGGAGGCGAAAGACCGGAGTGCCGCTCCGGGCGTGGTAGGTCGTCGCGTAGAGCGTCGCCGGGAAGCCGTGGCGCTGCAGCGCCGGCCAGGCGTGGCGGAGCGTCCCGTGAAACCCGTCGTCGATGGTGAGCGCCACCGCGGCCGGCGGGAGCGTTCCCGCACGGAGCCTCTGCACCGCCTCCTCGAGGGGCAGGACCTGGTAGCGGTGGAGCGCGAGCAGCCGGCGCTCGAGGTCGTCGGGCGACAGGAACAGGCCGGGAAAGACGCGGTGCTCGTCGGCGAGCGAGGTGCCGTGCCAGCACACGATGCGCAGACCCCGGCGGGTCAGCAGCCGCGAGAGCCGGAAGAGGCCGGCCGCACGCGCGCCGGAGTAGAGCGACTGCTTGAGCCGCGGGCGCATCCGCCGGGCGACCGTCTCTGTCGTCTCCCGGGCCCAGCGCGCCGTCTCGCGCACCGCGAGCCCGCGATCTCCGGGCCACCACAGGTCGGAGTGGATGCGCGGGTCGAGCGTGAGCGCTGCGAACCGGGCCACGGTGCGGAGCTTGTCCCGGCGG
>Ga0207669_10001382_pt1 | contig 10322 bp, 6 predicted proteins | sample KBSM33metaG_FD_184329 | JGI IMG/M metagenome (GOLD analysis project Ga0207669, IMG submission 184329) | Miscanthus rhizosphere microbial communities from Kellogg Biological Station, Michigan, USA - KBS M3-3 metaG (SPAdes) (version 2) | ecosystem: Host-associated > Plants > Roots > Rhizosphere >...
GTCGATGAAGATGATGCATGGCGCTTTCGTCTCGGCCTGCGAGAAGAGATCACGCACGCGCGCAGCACCGACACCGACGAACATCTCGACGAACTCCGATCCACTCAGGCTGAAGAACGGGACCTTGGCTTCACCCGCGACCGCTCGCGCCAGCAACGTCTTGCCGGTCCCTGGCGGGCCGACCAGCAGCACGCCCTTCGGGATGCGGCCACCGAGTGTCGTGTATTTCCGGGGGTTGCGCAGGAACTCGACGATCTCCTTCAGTTCCTGCTCGGCCTCGTCCACGCCGGCCACGTCAGCGAAGCTCACCTTCACATCGTCTTCGGCGAAGACGCGATGCTTGCTTCGCGCAAACGACATCACGCCGCCTTCGGCACCGCCGATGCGACGGGAGAAGTAACTCCAGATGACGAAGATGAAGACGAGCGGAAGGATCCAGCCAAGGACCTCAGGCAACCATCGGCTGACGAACTCGCCGGTGTACTTCACGCCGGCTGTGTCGAGATCCTCGAGCAGCTTTGGATCCTCGATGCGCGTCGAGCTGAAGTTCTTGCTGCCGTTGGACTCGCGAACGTAGGTACCCCTGATCGTCTGCTCGCCGACGTAGACCTCAGCGACCTGGCCCGCGCGGACGGCCTTCTTGAAATCGCTGTACGAGACCTGCTGTCCACTCGGTGCCAGAAACCAGGTCTGCACCAGCACGAGCAGCAACAATCCGCCGAGGAAGTACCAGATGGGTCCACCTGGGCGCCCGACCGTTCGGAGCGAGCGTTTTTCCCCGGGACGCTTCTCGCGCGGGTTCATCCCCGGAGGTGTTCGAAGGTTCGCCAATAGTCCCTCAGGCAGTCACCGACTGCTTCTTCTGGAAGGTCAGTTCATTGTGACCCATATCCACGATGATCGAGTCGCCCTCGCGGAAGTCGCCCTCGAGGACGCGCATCGCCAGCGGATCCAGCACCCGCCGCTGAATCGTCCGCTTCAACGGCCGGGCCCCGAACATCGGATCGAATCCCTCGGAGACGAGGAAGCCTCGCGCCGTGTCCGTCAGCTCTACGTGGATCTTCCGATCCTCGAGCCGCTTGAGCAGGCCACGGACCTGAATGTCGACGATGTGTTTCAGGTGCCCCAAGCCCAGCGAGTGGAAGAAGATGATCTCGTCCACGCGATTGATGAACTCGGGCCGGAATTGCTGACGCAGGGCGTCCGTCACCTGTCGCCGCACGCCTTCAGGCAGTTCGTCGCGTCCCGATCCCTGCTGCGCTTCCGCGATGAAGTGGCTGCCCAGATTCGACGTCATGATCACCACGACGTTCTTGAAGTCGACCGTGCGACCCTTGGCATCGGTCAGGCGTCCGTCGTCGAGCAACTGCAGCATCACGTTGAGCACGTCGGGATGTGCCTTCTCGATCTCGTCGAACAGTACGACCGAGTACGGACGCCGGCGCACGGCTTCCGTGAGCTGACCGGCCTCGTCGTAGCCAACGTATCCGGGAGGTGCGCCGATCATTCGCGAGACGGTGTGCTTCTCCTGATACTCGGACATGTCGATCCGGATCATCGCGTGCTCATCGTCGAACAGGAATTCCGCGAGCGCACGTGCGAGCTCGGTCTTGCCCACGCCAGTAGGTCCGAGGAAGATGAAGCTCCCGAGTGGCCGGTTGGGATCCTGCAGTCCGGCACGCGCGCGGCGAATGGCATTCGCGACCGCGGTCACGGCCTCGTCCTGACCGACCACACGCTCGTGGAGACGCGCCTCCATGTGAATCAACTTCTGGATCTCGCCTTCCATCAGGCGGCTCACCGGGATGTTGGTCCACTTGGCGACGACTTCCGCGATGTCCTCCTCGTCGACCTGCTCCTTGAGCAGGCGTGACGTCTTCGGCTGGCCATCACTGACCGCGTCGCCGGCGGCGATTCGTTTCTCGAGCTCCGGGATGCGGCCGTACTGCAGCTCTGATGCCTTCGCGTAGTCGCCGACGCGCTGCGCCAGTTCAAGCTCTGTGCGCGCGTCCTCGAGCTGCTGCTTCAGATCGCTCGTGCCTTGCAGCGTGTCCTTCTCGTTCTGCCATTGAGTCTGCAGGCGAGTCTGTTGTTCCTTGAGATCGGCGAGCTCGCGTTCGAGCTTGGACAACCGATCTTTTGACGAGGGGTCGGTCTCCTTCCGTAGGGCCTCTCGCTCGATCTCGAGCTGCATGATCCGGCGGCGCACTTCGTCGAGCTCCGCTGGCATCGAGTCGATCTCCATGCGCAGCCTGGAGGCGGCCTCGTCCATGAGGTCGATGGCCTTGTCGGGCAGGAAGCGATCGGTGATGTAGCGGTTCGACAGGACGGCCGCAGCGACGAGCGCGGCGTCCTTGAACCGGACCTTGTGATGGATCTCGTACCGCTCACGCAGACCACGGAGGATTGAGATCGTGTTCTCGACGGTCGGCTCTCCCACGAGGACTGGCTGGAAGCGACGCTCGAGTGCGGCGTCCTTTTCGATGTGCTTTCGATATTCGTCGAGCGTCGTCGCGCCAATCGTGTGGAGCTCACCGCGCGCGAGCATCGGCTTGAGCATTTGCGACGCGTCCATCGCGCCCTCGGCAGCTCCCGCGCCGACGACCGTGTGCAGCTCGTCGATGAAGAGAACGATCTGCCCCTCGGACTCGGCGATCTCCTTCAGCACGGCCTTCAGCCGTTCTTCGAACTCGCCGCGATACTTCGCCCCGGCGACGAGGGCGCCCATGTCGAGCGCGAAGATCTTCTTGTTCTTCAGCCCCTCGGGCACGTCACCGCGCACGATTCGCTGCGCGAGACCCTCGACGATGGCCGTCTTGCCGACACCAGGCTCGCCAATGAGCACGGGATTGTTCTTCGTCCGGCGCGAGAGCACCTGGATGACCCGGCGTACCTCCTCGTCACGGCCGATCACCGGATCGAGCTTGCCGTGGCGGGCCAGTTCGGTCAGGTCGCGCCCGTAGCGGGAGAGTGCCTCGTACGTCGACTCCGGATTCTGCGACGTCACACGCTGGTTGCCGCGGACTTCAGTCAGCGCCTTGTAGAGCGCGTCTTTCGTCACGCCAAGCCGCTGCAACAACTGCGCAGCAGGAGAGCGTCCCGTTTCCGTCGCGAGCGCGAGGAAGAGATGCTCGGTGCTGACGAACTCGTCCTGCAGGCGCGTCGCTTCGGCCTGGGCTGAATCGACGATCAGTTTCATGCGAGGCGAGAGGCGCACGTCGGCACCGTACGCCTGGGGGATCGATTTTAGGAGCGTGCGCGCTTCCGCCGCGACACGCGCCGGGTCGAGCTGCATCTTCCGCAGCACCGACGGAACGATCCCTCCCGATTGCTCCACGAGGGTCAGCAGCAGATGCTCGGGTGTGACCTCTGCATGATTCTCTTCGGTCGCGATGTTCTGCGATCCGACGATGGCCTCCTGGGCCTTCTCGGTCAGTTTGTTCAGATTCATGGCTCTCACTCACGCCGCGCAGTGCTTCTAAAGCTGCGCTGTACGTCTCACGCTGCGCTGTGCGTCTTGCTGTCGTCGCCGCCCAGTTTTCTGAGCGCTTCGAAATGTTCACGTTCCTTGTCGCTGAGGGTCGTAGGAAGTTGGACGTCCACACGAGCGTAGAGGTCCCCGGTCTCCTCGCCATTGCCCACCGATGGCATGCCGTACCCCTTGAGGCGGAACAGCTGCCCGTTCTGCGTGAGCGAAGGGATTCGCAATCTGGCCGGCTTGCCGGACAGGGTCTGTACCTCCGCTTCACCGCCGAGGACCGCGGTCATCAGCGGCACCGGCGCCTTGACGTAGAGATCGCGCCCCTTCCGTTCGAAGTGCGGATGCGATGTCAGCCTCACGCGCAGATACAAGTCACCCGACTTGTCACCGCCAAGTCCTTGCTCGCCTTCACCGCTGACGCGCACGCGCGAGCCATCCGTCACGCCTGCGGGGATTCTCACGTCGACATGCTTGACCTGCCCGTTGTGACGGAGCAGCAGACGGCGCGTCGCACCCTGATACGCGTCCTCGAGCCCCAGCTCGATCTCGTTCTCGATATCGCGGCCTGGCCTTCGTCTCGCGCGGCCTCCGCGTGTCTCTCCTCCCCGCGAGGCGCCAGGAAAATCGCCACTGCCTCCGAAGAACGTGGTGAAGAAGTCCGAGAACGGATTCGTGTCGCCGAAGAGATCCTCCATCTCTTCGGGCGTCATCGTGCGGTATTGGTTGCGCGCGCCGCCACCTTGCCCAAACGGGGCGCCGCCACCGAACGGTTGACCGCCGCTGCGGGCCTGCTGCTCGTACATCCGCCAGTTGGCGCCGAGCTCGTCGTACTTCTTGCGGCTGTTCGGATCGCCCAGCACTTCGTACGCTTCGTTGATTTCCTTGAACCTGGCTTCGGCGACCTTGTCACCCGGGTTGACGTCCGGGTGGTGCTTGCGCGCGAGTTTGCGGAAGGCCTGCTTGACCTCCTTCTCGCTGGCGGTCTTCGCCACGCCAAGTGTTGCGTAGTAATCCTTGAAGTCCACGATACGTCTCTGGTCTCAGGTTCGCGATCGTTACAGTCCGAGTAACTCGTTCAGCAGTTTGATCTCGTTCAACAACTGCCGGCGGCCGCTGCCCGTGCTCAGCGCGGACTCATCCAGCAGCGGTCCAATTCGCTGCATCACTTCTGCCATGGCCAGCAGACGCTGCACGCCGGCGAGGTTGATTCCATGGTCGTCGACCATCTGCTTGATGAGACGCAAGCGCTCGAGCTCTTCCCGCGCGTAGAGGCGCATGCTTCCGACCGTTCGGCTCGGTCGAATCAACCCGAGACGCTCATATTTCCGCAGCGTCTGCGGATGCATCCCCAGTTGCTCTGCTGCCGTGCTGATGAAAAACAGATCGTCGAGTGCCATGCCTCGTTCCGCGACTGGGGGCTCAACCCCGCAGGTTATGCCTAAGGTTGATACAGATCGAGTGTAGGGCTTGATACGATCCGTGTCAAGGTGTGCGATGGCGAATGCCGTGACACCTGCGAGCACGAGGTAGGATCAACAGAAGCCTTGGATATCGCTGCCACAGACCTCGTCACTATCGGTTTGCTCGTCGTTCTCGAAGGACTCCTCAGCGCAGACAACGCGCTGGTCATGGCCATCATGGTCCTGGGCTTACCCAGGAACGACCATCACAAGGCCTTACGTTACGGACTACTGGGTGGTTTCGCCTTCCGCGCGGCCGCCACGTTACTGGCTGTTTACCTGATCAGCGTCGGATGGGTGAAAGTGCTCGGAGGTCTTTACCTCCTCTATCTGACTTACTCCCACTTCTGGGGCCGGGAAGAAGGAGAGGACCGGCGGCAGGCGCCAAAAGCCAAGGGCATGCTCGGTTTGACGCCATTTTGGGCGACCGTGGTCCGCGTCGAGCTCATCAACCTCGCGTTCTCGATCGACTCGATCCTGGTCGCCGTCGCGATGTCGCCGAAGCTCTGGGTCGTCATCACGGGAGGGATCCTCGGTATCGTGGCGATGCGACTGGTCGCGGGCCAGTTGATCGTGCTCGTCCAGCGCTATCCCGCGCTCGTGGACGGTGCGTTCATCATCATCGCGTGGGTGGGATTGAAGTTGTGCCTCGAGTACCTCCACGAGGCCCACTTCATCGCGCTCGACATCCCGAAGTGGATTTCGCTCGGCGTCGTCGGGGTGATCTTCGTCATCGCGCTCGTCTACGCGCGGATGCAGGGGGCAGTGGAGATCGCGAGTGATGGCCTCATGCATGATGCCGAGGAAGTCCTCGCCGACGATGAGAAACTCGTCGCCGAAATCGACGGAGACGTGACGAAGTAGACAAGCTGCTTAGTTCCCCGATTCAGGACGCAGTGCCCGTTTCCCTCGCCGACCTGCTGCCCGACGCGCAATGGGACCCGTCGAGCGACGTGCTGCTCGAGCGCTTCCTCCAGTACGCCGCCGGCAAGCACCTCGCCCTCTATCCGGCCCAGGAAGAAGCAATCCTCGAACTGCTCGACGGCAAGAACGTCATCCTCAACACGCCGACCGGATCCGGCAAGTCGCTCGTCGCCGCCGCGATGCTCTTCGCCTCGCTCGCGCGCGGGCAGCGCGCGGTCTACACCTGCCCGATCAAGGCGCTCGTCAACGAGAAGTGGATGGCGCTCTGCCGCGAGTTCGGACCGGATCAGGTAGGGCTCTCGACCGGCGACGCCTCCGTCAACCGCGATGCGCCGATTCTCTGCTGCACCGCGGAGGTGCTCGCCAACATCGCACTGCGCAGCGGGAGCGACGCCGGCTTCAGCGACGTGGTGATGGACGAATTCCACTACTACGCCGACCGCGACCGCGGCGTCGCCTGGCAAGTGCCGCTGCTGACGATGCCGCACGCGCGATTCCTGCTGATGTCGGCAACCCTCGGTGACACGCGATTCTTCGAGGAGGCCATCACGCGCCTCAACGGGCGCGCCACGGTGACGGTGAAGTCCGGCGATCGCCCCGTGCCCCTCGAGTACTCCTACGCCGAGATCCCGCTCGCGCACACGATCGAGAAGCTCGTGGACGAAGGCAAGGCACCCGTCTACGTCGTCCATTTCACGCAGGCTGAAGCCGCCGGGAGCGCCCAGGACTTCACCAGCCTCAAGATCTGCACGAAGGAACAGAAGGCTGAGATCGCCGCGCGCATCGCCGACTTCAAGTTCAGCAGCCCGTACGGCGGCGACATTCGCAAGTGGCTGAGGCACGGCATCGGCCTGCACCACGCAGGGCTGCTCCCGAAGTACCGCGTGCTGGTGGAGCAACTGGCACAGGCGGGACTGCTGAAAGTGATCTGCGGAACGGACACGCTCGGCGCCGGCATCAACGTGCCCATCCGCACCGTCCTCTTCACGCGGTTGTGCAAGTTCGACGGCCAGAAGACGGCGCACCTGAGCGTCCGCGACTTCCACCAGATCGCCGGCCGCGCCGGACGCAAGGGCTTCGACGACCGCGGCTTCGTTGTCGTCCAGGCGCCGGAGCACGTGATCGAGAACCTCCGGCTGAGTGAGAAGGCCGCCCGCGACGGCGAGAAGGTCGTGAAGCGCAAGCCCCCCGACCACAATTTCGTCAACTGGGACACCAACACGTTCAAGCGGTTGATCGGCGCGCCGCCGGAGCAGCTCGTCTCGAGGTTCCAGGTGTCACACGGGATGCTGCTGAACGTCTTGAGCCGGAAGGGCGACGGCTGTCGCGCGATGCAGCGGCTGCTCAGGGACAGTCATGAAACGGACATGGCGAAGGCCGCGCTGCGGAAGCGCGCATGGCAGCTCTTTCGATCGCTCATCGCGCGCGGCGTCGTGGAGTTCGTCCCGAGGACCGAAGAGGGCGCCAGGCTGCGCGTCAACGTCGACCTGCAGGACGACTTCTCGATGGACCAGACGCTGTCGCTGTACCTGATCGAGACGCTGCCTCAGCTCGACGCCGCCTCGCCGGACTACGCGCTCGACGTGTTGACGCTGGTCGAGTCGATACTCGAGAACCCCGAGTTGATCCTGCGCCGGCAGCTCGATCGCATCAAAGACCGCGCGGTCGCACAAATGAAGGCCGATGGCGTCGAGTACGAGCAGCGCATGGAGGAGCTCGAGAAGCTCGAATACCCGAAGCCTCTCCGAGACTTCGTCTATCAGACGTTCAACGCGTTCGCCGACACGCATCCATGGGTCGGCGAAGAGAACATCCGCCCCAAGTCAATCGCGCGCGAGATGTTCGAGAACTTCCGCTCCTTCGACGAGTACGTGCTCGACTACGAGCTGCAGCGATCGGAGGGGCTGCTGCTGCGGCACTTGAACAGCGTCTACAAGGTGCTCAGCCAGACCGTGCCTGACGGCGCCAAGACCAGCGAGGTAAGCGACGTTGAACTGTACCTCCGGACCCTCCTCAGCCAGGTGGACTCCAGCCTCGCGGACGAGTGGGAGCGAATGCGCGATCCCAACTACCAGCCGCTCGTCGCGCGACATACGGCGCCGAGCCCCCCCGGCACCGACGCGACGGCTCCGGATGTCACGCGCGACGCGAAGGCGTTCACCGCCGCAATCCGGACGCTCGTGTTCACCTTTCTGCGCGCGTGGAGCAGCGGCCGTCACGCCGCCGCCCTCGAGGCGCTCGACGCGCCTCCACCCGCCCAGCCCGACGCGGGCGCATGGACGGAGGAAAGGCTGCGATCGGCACTCGACGACTACCGCGCCGACCACGAAGGCATTCGTCTCGATCCCGAGGCTCGAAACATCCGGCACACCCACGTCAACACGTCCGAAGACAGGCGGACATGGCAGGTGCAGCAGGTGCTGGTCGATCCCGAACAGCACAATGACTGGATGGTGGAGTGTGAGGTGGACCTGCCAGCCTCACGCGAGGCGAACCGGCCAGTGCTCCGGTTGCGTGGGATCGGGCCGATCGGAACTGCGTGAGCTACTTTCTCGCCGCCGGCGTCAGGGTCGTCTCGCGACGATCCGAACCGCGCATGTAGACGACCTTCACCGGTTCGCCAATCTTCAACAGTTCGAGCGCATAGGTGTAGTCGTAGATGTTGGCGATCGTCTGCCCGGCGATCTCGATGACGACGTCGCCCTTCTGCAATCCGGCCTGTTCTGCCGGACCACCGCCGATCACACCACCAAGCAGCAATCCCTTCGCATCAGCCGCGTAGTCCGGCACCGTGCCGGTAAAGACGCGGACGCCCGTGCGGTTCACCGTCTGCGACGACTGCTCGACTTTCACGAACTGCGGCGCCTGATCCGTCTCCATCAATCGCACGGCGACCGCCGTGGCGAACTGCGCGATGCGATCGAGATCCTCGTAGTTGATCTTGTCGGCCGTATCCGAAGGCTTGTGGTAATCGAGATGCGCACCGGTCGTGAAGTTCAGGCTTGGCACCGACGCCTGGTTGAACGTCGCGACATCGGTCGGCTGATACGGATCGGCTTGCAGATTCAGGTTGAATCCGGCTGCAACGTTCGCTCGCTCGATGAGAGACGGCCACGTCGCGCTGCTGCCGGTCGCCTGCACGGCGAGCTTGTTGTCCTGCATTCGACCGACCATGTCGAAGTTGAAGTAGGCGGCGACCTGATTCAGTGGAACCGGCGGCGCATTCACGAACGCGCTCGACCCGATCAATCCAAGCTCCTCCGCCGACCAGAGCGCGACGATCACGTTTCGTTTTCGTTCCGGGCGACGCGCGAAAGCCTCGGCAATCGCGAGCACCGCGGCACTGCCTGAGGCGTTGTCATCGGCGCCGACGTGCGCCTTGCCGACATCGGCCGCGGTCGCAAGCGAGTTACCGTTCCGCCCGAGTCCCAGATGGTCGTAGTGAGCGCCGATGACAATCCACGGTCTGTCGACACCGGCCACCGGCAACGTCGCCGGTAGATAGGCCACAACGTTTCGAGCCGTTCGCTTCTCACGCACCAGTTTCGTCGAGAGTTCGACGGTCACCCCGTCGAGCGCGAAGCCGGCGGCGTGAGGGTTGCCGCTATCGAACTCTTTCTGGACCGCTTCGAGCGACCGCGATCCGAAGAGTGCCGCGGCGGCCTTGCCGCTGATGCTTGCGGCTGGAATACCAGAACCGGCGAGAGCTGTGTCGAATGTGATCGGCACAGTCTGGCCTGCGTTCGGCGAGCGCGGTCCGGTGACAACGAGAAGCGCCTTCGCGCCGCGTTGCCGCGCCGCCAGAGCCTTGTATCGAAGATCCGAGTAGCGCGCGAGGATCGATTTCGTTTCCTTGTCCGCATCCTCGGGGAAGTATCTGAAGACAACAACGGCCTTGTCTTTCACGTCGAGCGTCGCGTAGCTGTCGTAGCCGAAGTTCTGTGCCTCCGGCACAACGATGCCGTAGCCGGCGAACACTGCCGGCGCAGACACCGTCGCATCGTCGGAGAAGGAGAGTGCGACGACGTCGGCCGGGGCGGAGAAGCGCTGCGATCCGGCGGACAACTGCGAGCCGCCATCGCGACTACCCGCAGTGAAATCAAACGACATGAAGACGTCCTGTCGTCCTGGCAGTGGGCGAGCGCCGATGCGCACCAGTTGCGTTGCGATGTAGTCGCCTGCCTGCTGTTCTCCGCTGGAACCTGCCTCGCGGCCGGCGAATCGCTCGGACGCGAGCGTCTCGACATAAGAGCGTGTGCCTGTCGCAGTTGCTGGTGCCGGCGCCTGCGCCGAGAGCGCCGCGATCGACAGGCCAAGGAGAACGAAAATCGGCGCCTTCTTCATTGTCCGGATCCTCTGGTCGGCTTCTGCTTCGGCGGGGCGGCCGCGAGCGCGTCGAGCGCGTGCTGATGATTCCACTGCGCGAGATAGATCTGGCCTTCTCGACCGCCGCCGCG
>Ga0207669_10001388_pt1 | contig 10305 bp, 9 predicted proteins | sample KBSM33metaG_FD_184329 | JGI IMG/M metagenome (GOLD analysis project Ga0207669, IMG submission 184329) | Miscanthus rhizosphere microbial communities from Kellogg Biological Station, Michigan, USA - KBS M3-3 metaG (SPAdes) (version 2) | ecosystem: Host-associated > Plants > Roots > Rhizosphere >...
GCGACGTTCGGCATCTTGAAGGCGCCGAAGTGATGTCCGGCGTCCGACAAGTTGTAGGACGCGCGACGAACTGAGCCGACAAGTTGTAGGACGCGGCCCGTCGCCCCGCGAAAAGTCGTGTGATTTCCGCGCGGCACGGTCGTTGCTGACAACCGGCGCGCAACCAGGTGCGGGGCCGTCGGCTCCGCGGCCACACATTCGCCAACCCGCGGAGGGACCTTCTCGATGAACCTACACAAGACGAACTCAATCAAAGTCGGTACGACGCTTGTCGGCCTGACACTCGCCGTGACGCTGGTGGGGCTCGGCTGCGGGGACGGCGGCGGCACGCCGTCGGGCAAGGGCGGCAGCGGGGGCAAGGGCGGCACCACCGGAAGCGCCGGTACCACCGGAAGCGCCGGCACCACCGGGACCGCCGGCACCACGGGCTCCGGCGGCACTGGTGGATCGATCGGCGGCACCACTGGCTCTGGCGGCACCGCCGGGGCCACCGCCGGCACCACGGGCTCCGGCGGGTCAGCCGGCACCGGCGGCTCCACGGGCGGCACGGGCGGCGTGGCCGGCTCTAACACCGCGGGGACCGGCGGCTCGTCCACCGGCGGCGCGGGCGCGACGGGCACGGGCGGCACCGGCGGCGCCGGCGGCCCCGGCGGCCTCCCCGCGAACCTGCCTCCGACACTGAACCCGCCGGCGGGCGCGACGCTGAAGCTGCGTGTGCACGCGACCGGCGACCAGATCTACACCTGCATGGGGAGCTCGGCGGGCGCTGGCGGCGGTGCGGGTGCAGGCGGGGCGGGCGGCGCGGCCACCACGACCTACGCGTGGGTGCTGAAGCAGCCGGACGCCAAGCTGTGGGACTGGACCAGCACCACCACGCAGGTCGGCACGCACGGGCTGGGGCCGAACTGGACCTCCACCGACGGCAGCGCAGTCAATGGCGCCAAGGCATATGGGGAGAACGCCACCGGCACGATCCAGTGGCTTCTGCTGCGCGCCACGTCGAACACGGGCACCGGCGTGTTCAGCGACGTCACCTACGTGATTCGCGCAAACACGACCGGAGGTGTCGCGCCCGCCGCAAACAGCTGCGATTCGACGACCACCGCGGACATGCGCGTCCCCTACACGGCTGACTACTACTTCTATAACGGCGGCGGACCCGGCACGGCGTGGATGACGCCGCCCGGAAACCTGCCGACCGGAATCCCGGTCCCGAACGGCGCGACGCTGAAGATCCATGACCACGCGATCGGCGTACAGGTCTACACCTGCACGGCCAGCACGGGAGGCACGAGCGGCGGCGGTACGGGCGGCACGGGCGGCACGAGCTACTCGTGGGTGCTCAAGCAGCCGGACGCGATCCTCTACGACTCGAGCTTCGCGCAGGTCGGCACGCACGGCATGGGGCCGAACTGGACCTCCACCGACGGCAGCATCGTCAACGGAACCAGGATCGCCTCCGCGAACTCGACGATGGCGGGCGCGATCCCGTGGCTGCTGCTGGGAGCGTCGTCGACCGCGGGCACCACGGGCGTGTTCACGGACATCACGTACATCCAGCGGCTGAACACCGCCGGCGGCCCGGCGCCGACCACCACCTGCGACTCGACCTCCGCCGACGTCCGCATCCCGTACTCCGCCGACTACTACTTCTTCACAGGAACGTCGACGGACGGCGGCACCGACTGATCCGGACACTGCCCTGATCGAGGGCGGACGCGGGGAGGTGGCGACAGCCCCTCCCCGCGTTTTTGTTTGTCAGGCGCGGCGGAACGCGATCAGCCAGCTCGCGACGACCACCCCCAGCGCGGCCGCGCCCAGCAGCGCCTGGACGAGCGGGCGCGGCGTTCGCCAGCCGCGACGAAGCTGGGCGAACGCCCAGCCGACGCCGAACAGAGCGCCGAAGCCGAGCCCGAACAGGTGAGCCTTGTAGTCGGCGCCGCGCATCGTGCCGGTCATCGCGAACAGCGCCAGCCCGGCGCCGAGCGGCACCCACCAGTAGCCGGGACGCGTGCGCAAGGTCAGACGCCTGACGGTTTGCAGCCCCGCGATGATCCCCAGCGCCGCGAACGTCGCCGTCGACGCGCCGACCGAATCGTGGTTCGTGCGGTGATAGACGGCCGTCATCAGGTTTCCCGCCGTCGCCGAGAGCAGGATGAGCGTCGCGCCCAGGCCGCCGCCCAGCCAGCGGCCGACCGACGAGACGAAGATCAGCGTGGCGACGACGTTCCCGACCACGTGAAACAGATCCGCGTGCAGCGTCAGCGCGGTCACCGCCCGCCACCAGTCGCCGTGCATGATGCGCTCGGCGGACGCCGAGCCCACGCGGAACCAGATCGATCCCTGATCCCAGGTGCCCGACACCAGCAGCATCGCCGCGAATCCGATCGCGCACAGCAGCCCGAGCGGGCTCCACCCGAGATCGGGCGCGGGCGCCGGCTGCTCGGGCGCGCCCTCGGCGTCGAACGCGTCCAGCGCCTCGCCGGCCGCCGCCGCATCGGCGGCGTGCACGACCAGCGCAAACTGGCCGTCGCGCTCGTCGACCCGGTGCTCGATCGAGGCGGCGGCCAGGACCAGCGCCCAGTCGTTCGCTTCGGTCGTTGACGCGGTCATCCTCAGCAGGTGATCCACGGGCTAAGACTACGATCTAATTCCCTTTAGCCCAGGCTTAAGCGCCGGCACAGCTTCCGTCGATGATCGGCTTGAGCGATGCGCCGAGGTGTCACCGGGGTGGTGTTGCTGGCCGCTATCTCCGCCTGCGGCCGCATCGGCTACGACGCCACCCTGCGCAGCGACTCTGGCACGGGCGGCGGCGGCGCGGCCGGCGTCGCGGGAACCGGCGGCGGCGCCGGAAGTGGTGGGACCGGTGGCAGCGCGAGCGCCGGGACAAGCGGTACCGCGGGCGCCGGCGCGGGTGGGCAGGCCGGCAGCGTGGGTACCGGCACTGGTGGCAGCGGCGGCACGGGCGGCACGACCGGCGCCGGCGGTGGCGCCGGCGCGTGCGCGCTGGCGACATACGGCGGTCACACCTATGCGCTTTGCGACCGGCCGCTGTCCTGGATCAATGCCGCGGCGGACTGCGCGGCCAGCGGGATGAGCCTCGTGCGCATCGACGACGCCGCGGAGAACCAGTGGGTTCTCACCAACGCGTTCGCGGGCGTGCCAGCGTCCGACAATCAGAGCACTGTCTGGCGCTGGCTGGGCGGAACGGACCTGACGGTCGTGGGCGAATGGCGCTGGACGGACGGCGCGCTGTTCTGGCTCGGTGGCTCCAACGGATCGGCGCAGAACGGCCTTTACGCGAACTGGCTCGCCAACCGCCCGACGAGCGGAGGAACGGCGAGCGACTGCACGATCATGCAGCACAACACCGAAGGGTTCTGGACCGACTGGGACTGCGCGCGGCTCGAGCCGTACGTCTGCGAACGATATTGAGATTCGTCAGACGGGCTTGACGGGCACGCCGTCTCAGCCGTAGCGTGGTCGATCTTCGCGGGAGGTGACGCATGATCGGCAGCATCGATCACTTCGTGGACCAGCAGATCCTGCTCTGGCAAGAGGAACGCCGGATCCGCGAGCGTAAAGGGGTCGAAGGAAACGTTCAGCGCCCGACCATCTGCATCTCGCGCCAGTACGGGGCGCGCGGCGCGGCGATGGGACGACTGGTCGCCGATCGGCTCGGCTTTCGTTTCTATTCGGACGAGCTGATCCACGACATCGCCGAGGCGGCCCACGTGCGCCAGCAGGTCGTCGAATCGCTGGACGAGCGCGTGCAGGACGGTATCGCGGAATGGGTCGCCGGCCTGATCAAGCGCGGCGTGTTCGCGCCGTCGGACTACCTGCGCAACCTGTCGAAGGTGGTGCTGACGCTGGGCCGCCATGGCAAGGGCGTCATCATCGGCCGCGGGGCGCACTTCCTGCTGGACGGCGCCACCACGCTGCGCGTGCGCGTGATCGCGCCGCTTGACGTCCGCGTCGCGCGCGTCGCCGCGCGCGACGGCCTCTCGGAAGCGGAGGCGCGCGCCAAGGTGACGCGCATCGATGACGAGCGCGTCGCGTTCAACCGCCAGCACTACAACGCGGACATCCGCGATCCCGATCATTACGACCTGCTCGTCAACGCCGGCACGCTGGGCGTCGAGGGCGCGGCGGCGCAGACCGTGGCGGCGTTCCAGTTCCGCTTCGGCTCGACGACCTGAACGAAGGAAACGGCGCGCTGCCAACACTGCAGTTTCGAGGCGGCACGATCGAAGTCACCGGGCTGCCGGCCGGAGCACCCGCGCCGCCCGGTTGTCTCTGGGATGCGCGCACCGCTTGCTTCCGCGCGCCGGCGTCCGCGTACGCGGCGGTGCGCCGCGCCTTCGGGCGCGAAGACGACGCCGTCGAGGATCGCGCGCGCGGCTACGGCGAGCTGGCGCTGGGCGTGCGCGTGCACCGCGAACCTCGCCCCTACCAGGCCGAGGCGCTGGCCGCCTGGCGCGGGCACCAGGGTCGGGGCGTCGTGGTGCTGCCGACGGGCGCGGGCAAGACCTGGGTCGCGTGCCTGGCCATCGACGACAAGCGCCGCAGCACGCTGGTCATCGCCCCCACCCTGGATCTCGTGCGGCAGTGGTACGACGTGTTGCGGACGACGTTCGGCGTCCCGGTCGGCGTCATCGGCGGCGGCGAGTACGACGTGCAGTCGCTGACGGTGTCGACCTACGACTCGGCCCACATTCACATGGAACACCTGGGCGACCGCTTCGGGCTGGTGGTGTTCGACGAGTGCCACCACCTGCCCGGCCCGGCGTACGCGCTGGCGGCGCGCGCCTGCCTGGCGCCCTTTCGCCTGGGGCTGACCGCGACGCCCGAGCGCGCCGACGGACGCCACGCCGACTTCGACGAGCTGGTCGGCCCGATCGTCTACCGGAAGGACATCGTCGATCTCTCGTCGGCGGGCGGCTACCTGGCCCCGTACGACACCGTGCGCCTGACCGTCGAGCTGGGTCCCGAGGATCGGCGCGCGCACGACGAGGCGCGCGGCATCTACCGCGACTTCCTGGTGCGCAACGGCATCCGCATGTCCAGCCCGTCGGGCTGGTCGGACTTCATCATCCGCTCGGCGCGCAGCGAGGACGGGCGGCGCGCCATGGCCGCGTACCGGCGGCAGCGCGAGATCGCGTTCGCGGCGCCCGCCAAGCTGGACTACGTCGCGCTGCTGCTGGATCGCCACCGCGAGGATCGCACGTTGCTGTTCACCCAGGACAACGCCACCGCGTACGAGATCTCGCGTCGCTTCCTGGTCCCGATCATCACGCACGAGACGCGCGTGCGCGAACGCAGCGAGATCCTCGCCGGCCTGGCGGAAGGCAGCTACGGCGCGGTGGTGACGTCCAAGGTCCTGAACGAGGGCGTCGACATCCCCGACGCGGCGGTCGCGATCGTCGTGTCGGGCAGCGCGTCGGTGCGCGAGCACGTGCAGCGCCTGGGGCGCGTGCTGCGCGCGCGCGAGGGCAAGCGCGCGCTGCTTTACGAGCTGGTCACGGCGGCGACCACCGAAACCTTCACCAGCGCGCGGCGGCGCGATCACAGTGCTTACCGCTGATCTGGTGACGGCCCGGCGCCGCGGCGACGAGCTGCGCCTGATCCCGGTCGACGACGGGCGCCGCGCGCGCATCGCGACGCTGGCAGCGGCGTTCGCGGACGTCGTGCGCGCGCACGTCGGCTCGACGCGCCAGCAACTGGACGACGCGCTGGATGCGCGCGCCGCCGACACCGACCTGGCGCAACCCGATCGGCGGCTGAGCGCCGCGGTCCAGAAGCTGGTCGAGGACGGCTGCCGCTTCGAGGAGCCTGACGCCGAGACGGCGGCGGCGCTACGCCGCGAAATCTTCCGCCGCGCGGCCGCCGGCCGCCGGGCGGCGACGCCGAGCGCGCCCTTCGATCGCGACGCGCTGCTGGCGGCGGCGGCGGGCGAGCGCGGAACGACCGCCGACGCGATCGAGGCCGGGCTTTACGCCGATCGGCCCGCCCGGCAGCGGCTGCTGACCTTCGACGCCCGACCGCCTGCGGCCATCGCGAGCGGCTTCGAGCTGGCCGAGGCGCAGGCCGTTCTGCTTCGCGCGACGCGCGTCGTCGCCAGCGTGCGGGCGCGTGACGCGGGGACGTACCGCCAGCTGTTCCGCACGTTGAAGTTCCTGCGTCTGCTGCCCGTGGTCGCCGCCAGCGGCGACGGCGGATACACCATCGCCCTCGACGGGCCGCTGAGCCTGTTCCAGGGCGGCACGCGCTACGGTCTTCAGCTGGGCCTCGCGCTGCCCGCGATCGCCGCCTGCGACCGCTGGTCGATCGAAGCGGACGTCCGCTGGGGAAACGATCGCCGCCCGCTCCGGTTTCGCGTCGGCGGCGCGGCCGTCCCGGCCGGAGCGGTCGAATCGCCGCCGCTGCCCGACGAGCTGGCCGCGTTCGTGACCGCGTTCGAACGCCTCGAGAGCGGCTGGCGGATCGATCGTGAGCCGGCGGTCCTCGATCTTCCCGGCGCCGGCGTGTGCGTGCCCGACCTCGCGTTCGTGCGGGCGCGCGACGGCGCGCGCGTCCATTTCGAGCTGCTCGGGTTCTGGAGCCGGGAGGCCGTCTGGAAGCGCGTCGACCTGGTCCGCGCCGGCCTGCCCCACCGGATCCTGTTCGCGATCAGCAAGGCGCTGCGCGTCGGCGAAGCGGTCCTCGACGACGCACCCGGCGCCGCGCTCTACGTCTTCGCGCGCGTCATCGCCGCCAAGCAGGTCCTGGAACGCATCGAAGGCCTCGCCGCCCCACCCACTTGATTCGGCGGATGTTTTGATTTCGCAACCCACGCGGACGCTGGTGATGCTCCCCGGGATGGACGGCAGCGACAAGCTGTTCGGCCCGTTGCGGGCCGCCGCGCCGGCCGGCGTCGAGACGATCGCCGTCGGGTATCCGCCCGGCCCGCACAATGGCTACGACGATCTGCTGCCGATCGTGCGCGAGCAACTGCCCACCGATCGCCCGTACCACCTGCTCGGCTGGTCGTTCTCCGGCCCGCTGGCGCTGCTGGCGGCGGCGGAGCGGCCGCCCGGACTGCGCGGCGTCGTGCTGGCGGCGTCGTTCGTGAAGACGCCCGTGCCGTATCTGCCCCGCTGGGTCCATCGCCTCGCCACGCCGGCCCTGTTCCGGTTCTATCCCGCCGCGTCGCGCGCCAAGGCGCTGCTGGGCGGCTACGGAACGCGCGAGGTGAGGCGCCTGCTCGCCGAGGCGCACGCGTTCGCCGGCACCGAGGCCCTCGCCTGCCGCGCCCGCGCCGCTCTGTCGATCGACGCGACCGCGGCGCTCGCAGCCTGTCCCGTGCCCGTCCTCTACTTGCGCGCGCGCAAGGACCGCGTGATCCCCGGCAGCCGCGCCGACGAGATCCGGCGGCTGTTTCCGTCGCTGGAGATCGCCGACATCGACGGGCCCCACCTGGCGCTGGTCACGAACCCGGAAGCGGCGTGGGACGCGCTGGGCGCGTTCCTCGCTCGCGTCGATCACATGGCGGCGCAGCCGTCTTCGACGTCCGCGTAGCGGTTGCAGTTGTCGTCGATGCCGTTGGCGCAGATCTCGACCGCGCCCGGGTTGACGCCGGGGTTGTTGTCGTCGCAGTCGTTGCACCACCCGAAGCCGTCGCCGTCGGCGTCGCTGCTGTCGCCGCTGCCGTCCTCGCACGCGAGGAACTTCGCGATGTACGCAGGCCGATCCGCGATCACCTGCCGCATCAGCGCGACCTCCTCGTGGTGATCCTCCATGCTCCTCAGCCGATGGGGATCCTGCTCGACCGCCCCCTCGATCTGCGCCGCAAACGCGTCGACCCAGGACTGGATGCGGGCGACGTCCCACGACGCCAGCAGCTGCCTGAGCGCGGCGACGTAGTTCGCGCGCCAGGTCGGATCGGCCATCACGATCAGGTAGTGCTGGCCCGCGTCCTGCGTCGTCCCACGCGTCCACCAGTAGATCGGACTGATATCGCTACGCCCTACCCACCCGAACGTCGCGTCCGCGTCGTCGAGCAACCAGCGATAGCCCTTGTCCGCGTAGTCGTAGAGGTAGAAGTTGTGCGCGCCCCCGTAGTAGCCGTCGGCATCGTTCAGCAACGCCTCGGCGGCCCACTCGGTGACCGACGCCTGCATGTCGACGACGGCCGACATCGCGGCGATGTCATGCGCGGCCCAGAACGCGTCGAGCTTGGCCTTGTTCAGCATCGCCTCGTTGGTCTTGGGCGACCACCCGCCCTCGTACAGATCGCCGTCGGGCGCCTCGGGAAACACACGCTTGATGTAGTTGCCGCCGACGCGCTCTTCGTTGACGTAGAGGCCGTAGTACTGGCCATTGATCGTCACGCGGGCGCTGTTCGCGCACGGCGCCGGCATGCCGAAGATCTCGGCCATGGTCGTGAAGCCCAGGCGCTCCTGCATGAACGTGTGATCGTCGTTGGGCATGTCGAGCACGATCTTGCTGACGCCGTGGAACTTCCCCGCGGGGTTGACCTCCTCGAACGAGACGACGAACTGCATCCGCGCCTTGTCGCCGTCCTGGCTGACGGTGATGACCCACGACGAATCACCCTTCAAGCGGACCATCGCGTCGTTCACGGTCTCGTTGCCGTAGTGGAAGACGATCGGGTGGTACGTCTTGTAGTCGATTCCCGCCGCCTTCAGCGCATCGCGATTGTGAAACTCGTAGTCGATCTTCGCCCACTCGTCCGCGCTGATGTCGAACGAGTAATCAACCAGCGTTGCCTGGTCGAACAGATCGGAACAACCGCGCGCGGACGGCATCATGCCGCCGCCGGTTCCGCCGCCCGCGCCCGTGCCGGCGGCGCCGGTGTCCGCACCCGCCGCGCCCGTGCCGTCGTTACCGCCGACGCCCGTCGCCGTGATCGCGTTGCCTTCGCGATTGCCGCTGCAGCCCGCCACCAACCAGAGCGCAATCCCCCACACCACCCCAAGCTTGCGCATGAGCCTCCCCGCGACGATACGGGACCTGAATTAGCAATCGCCGCGCCAGGCCGCGCGGGACGCAAGCGCGGCTACGGAAGACGTTTCGGTAACGTCGCAGCGGCGTCGGTGACGCGACTATTAAGTCGGGAACCCTGGGAGGGTTCCCGAACCCTCCCGCGATGGTGCGCGCCGAGCAAAGCTCGGCGGCTCCCCACGCGATTACTTACCGTCGGACTCGGGTGGCTTGGCGTCGTCAGGTCGGTCGGGCTTCGCCTCGGCCGCGGGCGGCGCCGCGCTCGGTATCGCATCGGACGGAACGGGTTCGGCGACGGGCCAGCCTTTCGAATCGCGCGGCGGGCCTTCGCGCCTGGGCCCGCCACCACCGCCGCCGCCGGGCCTGAACCCGCCGCCGCGATCACGCCTCGGACCGCCGCCACCACCACCTGGGCCGCGGCCACGTCCGCCACCGCCAGCACCACCGCCACCGCCAGGACCACCAGCGCGCGCACCCTGATCGCGGCCGGCGCCAGGACCGCCACCGGGGCCGCGTCCCGGAGCACTACCGGGGCCGCCGCCCGGACCACCGCCCGGACCTCGCCCGGGACCGCCGCCACCCGGACCTCGCCCGGGACCGCCGCCACCGGGACCGCGACCCGGACCGCCGCCACCGGGACCGCGACCCGGACCGCCACCGGGGCCGCGACCGAAACCACCAGGCGGGCGTGGGCCGCGCCCGCGGCCGCCGCCGCCGGGACGATCGGGACCACCGGGCGCGCGCGTGACCATCCAACCCGGACCGCCGGTCGGATTCTCGGGACCGCCACGTCCGCGATCCTGGTGTCGTCCGCCGCCGGGCCCCATCTCGAATCCGGCGCCAGGACGATCGCGGCGCGGAGGTCCCTTGCCACCACCCGCGCCACCCGGACCACCACCACGACCACCGCCGCCACCACGACCACCGCCGCCGCCTCGATCCCGACCACCGCGGTCGCGGTCACGTCCGCCACGATCGCCGTGCCTGCCGCGCGGCTCGGGCCGGGGTTGCAGATCGACAACGTAGTAGAAGTCGCCCTGCTTCTTCGCGTTCGGCGGCGGATCCTCGCCGCTCATCACGCGAACCAGCCGGACGTTGTCGGCACGACCGCGCATCACCTCGAGCGCCTCCATCAGGCGCGCGAGCCGATCGCCATTGATGCCCATCTTTTCTTCGATCTCGGCCGCCGCGCGGACCGCACTCTCGTCGACGGGTGGCGGCGCGCTCGCTTCGGCCGACGCGCCCTCCTCCGGCGCGGCCTCGGCGGCCGGCTCCGCCGCCGCGGCTTCGCCCTCGGCTTCA
>Ga0207669_10001396_pt1 | contig 10286 bp, 10 predicted proteins | sample KBSM33metaG_FD_184329 | JGI IMG/M metagenome (GOLD analysis project Ga0207669, IMG submission 184329) | Miscanthus rhizosphere microbial communities from Kellogg Biological Station, Michigan, USA - KBS M3-3 metaG (SPAdes) (version 2) | ecosystem: Host-associated > Plants > Roots > Rhizosphere >...
ACCTCGGCGTCGGTCGCGCCCCAGCGGCGAAACCAGGGGCGCGCGATCGCGAAGTACACGGCGAGCAGCACTCCCAGGCACCCGGCCAGCGCCGCTGCCCGTACCACTGGATGCTCGAGCCGCATGTCCTTTGCTCCATTCATGTCAGGAGCAACGGGCATACCGCTGCCGCGCGCCGAGCGGTCCGGCACTGGCTGAAGCCGATCGCGCAAACCTTTCACCGGCCGCGCTCGAGTGCGCACAGCGTGCACCCCATCGACGTGCGACGCGTCGGCGAAGCCCATCTGCGACCGTGGCACGCCGCTCGCAGTATCAGCCCTCGTGACGAAAACGCTGACCATCGGTGGCTCGGTCGTGCTGGCGACCGTCGTCGGAGCCGCGCTGCTGCTGCGGCCAAGGCCGGTCGCGCACGAAGAACATCCCGTCACCGCTGCGCTCGCGCCCGCCGCGCGTCAGGTCGTGAGGACCAAGATGGCCCGCCACGATCTCCAGATGCGGGAGCTACTGACGCGGGTCGTGCTGCTGGACGATGAGGGCGTCGCGCGCGTGGGCGGCGAGGTCTTCGACGAACCGTCTCTGGCGCGCCCGGTCGCGGGCGACGAGCTGAACGGCCTGCTGCCCGAGCGGTTCTTCGCGCTTCAGGACGAGCTGAAAGCACGCGCGCGGCGGCTGGTGATCGCCAGCGGCAAGCATGACCGCGCCGCGATCGCGGATGAATTCTCCGCGCTCTCGAAGAGCTGCATCGCGTGCCACCAGGTCTTCCTCGACGGCGACCGCACGAACGCCGGTGTGACGCAAACGGAGCGACGATGAAACTCGATGACTCCTATGCGCGCATGCTGGAGCGCCATCCCACGATGTCAGCGGAAGCGCAGGCGACGGTCGCACAGCGTTACGCGCACGCCCGCGATCCGCGTGACGCTGATCGACTCGTGCTGGGAAATCTCAGGCTGGTCGTGAAGATCGCCCGCGAGCTCGGCGCGCATCGTTCAGACCTGATGGACCTCGTCCAGGAAGGGACGGCGGGTCTCGTGCACGCCGTCCACCTTTTCGATCCCGGCCGCGGCGTCAAGCTGACGTCCTACGCCGCCTGGTGGATCCGCGCCTGCATCACGCGTCACATCATGACGACCACGAGGATGGTCAGCACGGCGTCGACCCGCGAGGGGCGTCGCCGTTTCTTCGATCGCACGCTGCCCGGGCCGGACCGGTCGCTCGACGCGCCCGTGCGCCGCGAGGACGGAGACGATTCGATCCGGGCGCGCGTCGACTTGATCGCCGATGACGACGCCAGCCGTCCGGACGTCCGGTGCGAGGAGCACGAGTACCAGCAGCGCCTGCGCGACGTCGTCGCGGCGTTCCGTCCGACGCTCGACGCGCGCGAGCGCGGCATCTTCGAGATGCGCCTGCTGCGCGAGAAACCCGCCCGTCTCTCGGACGTGGGTAAACGCTTCGCGGTCAGCGGCGAGCGGATCCGTCAGCTCGAATCGCGTGTCCGGCGCGACCTCCGCACGTTCGTCGCGCGCTCGCTGCCGGAACGGGAGCCCGCTGCCGCCTGATTCGAAAGGGGAACGATCATGATGAAACGAACGGTCTTGACGACGGCATTGCTGGTGGGAATCGGAATCGGCGGCGGCGCATTGGTCGCCGCCGAGACCGCGCCCGCGCCGAAAGCGGCGGCGCCCGCGCCCGCGCACAATCACGGCGCCGGCAGCGCGCCGGGCGCCATGGGCACGGGCACGATGGGCGGCGGCATGGGCATGGGCAGCATGGGCACGACGGGCGGCGGCATGGGCATGGGCAGCATGGGGATGATGAGCGGCGGCTTCTGCCCGATGGGCTTGGGCGGCCCCGACACGAAGGTCGAGGTGAAGAACATCGACAAGGGCGTCACCATCACCGTCACCTCGACGGACAAGGCTCGCGTCGCGCGCTTGCAGAAGATGGCCGAGGCGATGCGCCTGATGCACGAGGCGACGGCGCCTTGATCGGGCGCGAACAGGACGAAAGAAATTAGAAGGGAGGTTCGCCATGGCGACAACGATGCGTGCGGCTGTGTTCGGGGGAAAAGGAACGATCGGTATCCGCGAGGTACCTCGTCCCGAGCCGGGCGTCGGCGAGGCGCTGGTCCGCATCACGCTGACGACGATCTGCGGGACCGACGTTCACATCCTCAAGGGCGAGTATCCCGTCAAGCAGGGCTTGATCGTCGGGCACGAACCGGTCGGCGTCGTCGAGGCGCTGGGGCCTGGCGTGACCGGCTACGCGCCCGGCGATCGGGTCATCGCCGGCGCGATCACGCCGTGCGGGCAATGCCGCGCCTGCCTGTCCGGCGATCAGTCTCAGTGCGGCCGTGAGAGCGGCTACCAGGCCATGGGCGGCTGGCGCTTCGGCAACACCATCAACGGCTGTCAGGCCGAGTACGTGTTGGTCCCGAACGCGCAGGCGAATCTCGCCAAGATCCCGGCCGGCCTCACCGACGAGGACGTGGTGCTGTGCCCCGACATCATGTCGACCGGGTTCTCGGCGGCCGAACGCGGCGGCGTTCGCGTCGGCGACACCGTCGCGGTGTTCGCGCAGGGACCGATCGGCCTGTGCGCGACCGCGGGCGCGCGCCTGTGTGGCGCCTCGCTGGTCATCGGCGTCGACAGCGTGCCGCAGCGGCTCGAGTTCGCGCGCCGCATGGGCGCTGACGTGGTGCTCGATTACAAGCAGCAGGACGTCCTGGCCGAGATCAAGAAGCTGACCGGCAGCGGCGTCGACGTCGCGATCGAGGCGCTGGGGACGCAGGCGACGTTCGAGAACGCGCTGCGCAGCGTGCGGCCGGGCGGGACGGTGTCCAGCCTGGGCGTCTACTCGGGCCACCTGACGGTACCGCTCGACGCGTTCGCGGCGGGGCTGGGTGACCACACCGTCGTGACGTCGCTGTGCCCGGGCGGCAAGGAACGGATGCGGCGGCTGATGAGCGTGGTCGCGGCGAAGCGCTTTCCGTTCCGCGATCTGGTCACGCACCCGTTCCGTCTGGCCGACATCGAAGCGGCGTACGATCTGTTCTCGAATCAGCGTGACGGGGTCATGAAGGTCGCGATCCGGCCATGACGGCGACCGCCTCGCCGGCGACCGGCATCGTCTGCGCCACCGACCTATCGCCCGAAGCGGACGCGGTGGTGAAGGTCGCCGCCGCGCTCGCGCGCCGGTTGCGCGTCGGGCTGGATCTATTTCACGTCGTGCACGTTCCCCCCGTGCTGCCGGCCGACATGTTCGACAAGACGCTGATCGGCGATCTGCGCGTCGTCGCCGAGAGCAAGATCGAGGCGCAGGCGGCGGAGCTGCGCGCCGGCGGGCTCGACGTCACGACCAGCGTCCGTCTCGGCTTCATCGACGACGCGATCGCGCATCACGCCGCGAAGGTACGCGCCGAGTTGCTGGTGATGGGCACGCACGGGCGCAGCGGCGCCGCGCGCACGTTCCTGGGCAGCGTCGCCGAGCGGACGATCCGCTCGGCCCCCTGCCCCACCCTGGTCGTCCCTCCTGATCCGCTCAGCCGCCTGGCGCGCGGCAAGCCGTTCTCCGGACCGCTGAAGGTGACGATGGGGATCGATCTGTCGCTGGCGAGCGACACCGCCCTCGCCTGGTTGCGCGCCTACAGCCAGCGTTTGCCCGGCGACCTGAAGCTGGTTCACCTCTACTGGCCGCCGCGCGAGCACGAGCTGCTGGGCTTCGGACCGGCCGTCGCCTTCGAGGACGAGCCCGAAGTCATCGAGGTCCTCTCGCGTGGACTGCGCGCCCATCTGCTGTCGGAGCTGGGACGCGACGACGTGCCGCTGCGCCTGCGCGCGCTGTGGGGGCGCGAGGAGAATCCGCTCGCCTGGGAGGCGGAGGCCGATGACGCCGACTTGCTGGTCGTCGGCACCAGCCGCGGGCGGTCGTCCACCGCCGTGGCGACGGTCCGGGGCTCGCGTGTTCCGGTGCTGTGCATTCCGGCGCGGCCCTCGCCCGCGCAGAAGCCGGCGCTGCCGCCCATCCGGACGGTGCTGGTGACGACGGACTTCTCGCCGCTGGCCAACGCCGCGATCCCGGAGGCCTATCGCCTGGTCGCGCGCGGTGGCGGCGAGGTGGTGCTGGCCAACGTCGCGGATGTGCCCGTCGTCGAGGCCGAGCGACAGAGCGCGATCGAGACCGCCTTGCGCGAGCTGGTCCCACCGCAGGTCGACAGCCAGGCGATCCGGACCCGCACCTTCGTGACCGGCGGACCGTCGCCGGGCGAGGCGATCGTCAAGGCGATTCGCCGCTTCAATCCCGACGTGGTCGTGATGGCGTCGCACGGGCGCTCGGGGGTGTCGCGCGGCATCCACGGCTCGGTCACCGAGCACGTGGCGCGCAACTCGCCCAAGCCGCTGCTGATCGTCCCCGCGCGCGCGACGTAAAAGGCAATCCGTTGATCAGATCGCGACTGCGGCGTTCGACAAGGTGATAAGGCACGAACCGTTGCGACCGTTCGCCCTCGCCCCGCGTTAGCGGGGAGAGGGAAGGGGTGAGGGGCCCGCCGGGCGTGGCGGTGCACGATGCGAAGCAACCGTCGCGTCACTGGACCGAACAACGGGGAATGGATCGCTTTCTGACGCTGCGGCGCGAGCTTCGACGAGAGGCGACCGACGCTGAGAGCGCACTGTGGGCGTTACTCCGAGGTCGGCAACTCGTCGGGTTCAAGTTCCGCCGCCAGTATTCCTAGAGATCGTCCGCGTTCTCATGCAACCGAAGCGCGGTCTGGGGACAAGACATCGGTTACGGGGAGGGGACAAGACATCGGTTACAAGTGGTCAGGGTGACAGTCCGGTTTTGAGTGTTGGTAGGTGATGCAGGGGGATCAAGCGAGGGCGGTGATGACGAGGTGCGGACGCTAGATCGAAGAGACCGATGTCCAGGTCGTAGAAGCGGGCTGAAAGACGGTCACTGCGTGTTCGACGAAGGGCCAGGTCATAACCCACCAGGCTTTCGCTGATGAAAACGACCCTACCGAAGTACCGTACGCAGCCGTTCCGGTCTACGCGGCGAACGGCGTAGTTGGCTGGGTAGCGCGGCGACTGGATTCCTCGATAGCGTCGGGGCGACCGGACATAAAGCTCAGCTGGCGTCTTCATCTCGAGTGCTTCGTGCGGACGTACCTCGTTGAACTCGGTCCGCCAGCGGTCTGCGGCGAGCTGCTGGACGCTCAGGCTGTCCTCGGGATGTGCCTCGAGCTCGCCAGCGACATCAGCGTGCATTCTCTCGTGGGCGGCGTTGTCTTGAGGATGCGCCGGTCGGCCGAACGAAACAGTGATACCCACCGACGTCCACCAGGCCGATAACTTGCTAAGCCCAGCGGGCGCTGATGTACACGCGAACGGCGCGCCGTTGTCGACGCGAATGGTCCGTGGCAGGCCGCAGTGCTCGAACAGCCGCTCAAATGCCGGCTTGACGAGGTCGGCGCGGATGGACCCGAGCATTTCAATGCAGAGCACGTAACGGCTAAAAGCGTCGCGGACCGTCAGGGGCTCGAATCGTCGCCGGTCTCGGGTACGCCACCAGCCTTTGAAATCCACGGTCCAGACATCGTTGGACGTCTTGGCCACCAGAGGCTGGTGCTCCCGGAGAATCACACGCAGCCGTGTCCTCTTCCTCCGTACCCTCGGCTCGCCGGCGCGATCGAGGATGCGAGCAATGGTTTTTACACTCGGCGTTTCGTCGACGCTGACCTTACGGAGCAGAAGCTGACGAATCTTCTTGGCTCCCCATTTTGGATACTGCCGGCGGAGCTCGATGATCTGCAGCACCACCTCGCCGTCCGTTCCAGCAATCCGCTTCGGACGACGGCTTTTCTCTTCCAGGCCGGGCTCGCCCTCTCGTTGGAAGCGACGAATCCACTTGTAGCCGTTCGTGCGGCTAATGCCGTACTCCCGGCACAGCTGCGAGACGTTCGCGCTGGGCGCTGTCGCAGCCAAAACAAATCGTCTTCTCAGGTCCATCGCGCGGTGTTCCTTCCAGGCCATCCCCTGGCGTTACCACCTGTCACCGATGTCCTGTCCCCTCGGTGTCACCTATGTCCTGTACCAGACCCGGCGGGCCCCTCACCCCTCCCTCTCCCCGCTAACGCGGGGCGAGGGCGAACGGTCGCAACAGTTCGTGCCTTATCACCTTGTCGAACGCCGCAGTCGCGATCTGATCGAATTCATTCCCCTATCCGAGGGGATTCGCCAGCCGGGAGATCGGGCACTGATTCCCGGAGTTCCCGCCGAGATTTGCGTCTTGCGGACGCTGGCGGACCTCGGGTTCAGTCCTTACCTTGTGGCGGCCGCCATGAACCTACAGCCCGAAAAGCCGGCCGGCGCCGCGCTTGCGGCGGGGACGCTGCTCGGCAAGTACCAGATCGTGCGCCTCGTTGGCGAGGGCGGCATGGGCGCGGTCTACGAGGCGGTCCACCTGGCGATCGGAAAAAAGGTCGCGATCAAGATCATGAGCCCGGACCTGGCGGCGGACATCGACGCGCGCGCCCGGTTCCTGCGCGAGGCGCAGCTGACGTCGCGCGTGCGGCACCCGCACGCGGTCGACGTGACGGACGTCGGCAGCGAGGACGGCCACACGTTCCTGGTGATGGAGTTTCTTGATGGCGAGGACCTGGCGAGCTTCATCGAGTGGCGCGGGCGACTGCCGTTGCAGCAGGCCGCGGACATCCTGTTGCCCGTCGCGGCCGCCGTCGCGGCGGCGCACGACGAAGGGATCATCCATCGCGATCTGAAACCCCACAACATCTACCTGTCGCAAACGCGCGACGGGACCATCGTGCCGAAGGTCGTCGATTTCGGCATCTCGAAGGCGCAGCCGGACCTGCAGCGCAGCATCGATTCGACGCCGCCGACGCCGATGATGTCCGTGCTGGTCAAGACGACCGTCGGAGTGATGGGTACGCCAGGCTATCTGTCGCCGGAACAGATCGAGGGGACGCGAACGGCCGGCGCTGCAAGCGACCAGTACGCGCTGGGCCTCATCCTCTATGAGTGCGTGACCGGCAAGCCGCCGTTCCAGCGCGGCGACGAGATCACGAAGATCTTCGGCGACATCTTGAACGGCCGGCGGACCCCCGCCGGCGATCTCCGCGCCGACTTGCCGGAAGACTTCCAGCGCATCATCGACCGGGCGACCAGCCGCGATCCCGCGGCGAGGTTTCCGTCGGTGCGCGCGATGGGAGAGGCGCTGCTGGCGTTCGCTTCGCCGAAGGGGGCCCTGACCTGGACCAGCACCTTCAGCGAAGTTTCGGAGGTGATACCCGCGCTGCCGGCGCCCCGCTCGTTCACGAAGCGGCTCCGCGCGGCGCTGCTGTCAGCCTGCCAGTTCTTGCGCCGCCTGTTCGTGCGCCCAATCGGGGCGAACGTCGCGGTCGGAATCGAGCGCCGGCGATAGATAGAGCCGGCCCAGGTGCACGCGCTGCACCGCGCGCAGGATCTCATCGATGCTGTCGCCCTTCAGCGCGTAGCCGCTGGCGCCCGCGGACATCGCCAGCGCCACGTCCCGGACGCGGCCATGTTCGGTGAGGATCAGGACACGCGCGCCGGGCGCGCAACCACGGATCTTTCGGATCGCGCTGGCGCTCCGGAACCCCCGTAGGATCGGGTCCATGACGACGATGTCGGGCTCGAACGCGGCGATCAGCTTCAAGGCCGCGCGTGCCGTGCTCGCTTCGCCGACCACGTCACAATCGCCGAACGTCTCCAGCATGCGACGGAGACCCAACCGGTAGAGCTCATGATCTAGAAGGACAACTCGCATTCAGCACCTCACCGAATGGCACCTCACCGAATGGCACGTGCGCCGCGCCGCAGGCCGACCCACATCCTGGATTCTCCCCTGCGAGTCCCTGCGGCGCGCGCACGTCCAGAGATGGCATCGCCCTCTTTGCCGTTCCACCGCCATCCCATCTCGAAAAATCAACCTGCGTCCGTCAGTACGACCTCGCAACCCTTGCGGGGCACGCACCGCGATCCCATGCTCCTCCAAACGACTGCGCAGGTCTCAACGCGGGGGATTTGAGAATGGCGGTGGAGCACCGGGGCGAGGTCCAACCAACGACACCACCTCACGCCATCCTGGTCGTCGACGACGTGCGCTCGAACCTGGTGGCCTATCGGGCTGTGCTCGAGCCACTCGGCCGCGAGGTCGTCGCCGCCACTTCCGGCCGCGAAGCGATCCAGCTGCTCGAACATCGGCCCTTCTCGCTGCTGCTGATCGACGTCCACATGCCCGGCCTGGACGGGTTCGCGACGGTCGAGCTCCTGCGCAACCAGCAGCGCACGCTGACCCCGGTCATCTTCATCACCGGCGAGACCGACGATCTGGCGGTGCGGCGGGCGTACGAGTTCGGCGCCGTGGATTATCTCGTGAAACCGGTGCCGCCCGAGATCCTTCGCGGCAAGGTGCGGAACCTGCTCGTGCTGTACGACCAGGGGATCGAGCTGGAAAAGCGCGCCGCCCTGCTCACGGCTCAGCACCAGCAAATCCTCGCAGCGGACGCGGCGATGCGCAGAACGGACACGAACATCGGGATCCTGGCGCACGATCTTCGCAACCCGCTGGCTGCGATCACGACCAGCGCCGACCTGCTGGCACGCTTTCCCGCGAACTCTGAGCGCGCGCGGCGAACGGTCGAACGCATCCACCGCAGCGCGCAGCGCATGACCACGCTGATTCGCGACATCCTCGACTACACGCGCGGCCAGCTGGGCGGCGGGATCCCGCTGAAGCGCCAGCCCACCGATCTCGCCGCCATTTCCCGCTCGGTCGTCGACGAGATCCTCGCCGGCAATCCGGTCGCGCGCATCCAGGTCGAGACCGCGGGCAAGCTGACGGGCCACTGGGATCCCGCCCGGATCGAACAGGCGCTTTCGAACCTGATCGCGAACGCGGTCCAGCACGGCGGTCCCGACGTCAGGCTGGTGGCGCTGGAAGATGCGAACGACGTCGTCGTGACCGTGCACAACGGCGGCCAGGCGATCCCGCGCGAACAGCTCGCGACGGTGTTCGATGCCTTCAAGAAAGCGGACGGCGCTGAGGGCGGTCTCGGGCTTGGTCTGTTCATCGTCCGCGAGATCGTTCACGCGCACGAGGGCAGCGTCGCCGTCACGTCGTCCGCGGACGGCACGATCTTCTCGCTCCGACTGCCGCGTTTTTCCGGAGACGGGACAATCGCGTCCCCGCTGCCCGCCGCCGCGCAGGACGGCTGAGGTTCGATCCTCGCGCAGGGACCCTTGACTAAGAGCGTCGGGGCCTCACTTGTACAACTTATTCCCTAACTTGTTCCTGCCTGAGAGTCGCGGAGGTAAGCAGTGAACGAGGGAAGCGACACCGTGCTCGTCGTCGACGACGACAGCGCTGTGCGAACAGCGCTCAAGGAGCTGTTCGAGACGGAAGGCTATGACGTCGCGGTCGCCGCCAACGGCCGGGCCGCGCTCAATCAGCTGCGGGTCGGCGTGCGCCCCTGCGTCGTCCTGCTGGACCTCATGATGCCGGTGATGGACGGGTGGGATTTTCGGACCGAACAGCTCAAGGACCCGGCGCTGAAAGACATCCCCGTGTTCATCCTGACCGCGGCGGGGTTCAGCGACACGACGATCCGCGCCCAGTTCGGCAGCATTCCGTTCGTACCGAAGCCGCCGCCGCACGAAGAGCTCCTGGCCTTGGTCCGCCGCGTCTGCCGCGACCGCCGCCCCTAGAATAGAACGCGTGGACCGTCAGTGCGGAAGCGTCTCGCGCAGCTGCGCGAGCCGTGTGCTGGCCGGCTTCTCGGCCGCGCGGCGCTTCATCTCTTTCTCCAGCGCGGGGATCGCCTCGACGCCGTAGATGTCGCGGATGGCGCGCGCGCCGGCGCGGCCCGCGGTTGGATGCGCGGCGGCCTTCAGCAGGTCGGGCAGCATCTGCGGGTCGCCCCGGCAGGTCGAATCGACGCGGTAGGCTTTCACGTACCGTTCCACGGAGTCGCTGTACCAGTCGACCTGCGCGTAGGCGCGTCCCAGCAGCAGCCACGGCCGCGGATCGTCGGGATTCTGGTGCGTGTAGTCGTACAGCGGGCGCAGCCCCTTCTGCGTGAAGTGGACGTTGCGATTCAACTTGTCGCGAATCGACCGGAGGGCGGCGGGAGCCGGCTCCTTCCAGGGATTGCGCGCGCGCGCTCTGGGCTGCCCTTTCCTCTCGGGCGATTCTTCTTCCTCCGGCGGCTCTTCGGTCGGCGGCGGCGGCGGCAGCGCGACGGCCTTCGG
>Ga0207669_10001398_pt1 | contig 10259 bp, 10 predicted proteins | sample KBSM33metaG_FD_184329 | JGI IMG/M metagenome (GOLD analysis project Ga0207669, IMG submission 184329) | Miscanthus rhizosphere microbial communities from Kellogg Biological Station, Michigan, USA - KBS M3-3 metaG (SPAdes) (version 2) | ecosystem: Host-associated > Plants > Roots > Rhizosphere >...
TCGCGCCGATGATTTCCCGCGGCCGGACGATGGCCGGTTGGGTGCGGGTTGCGCCGGAGACGTTTGGCGACGAGGCGATCGCCGCTCAGCTGATCGATGCCGCGCTGACGTTCGTGCGGTCGCTGCTCGCCAAATAGCAGCCGCCCGTTCGCATCAGCCGAAGATGGGAATACCGGTGGCGCTGCCGCCGCGTCCGGCAAACAGCGCCCCGGCTTCAAGCCGCTTTCTTGAGGTACCGGCGCCCGAGCAACTCGGCGATCTGGACCGCGTTCAGCGCCGCGCCCTTGCGGAGGTTATCCGACACGCACCACAGCGACAGGCCATTGTCGACGGTCGAATCCTCGCGGACGCGGCTGACGAAAGTGGCATATTCGCCGACGCATTCGACCGGGGTGACGTAACCGCCATCCTCGTGCTTATCGACCAGCATGATGCCAGGCGCCTCGCGCAGGATAGACTTGGCCTTGGCTGCTGAAATCTCGTGCTCGAACTCGATGTTGATCGCTTCCGAATGGCCGACGAACACCGGCACGCGAACACAGGTCGCGGTGACCTTGATCTTGGGGTCGAGGATCTTCTTGGTCTCGACCACCATCTTCCACTCTTCCTTGGTCGACCCGTCCTCGAGGAACTTGTCGATATGCGGGATGACGTTGAAGGCGATCTGCTTGGTGAATTTGCGCGCCTCAGCCTGGTCGCCGACGAAGATGTTGCGCGATTGCTCGAACAGCTCGTCCATCCCGGCCTTGCCGGCGCCCGAGACCGATTGATAGGTCGCGACGACGACGCGCTTGATCGTCGCGGCGTCGTGCAGCGGCTTCAGCGCGACGACCATCTGCGCCGTCGAGCAGTTCGGGTTGGCGATGATATTCTTGCGGGTATAGCCGTTGATCGCGTCCGGGTTCACCTCGGGCACGATCAGCGGCACGTCCGGGTCCATGCGATAGAGCGACGAATTGTCGATCACGGTGCAGCCTGCCGCGGCGAAGCGCGGGGCGTGGATCGCGGTCGCGTCACTGCCGATCGCGAACAGCGCCATATCCCAGCCGGTCGGGTCGAAATGTTCGATATTTTTAATGGTCAGCATACGGCCCGTGTCGCCATATTCGACCTGATTGCCGGTCGAGCGCGCCGAGGCGACGACCGCGATCTCGTCGGCCGGAAATTCGCGTTCGGCCAGGATATTCAGCATCTCGCGCCCGACATTGCCGGTCGCGCCGGCGACGACCACACGGTAACCCATCACATCGATCCCATTTTCATGCCCGCCATATCGGGCGGCGCTTGCTCTTTAGGCCTCAGCCGAGAGAATGGAAGCGCGCAATTTCTTGATACCCAGCCAAGGTCAGCTTGATGCAGAATTTCCCGATCGACGCCGTCCGCTCGCGTTTTCCCGCTCTGTCGCGCGAAGTGGAGGGTCGGCCCGCAATCTATTTCGACGCCCCCGGCGGCACCCAGGCGTGCGACGCGGCGATCGCTGCAATGACCGCGCATCTGCGCGGGGGCACCGCCAATGCCGGCGGTCCGTTCGCGACCTCGGTCGAAACCGACCGCCTGTCCGATGACGCCCATGCAGCGGTTGCCGATCTGCTTGGCGCCCGGCCCGAACAGATCGCATTCGGGCCGAATATGACGTCCCTCACCTTCGCCGTTTCACGTGCGCTCGCCCGCGATTGGCGCGAAGGCGACGAACTCGTCGTCACGCGCCTCGATCACGACGCCAATGTCGCGCCGTGGCTGCAGGTCGCCGAAGATCGCGGGATGGCGGTGCGCTGGCTCGATTTCGATCCGGCGACCGGCCGCTGGGCACTCGATCATCTTGCCGCATTGTTGGGACCGAAAACGCGGCTGGTGGCGCTCGGCGTCGCCAGCAACGCGCTCGGCACGGTCAATCCGATTGCAGAGGCAGTGAAGCTGGTTCACGATCGTAGTGACGCTTTTGTCTATGTCGATGCGGTGCAATCGGTGCCGCATCTGGTCACCGACGTAGCCGCGATGGGCGCCGATTTCGTCGCCTGTTCGCCGTACAAATTCTTCGGGCCGCACCAGGGCGTGCTGTGGATGAACCCGCGCCTCGATGATCGCGTCCGTGCCTATAAGGTCCGCCCCGCCGGCAATGACGGCGCGCATCGCTTCGAGACGGGAACGCCGTCGTTCGAGGGCCAGGCCGGGGTGCTGGGGACGATCTCCTATCTCGAATGGCTGGGCGAACTCGCCGATCCCAGCGCGAACAGCCGGCGCTCGCGACTGGTCGCGGCGATGACCGCTGCCACGGCTTATGAGCACGACTTGGGTAACCGTCTTCTCGCCGGGTTCGCGACGATCCCCGGCCTCCGGCTCTGGGGTCCACCGACGATGGAGGGCCGCGTCCCGACCTTCTCCTTCACGCTTTCCGGCCATGCCGCCCCGGCGATTGCGCAGCATCTGGCGAAACGCGGCATCTTCGCCTGGGCCGGGCATTTCTATGCTGTCGAAGTCGCCGCCCGGCTCGGCCTTGCCGACAAGGGCGGGCTCCTCCGCGTCGGTCTATGCCATTACAACACCGCCGAGGAGGTCGACCGGCTGATCGCCGCGCTGATCGAAATTTAGCGCCCGTCGATGTCGGGTAAATTTACAGGTAACCATTTTCGTTAATCCGAAAGCACGCATTTCCGCCATTGGCACGGCTCGTGCGTAACCACGTGCATGTTCGCCAAGATCGCCCGCCTGTTCGTCATCAAGACCAAGTTCGAGGCCTTCATGGTGATCTATGGCCTGGGTCTGGGCGCGGTCGAGCGCGGGGTCCATTACCTCCAGCAATATCCCGGTTTCGGCGGCTGGATGCTGTTCTCGGTCTGCCCGATCGCGGTGTTCATGGCCGGCGCGCGGATATTGGATTCGGTCGAGCGGGGGTAAGCCCCACAGAAAATCTCGAGCGCTCGGAATGGAAGTGCCTATATTGAAATATGAACGAGCGAATTCCACTCTTTGCTATAACCGCTAGGACTATTGGCGTTTGGGCGACAATGGCTTTCGTGTTTACGCCATTTTGCGCTTACGGCACCTACTTGGGCGTTGAGAATCTCTCAATATCGCGTCGGGAAGCCCACGCGACGGGTACGATGGTGCGCTATCACCCCGAAGACCATGCTCGGTATGATTATATCTTTGTGGCTAACGGGCAGCGGTATTCAGGCCGCGACGCTTATCCAAAGGATGAAATAGGCGGCGAAAGTCTCGGTAAATCAACAGCGATCTATTATGATCCGCGAGATCCAACCCGGAACAGCACCTCGAGTTTTTCTGAGAGTGCTCGGATGCGATTCATATATCCATGTCTTTGGCTTGCGTTGCTCGTGGTCGTCGGGATGATGGCTCGACTTGATTATCGTAGAAAGCTGGCCGGATTGTAGCGCAATTCCGGTTATCTGCGATCGGTCACCACCAAGCCTCAGGCCGTGCCCTGAACCCGGCGCGCTCTTCAATCGCGAGGCATGCATCGAGCACGCCTTGCTCGTCGAGCGCCTTGCCGATCACCTGAAGCCCGAGCGGTAGGCCTGACTTGTCCAGACCGCCCGGCACCGACATCGCTGGCAGACCGGCTAGGCTCGACGGCACGGTGAAGACGTCGTTCAGATACATCGCGATCGGGTCAGCCGATTTCTCACCCAGCGCGAACGCCGCCGAGGGCGCGGTCGGGGTGAGCAGCAGGTCGCATTTCTCCCAGGCCTGGTCGAAGTCGCGCGCGATCAGCGTGCGGACCTTCTGCGCCTGGGTGTAATAAGCGTCGTAGAAGCCTGCCGACAGCACATAAGTGCCGATCAGGATGCGACGCTTGACCTCCGCGCCGAAACCCGCGGCCCGGGTCGCGGCGTACATTTCCTGGAGGTTCGCGCCCTCCGGCAGGTCGCGTAGCCCGTACCGCACGCCGTCATAGCGCGCGAGGTTGGACGACGCCTCGGCCGGGGCAATGATGTAATAAGCCGGCAGCGCATATTTGGTGTGCGGCAGCGACACCTCGACCACCTCGGCGCCGGCATCCTTCACCCAGTCGATGCCCTGCTGCCACAAAGCCTCGATCTCGGCCGGCATGCCGTCGACGCGATATTCCTTGGGGATGCCGATCCGCTTGCCGGCCAGGCTGGCGTTGAGGCCGGCTTCCCATTTGGGCACGTCGAGCTGGAGGCTGGTCGAATCCTTGGCGTCGAACCCGCTCATCGTCTCGAGCATGATCGCGCAGTCGCGCACATCGCGCGCCATCGGCCCGGCCTGGTCGAGGCTCGAGGCGAAGGCGATGATGCCCCAGCGCGAGCAACGGCCATAAGTCGGCTTGATGCCGGCGATGCCGGTGAAGGCGGCGGGCTGGCGGATCGAGCCGCCGGTGTCGGTGCCGGTCGCCGCCGGGCACAAACGCGCCGCGATCGAGGCCGAACTGCCACCCGACGATCCGCCGGGCGCGAGCGGGGCGTTGCCGCCGTCGGCGCGGCGCCAGGGCGAAATGACATTGCCGAAATAGCTAGTCTCGTTCGACGACCCCATCGCGAACTGGTCCATGTTGAGCTTGCCCAACATGCCCGCGCCCGCGTCCCATAACTTCTGCGAGACGGTCGATTCGTATTCGGGCTTGAACCCTTCGAGGATGTGGCTCGCCGCCGCCGACTGCACGCCCTTGGTGCAGAACAGATCCTTCATGCCGATCGGCACGCCGGCCAAGGGCTTCAGCGTCTCGCCTGCGGCTCGCGCGGCATCGGCTTCCTTGGCCGCGGCGATGGCATGGTCGGGGGTTTCGACCAGGAAGGAGTTGAGCTGCTTCGCCTTGCTGACCGCGACGATGAACGAATCCGCCACTTCGCGCGCCGAGAAGGTGCCCGCGCGGATGCCGTCGCGAAGCTCGCGGACGCCGAGATCGGTGATGTTGGTCATTATTCGATCACCTTGGGCACGGTGAAAAAGCCGTGTTCGGCCTGGGGCGCATTGGCCAGCACCGCGTCGCGCTTGCCGCCATCGGTGACGACGTCGTCGCGCAGGCGCAGCGTATTGGCGATAACCGCGGTCATCGGTTCGACCGACGACGTGTCGACCTCCCCCAATTGCTCGATCCAGCCCAGGATGTTGTCAAGTTCGGGCGCGATCTTCGCGACCTCCTCGTCGGTGATCGCGATGCGAGCGAGGCTCGCGATCTTCTTTACGGTTGCAGCGTCTACGGACATGGCCGCGCGGCTAGCAGAGCGGCTGCCACGATTGCAACCGCCGCGACGATCAGGCACGGGGCCCGGATGGCAATCGGAGCGCGTTCTTGGCCCGCAAATTCCTCTACGTGATGATCGTCCTGATCCTGCTCGCTGTGGCAGGCGCGTTCGTTTATCACTTTTACGCCAAGGACCTGATGAAGGCAGCGCTGATTCCCAGCGCGAAATTCGAGGGCGGACCGACGACACCCGAACAGGCCTATCAAAAAGCCGACATGTGGTTCGCGCGGCCCGACATTCCGAATAATCCGGCTTTGTGGACGCCAGCCGATTTCAAGCCGGGCGAGAAACCGCCGGCCGCGGTTTTCTTCATCCACCCTACCTCGTACATCGACCGCGCGCATTGGAATGCACCGCTCGACGACGCCCAGGCCAACAACACCGCCGCGGTCTTCCTGCGTGGTCAGGCGTCGGCGTTCAACGAGATCGGCGAGATCTGGGCGCCGCGTTATCGCCAGGCAACGTTCGGCGCCTTCCTGACGAGCCAGGCCGAGGCGCAGAAGGCGCTCGATTTCGCCTATCGCGACGTACTCGCGGCGTTCGACGAATTCCTCAAAGAGGTCGGCCCGGATCGTCCGATCATCCTGGCCGGGCATAGCCAGGGCGCCCTCCACCTCGAACGCCTGCTGCGCGAGCGCGTCGCGGGTCAGCCGCTCGCGAAGCGGATCGTCGCGGCCTATGTCGTCGGCTGGCCGATCTCGAAGATCAATGACCTCCCAGCCCTGGGCCTGCCCGAATGCGCGACAGCCGAACAGGCCGGATGCCTCCTGTCGTGGCAGAGCTTCGCCGAGCCCGCCGATCCGTCGATGATTACTGATGTCTACGACGCGACAATCGGGTTCGACGGCAAGCCGCGCAAGGACACCGACATGGTCTGCACCAATCCGATCACCGGCACGCCAGGCGCGGCAGCGGAAGGCAAAGACAATCTCGGGACGCTGATCCCGTCCAAGGATTTGGGCAGCGCGACCCTGGGCGTGCCGGGCGTACCCGCCAAATGCTTCGGCCGCGGCTTCCTGTCGATCGGCGAGCCGGTCAATCTCGGCGGCTATGTCCTGCCCGGCAACAACTATCATGTGTTCGATTATTCGATGTTCTGGGTGAACGTCCGAAACGACGCTGCGCGGCGATTTGCGACCTTCACTGGTGGCAAGCCCGTGACGCCCTCCACCCCTGTCCCAGCCGCCAAGACGCGATGATCACCGAGGATCGCCTGGCGTTCCGCACCGTTTTGCCCGATGGCGGGCGCCTGCTCGGGCTCGATGTCGGGACGAAGACGATCGGCACCGCCTTGTGCGATGCCGGCTGGAGCTTCGCCAGCCCGGCCGAACTGATCCGCCGCACCAAGTTCACCGCGGACAAAGCGCTGCTTGCGGCGCTGGCAACAGCGCAGTCGGTCAAGGGCATCGTCGTCGGCCTTCCGCTCAATCTCGATGGCACCGATTCGCCGCGCACCCAATCCACCCGCGCCTTCGCGCGCAACATCGCCGATCTTGGGTTGCCGATCCTGCTTTGGGACGAGCGCTGGTCGACCCAGGCGGTCGAACGCCAGATGATCGCCGAGGATCTGAGTCGCGCCAAACGCGCTGAACGCGTCGATAAGCTGGCGGCGAGTTACATATTGCAGGGCGCGATCGACGGGCTCGTTGCCGTTCAGCCCTGATCCCCCTGCCCGGCCTCATCTTTACCAATGTGCAGCCCCTGCACCGGTGCGCCGAGCACGCGTTGGCGTTCTTCTCCCGCCCGGCGCAGCGCCTCGCGCGGCAAACGGAAATAGGTGAGCGGAGTCATTCCCATGCACGCCTTGAAGTCGCGATTGAAATGCGCCTGGTCGTAATAGCCCGGATCGATCAGTTCGCCGAGCGGCTGGTCGAGTTGGTCGCGCACCTTGGCCAGAGTCCGCAGGAAGCGCTGGCGGCGCAGCAACCGCACCGGCGGAAAGCCGAACACGGCGGTGCAGACGCGGTGCAGCGTGCGCTGTTCGATCCCGAGCTGCTCGGCGAGGTCCCCGACATGGTCGACTGTGCCCGACAGCAGCGCCTGCTGCACCTGGACGGCGAGCGCGCAATAGGCGCTCTGCGACGCCGGCCGCGCATCGAGAATAGCGTCGAGGATCGCGATGCGCTCGGCGTCGGTGCGCGCTTCGAGCAGCCGCGCACGAATGACCGAGCCCGATGGACCCAATTGGCGATCGAGCGGAACGGCGAGGTTGGCGAAGTCCGACGCATCCTCGCCGATCAGCGTCAACCAGCCGAGCGGCGTCAGGCCGACGCCGAGCACTAGTCCGCCATCGGTCGCAAACCGTCGCGCGCGGTCGGTCGGCCCGAACAATACCGCTCTGGGCGGGTCGATCGTTTCTCGACCCTCGTCGCTTTCAAATCGCCACACGCCGTTGAGCGCGAATCGGATATTGGCCCATTCCGGATGGGTGAAATCGACCAGCGGTCCGGCCGACTCGAGGAAATAATAAGAGGTGACGAGCGGACGCAGCCCTTCCGCAGGCAGGTAGAAGCGGATTTCCGGCGCACCGGGCGGCGCGCTGGTCGCTGACGGACCGGTCATGTGTCTCCTTCCAGTCCATTCTGTCCAAAAATCGGCAACAGCGAAAGCCCATAATGGGCTGATGCTGATCAACCTTGGTTGCGTGCTTGCGCCCCTGCCCCAGCGGGTCTAGGCGACGGCTTTAATGCAACCTTCCGATCATCGTCCCGCGGCCCTTATCGAGGGCGGCGCCGTCTTTCCGCACGGGCATCTGACCGGTATCTCCGGCCTCCAGCCCCATGAGATCGCCTTCCTGCTCGACGAAGCGGAGCAATGGGTCGAGGCGAACCGCAATCGCGCCAAGCCCGACAAGCGCCTCGCTGGCCTCACCCTGATCAATGCGTTCTTCGAGAATTCGACGCGGACGCTCCTCTCGTTCGAAATCGCCGGAAAGCGGCTGGGCGCCGATGTCGTCAACATGGCGGTCGCGCAATCGAGCGTGAAAAAAGGCGAGACGCTGATCGACACCGCGATGACGCTGAACGCGATGCGCGCTGACGTCATCGTCATTCGCCATTCGAGCTCGGGCGCGGTTCGGTTGATCGCGGGCAAGGTCGATTGTCCGGTGCTCAACGCCGGCGACGGCAGCCACGAACACCCGACCCAGGCGCTGCTCGACGCGCTGACGATCCGGCGGCGCCGCGGCAGCATCGCCGGACAGCGCGTGGTGATCTGTGGCGATATCCTGCACAGCCGTGTCGCGCGGTCGAACATCCTGGCGCTGACCGCACTCGCTGCCGAAGTCCGCGTCGTGGCGCCGGCAACCTTGATGCCGGCGGCGATCGAACGGATGGGGGTTACGCCGTTCGCCGATTTCGATGCCGCACTCGACGGCGCCGACGTGGTGATGATGCTGCGGCTCCAGAACGAGCGCATGTCGGGCGCCTTCATCCCCTCCACCCGCGAATTCCATCTGCGCTATGGCCTGACGCTCGATCGCCTCGCGCTCGCCAAACCCGATGCGCTGGTGATGCACCCAGGCCCGATGAACCGCGGTGTCGAGATCGATTCGAACGTCGCCGATCATATCGAGCGGTCGGCGATCACCGAGCAGGTCGAAATGGGCGTCGCGGTGCGGATGGCGTGCCTGGACGTGCTGACCAGGCGAGCGCGCAAGGTGGAGGGCTGGGCATGACCGCGTTGCGCTTCGTCAATGCCCGGATCGTGCGGCCCGACGGCGTCGCGGAAGGCGAATTGCATGTCGTCGGCGACCGCATCGTCGACGCCGCGCCCGATGCGGAGACCATTGATTGCGGCGGCAAGCTGCTTGCGCCGGGGATCGTCGATCTCGGCGTGTTCGCGATCGACCGCGAGGCGTTCCGCGCGGGCGGCATCGTCCGCGTCGGGCTGATGCCCGATCAGTCGCCGGTGCTCGACGGCCCGGGCATCGTCCAGCGCTCGTCGCTGGTCGGCAAGCCTTTGTTGTGGATCCACCCCATCGCGGCGGCGACCAAGGAATTGCTGGGCACGGACCTCGCCGAAATGGCGATCATGAAAGGTGCGGGCGCCAAAGCGGTCGGCACCGGGCGGCATTGGATCGCGGATTCAGGCGTGATGCGCAAAGTGTTGGCTTATGCGCACGACCTCGATCTGACGGTCATCACGCACGCCGAGGATGGCGGCCTGACCGGCAATGCCGTCGCGACCGAGAGCGAGACCGCGACCCGGCTCGGCCTGCCCGCCGCGCCGGCCGTGGCCGAAGCGCTCGCGATCGCGCGCGACATCGCGTTGGCCGAGGATACCGGTGCGCGGCTGCATTTCCGTCAGGTGACGACCGCGGCCGGGCTCGACCTGGTGCGCGCGGCGAAGCGTCGCGGCGTCCGGGTGACGTGCGGGATCACCCCTGCCCATCTGTTGCTGTCCGACAATGCGATGAGCGATTTCCGCACCTTCGCGCATTTATCGCCGCCGCTCCGCTCGGAGGAAGACCGTAAGGCCGCTTTGGTCGCGCTGGCGGACGGGACCATCGACATACTATGCTCGGGCCACGATCCGCGTGGACCCGAGGAAAAGCGGCTGCCGTTCGCCGATGCCTCTCCCGGAGCGTCGGGCGCGGAGACGTTGCTCGCGCTCGGTCTGGGATTCGGCCTGCCGATCGAGCGGCTGTTCGAGATCCTGGCAGTCAATCCGGCCAAGGTGCTGGGCGTCGATACCGGCAGGCTAGTGCCCGGCCAACCAGCCGACCTGATGCTGCTCGATCCGCAAGCATCCTGGCAGATTCGCGGGGAGGCCATGACAGCAAGGGCCGGCAACACGCCGTTCGACGGATTACCGACCCAAGGGAAAGTCCTCCGCCTATGGAAGGGCGGGAAAGAGATCAGCGCTTAAGAAAAAGCCCTCTCCCGCTTGCGGGTGCACCGGGTCGGTCATGCCCCCGGCATGACCTGAACAGCGCGGGGCGCTGTTCACCCGGTGCAGGTTGGGTGAGGGTCTTCTTCCTTCTTCTAGGCGGTCGACGCCAAAAGGAAGTAAGAAGACCCTCACCTCCTA
>Ga0207669_10001403_pt1 | contig 10240 bp, 9 predicted proteins | sample KBSM33metaG_FD_184329 | JGI IMG/M metagenome (GOLD analysis project Ga0207669, IMG submission 184329) | Miscanthus rhizosphere microbial communities from Kellogg Biological Station, Michigan, USA - KBS M3-3 metaG (SPAdes) (version 2) | ecosystem: Host-associated > Plants > Roots > Rhizosphere >...
CTCCTGGTCACGCCGTCCGACGCGGAACGCCTGGCGCTCGCCAGCGCCGAAGGCTCCGTCACGCTGGTGCTGAGAAATCCACTCGACACCAGCGACGTGGCGACCGAGGGCACGCGGCTCACCGCTCTCATGGGCGGGCGCAGTGCCCCCGTTCCCTCCGCCGCGCGAGTCGCGCCGAGCGTGCCGCGGCATCCCGCCAGAGTTGCCGTGCCACCGCCTGAATTGCCGCCGCCATATACGGTCGAGACCATTCGTGCGGCAAAGCGGTCGCAGGAGACGCTGCAGTGAGCCCAGTCCGCGCCAGCCGGCGCGCGACCAGAGGAGCGCTGGCCGTCGGGCTCCTCACCGCGGTCCATCTCGTGAGCGCGGCACAGGCGCCGCCGACGCCGCCGGGTGCACCGACATTTGAAACGGTGTCACTGACGGCGGGCCGCTCCGTCGTGCTCGCGACGGAGTTCGACATCGTTCGGGTGGCCGTCACCAATCCCGCCGTCGCCGATGCCACCGTCGTGATGCCCCGTGAGGTGCTGGTGGACGGCAAAGCGCCAGGCACCATCAGCCTGATCTTGTGGGGCACCTCGGTTCGCAAGCAATACGACGTCGTCGTCGATCCCGGCGTCCCGACCTTGCAGCAGCAGCTGAGTGCGTTCTTTCCAGGCGAGAACATCCGCGTGTCGTTGAACGAGGAATCGCTCGTGCTCACCGGGCACGTGTCGAACAACGCCGTGATGCTCAAGGCCGGCGAGATCGCGGCGGCGAGTTCGTCGAAGTTGAAGGTCATCAATCTGCTGCAGCTGCCGGGCGGCAGCACGAGTCAGCAGGTCATGCTGCAGGTCCGATTCGCCGAAGTGAATCGCCGCGCGCTGCAGGAGCTTGGAATCACACTCTTTGCTTCCAAGACGGCGTGGGTGGGCCGGTCCACGACGGGTCAGTTCGCGGCGCCCAATTTCGACGATACGGCTTCCTCGGGATCCGGCTCCGGGAACGGCCCGGCCGTCGGCAGTTTGACGTTCAGCGACTACCTGAATCTGTTCTTCTTCCAACGCAACCAGGGCTGGGGATTCCTGGTCCGCGCGTTGAAGCAGAAGGGGTACTTCCAGAGCCTCGCGGAGCCCAACCTGATTGCCTACGACGGTCAGGAAGCGAGCTTCCTCGCCGGCGGTGAATTCCCGGTTCCGTTCGTGTCAGGTGCGGCCGGCACCGTGTCGGTCACGTGGAAGGAGTTCGGCGTCCGGCTCAAGTTCAAGCCGACCATCGCCGGGAATGTCATCCGGCTGCACGTCAATCCGGAGGTCAGCGCGCTCGACTTCAACAACGGGGTCACGATCTCCGGGTTTCGGATCCCCGCCCTGACGACGAGGCGGGCCGAGACAGAAGTGGAGCTTCGCGACGGGCAGTCGTTTGCGATTGCCGGACTGTTGAACAACAGCTCCCAGTCCGACGGCTCCGCGGTCCCGATCCTGAGCCGCCTGCCGATTGTGGGCTCATTGTTCAAGAGCAAGGCGGAGCGCGCCGAGCGGACCGAGTTGCTCGTCCTCGTGACGCCGCGGCTCGTGCGGCCGCTGGATCCCGACGAAGTCCCTGCGCTGCCCACCGATCCGAAGTCGTTCCTGGAGCCGGAGGGCGGCGACGATCAGACGCCGCCCGCGCCCGGTGGGACCGCCGATGCGCCGCTGCCGGCGCCGCCGCACTGAGGACGCACCACGCATGTCGAACGCACGACCACGCGGCGTGGATCGATCCGGCGAGCGCGGCGCCGCGCTCGTGCAGATGACGATTGCCATGCTGGCCATCACGGCGTTCAGCACGTTCGTGATGGATTACGGCGTGTTCTGGGTGGCGCGGCGTCAGGCGCAGAATGCGGCCGATGCCGGTGCGCTTGCGGGCGGCATTGCGGTGGCATCCGGTGAGAATCCAGACATGGGGGGCTCGGCGATGCTCGCGTCGCAGGCGGCCGCACGCGCGAACCTCATATGGGGAGAGCCGCCAAGCGTCCTGCTCGCCGGATTGAACGGACTGAGCGACGTTCGGATCGGCCCCTGCGCGAGCACGCCGACGCATCAGTGTGTGGCCACGGATGTCTTCCGGACCGCCGGGCGCACCAATCCCCTGCCGACGTACTTCGGGCGCCTCGCGGAAATCGACACACAGGACGTGCAGGCCACCGCGACGGCCGAAGTGATCCCGGCGAACGAATCGGCCTGCGTGCAGCACTGGGGGATTGCCGATCACTGGACCGACGATAAGGGCGATTGGTGGAGCACGGCGAGTACCCCCATGTGGGATGCCGGACTCGACGTCTACACGCCCCCGAGCCAGACCAGTGCGGGCAGCGGGCTTCGGGTGGCGGACGGCTCGGGTCAGCTGTGCGGGCCACCGGGCTGTGACTACGGGCGCCAACTGCTTCTGCAGAACCAGGACCGGCGATTGGCGCGATTCTACGGCCGCCTGGACTTCGGTGGCGGAGGCTGTGTGGCAGGCGCTCTCGATGATTCCTCCAACCGGCTTCGGCGCTTCCTGAATCCGTCGACCGTGGCGGGCATCAATGGCCTGTTCGACGCCGATCCGGACGCGTGCTGGTCCACCGAGCCGGGCTGTGGACAGGATCTCGACGAACGATGCCCGTATGGCTGCGTCTACAGTCCGCTGCACGGGGTGAACGCGAGCCCGCGGATTGTCGTCGTACGATCGTTCGACCCGGCGGGGGTCGCAACGCTGGTGACGAGCGATCAAGTCAACCTCGTCGCGCTGTTCCTGGAAGGGCATGTCAATCCAGCTACTCGTGACCTGCCGGTGCGCGTCTTCGTCGCCCCGGCCGCGTACAATCCCAACGGCACTACGTTGACAGAAGAAGCGTCGTTCCTGAGAACGGCTGTGCTCGTGCGCTGAGGACGCCAGATTGGCACGGACTATTGCTCTCGTCGGCTCGTCGGATCGGCGTCTCGAGGACGTCTTGCGCGCACCGGGCGTTCGCCTGCGATCGCTGCCGGTCGCTGACCTGCTGGCGCTCGCGCAGCCGCAATCGACGCAGCCTGATGTCGTCGTCCTCGACATCCGGGACAACAACGCGTTGCCGCCGACGCTGGCGACGCTGCTCCGGCAGCACCCGGCGACCGGAGTGGTCATCATCGCCAAGACGTTCGACCCGGTCCTGATGCTCGAGGCCATGCGGGCCGGTGTCAGTGAGTGGCTCGCAGATCCGGTCGCCCAGCCCGATCTCGAAGCGGCGCTCGACCGGGTGACCGCAAGCCACGCTGCAGCGTCAACCGGTCAGATTTTTGCCTTCGTCGGCGCCAAGGGCGGGGTGGGCACGACCACCGCGGCGATTAACGTCGCAACGGTGCTCGCGCGCAGTGCCGACGAGCAGACGCTGCTGATGGACTTCCATTTGTCCTACGGCGACGCGGCGGTCTTCCTGGGCGCCGAGCCCCGGTTCTCGGTCGCGGACGCGATGGAAAACACGCACCGGCTCGACGAAGCGTTCTTCGAGAGCCTCGTGGCGCAGACGCGGGCGGGTGTGCACCTCCTGGGGTCGGCGGAGCGGGCGGGCGGCCCTATGGACCTGCGGCGGATTGCGATGCTGCTGCAGTTCGCGATCTCGCACTATCGCTACACCGTGCTCGACGTCCCACGCTCGGAGGCTGCCGTGCTGGACGCCCTGGAGGGTGTGACGACCGTTCTCATCGTCGCGAACCAGGAGCTGGCCACCGTCCGGAACGCCGGCCGGATGGCGTCAGTGCTGAGGCAGCGGTACGGCAAGGACCGCGTGAAGCTCATCGTCAGCCGATACGACCGCCAGGCCGAAATTGCGGTCGAGGACGTTGGCCGGGTGGTGGGGGTGCCGGTGAGCTATACGGTGCCCAGCGACTACCGCGCCGCCGTCCAGGCCCTGAATCGCGGCCGTCCCCTCGCCCTCGACAAGGAGGGTAAGTTGACGTCGGCATTCCAGGCCATCGCGTATGATTTGGCGGGTGTTCGAGCATCAGGAGCGTCGGAAACCTCGCGAGGTGGCGGCCTGCTGGGACGAATCACCGGACGGCGCTAGGCGGAGCCAGTCATGAGCGTGCAGCGCGTTTTTTCAGGGGCGGCAGGGGACACGCGCAGTCCCCACTATCAGCAGCTGAAGGCCCGTGTTCACGGCCAGCTGTTGAACCGCCTCAATCTGGAGCGGCTGACGAAGGTCTCGCGGCGCGAGGCGGAGCCGGAGATCCGAAGTCTGATCAACGCGATGATCGAGGCCGAGGCGCACACGACGCCCCTCAGCCTCTTCGAGCGCGAGAACCTGATCATCGATGTCCTGAACGAGCTGTTCGGCCTCGGACCACTCGAGGCCCTGCTCAGGGACCCGAACGTCTCGGATATCCTCGTCAATCGCCACGACCAGGTCTACATCGAGCGCAACGGCAAGCTCGAAGAAACCTCCATCGTCTTCAAAGACGACCGGCATCTGATGCAGATCATCGAGCGCATCGTCAGCTCGGTGGGACGCCGCATCGACGAGTCGAGCCCGATGGTGGACGCGCGGCTGCAGGACGGCTCGCGTGTCAATGCGATCATCCCGCCGCTGGCGCTCGACGGCCCGGCGCTCTCCATCAGACGTTTCCGGACCGAGCGTCTGGCGGCCCCGGATCTGGTCGATCGGGAGTCCCTCACGCAGCCCATGCTGGATTTCCTGCGCGGCGCGGTCGCGGCGCGGTTGAACATCATCGTCTCGGGCGGCACCGGTGCGGGCAAGACGACGCTGCTCAATATCCTGTCGAGTTTCATCGCGGACAACGAGCGCATCGTCACGATCGAGGATGCCGCGGAACTGAAGCTGCGGCAGCGCCACATCGTGCGCCTTGAAACGAGGCCGCCCAACATCGAAGGCAAAGGCGCCGTGCGCGCGCGGGATCTGGTCATCAATGCCCTGCGTATGCGTCCCGACCGCATCGTGGTCGGCGAGGTGCGCGCCGGTGAGTCGCTCGACATGCTCCAGGCGATGAACACCGGCCACGATGGATCGCTCACGACCATCCACGCCAACTCGCCGCGCGACGCGCTGTACCGCCTCGACACGATGGTGGCGATGGCGAACCTGAACATCCCGGAGCGCGCGATCAGGCAGCAGATCTCGTCAGCGGTGAATCTGATCGTCCATGTGACGCGCCAGAGCGACGGCACCAGAAAGGTGACCGCCATCACCGAGCTGACCGGGATGGAAGTGGACGTCATCTCGATGCAGGATATTTTCCTGTTCGAGAAAGGCGGTCTGTCGACGGGCGGCCGTGTGACCGGCCGATTCCGCGCCACGGGGATCCGTCCGAAGTGCAGCGATCGCATGGCGGCGTCGGGTATCCACCTGCCGACCGACATGTTCGATCACATGAAGGTAGTGGCGTAGGGATGCTGATTCCCGCCGTCGTCTTTGTCGCCGTCGCCCTGGTCGTCTTTGTGACGTACTACGCGCTGCTCGCGCGTCCCGAAGGCCAGACGCAGCGCGCGCTCGAGCGCCGCCTGACGCCGACGCCCCGCGAACCCTTCGACGAGAACCCGGGGCTGCTGAAAGAGTCCGAGCGCCTGAGCGACGTGCCGGCGCTCGACCAGCTGCTCGGCGCGCTCACGACGATCGCCGTTCCGCTCCAGCGTTGGCTCAGTCAGTCCGGTCTCCGATGGACCGTCGGCACGTTGCTGCTCCTCTCTGGATGTGCGGCGCTGCTGGCGTTCATGATCGCGGCCGAAGGCATGGGCTCGCCGCTCGTGGGCTTACCGCTCGCCCTGGGCGCCGGGTACGCCCCGTTTGCCTGGGTGCAGTACAAGCGGTCGCGTCGTCTGCAGAAATTCGAAGAGCAGTTCCCGGAGGCCATCGACTTGCTGGCGCGGGCGCTGCGGGCCGGCCATGCCTTCACGACCGGACTCGAGATGGTCGGCACCGAGATGGAGGATCCGGTCGGCGGCGAGTTCCGTCAGATGTTCGACAGCCAGACCTTTGGCATGCCCGTGCCCGACACGCTCCGGACCTTCGCCGAACGCACGCCGCTCATCGACGCGAAGTTCTTTGCGACGGCCGTGCTGACGCAGCGGGAAGCTGGCGGCAACCTGTCCGAAGTGCTCGACAATCTGTCGTCGGTGATCCGCGAGCGCTTCCGCGTCAAGCGGCAGGTGCGCGTCGTCACGGCGGACAAGCGGGTCACCGGGTGGGTGCTGTGCGCGCTGCCGCCGTCGATTGCGATCGCGCTCTTCATTCTCAACCCGAGACAGATGATGATCCTCACCCACGATCCGCTCGGGGTGCAGATGATCGCGCTCGCCGTGACGCTCCAGATTGTCGGCACGCTCATCATCCGCAAGATGGTGAACATCGAGTACTGACATGCCTATGGACGTGGTCGTCACAGTGGTCGGGGTCTTCGTCGGTGTGGCGCTCGTCGCCGGCACGATGGCGTCCCTCGCGCTTGGACGACTGTCGCCGGAGCGTCGCCGTTTGAACGAGCTCGTGGGCGCAGGTGCGGCAGATGCGGCCCCGCTGCTGGTGCCGGAGAGCCTCGCCGAAAATACGGACGCCTCACTCGAGCGTGCCGCGCGGTGGCTGCAGAAGTCGCCGAAGGATATGAATCGGCTCCGTCGCCGCATGGCCATGGCCGGATACCGGAGCTACGAGGCGGCGCTCGCGTATTCGATCCTGGAGCTCGTGCTGCCGGCAATTGGATTCATCACCGTCATCTACTTCCTCGGCGTGTCGGGTGGACTCGCCTTCGCCATGCTCGCCGCAGCCGTCGGCTATTTCGCACCGTCGCTCTGGCTGACGCGGCGAATCGAAGCGCGCAAGCGGCAGATTCGCAACGGCCTGCCTGACGCGCTCGATCTGTTCATCGTCTGCGTCGAATCGGGTTCGAGCCTCGATCAGGCGATTTCGAAGGCCGGTGAAGAGTTCGCGCTTGCGCATCCGGCGCTCGCCGAGGAATTGCGTGCGCTCGCCACGGAGATCCGTGCCGGCAAGCCGCGGCTGGACGCGTTCCATGACTTCGCCGATCGGACCAAGGTCGACGATGTGCGGGCGCTCGTGGCCATGCTGGCGCAGACCGATCGCTTCGGCACCAGCATCGCGCAGGCGCTGCGCACGCATGCCGAGACGTCCCGTACGAAGCGTCGCCAGCGGGCGGAAGAACGTGCCGCGAAGCTGGGTGTGAAACTCGTGTTCCCGCTCGTCCTGTGCTTGTTTCCGGCATTCTACGTCGTCACGATCGGACCGGCGATCGTGCAGTTCCTGCGCGTGTTCGTGCAGGGCACTGCGGGGAAGTGACCGCCCCGCGCTCAGGAGGCTCGATGTCGCTCAACACGCTGCTTCTCATTGGTGCCGGAATCTTTCTGGTGTTGTATCTGGTCCGGCGGCGCCAGCGAATGAGCCGCGAGGACTGACGCTACTTCCCGACTAAAACTGCACGATGTCCACCCTCCGGCGTTCTGTCGCGGTCATGGTGACCGCGGTCGGCCTCCTCACCGTCGCGTGTCATCACGAGCGCACGGCCGGAGGTCCATTCGTCGCAGGGAAGCCGCCGGGGATGGGCACCCCGGCGAAAGTTGCGTCCGGCAAGACAGCCGGTTCGTTGGCGGACTACATCGCGCGCGTGCGGAAATTGAGCGAATCCGCGCGGCCGATTCGCCCCGAGATTCCGGTCGCGGAGCTCACGGATCCGGCCCTTCGAGCCAGCCTGGGGCGTCTCGCGCAGAGCAAGACGCCGGAGCACTACTGGCAGGTCGGTGAGTCGTATCGCCGGCTGGGCGTGCTCGATCAGGCGTACGACTATCTCGATCAGGCGGTCCACCTCGACGCCGGGTATGCACCCGCGTGGGACTCGCTCGCGCGCGTCTGGCGCGACTGGGGCGCTCCTGAGTTCGGCCTCGGCGACGCCTCACGCGCGGTCTACTTCGGGACGAACGTGGCGGCGTACAAGAACACGTTGGGAACTGTGCTCGTGGCGCTCGGACGGTTCCCGGAAGCTCGCCAGGCATTTGCGGCGGCATTGACGTACGAGCCCAACGCCGCGTGGGCCCTCAACAATCTGTGCTTCGTCGACATGCAGGAGGGACGGCTGGCCGACGCGCGTTCGCATTGCGAAGCCGCCGTCGCGCGTGCACCGGAGTTCCGCGTGGCACGCCAGAATCTCGTCCGCACGCTCGCGATGATTTCCTCCCCGCCTGCTGCCGTCGTATCGGCCCCCGCCGCAACGCGCCGCGCGACCGCAGCGACGCCCGCCCCGTGACGCCGAAACCATCGGGGTCGGGATGAATTGCAGTTCTGGCGATCCAAGCAGCGCGGACGCGTCGCCAATACTGACAATCACCTCGAGTCCGCATCCTCTCGTCACAATCCGGCCCGCTCTCACCATCCTCGCTGTCTGCCTCTGGACCATCGCCGCCTGGACCCTGGCCAATCCAGGTCGGTTCGACCGGTACGGGACCCCAAAATCGGTCGACTTCGCGCAGTTCTACGTGTACGGCCGACTCACCGCGACGGGCAACGGCAACGCCATGTTCGATCGCGCACGATGGTCGTCGGAGCTGACGGATCTGTGGGGAGGCCCGGGACCCGTGTATGTGCCGCTCTATCCCCCAACGGTCGGACTCCTGTTTGCTCCGTTCGGTCAGCTGTCATTCACGCAGGCGGCGATGGGATGGTCGGTGATGTCGCTGACGCTCCTTGCGGGGGCGCTGTGGCTGTTGCTGCAGGCGTGTCCGCGACTCTCCCGTGATCCCGTGACGGTCGCACTGCTGGCTGCGGGATGGCCGGCCCTGCACCAACTGCTGCTGGTCGGTCAGATCAGTGCGCTGTGGCTGTTGATTGTGGCCGCGGCCTGGCACGCGTTCCGGAGCGGTCGTCCTCTCATGGCCGGCATCGCGCTCGGACTCCTGGGTCTGAAGCCGTCACTGCTGCCGTTTGCACTCATCGTCATGGCTGGTGCGGGGCAGTGGCGCGCCGTTGCCGGTATGGCGCTCTCGCTCGCCGCGCAAGCCGCCATCGTCTCGAGCGTCTACGGTGCGGAGCTCTGGAGCGCGTACGCAGGGGTCGTCGCCGAGGTGGTGACACATGCCGACCGCTACGAACCGTCGCTCTGGCAGGCCCACGGACTCCTCAATGCGCTGGTGCTGCTCCTGGGACGCGGTTGGCCCGCGCTCGTAATCTACTCGGTCGTGACAATCGCGATCACCGTCGCCACGATTCGCAGGTGGCGCGGTTCCCTCCAGCCCGGGGCTGACACGATCGCGTGGTCGCTCTTTGTCCTTGGGCTGGTGATCACCAGCCCGCACCTTTACGCGTACGACCTGGTGATCATGGCTGGAGCCCTGCTGCCCATCCTCGAGTGGTGTCTCGCGCAGTCAACGTCGCCGCACGTGCGTGCGGTGGAACGCCTCTCGGGCGCCAGTTATGTGCTGCCGCTCTTCGGGCCCGTTATCGCGTCGGTGACGCACGTGCAACCATCGGTGGTTGTCTTCGTCGCGTTGTTCCTGGGATTGGCGCGTGTCAGGTTCTAGGGCGGATCGAGCACGACCCACTGTCCGTCTCTGAACCGCTCCTGCCAGCCGTGCGCGGCGAGCCGGGGCGGACCCTCGGAGCCCGCATGGAACACTGCGCAGTGGATGCCATACCGCGCGAAGAGCGGCCCATAGTCTCCCGACCGCTCTGCCTGTCGGTGGGCCTGAACGAGGGCCACCGGATAAGGATCCTGACGACTATCGATGAAGACTGGCTGTCCCGGGACGAACCAGACCAGCACGCCGCCTTCGTTGTAGCCGTTGTAGATCGGCGCCTGGCACTGCCGGATCGCCTCTACGGCGGGCGGTGAGATTGGCGTCCACGCCATGCGATCCGGGGCGTATGTCCAGCGATACGCGACCATGCCGCCGAGTCCCGCGATCGACGCCGCGAGGATGGCGCCGTGCAGCCGCTCGCGCCAGGGCTGGACGGCACGTGCCGCTTCGAGCGAGCGTTTCTGCCACAGCAAACGACTGAGGGCCGGGATGGCCAGCAGCAGGAATACGGGTACGTTCCGGAGTGATTGCACGGCCAGCGGCAAGACGACGACCGCGGCGGCAATGGGGAATGCCTCATCGAAGGTCGTCAACTGTTTGCGGCGTCTGATGGTGAGGATCACCAGCGACGCTGCCGCCAGCCAGAATGGCGCGAGGGCAAGCGTCAGCGCGGGTGGCTGCCATTCCAGAATCCCGTTGGTCCGGGACCTCGCGACTGATTGGACGATCG
>Ga0207669_10001407_pt1 | contig 10230 bp, 9 predicted proteins | sample KBSM33metaG_FD_184329 | JGI IMG/M metagenome (GOLD analysis project Ga0207669, IMG submission 184329) | Miscanthus rhizosphere microbial communities from Kellogg Biological Station, Michigan, USA - KBS M3-3 metaG (SPAdes) (version 2) | ecosystem: Host-associated > Plants > Roots > Rhizosphere >...
CGGGCGGATACGCATCGGCGCGCGTTGGCAGGTTGGCCGGCGTGGGCGGACCGAAGCTGATTCGCAATGGAGCGCGGAAGTAGCCGTGGAAGTCGAACTTCCATTCGTCGGCGGAGCCGCCGGTCGACGCCGTCAGCGACTCGCCCTGCTTGCTCGTGATGAGCGAACCGGTGCCGATCTGCGGCGCGCTCGGTGACAGGCCGACGCCGCCGGCCTGCGCGCTGCCGCCAGTCGTGCTCTTGTCGGGCGCGGGCGGCGTGGGCATTAGGTTGACGGCCGGCGCGTTCGCGGGCGCGGGCGCTGCGGGGGCGGGCGCGGCGGCAGGTGCGGGCGAAGGTGCCGGCGCGGGCGCGGGAGCGGCAGCAGGAGCGGGCGCGGCGGGCGCCGGAGCGGGCGCGGCGGGCGCCGGAACTGGCGCGGCGGGCGCCGCCGTCGTTCCCGGAGTCCCACCGGCGCCTTGAGCGGCCGCCATCTGCGGAATCGCGGGACCAAACGCGAGAACGGCCACTACGAAGAGAGTTTGCGTCATCGATAATTCGTCCTTGGCTAGATGAAGGCCGTCAGGGCGCAAGAGACATACACCCTGAGGGCACGCCCTGAACAGATTCTTTCGCCCGTGCGTTTGCTTGACTCGCGCCTACAAGCCCGGATATCAACGCGGCGATGACTCGATTGGCGAATCGACTCGCATTGTTCGCAATTCTCGCAGTGATCATCTCATCGGCTGCGGGTTGTGTTCCGCCCGGCGCGCGCGTCGCGCCGCCCGGAACGGTTCCAATGAAAGAGTGCGGGCCCGACGGCGTCATCGACGACATGGAGGACAACAACAACCAGATCTCCGTCATCGCCGAGCGCGGCGGCTACTGGTACACGTACGCCGACAAGGACGGATCGACGGTGTGGCCGGTTTCCGGCGATCAGGGCGGCACGTTCACGATGGTGGAGAACGGGCACGACTCGAAGTTCGCCGCCGAGATGAAGGGCAAGCTGGCCGGCAAGTCGATCGTCTACGCCGCGATGGGGCTCAACTTCCTCGACCCGAAGGAACCCTTCAACGCGTCGAACTACGAGGGCATCACGTTCTGGGCGAAGCGGTCGGCGAACACGATCGGCAAGCTGAACATCAAGCTTCCGGACGGCAACACCGATCCCGACGGCCAGGTTTGCAGCAATTGCTTCAATGATTACGGCTACGCAATCAACGTCGGCGAGCAATGGCAACGTTACGTGCTGCCGTTCAACGATTTGCGGCAAGAGCCCGACTGGGGCGCGCCGCGCAAGCCGCACATCGACCGCAAGCGGATCTACGCCATTCACTTCGAGGCGAAGGTCCCCGGCGGTGACTACGACTTCTTCATCGACGACATCGCCTTCATCTGCAAGGGCTGACGATCGGCTAGGCTGCGTGCCATGCGACGCATTCGCATGGCGAGGAACGCGCTCGGCATCGCAGCGCTGGCGGGCGCCGTTTCGGTCGCCGCCGGTTGCGCGAAGGAACCCACCTCCGTGTCGGTGGTGGTGAATGCCGACGCCACCATTCCGCCGATCCTGATCCTGCGCAGCACGCTGACGTCCGCCGCCGATCCGACGCGCGCCTCTTCCGGTCAGCGCTCGTCGCCGTACGGGAGCGACGCGGCGGATCGCCCCGGTCCGTTTCTGTTCCCGCTGCTGCTTCCGGTGAGCGTCGACGCCAGCTTCGCGGGCCCGGTCGAGATCACCGTCGAAGGCCTCGACTGGGACTCTCACGCCGTCACTGCTCGCGGGACCACCTCCGCATCGGTCGCGGCGGAAAAGACGACCCAGGCGTCGCTGACGCTGACCGCCGTGGCCCCCGTCGGCGGCGACGGCGGGACCGACTGAGTCGATCGGCGCGACAAACCGTTTCCCGCCTCGTCTGTTACGATCGGGCAACGCGATGCGCTGGTCGTCCTTTCTCCGGATCCTCTTCGCGCTGTTCGCGGTCGAGCTGGCAGCGTTTGGCGTGTTTGTTCGCGCTCCTACGGCGCCGGCGCGGCCGCCGCGCGGCGCGCCGCCCGTGCCCGATTCGGACGGCGACGGTATTCCGGACGCCGCTGATGCTTGCCCGCGCGAGGCCGAGGATCTCGACGCGTTCGCGGACGACGACGGCTGTCCCGAGCTCGACAACGACGGCGACAAGGTCGTGGACGGCGCCGACGACTGCGCGAACGAGCCCAGCACCTTGCGTTCGGATGGTTGCCCCGGAACCGTGTGTCGGGGCTCGTTCCCGGCGCTGGTGCTGCCCGGGATCCCGAAGCGAATCTATTTCGAGTATCGAGCCGCGGAGATCAAGGCCGGCTGGTTCCCCGTGCTCGATGCCGTCGCCGCCAGGATCAAGGGCGATCCGGCGCGTTTCCCGGTGGTCGAGATTGTCGGCGCGATCGCCAGCGCCGAGGCCGGATCGCTGGCGTCCGCCCGCGCGCAGGCGGTTCGCGCGGCCCTGGTCGCGCGCGGCGTTCCGGGCGAGCGCCTGAATGTGACACCGTCCACCGGTGGCGCCGGCGTCCCGAAGGTGTCATTCCGCGTCCCGCGTCCGGGCCGCCAACCGGGTGCGGTTCCCGACGCCGACGGCGACGGGATCACGGACCCGTGGGACGCCTGCCCGCGCAAGCCCGAGGTCTTCAACGGGTTCTGGGACGAGGACGGCTGCCCCGACATCGACATCGACGATCGCCCCACGCGTTACAGCCTCGATCCGATCTATTTCGCCAGGAACAGCGACGACTTGTCGCCGCCGTCGGACGACTGGCTGGACGACATGGCCAACTTGTTGATGGCCCGCCCTTACATTCGCCGGCTCGACATCTTCGGCGTTGCCTCCTCGGACGAACACGATCCCGGCGCGCTGGCTGCGGCGCGCGCCCGCGCCGTCGAGCGCCATCTCTCCTATCACGGCGTCGAACCGGAGCGCCTGCAGGTGCGCACGGAGAGCTGGGGCTCGTTGCGCGTCGCCGGCGGCAAGCGGTCACGCGACCGAGATCGCCGGGTCGAGTTCGTCTGGGCGAGTGTCACCGACGACGACGCGCCGATCGAGGTCAGCGCCGAGGTGTGGCAACCAACCGCGCCAGCGTTCGCCGTCGGAGGCCTGTCCCTGCCTGACCTCGACGTGCGCGCCTGGCCCGCCGAGGTCCAGAGGGCCTGGCGGGAACGAAAGAAGGACCCGCCGGCTGCCGCGGTCGTGTTCGAACGCTCGCGCGGCCGGCTCGACGCCGGCGGCTGGCTGGCGCTGGCCGAGATCCGCTCGGACCTCGCCATGGCGGAACAAGCGAAGCAGGCCGATGACCCTTGGTTCGACGCGTTCACGACGCTCGACGCCTACGCGCGCGTCGAGGAGCTCGCCCCCGGCGGCGCGACCGCTGCCATCGCCCGCTACTACGCCGCTGAAATTCTCGCCGACCGCGTCCCGGAAAAAGCCGACCGGATGTTCCGGGATGTCGTGACCTCGAGAGCGCCCGTGAAGTTCCGCATCGCCGCGCTGCTGCAGGTGGGCGCGGCGGCGTTCGCCGCGCATCGCTGGTCGGAAGCCGCCGACCGTCTGGGCGGCGCGATCGCTCTCTCGCGCGCGCGACCGGGATCGTTCGGGTCGATGGACGCCCCCGCCTGGCTGCAGGCAAGCGCGCTTTATCGCGCGCGTCGGTACCGCGAGGCGCTCGCCCTCGTGGAGCAGGAAGTGGCGGCGTTTCCGCCCGGGGACGAGCGGGAAAAGATGCTCGACCTGGCAGCGGCCGCGCTGGAGGCGCTGGGCCCGGCCGCGCCGGCCGCCGCGTCGGCGCGTCTTGGACCTCGCCTGGACGCGACCCGTCGTGAGGACGGCGCGGCCGAGCGGGACGTCGGAAAGGTCACCGCCGCGATCGTCGCCCGATGCGTTCGCGCCACCGCGACGCCGTGCGAAGCCACGTCGTCCATCTTTGGCGGCGTTCCCAGCTGCGGCGTGCTCACGCTGGAAGTTCAATCGGACGCGCGCGGCGGCGTCCGGACGGAGGTCCTCGATCGGGGCTCGTTCACGGATACGCGGCGAAGCTTCCTCGCGTGCGTGGACGGCCCGCATCCCGCTGTTTACGGCAGCGGGCTGCCGCGCGCGTCTCGCGCCCGCGCGAACGTCCGCGTGACCAATCGCTAGTTCGCCGACGGCCCCGCGACGTGATCGCGGAAGGTCTGGGCGTAGCCGCCGGCGGGGTCGCCCGTGACGTAGCTGCTGACGAGGGGCCAGGCGTTGTAAGGCTGGCCGTCGTGGTTGTTCGGCACGCAGGTCCCCGTGTTCCAGGCCCAGGCGAGGTAGCCGCCGCCGTGCGCGTCCAGCCACTGCATCAGCGGCGCGATGAAGACGCCCATGCAGTCGTCCTCGCCGATCTCGGTCGCGACCAGCGGCACCGCTGCAGCGACGGCGGCGGGCGCTGCGTCCCAGCAGGTCGCGGTCTTGCACGAATTGAAGCTGTAGACGTGCCAGACGGCGCCGAGCTGGTTCAACGGATCGGCCGGCTTGTGCGCCAGCCATTGCGTGAGGGCGTTCGAGTACTGGACGCCGCCCAGCAGGACGATGTGCGTCGATCCGGCGGCGCGGATCGCGTCCACCATCGATTGCATGCCCGCCGCCTGGTACGTGCCGATCGGCATGTTGACCATAGGGGCGTACAGGTTGGCCGTGCAGCCGTCCTTCCAGCACGCCCAGGCCGCGTCGCTGTCCTTGTTGCCGTCCGGGAACGGTTCGTTGAAGGGCTCGAGCACGACCCCGTCGTCGTCGAGGAACGTCGCGGCGACGTCGGTCCAGAACGCCGCCGCGTGATCGGCGTCGGGCATCGGCTGCAGCCGGCCGGCTTTCTGCGTGCCGGGTCCTACCCAGTGCAGCTCGAGGATCGGGACCAGGTCGTGCTTGTGCAGCAGCTGAACGTAGTTGTAGATGGCCCTCTTGTAGTACTCGCCCGAGGCGAGGCCGTTCACGCCGTTGATCCCGAGCCAGCACGACTCGTTCAGCGGCACGCGGACGGCGTTGACGTTGGGCCAGTTCTTGAACGCCGCGACCGAATCGTCGCCCGACGGTCCGTCGAAGATCCCGGCGCTCTGCACGCACTGATACTCGGTCCCTGACCGGTTCACGCCTCGAAGGACGATCGTGTTTCCTGCCGAGTCCTCGATGTGGTTCGCGACCACGTGCAATCCGTGCGGCCAGTCTTTGGGTCCCGGATCGAGCTTCGGCGGCAGGTACTCGGGATCCGCGGCGCAGCCGCCCAGCAGCGCGGCGGCCAACGTCGTGATCAGCGCGGCGCGCGTCATCGGGGTCACGGGTACACGACGCGCATGGCGTCGGCCCACAGCTGGTTCATCGCCTTGCGCCCCTCCGGATCGGGGTGGACGTTGTCCATCAGTTGATCGGTGTGCTGCTTGAAGTACGTGGTGAAGTCAGGCCCCACCTGCAGCTGGTTCGTGCGCGTCAGGTCGTCGATCACCGCGTTGAACTTGTCCAGCGTCTCGTGCTGCTGGTCGTTCGAGTAAGGAACGTGCGACAGCACCGGCGTACGCCCGGCCGCTTTGATCTTGTCGATCATCATCTGGAGATTCGCGCGGTACGTGGTGGTGTCGGTCTTGTTGCCCCAGCTGTCGTTGGTGCCGTACGTGATCGCGAAGAAGCGATAGTCGGGGTTCAGCGCCAGCGCCTCGTCGAGCCGCGCCAGCCCGGTGCCCGTCAGCTCGGCGCCGATGCCGCCGTTGATCATCGCGGGCAGGTAAGCGTGCGCCGTCGCGGTGTCGATCAGCGTCGCGAAGCTGGGCGGGTTGGCGCGGTCATAGGCGAACGCGGTGATGCTGTCGCCCATGAAGAACCACGTGTCCTCGGGGAGACCGGTGCCGGTCGCCGAGATGTCGTGAACGTCGATCTCGCTCAGCTGAACGAGGCCGCCGTTCGCCTTGGCGGGCGCGGCGGTGATCACCATCTTGAGCCAGCTCTTGCCCGCGAAGTCGATCGCGTGCGCGCGCGTGCGGACCAGGTTTCCGGTCACCGGATCGCCGGCGACCGTCCACGCGCCGTCGGCGCCGTTGGTCGAATCCGACGACACCTCGAAGTGGTAATCGGCGGGAAACCCGTAGACGTCCTTGGTCGGATCAGTCTTGTAGTCGTACGTTCCGGCGTCGTCCCAGCTGACGAGGATGCGCGTCGGTCCGGCGGCCAGCTTGATCGCGATCCACGCCGGCGCCGCGGCGGTGGGTGTCCCCGCGTTCCATGCGCAGCAGTGGTAGACGGTGTTCACGACGAGCGCCGGGTTCGAGACGGTGGTCGATGCGAACACCGGCTTACCACGCGAGATGATCGGGCTCGGGTGCGACAGTTTTAACGTCGGCGGCGTGTAGCTGCCCGCGCTGCCCGCGCCGCCGCCGCTGCCGCCCGTGCCGCCGCCGCTGGTTCCCGCGGTGCCGGTGCCGTAGTCGGGATCCTTGGCGCAAGCTGCGAGCGACATAATTGCCGCGACCAAGACCAAGCCAGGACTTCTCATGCGGCGCAGTCAACCAGAACTGCCGTGGGTTAACAAGGCGTACAAATGACGAATCGAGTCTTCAATCCGCGAGGATCCCGTTCGGGCCGACGCGCGTGCGGCTGACCGCGCAGTCGTCGACATAGATGACGGCGGTGCTGGGCGTCAGGTCCTCCGCGATGCTGCTGGCGTTCCACTCGACCCACGGCGTGGGCGCCATCGGCTGGTTCGCGACGTCGACGATCTGCCGGCCGTCCAGCCAGTACGTGACCCGCCCCGTGTCGTCCTGCGCGTTGCGATAGAACGCCTCGATCTGGAACCACTGGCCGACGGGGACGACGGGGCTGGCCACGTCCAGCGGCACGACGACGCCGCCCCGGCGGTGATCGTAGAGCTGCAAGCTCATCTCGCCGGTGTCGAGGTTGATCAGATCGAGATCGTACAGCTCGTCCATGGTCGACGCGTCCTGCTGGCGGAACTTGAAGATCACCCAGTACGTGCCGACGGTGATCGTGCGCGGCAGGTAGTACCAGGCGCTGTAATACGCGGCTTGCGGCAAGGAGCCGCCCGCGCGCGAGAGCACCGCGCTGGTTTGCCCGCCGCCCGCCGGCGCGTCCACGGTCAGCTTGGCGGCGTAGCTGCCGTGGCGCACGCGCTCGGTCGTCAGTTCGGTCAGGCCGGGCGGGGAAGGAAACGCCCACGCCGAGCCCGCGCTGTCGCCGGTCCACTCGTCGAACGTGTTGCCCTCGAACAGTCCCGTCCACAGCACGTCCGAGCCAACGTCCAGCCGCGGTCCGCACCCGCCCGCGAGCGCGGCCAGCAGGACTTGAAGTTTGAAAAAGCGCCGCACACTCGCGCTTCGCGCGAGAGCGGCGAATCGCGCGGCCCTCACAGGAACCCCAGCGAGGCGCCCGCGCTGGCGCCGATCCAGAACCAGGGCGTGTGTCCGGCCACGCCCGCCGGCAGCGCGTAGATCTCGGGTGGGCTCGGGATCAGCTCGGCGTGCAGGGCGGCGAACGGCGCGAAGCGCGACGCGCCCACGCGCACGCCCAGCGCGCCGCGCGCGCCGAGCTCGACGGTGGTGCGGCCGCTCGACGTCTCCAGCTGGATCGCCGTCTCCGACAACACCGCCGCCAGCACGCCCAGCTCGGCGTACGGCGCGAAGCGATCTCCGCCGCGCTGAAGGCGGACGCCGGCGTCGATGGGCAGCCGCCACTGGCGCAGGCGCACGCCGCCGATGCTCGTGTCGACCGGCCACAGCGCGATCGCGCCGGCCGCGAAGGCGAGGCGCTCGCGCCCGACGGTCAACCGCAGCGCCAGCCCGCCCTGCGCGACGCGATCGGCGGAGCCGACGCCGGCGTCCAGCGCCGCCGCCACGTCGAGGCGCGCGCCGGCGGGCGCCGGCGGTGGCGCCACCGGCGCGGCGATCGTCGCCACCGGCGCGGGCGGCGGCGGGGCCGGCGCGGCGGCGATCGACGCGGGATCGATCGTCATCGCGACGAACACCGCCGCGACGCGCGCGCGCTGCGTGCAGTCGCGCGCGTCGTCGCGGTATTCGCGGACGTGTCCCGCCACCACGACCTGGAACGGCGCGCCCAGATCCACCAGCTCGACGGCGGGCGCGGCGGCCACCGCGTGCAAGCGCGGTCCGAGCCGTTCGGGCGGCAGCAACGTCGCCAGCTCGGCCAGCACGAGGTCCGGCCGCGGGCAGGTGCTGGAACCGGCGATCAGCGCTTCGAGATCGGGATCCGCCGCCGCGTCCGCCCGCCCGCCGGAGATCGCGCACGCTCCGACGAACGCGGCGATCACGAGGCAGGTCGTTCGCAGCACCCGATCGCGCACGCCCGGCACGATACCAAGCCGGAATCCTGGCGGAGCCCGGGAAAACTCGCTTCGTTCCCCATCACGCGCTGCATCGGGTTTACAGTCGTTTTCATGAAGGTTGGCGGCACGCCGCACCCTTTTCAGGCCGTGGCGCAGCCCGTGTCCCGAACGTTCCGCCCCAAGGCGGAGGCAGCGGCCTTGGGCACCGACGCGCGCACGCAGTTCCGCGCCATCTACGACGCCTGGTTCGACGACGTGTCCCGCTGGATCCGCGCGCTGGGCGGAATGGAGGCGGACCGCGACGACATCGTCCAGGAGGTCTTCCTGGTCGTGCGCCGCCGTCTGAAGGACTTCGACGGCAACAACCTGGCGGGCTGGCTGTTCCGCATCACCAGCCGGCAGGTGCGCGACTTCCGCCGCCGCGCCTGGGTGAAGCACATCTTCACGCGGCGGCGCGGGCAGGAGCCCGACGTGCTCCCGTACGGCGGCGTCAACCCGGCGATGGCGCTGGAACGCAAGGAGGAGCAGCGGGTGCTGCAGATGCTGCTGGCGAAGATGGCGGAGGCGCGTCGGATCGCGTTCGTGCTGTTCGAGATCGAAGGGCTGTCGGGCGACGAGATCGCGCGCATCCAGGACATTCCTCTGAACACGGTCTGGACGCGGCTGCACCACGCGCGCCGAGAGTTCTTCGCGCTGGCGGCGAAATATCAGCAGGCGAGCCGAAAGGATCGCGCGATGGAGGGGACGAGATGAGCGCACGCGACGACAGTCCGCCCACGGATGCCGCCGAGCCGCGCCGTCTGCTCGAGGAGCCGCGCGTCCACGAAACCGACGCGTCGGCGGCGTGGGCGCTGGGTCTGTTGCGCGGCGCCGAGCCCTACCGGACGCCGGCGGGCCGGAAGCAGCGCGTGCAGCTGCGCCTGGGGCACACGCCGCGCCGTCGCGCGCCGCTGGTGCTGCGGCTGGCGGTGGCGGCGATCGTCCTGTTCGGCGGCGCGGCGGTCGTCAGCGCGGCGATGGGGCACTGGCCGCAGTGGGCCGCCCGCGCCTACGAACGGGTGGTCGGACGGCCGCCCGCCGCGACCGCGCCCGCGCGAACCCACGCGGCGCGGCATGTCGAAGCGCGGCGCGCGCCGCCTCCGCCGGCGCCGTCCGCCGCCGAAGACGTTCCGTGGCCGGAGATTCCGCTGGAGCCGAGCGCCGACGTTCCGGCGCCGCGTCCGGTCCGCGCGGCGACGGTGGCGTCACGTCCGGCGCGCGCGGCCGCTCCCGCTGCCGCGCCGGCCAGCGAGGATACGTCGGCGGTGTCGGCGGCGATGCGCGCGCTGCGCGTCGAGCACAACCCGGTGCGCGCCCGTGCTCTGCTCGCGCGTTATCTCGGCGACCACCCGACCGGCGCCCTGGCCGAGGAAGCGCTGGCGCTGTCGATCGAGGCGGCGCTCGCGCATCACGACGGCGACGTCGCCGCGCTGGCCAATCGCTATCTGCGTCGTTATCCGCGCGGCTCGTTCCAGGAACTCGCGCGACAGGCGCTTGTTGCGCAACAGTCCTCGACGCAATTGGAATGATGTGACGCAGATTCAGTGATCGTCGCGCGTGAAGGTTTGTTAGACTGAACGCCCTTGTGACGCGTGAGGCGGTCGGTTCCGCCTTCGAGGTAGGAGAAGATGCTCCACTCTCCCGTCAGCTGGCGTAGGTCCGCGTTCGCGACCATCGTGTTCGCGTCCGGAGCGATCGGCTGTCAGGGATCGATCTCCAACCAGGGCAGCTCGCCAGGATCGGCGGGTCAGGCGGGCGGTTCGGTGACGGGTGTAGCCGGCGTGACCGGCCAAACCGGAACAGCCGGATCGTCGACGGGACTGGGCGGTTCAGGCGGGACCGTCGACCCGGTGGTGATGAACTGCATGGCGAGCAACGGCATCCT
>Ga0207669_10001410_pt1 | contig 10223 bp, 6 predicted proteins | sample KBSM33metaG_FD_184329 | JGI IMG/M metagenome (GOLD analysis project Ga0207669, IMG submission 184329) | Miscanthus rhizosphere microbial communities from Kellogg Biological Station, Michigan, USA - KBS M3-3 metaG (SPAdes) (version 2) | ecosystem: Host-associated > Plants > Roots > Rhizosphere >...
CCAGAACCGCGTCATGTCCTTGTAGATCTCGCGCGCCGTCATCACGTAGACCGATTCGCAGATGACGAGGATCCACGACAGCCCGAGCGTCAGCGGCACGAACAGGAAGTGGTACATCGCCGTCGCGGCGAACTGCAGCCGCGAAGCGTTGACGAGATCAAGGTCGGGCATGCAACGCTCCCTGCGGCGGGGTAGGAGGGGCCGGCGGGTTGGACGGGTAGAGGCGCTCGGCGACGCGGTCCGCGGACACGCCCTTGCGGCCGGGTCCGGAGAACCAGACGTCCCAGATGACGACGAGCGCCACGGTCTTCACGATCAGCACCAGCACGATCTCCCGCGCGAACCGGCGCAGGCCGGGCGCGGCGTCGCGCCCCGCCGCTGCGCGCGCCTTGCCTGTGCCCGCGAGCGTCATCTCATCCATTGTAGTCACCCCTGCGCCGTTGCGCGAACGCCGCCGGCGCGAAAGGCGGATCAGTGCAGCTTGACGTGAGGTTCCGTCCGGCGCGTGATGATCCGTGCGGCCGTGTCGAGCGCGACCTTCCAGAAGCCGTGCAGCGCGAGCTCGTGCAGCTTGTACAGCGACAGGTACATCATCCGCGCGAACCAGCCTTCGATCCACAGGTTCTTGCCGGTGAGCGTGCCCATCAGGTTGCCCACGGTCGAGTATTCGCCGAGGGACACGAGCGAGCCGAAGTCCCGGTAGCGGTACGGGGCGAGCGGCCGGCCCGCGAGACGATTGCCGATCTGCTTCGCCATGTGCGACGCCTGCTGGTGGGCCGACTGCGCGCGGGGCGGCACCATGACGCCAGCGCGGCCCACCCACGGACACTCGGCGCAGTCGCCGATCGCGAACACGTTCTCGTCCCGCGTCGTCTGCAGCGTGGGGAAGACGACGAGCTGGTTCATCCGGTTCGTCTCGAGGCCGTCGAGATCCTTCAGGAAATCGGGCGCCTTGACGCCCGCCGCCCAGACGACGAGCTCGGCGGGAATGACCTCGCCGCTCGCGAGCTGCACGCCGTCGTCGATCACCGCGGCGACGCGCGACTTGGTGCGGACCTGGACCTTCAGCTTCTCGAGCAGCGCGTTCGCAGCCTTGGACAGGCGCTCGGGGAGGGCGGGCAGGATGCGGTCGGCGGCCTCGATCAGGATGAGCCGGATGTCCTTGTCGGGATCGATGCGGTCGAGCCCGTACGAGACGAGCGTGCGGGTGGTGTTGTGCAGCTCCGCCGCGAGCTCCACGCCGGTGGCGCCCGCGCCGATGATCGCGACATGCAGCTGCTCCGGCCGCAGCGTCTCCGATTGCGCGTGCGCGCGGATGAACATGTTGACGAGGCGGCGGTGGAAGCGCTCGGCCGCCGGAGGGTCCTCCAGCGCGATCGCGTGGGACTTGACGCCCGGCGTGCCGAAGTCGTTGGTCAGGCTGCCGACCGCGATCACCAGCGTGTCGTAGCCGAACTTGCGCGCCGCGGTGACGAGATGGCCTTCCTCGTCGTGCAGCGGCGCCACGTGCACCTCGCGCCGGGCACGGTCCAGTCCGACCATTTCGCCGACGCGATAGCGAAAGAAATGCCAGTGCGATTGCGCGAGGTAGTCGGTCTCGTAGACGCCCATGTCCATGCTGCCGGCGGCGAGCTCGTGCAGATGCGGCTTCCAGAAGTGCGTGCGCGCCTTCTCGATCAGCGTGATGTGCGCCTTGTTGCGCTTGCCGAGCGTGTCGCCCAGCCGCGTGGCGAGCTCGAGCCCGCCCGCGCCGCCGCCGACGATCACCACGCGGTGCAGGCGGTGGGCGGAGCCGCTCTCCGCCGTCATCGCGGCGTCCGCCGGCGAGCCCGCGCCGCCGCGCCCATCGGCGGCGCGTCAGGCCGACTTCGCGGGCATATGCTGCTCCACGACATCCAGCACCTCTTCGGGCTCCTCGGCGTCCGCGTCCGTCTCGTTGTTCAGCACGCGCTTCATGCGCTGGGTGTCGAGCTCGCCGCACCACTTGCCGACCACGACGGTGGCGACGCCGTTGCCCACGAGGTTGGTGAGCGCGCGCGCCTCCGACATGAAGCGGTCGATGCCGAGGATCAGCGCGAGGCCGGCGACGGGGACGTGGCCCACGGCCGAAAGCGTCGCCGCGAGCACGATGAAGCCGCTGCCGGTGACGCCGGCGGCTCCCTTCGACGTCAGCAGCAGAACGGCCAGCAGCGTGAGCTGCTGCGTCAGCGTCATGTCGGTGTTGGTCGCCTGCGCGATGAACACCGCGGCCATCGTCAGGTAGATCGACGTGCCGTCGAGATTGAACGAATAGCCGGTGGGGATGACGAGGCCGACGGTCGACTTCTGGACGCCCAGGTTCTCCATCTTGGCCATCATGCGGGGCAGCACAGACTCGGACGACGACGTGCCGAGCACGATCAGCAGCTCTTCCTTGATGTAGCGGATGAACTTCCAGATCGAGAAGCCGTGGAACCGCGCGATCAGCCCCAGCACGACGAAGATGAAGACGAGGCAGGTCAGGTAGAACGTGCCCATCAGCTTGCCGAGCTGGAACAGCGAGCCCACGCCGTACTTGCCGATGGTGAACGCCATCGCGCCGAACGCGCCGATGGGCGCCACCCGCATGATGAAGCCGACGATCGCGAACAGCACGTGCGACGTCTTCTCGATCCAGTCGAACACCAGCGTGCCGCGCCCGCCGAACTTGTGCAGCGCGAAGCCGAAGAGCACCGAGAACAGCAGCACCTGCAGGATCTCGCCCTTGGCGAACGCGTCGACGACCGTGGTGGGAATGACGTTGAGCAGGAAGTCGACCGTTCCCTGCATCTGCCCGGGCTTCGTGTACGCGGCGACCGCCTTCGTGTCGAGCGCCGCCACGTCGATGTTCATGCCCTCGCCGGGCCGCACCGTGTTGACGATGACGAGGCCCACGACCAGCGCGATCGAGCTCACGATCTCGAAGTAGAGGAGGGCGTAGCCGCCGGTCTTGCCGACCTTCTTCATGTCCTCCATGCCGGCGATGCCGACGACGATCGTGCAGAAGATGATCGGCGCGATGATCATCTTGATCAGCTTGATGAATCCGTCGCCGAGCGGCTTCATCGCCTCGCCGGTGGCCGGGAAGAAATGGCCGAGCAGCACCCCGACGACGATCGCGACGACGACCTGGAAGTACAGCGACTTGTAGAGCGGCTTGCCTGCGGTTGCCATGTTCGTTGCTCCTCCGTGCTGCGGGCCTTGGCGACGATGGGACTGCGAATGTCCGGTTGCGGTTGAAGCCTTCAGTCGAGCTGCCACGCGCGCTCGCGCTTCGCGCCGGCACCGGCGACCGCAACCGCCGTCATGTTCACGATGCGGCGGACCGTCGCGGACGGCGTGAGGATGTGGACGGGCTTCGCCGCGCCGAGCAGGATGCCGCCGACGGTGATGCCGTTGCCCGCGGTGACGCGGAGCGCGTTGTACGTGATGTTGGCGGCGTCGACGTTGGGCATCACGAGGAGGTTCGCGTCGCCGGTGAGACGCGAGTCCGGCATCTCCGCATCGCGGATCTTCTTCGACAGCGCCGAGTCGGCGCGCATCTCGCCGTCGACGTCGAGCGAGGGCGCGCGGGCGAGGATCACCTCGAGCGCGTCGCGCATCTTCTGCGCCGATCCGGCCTCGGAGCTGCCGAAGCTCGAGTGCGACAGCAGCGCCACGCAGGGCTTCTGCCCGAGGCGCCGCATCTCCTCGGCGGCCAGCAGCGTCATCTCGGCCACCTGCACGGCGTTCGGATCGCGATTGACGTGCGTATCGCAGATGAAGAGCTGCCGGTCGGGAAGGATCAGCATCTGCATCGTGGCCAGCGTGTGCACGCCGTCGCGCAGGCCGATCACCGAGCGGACGAAGCGCAGGTGCTCCGCGTAGCTGCCGCCGGCCACGCCGCACAGCATGGCGTCGGCGTCGCCGCGCTGCACGAGCATCGCGCCGACGAGCGTGGGGCGGCTTCGCATGTCCTCCTGCGCCTGCGCGCGCGTGACGCCCTTGCGCTGCGCGAGGCGGAAATACGCGCTCCAGAAGTCGCGGTAGCGCGGGTCGTCCTGCAGGTTGACGGCCGTGCAGTTGCCGCCGAGCTTGAGCCGCAGGCCGAGCCTCGCGATGCGGGCGGTCATGACGTCGGTGCGGCCGACGAGCACCGGTTGCGCCAGGCCTTCGTCGACGGCGATCTGCGCGGCGCGCAGCACGCGCTCGTCCTCGCCGTCGGCATAGACGACGCGCTTGGGCGCGCCGCGCGCCGCCGCGAACACGGGCTCCATCGTCGTGCCGGAGCGATAGACGAAGCGGTCGAGGCGCTCGCGATAGGCGTCGAGATCGGCGATGGGGCGCGTGGCCACGCCGCTGTCCATCGCGGCCTTCGCCACCGCCGGGGCCATCACGGTGATGAGGCGCGGATCGAATGCGCGGGGAATGAGGTAGTCGGCGCCGAACGCGGGCGTCGCCTCGCCATAGGCCTGCGCGACGATCTCGGAAGGCTCCGCCTGCGCGAGCTCCGCCAGCGCACGGACGGCGGCGAGCTTCATCGCCTCGTTGATCGTCGACGCGCCGCAATCGAGCGCGCCGCGGAAGATGAACGGGAAGCAGAGCGAATTGTTGACCTGGTTCGGATAGTCGGAGCGCCCGGTGCCGATCAGGCAATCCGTCCGGACCTCCTTCGCGAGCTCGGGCCGGATCTCCGGCTCCGGATTGGCCATCGCCAGGATGATGGGCTGGTCCGCCATCGACTTCACCATCGCCGCGGTGAGCACGCCGCCCGCGGACAGGCCGAGGAAGATGTCGGCGCCGCCGATCACGTCGGCCAGCGTGCGGGCCGGCGTGTCCTGCGCGTAGCGCGCCTTGTCCGGGTCCATCCTGTCGGTGCGGCCGGTGTGGACGACGCCCTTGCTGTCGATGACGAAGATGTTCCGCCGGTCGAGGCCGAGGCTCACCTGCAGATCGAGGCAGGCGAGCGCCGCGGCGCCCGCGCCGGAGCACACGAGCTTGACCTTGCCGATGTCCTTGCCCACGATCTTCAATCCGTTCAGCACGGCCGCGGCGGCGACGATCGCCGTGCCGTGCTGGTCGTCGTGGAAGACGGGGATCTTCATCCGCTCGCGAAGCTTGCGCTCGATGTAGAAGCACTCGGGCGCCTTGATGTCCTCCAGGTTGATGCCGCCGAACGTCGGCTCCAGCGCGGCCACGACTTCGATGATCCTGTCGGGATCGGACTCGCCGATCTCGATGTCGAACACGTCGATGCCGGCGAACTTCTTGAACAGGCACCCCTTGCCTTCCATCACGGGCTTGCCGGCGAGCGCGCCGATGTTGCCGAGGCCGAGCACGGCGCTGCCGTTGGTGATGACCGCCACCAGGTTGGCGCGCGCCGTGTACTTCGCGGCGAGCGACGGGTCCTGCTGGATCGCCGTGCACGCGTAGGCGACGCCCGGCGAATAGGCGAGCGACAGATCGCGCTGGTTGGCGAGCGCCTTGGTCGGCGCGATCGAGATCTTCCCGGGTCGCGGAAACTCGTGGTACTCGAGCGCCGCCGCGCGCAGTTCTTCCTCGAGCATGGCGGCGCCTATTTCTTCTTGACCGGCGGCATGTCGGTGCACACGCCTTCGAACAGCTCGGCCGCCATGCCGATCGACTCGGAGAGCGTCGGGTGCGGATGGATCGTCTTGCCGATGTCCGCCGGATCGCAGCCCATCTCCACCGCCAGGCAGACCTCGCCGATGAGGTCGCCGGCATGCGTGCCGACGATGCCGCCGCCGATGCAGCGGTGCGTGGCCTCGTCGAAGAGGAGCTTGGTGAACCCCTCGTCGCGCCCGTTGGCGATCGCCCGGCCCGAGGCCGCCCAGGGGAACACCGCCTTGCCGTACTTGATGCCCTTGGCCTTGCATTCGTCCTCGGTGAGGCCGGCCCACGCGACCTCGGGATCCGTGTACGCGACCGAGGGGATCTGCCGCGCGTCGAAGAACGACTTCTGGCCCGCGGCGGCCTCCGCGGCGACGTGCCCCTCGTGCACGGCCTTGTGCGCGAGCATCGGGTTGCCGACGATGTCGCCGATCGCGTGGATGTGCGCGACGTTCGTGCGCATCTGCTTGTCCACCGGGATGAAGCCGCGGTCGGTGACCGTCACGCCGGCCTTGTCGGCGTCGAGCTTCTTGCCGTTCGCGCTGCGGCCGACGGCGACGAGCACGACGTCGTAGGTCTGCGGACCGGAAGGCGCCTTCGTGCCCTCGAACGTCACCTCGATGCCCTTGGCCGTGGCCGTAGCACCCGTCGTCTTCGTCTGCAGCATTACGTTGTCGAAGCGGCCCGCGTTCTTCTTCTCCCATACCTTCACGAGGTCGCGGTCGGCGCCCGTCATCATGCCGTCGAGCATCTCCACCACGTCGATGCGCGTGCCGAGCGCGGAATACACGGTGGCCATCTCGAGGCCGATGATGCCGCCACCCACCACCAGCATCCGCTTGGGAATGGACGTGAGCAGCAGCGCGCCCGTGGAATCGACGACGCGCGGATCGTCCGGCATGAACGGCAGCTTCACCGCCTGCGAGCCTGCGGCGATGATCGCCTTCTGGAACCTGATCACCTTTTTCGCGCCCGTCGCCGTCTGGCCGTCGCCGCTCGTGACGTCCACCTGCAGGTGATGCGGGTCGAGGAACCGCCCGACGCCGCGCACGACCTCCACCTTGCGCATCTTCGCCATGCCGGCGATGCCGCCCGAGAGCTTCTTGACGACGCCGTCCTTGAAGGCGCGCAGCTTGTCGAGCTCGATCCTGGGCGCGCCGAACGTGATGCCGTGCGCGCCCATCGTCTTCACCTCGTCGACGACCGACGCCGTGTGCAGCAGCGCCTTCGACGGGATGCAGCCCACGTTGAGGCACACGCCGCCGAGCGCGGCATACCGCTCGACGAGCACGGTCTTCATGCCGAGGTCGGCTGCGCGGAAGGCGGCGGAGTAGCCGCCGGGCCCGGAGCCCAGCACGAGCATTTCGCACTCCATGTCGGCGGCGCCGCCATACGTGGCGGCCGCGGGCCCGGGCTTCGCCGGCGCCGCCGCAGGCGCGGACGGGGCCGCGGCGGGCGCGGCCGTCGGGGCCGGTTTCGCGGCGGGCGCGGCCGCCGCTGGCGCGGCTTTCGCCGGCGCCGCCTCGGCACCGGTCTCGAGCGTCAGGATCAAGGTGCCTTCGCCGACCTTGTCGCCGACCTTGACCTTCAGCTCCTTCACCACGCCCGCGGCGGGCGACGGCACGTCCATCGTCGCCTTGTCGGACTCGAGCGTGACGAGCGAGGTCTCGGGCTTCACCGTGTCGCCGGGCTTCACCAGCACTTCGATGACGGGGACGTCCTTGAAGTCGCCGATGTCTGGGACTTTCACTTCGAGCAGCGTGGCCATGATTCGGGGTTCCCTAGATCAGCACTCGGCGCATGTCGGCTAGGAGGCCGCCGAAATGATTGTTGAAGCGCGCGGCGGCGGCGCCATCGATCACCCGATGGTCCCACGACAGCGACAGCGGCAGCATGAAGCGCCACGCGGACGTCTTGCCGTCGGTGGACACCTGCTTCCAGAACGAGCGGCACACGCCCATGATCGCGACTTCGGGGGCGTTGATGATCGGCGTGAAGTAGATGCCGCCGATGCCGCCGAGGCTCGAGATCGTGAAGCATCCGCCCTGCATCTGGTCGGGCTTCAGCTTGCCGTCGCGGGCGAGCTTGGCGAGGTCGCCCATCTCCTTCGCGATGGCGACGACGCCCTTCTGGTCGGCGTCGCGGATCACCGGCACCACGAGGCCGTTCGGCGTGTCCGCCGCGAAGCCGACGTTGTAGTACTTCTTCAGCACCAGGTTGTCCCCGTCGAGCGACGCGTTGAACTCGGGGAACTGCTTCAGCGACGCCACCGCCGCCTTGATCATGAAGGCGAGCATGCTGACCTTGACGCCGCTCTTCTCGTTCTCCTTGTTGAGCTGCACGCGGAACGCCTCGAGGTCGGTGATGTCGGCGTCGTCGTGGTTGGTGACGTGCGGGATCATCACCCAGTTGCGATGCAGGTTCGCGCCGGAGATCTTCTTGATCCGCGACAGCGGCTTCACTTCCACGGCGCCGAACTTCGCGAAGTCCACCTTCGGCCACGGCAGCAGGTCGACGCCGCCCACGCCGCCGCCGGCGCTCGCGGCCGCGGGCGCGGACTTCGCTGCCGGGGCGCCGCCCTTCGCGAACGCTTCGACGTCCTCGCGCAGGATGCGGCCCTTGTCGCCGCTGCCGCGGACCTTCGCCTTCGAAAGATCGACGCCGAGCTCGCGCGCCGTCTTGCGCACGCCGGGACCGGCGTAGGCGAGCGCGAAGCCGGCCTCGTCGGTGGCGGCCGGCGCAGCCGGTGCGGACGCGACCGCCGCCGGCGCGGCCGCTGTCGTCGCCGCGGGGCCGGTCGCGGCTGCGGGCGCCGGAGATGCGGCGGCCTTCGCTGCGGCGGCGCTGTCGGTGACGAGTGTCATGATCAACGTGCCTTCCGACACCTTGTCGCCGACCTTGACGCGGATCTCGCCGATCTTGCCCGACAGCGGGGCGGGCACGTCCATCGTCGCCTTGTCGGACTCGAGCGTGACGAGCGCGTCCTCGGCCTTCACCGTGTCGCCGGGCTTCACCAGAACCTCGATCACCGGAACGTCCTTGAAATCGCCGATGTCGGGCACGCGGACTTCGGCGATGCCCGCGGGCGCGCTGGTCGGCGCCGGCGGCGCGGCCACGGACGTCTTCGGCGCCTCCGCGGCAGGTGCGGCAGCCCCCGCGCCGGCGCCGTTGTCGAGCAGCAGGATGACCGTGCCCTCGCTCACCTTGTCCCCGACCTTCACGCTGATCGACTTCACGGTGCCGGCAAGCGGCGCCGGAACGTCCATCGTCGCCTTGTCGGATTCGAGCGAGATCAGCGGGTCCTCCGGCTTGACCCGGTCGCCGGGCTTCACCATCACCTCGATGATGGGGATGTCGGAGAAATCGCCGATGTCCGGCACCTTGACTTCAATCATGGCGACAACCTCCGCGCATTGGAATTTTCACGGCGCGCAACACTTCGCTCACACGGTCCAGGGATCGGGCCGCTCGGTGTCGAGGCCGTATTTCTTGATCGCGCCCGCGACGACGTCCGGCTTGATCGTGCCCTCGTCGGCGAGCGCCTTCAGCGCCGCCACCGTCACGTAATGGCGGTCGACCTCGAAAAAGCGGCGCAGCTTCACGCGATAGTCGCTGCGGCCGAAGCCGTCGGTGCCGAGCGTCACGTAGCGGCGGGGGACCTGCTCGCGGATCTGGTCCGCGTAGATGCGCATGTAGTCGGTGGCGGCGATCACCGGCCCCGCGCGGCCGTCGAGCGCCGTCTCGACGTGGCTCTTGCGCGGCGGCGCCGCCGGATGGAGCAGGTTGTGGCGCGCGGCGCTCATGCCGTCGCGGCGGAGCTCGTTGAAGCTGGTCACGCTCCAGAGGTCGGCGTCGACGCCGAAATCGCTCTTCAGCAGATCGGCGGCCGCCATCACCTCGCGCAGGATCGTGCCGCTGCCGAGGAGCTGCACGCGCGGCGACTTGCCGCCCTTGCCGGCGGGCGCGCCTTCCTTCAGCAGGTACATCCCCTTCACGATTCCGCCCTCCGCGCCGGCGGGCATCGCCGGGTGCGGATAGTTCTCGTTCATCAGCGTCAGGTAGAAGTAAACGTCCTCCTGCTCCTGCATCATCCTGCGGATACCTTCGCGGACGATCACGACGACCTCGTAGGCGAACGTCGGGTCGTAGGCGATGCAGTTGGGGATCGTCGACGCCAGCACGTGGCTGTGGCCGTCCTCGTGCTGGAGGCCCTCGCCGTTCAGCGTGGTGCGGCCGGCCGTGCCGCCCAGCAGGAAGCCGCGCGCGCGCATGTCGCCGGCGAGCCACGCGAGGTCGCCCACGCGCTGCAGCCCGAACATCGAGTAGTAGATGTAGAACGGGATCATCGGCACGTCGTTGGTCGAGTACGACGTGGACGCGGCGATCCACGACGACATCGCGCCGGCCTCGTTGATGCCTTCCTGCAGCACCTGGCCCGACTTGTCCTCGCGGTAGTACATGAGCTGGTCGGCGTCCTGCGGCTTGTAGAGCTGCCCCACCGACGAATAGATGCCGAGCTGGCGGAACATGCCCTCCATGCCGAACGTCCGCGATTCGTCCGGCACGATCGGCACGACGTGTTTGCCGATCGTCTT